>OBEQ010410822.1_pt1 | contig 54101 bp, 48 predicted proteins | sample 1670901 | NCBI WGS metagenome assembly OBEQ01 (sample SAMEA104232315, study PRJEB22302) | groundwater metagenome | biome: forest; feature: aquifer; material: groundwater | place: USA | collected 2011-08-07 | depth 5.4 m
ATGGGCTTTGGAATTGTTCTGCCTTTGCTCCCTTTCTATGCTACCACATTCCATGCATCGGCCATTCAGATCGGCCTCCTTTATAGTATTTATTCCTTCGCGCAGTTAATTTTCTCACCCATCTGGGGAAGCCTGTCCGACAAAATCGGCAGACGCCCCATTATGCTCATCAGTACTTTTGGCGCCTCCATTGCTTACCTCGTTTTTGGATTGGCGCACACGTTATCCCTTTTATTTATTTCCCGGGCAATTGCCGGAGTGATGGGAGGCAATATTTCAACGGCCCAAGCTTATGTCGCCGATGTCACAACGCACGAAGACCGCGCCAAAGGAATGGGACTGATCGGTGCAGCATTTGGAATCGGTTTTGTCATGGGTCCCGCCATTGCAACGGTTGTCATTCATCCGAAATTTCTGAGCCTGTTCCATATTATTGAAGCCAATAAATTCAGCGTGCCGGGATTCTTTGCCGCGGGATTATCGTTTTGCAGTTTTCTGCTCGTTCTGTTTAAATTGCCGGAGACGCGGAAGAAAACGGAAGACTTGGAAATGCGAGTCATTAAATCCAGCATTTTCACGTTAAAGTTTTGGAAATCCATTGCCGCAGAACGCAAGGACGCCTATGACAAAATTTTTCCGCTGCTTATTTTAAGCATGTTCCTGGTCTCATTCGCCCAAGCCAGTTTATACAGTTCCTTTCCGATTTTTTGCAGCCAATTCCTTCATTTAACCGAAGAACACGTCGGGATGTTATTTGTTTATATGGGCATCATTGCCGCTATTATTCAGGGCGGACTGATTAAAACATTGACCAAAAAATTCGGGGAAAAAAATCTTTTTATTGCCGGGAATTCGATTCTGATGCTGGGCTTTATCCTTTTGCCGTTTGCAAAATCAGAACATCAACTGATCCTCATTTTGAGTTTAATGAGCATCGGAGGAAGCTTGAATCTTCCGACATTAAATAGTTTGATTTCAAAAGCTGCTAAAACCGATCAAGTCGGCGCTGTCATGGGCACTTCACAAGGCATCTCAAGTCTTGGCCGGGTCATCGGACCCACCTGGGGCGGATTTCTGTTTCACTTTTCTCACCATTTGCCTTTTCTCTTAACCGCCTGCGTTCTGTCCGTCACTATTTATGTCGGTTCGAAATTAAAACGGCATTAATTAAATGCGGTCCTACACAGTTCAAAAACCTGCAACACTGCTGCCGTTCTTATATGAAATCTTAAAGGACCAAAGCCGCACACAAGTTAAAAAAATCCTCGAATCAAAAGCCGTTTCATTAAACGGAAAAATCACGACTCAATTTAATCAGGCAATTTCGGCCGGCGATAAAATTGAAATCCACACGCAAAGACAGACCCACGATTTATTTAAATCCGAAATCAAAATTGTTTACGAAGACGATCAAATCGTTGTCGTCGATAAACCGTCCGGGCTGCTGACGGTTTCGAATGATAAAGTCAGAAAAAATACGGCGTTCTATAAAGTGTTCGAATATGTGAAACAAACTTCGAAGTACAAACAGGGCCGAATTTTCGTCATTCACCGTTTGGATCAAGACACATCAGGATTGATTGTCTTCGCAAAGAATTTCTCGACACAGGAATTGATGCAAAGGAACTGGAAGAAAACGGAAAAGAAATATTACGCGGTAGTTCACGGAACGCCCAAAGAACCGGACGGTGAAATCGAAAGTTACCTGAAGGAAAATAAATTCTTAAGCGTATATTCGACCGGAGAATACGATGAGGAAGCAAAACTGGCGCTCACCCGTTACCGCGTCATCAAATCTGTGGGCAAGTTCTCTCTTTTAGACGTAACGATTAAAACGGGACGGAAGCATCAAATCCGCGTTCATTTGTATGATTTGGGAAATCCGGTGGTGGGAGATGAGCGGTACGCCCGGGACAAAACGAAAATTCCTTTGGCGCTCCACGCTTACTATCTTTCCTTTCCGCATCCGAAAACGAAACAGAAAGTAGAATTTAAAACAGAACTACCGGAACGTTTGTCGCAGTTACTTTAAGCAGCACTTCTTATACTTCTTGCCGCTACCGCAAGGACAAGGATCATTACGCCCCACATTCGGCCCCGGCGCGCACATCTTCAGCTTCTCTTCTTTCGTTTCCTCATTATGAGAATGTCCGGGTTCGCCGGGCAAATGAACATGTTCTTTCGCCTTCACGGCGTCCGGTTGTTTCGGACTCTTCAGCGTCCGTTCTGCTCTTGCTTGAATGACCTGTTTTTGACGGTTATCAGTTTGCTTCATCGCATGATCTCCCAAAAAACGATAGCGGCTGTAATTGAACTGAGAATGACCATCATTAAATCCGGCATGACTTTCTTTTTTGTCTTCCAAGTTTTGAAAAATCGAAACCCAAGGATAAGCGAAATCAAAAGCACCACATAAGGCGTTTGAACGTTTCCGGCTCCGATCGGCCCGACGCAAAGTAAAAGCACAATTCCAAAAACAGAACCGGCGATGAGTGATGCTTTACTTTTTGCTTTGAAGAATCCGATGATGCCGCCGACTAAAGTAAAAACTCCATAGATGGAAACAACGGTCTGAGTTAAAGTCATTTACTCCTCCCCTCGAGGTTATCGATCACAATTCCGACAGGACAATGATCCGAGCCTAAAACCTTAGGCAATATAAAAGCGTCTTTCAGCTGCGGCCTTAATGACTTAGATATTAATACATAATCAATCCGCCAGCCAATGTTTCTTGCGCGGCAATTATTCATCTGGCTCCACCAGGTATAATGCCCGCCTTCGTCCGTCAATTCCCGGAAGGTATCCAAAAACCCGGCTTTGACGATATTGGTAAAGCCGGTGCGTTCTTCATCCGTGAAACCATGGTTTTTCCGGTTTGAAGCCGGATTGGTCAAATCGATTTCCCTGTGGGCCACGTTTAAATCTCCGCAGAAAATAACGGGTTTTGTCTTTTCCAATTTTTTCAGGTAACTTAAAAAATCAACATCCCATTCGTTTTGACGGTAAGGCAAGCGTGACAAATCCCGTTTGGAATTCGGCACGTACACATCCACGATAAAGAATTTCTCAAACTCAGCCGTGATGACGCGGCCTTCCTGGTCATGTTTTTCAATTCCGATTCCATTAGTCACATTAAGCGGCTTGTGTTTGGAAAAGACCGCGGTCCCCGAATAACCGGCCCGGTTTAATGCGGAATTCCAATAATGGTGATACTCAGGAAGGCTCAAATCGACGAGTTTTTGTTCAGCTTTGGTCTCTTGAAGACAAAGAATATCCGGACATTGGTCATCAATGAGATTGAGAAATCCCTTTTTGAGGACTGAGCGAATCCCGTTTACGTTCCAAGATATGATTTTCATAGAAGATAAGGACTACATTATAACCCAAATTTGGCCGAGAATATAAGGGTTATGGACAACGGTATACAGATTAAAGCAGAAATTACCCCCGAGTTTTCCAAAATTCTGACGCCCGAAGTCTTGAGCTTCTTGGCAGCACTTTCCAGAACATTCGAACCGACCCGGACGGAGCTTCTAAAAAAACGCGTGCTCAGGCAAAAAGAAATTTTCGCCGGGAAATTGCCTGATTTTCTTCCCGAAACAAAATCCATCCGTGAACACGAATGGAAAGTCGCGCCGATTCCAAAGGACCTCATAGAACGTAAAGTGGAAATTACCGGGCCGGTTGAGCGGAAGATGATGATTAATGCGTTTAATTCCGGCGCCAATGTTTTCATGGCCGATTTCGAAGACGCCCACTCACCTACCTGGAAAAATACGATTGAAGGCCAAATCAATGTACACGACGCCGTTCATAAATCAATTTCATTTACCAGTCCGGACGGAAAGCGGTATCAACTCAATCCCAAAATCGCGACGCTTATCGTCCGGCCGAGGGGCTGGCATTTAGTTGAAAAACACCTTTTGATTGACGGGAAACCGATTTCGGCGTCGCTTTTTGATTTCGGAGTTACGTTCTTCGCAAACGCGAAAGCTCAAATTAAAAACGGAAGTGGGCCCTATTTTTATTTACCAAAAATGGAAAACCATCTCGAAGCACGCCTTTGGAATGAGGTCTTTGTTTTTTCACAAAAGTTTGTCGGGATGCCGAACGGAACCGTTCGCGCAACCGTGCTCATCGAAACCATTTTGGCGGCCTTTGAAATGGATGAAATTTTATACGAACTGAAAGACCATTCTGCCGGTTTAAATTGCGGGCGCTGGGATTATATTTTCAGCTTCATCAAAAAACTCGGATCCAAACCCGAATTCATCCTGCCCGACCGCGCTCAAGTCACGATGGACCGCGCGTTCTTGAAAGCGTATGTGGACCTGTTAATTAAAACCTGTCACCGCCGGGGCATTCATGCAATGGGCGGTATGGCCGCTCAAATTCCGATTAAATCCGACCCCGCTAAAAATGAAATCGCCCTTGAAAAAGTCAGGGCTGACAAACTCCGTGAAGTGAAGGCGGGCCATGACGGAACCTGGGTCGCCCATCCCGGACTGGTTCCAGTCGCAATGGATATTTTTAATCAACACATGCAAAACCCGAATCAATTATCGATTAAACGCGATGACGTCAATATCAACGCCAAAGATTTGCTGGCCGTTCCAACCGGAGAAATCACAGAAGCAGGTCTGAGAACGAACATCAATGTGGGAATTCAATACATTGAAGCCTGGCTCAACGGAATCGGCTGCGTTCCGCTTTACTATTTAATGGAAGACGCGGCGACCGCTGAAATTTCCAGGACTCAAATCTGGCAATGGATCCGCCACGGGGCAAAATTATCCAATGGAAACAAGGTTGCGGCTGAGCTGGTTAAAATAATGACTGTGGAAGAACTGGATAAAATCAAAACGGGGATTGGTGCACAAAAATTTGATTCGGGCAAATTCGGATTGGCATCGGAATTATTTCTCAAAATGAGCACAGCCGCTGAATGTCCGGAATTTTTAACTTCGGTCGCTTACGACTATATTGATTAGAACTTCGGGAGGAAGACATGGACAAAAAAAAGTTTATTGATCAACGCAATGAGGAATGGAAAACTTCGCCGCGCTGGAAAGGCATCAAGAGACGCTATACAGCCGAAGACGTGCATAAATTAAAAGGCACCATTCACCGCGAATACTCAATCGCCCGGCTCGGCGCCGACCGGCTGTGGAAGCTGCTGAACGAAGAAAAATATGTCCATGTCTTAAGCGCACTCACCGGCAATCAAGCGATTCAACAAGTCAAAGCGGGTCTGAAAGCCATTTACATCAGCGGCTGGCAAGTGGCGGCCGACATGAACAATTCGCTCAGAATGTACCCCGATCAAAGCTTGTACCCCTCAGACAGCGTTCCTTATTTAATTAAACGCATTAATAATTCGCTCATGAGAGCAGACCAAATTCATCATTTGAAAAACGACGACACCACTTATTGGATGGCGCCTTTAATTGCAGACGCCGAAGCCGGATTCGGTGGGCCGCTCCACGCGTTTGAAATCATGAAAGAAATGATTGAAGAAGGCGCGGCAGGAGTTCATTTTGAAGATCAACTGGCTTCCGTTAAGAAATGCGGCCACTTAGGGGGAAAAGTTTTGGTGCCCACAAGTGAATTCATTACGAAGCTGATTGCCGCGCGGCTTGCCGCCGATGTTTGCGATGTCGATACGCTCTTGATTGCCCGTACAGACGCAGACAGCGCTTCTCTCCTGACCAGCGACATTGACCCGTACGATCAGCCGTTCATTCACGGCAAACGAACACACGAAGGTTTTTACGAAGTCAAAGCCGGACTCAATCAAGCCGTTGCCAGAGCGCTCGCGTATGCGCCTTATGCGGATTTGCTTTGGTTTGAGACGTCAAAACCAAACATTGCCGATGCAAAAAAATTCGCGGATGAGATTCACAAAAAATTTCCCGGCAAACTGCTTGCCTACAACTGTTCGCCTTCGTTTAATTGGAACAAAAATCTAAAACCGGATGAAATCGCGAAGTTCCAGTCTGAGCTCGGCGGACTGGGATACAAATTTCAATTCGTGACCCTTTCCGGATTTCATGTGCTCAATTACAGCATGTTCATGCTTGCGCGCGATTACCGGGAAAAAGGAATGGATGCGTACGCAAAACTTCAGGCAAAGGAATTCGAAGCGGAAAGTTCAGGCTATGAAGCAACGAAACACCAAGAATTTGTGGGAACCGGATATTTTGATGCGGTTACGGAAGTGGCCAGCGGCGGGGCTTCATCAACTTTGAGTCTGAAAGGCTCAACCGAAGAAGAGCAATTCAAGTAAACTAAAGGGTAATTACTTCTTTTTCCGCGGAAGCGGCTTTGATCCACTCCTGCATGGCTGGAATCCCAAGAATGCTTTTCATGTAAGCCTCGGAAGTCGAATCCACTTTTACACCATAGGTGATAAAACGCGTCACCACCGGCGCATACATCGCATCCGCGATTGTAAAATCTCCGAATAAAAACGCGCCGTTTTTTCCATAATTCATGCGGGACTCTTTCCAAATTCCGGTAATGCGGTCGATATCTTCTTGAATTTCTTTTGAAATGGGCTTGGAAATGCGCCCTCGAATATTCATTGTGAAATTTTTCCGCAGCGCCTGGAATCCGGCGTGCATTTCATTGGAGATGGAACGTGCATAAGCGCGCGCTTTTGGTTCAGCCGGCCACAAACCGGCTTTCGGAAACCGTTCGGCCAGATAGTCGCAAATCGCAAGCGATTCCCAAACTTTGACTTCCCCGTCCGCCAAACATGGCACCCGGCCGGAAGGTGAATATTTGAGAATTTCTTTGAGTGAATTTTCTTCGTGAATTGGAATGCGGAGCTCTTTGAACGGCTGGCCGGTTTGTTTTAAGGCAAGCCACGGTCTGAGCGACCAGGAAGAATAATTTTTGTTGCCGATGACGAGCGTAAGTTCAGGCATGTTCTTAAAAAGAAATAGGGGCGGCTTAAAGCCGCCCCTATCCTATCAACTAATTACTCGGTTGGCGTTGCAACAGCTGCACTTGCATCAGCAGCAGGTATTTCGGGCATTTCAATTAAATCCATGCCGCATTTTTCGCACTTGCCGGGCTTGTTGGAAGTAAAACCGTCCATCGGGCAAAAATATTTCTTGGCCCCGGAAATTTGCTCGGCGGCGGTTGTGGCATCCGAAGCTACTGGAGTGATGACATTTTCAGCATACGCAATTGACGCAAAAAACAGTGAAACAAGAAAAACAACTGCGAACTTCTTCATTTTATTTCTCCTTTTCAGGATTTGTTTTCCCCCAAGCAAGCACCTGTTTACCTGCCTTTAAATCATGATTCCATTTCCAAGCGGCATATAATACAGGATATATTAAAAGTTCCAAGATAAATGATGTGGCCAATCCTCCTACCATAGGAGCGGCAACCCGCTTCATCATATCGGCCCCCGTCCCCGTAGACCACATAATCGGCAAAAGACCCATAAAAGCAGCTAATACGGTCATCAGTTTAGGCCGTATCCTTTTGACCGCGCCGTGAATGACCGCTTCTTCAAGGTCGGCTTCGTTTCTCATTTGTCCCCTGGCTTTAGCTTCTTGATACGAAAGATCAAGAAACAAGAGCATGAATATCCCGGTTTCGGCATCTAAACCCATGAGCGCGATCATCCCCACCCAAACCGCGATTGAGATGTTGTATCCCAAAATCCATAACAGCCAAACGGCGCCGATTAAAGAAAAAGGCACTGCGAGCAATACAATTGCGGTTTTGACAAATGATTTTGTATTCAAGTACAGGAGCAAACAAATGATGAACAGAGTGGCCGGCAAAACGATTTTTAGACGGTTGCGGACGCGAACCATGTTTTCATACTGACCACTCCAAATCAGATGGTATCCTTTTGGTAAAGAAAGTTGACGCGCCACTTCTTGTTTTGCCCGTTTCACATAACCGCCGACATCCTTTCCTGAAATATCAATGTAAATATAGCCGGCCAGCATTCCATTTTCGTTGCGGATCATACTAGGTCCTTCGGCAAATTCGATGTCCGCGATTTGGGCAAGAGCGACATATTCGCCGGTGGGAACCGGGACTAAAATTCGCCTCAATTTTGAAAGGTCATCTCGAAAATCTTTGGCGAAACGGACATTGACCGAATAACGTTCGCGGCCTTCGATAATCGTGGAAACATTTTCACCGCCGATCGCAGACATGACCATCGTTTGTGCGTCCTCAACAGAAAGTCCGTAATGCGCCAACTGCTTGCGGCGAATTACAAAATCCAAAAAATATCCTCCTGCCGCACGCTCGGCATAAACATTTCGAGTATCTTTGACTTTTTTAATAATCTGCTCTAAATGTTCTCCGATGTTTTGAATTTCCTTTAAATCCGGGCCCAGCACCTTAATTCCGATCGGTGTTCTAATACCGGTTGAAAGCATATCAATCCGGTTTTTGATCGGCATGGTCCAGATATTAGGAACACCCGGGAGTTTAAGTTTGGCATCCATTTCATCAATTAATTCCTGGTATGTGATTTTCCGGTTACCCGCTTTGCGCCATTGACTGACCGGCTTTAGTTGAATGGTTGTTTCAACCATTGAAAGCGGCGCAGGATCAGTCGGTGTTTCTGCCCGCCCCGCTTTGCCAAAAACACGCTCAACTTCTGGAAACTGCCGGAGGATTCGGTCCTGAATTTGCAGTATGCGGAAGGCCTCGGTCACGGACATTCCGGGAAACGCAGTTGGCATATATAAAATAGATCCTTCATTTAGCGGAGGCATAAATTCGGAACCGAGCCGAAAATAAATCGGAACCGTGGCTAATACTAAAAATAAAGCAGAAATAACGGTTGTTTTCCGATGTTTCAAAACCCAGCGGGCCACAGGTTCATACATTCGAAACAAAACACGGCTGATGGGATGCTTTTCTTCAGGGTAGTAAGTTCCTACAAGAAATAGATTGGCGATCTTATTTCGCAGCGGATCCATTCTGGTGAACAGCATTCGGAGCGCCGGGTCGAGCGTCACCGCTAAAATAGCGGCGATCACCATTGCAAAATTTTTGCTAAAGGCAAGCGGCTTAAAGAGCCTGCCTTCCTGATCGACTAAGGTAAAAATCGGAATAAACGCGACGGCAATCACCAAAAGCGAAAAGAAAACCGAAGGGCCGACTTCTTTCAGAGCGTTAAGCCGAACTTCATGATAATCTCCCTTTCGCCCTGTAGAATTCCAAATTTCGAGTTTTTTATAAGCGTTTTCAACCTCAACAATAGCGCCGTCTACTAAAACTCCGATTGAAATCGCAATACCGGCCAGAGACATGATATTCGATGTAAGCCCCATCAAATACATGGGAATGAAAGCCAGTAACACAGAAACCGGAATCGTTATGATGGGCACAATTGCCGAAGGAATATGCCAGAGAAAAACAAGAATGACGAAACTCACAATCATCATTTCTTCGACGAGGGTATGTTTCAAGGTGCGAATCGATTCTTTGATTAGTCTTGAGCGGTCATACGTTTCTACAATTTCAACGCCGGTTGGGAGTGTAGGCTTTAATTCAGTCAATTTTTCCTTCACTCGGTTAATGACATTCAATGCGTTTTCACCATGCCGCATAACAATGATTCCGCCGACAACATCGCCTTCACCGTCTAAATCAGCGACTCCTCTGCGAATTTCCGGCCCGACTTGAACTAAAGCGACATGTTTAAGTAAGATTGGAATATCTGTTTTAGGATCCATGCCAACAACAATGTTTTTAAGATCAGCAATATTTTTTGCGTAACCGCGGCCGCGAATCATATATTCCACATTGGAGAATTCGATAAGTCTTCCACCCACTTCGCTATTGCCCTTGCGAATGGCATCGATAATCTGAGGAAGTGAAATTTTGTAATGAATCAACCGGTTAGGAAGAACTTGGACCTGATATTGCTTTACAAAACCGCCGATGGAAGTGACTTCAGAAACACCTTGAACCGACTGAAGCGAAAATCTGAGGTACCAATCTTGAAGCGACCTCAACTCTGACAAATCAAGTTTTCCCGTTTTGTCCACAAGCGCATACTGATAGACCCAGCCCACGCTTGTCGCATCCGGTCCAAGTTCTGTTTTTACGCCTTCCGGAAGCTGTGGGAGAATTTTACTCAGATATTCCAAAACGCGGCTTCTTGCCCAATATAAATCTGTTCCGTCTTCGAAAATCACATACACATAAGAAAATCCGAAATCTGAAAATCCACGAACCGCTTTGATTTTTGGCGTTCCCAAAAGGGCCGCAATGATCGGATAAGTGACTTGATCTTCAATGACATCAGGACTCCTGTCCCAGCGTGAATAAATAATCACTTGGGTATCGGATAGATCCGGCACCGCATCTAATTTCACGTTCTGTGTACACCAAAGCGCTCCGACAATCAAAACCGAGACAAGAATTAAAATCAAAAACTTATTTTTTGCCGAAAAATCTATGATTCGCTCGATCATCTCAGTGAACATGAACAGGCTGTTCAAGTTCAGCCGGCTCACCCTTTGACGGGTTATTGTGTGTTTGAAAACTTTTAACAGCAGCGCGCAATCTGGATTCCGAATCGACCAAGAAAGTGGCCGAATCGATTACTTTTTCTCCTGCTTTCAGGCCGGATAAAATTTCATAAAATCCGTCCGCTTCGGCACCGGCGCGGACTTGTCGCGGCTCAATTTCTCCGTTTTGCATATCAATAAAAACAAGTTGATTCTCGCCGGTATTAAAAACCGCATCGGTGGGAACAGCGAGCTTCGTTCCGAGAGAAACATGAATTCCGACATCGGCTGTCATGCCGGGTTTAAGTTTATTGTGATGCTTCACTTCCATCCTGACTCGCGCAATTCGGGTCATGGCGTTAAATACCGGATCCACGGCCTTGATTTCTCCTTCAAAAGTTTGACCGGGCAAAGCTGGTGCGGTAAGAGTTATATTTTGCCCCGTTTGAACCAATTCAGAATCCGGTTCGTACACATCTGCATTAACCCAAATCGCTCCTTCGGCTAAGGTTAAATTTGCCGGAACAACTCCGCTTGAAAAAAATTGGTAGCCGCCGCTTGCGAACATGACCTGATTCATCTGTTCTTTGCTAAAACCCGCCAGTCTTAATTTCAATTCAGCAAGCTTCATAATTTCTTCAGCCCGCTCACGCGCAACCGAGTTCGAAGTTTTGCGCGTTTTCCGGTAATTTTCGTACGCCTCTTTATACTCAGCGAGGGTGTTATAAAGATCCGGGTTGTAAGCCACATGGCCCGCAACATGAAGGGTGATTTCGAGCGGACGTTCTTCGGCAACCGCTGTGGTAATTCCGATGAGTTGACGGCGTTCCGGGGAAATCATAACCGTTGCATGATCATGAACAACATTTGCTTCGGAGGAAGCATTTTCAATTTTGACGAGTCTCATCCCACAAATGGGACAATTTCCGGGTTTCTCGGAAATAATTTGCGGATGCATGGGACATTGGTAAAGCACTTTCGCTTCTTCGGCATGCGCGGCGTGATTTGTTTCTGCAACCGCAAAAGCCGGCAGTGACAACATTAGAATGACTCCAATGAGAGCCAATCGATAAACTTTGAACTTCATAAAATCCCCCTTTCAATTCGAGTGACCAAAGACAGTTTTTGCCCTTGGTTAAAAACGATTAAAGAGAGAATCTCAGAAGCGTAAAGCGAGATTGGACAGGTAAAGCGGAACTTCACTTAATCGATGAGGCGATTGATCCTGGTTGAATTGAAAATCAGAACCTTTCGTTTCGGAAGAAATTGAGGTGACATTAACTTGCAGAGGTGAAGTTACGTCAGACTTAGAAGAAAAAACAAAACCGGAAACTTGATTTAAATCTGCCGGATCTTGCCGAACAATTTGCTCAGAACAGCAGCAATTAGCATTTGAAATTTCTGCCTGAGATATTTGGTGATGCATCGTGGGAGAGCACGAACAAGCCAACGCAAAGGTTGGTGCAAGCATCAACAGGATTAAAAGTAAAATACTGACTTTTTTCATGACGGGTAAGTATAGCATATAAAAAGGGCACAAAAAAAGGCCAGATTTTTCACCTGGCCTTTTTAAGCAGTAAATTAAACCTTAAGCGGTGCTTGGCCCGGCTTCCAATCACAACCGGTCAACTTTCCGGTCTGAAAGGCCTGGAGCGTTCTTAACGTTTCATCAACGCTACGTCCCACAGGAAGATCATTAATGGTGGCGCTTTTTACGACGCCATTCGGATCAATGATGAAGGTGCCGCGCAGAGCAACGCCTTTTTCCGGCAGTAAAACACCGAAACCTTCTGAAATATTATGGTTCGTATCGCCGATCATTGGGAATTTAATTTCACCCAGGCCGTGTTCCACCCAAGCCTTGTGCGAATAAACGCTGTCCGTGCTGACGGCAACCACTTCAGCGCCCAACCTTTTGAATTCCTCATAATGGTCATTAAAACCACGAATTTCGGTCGGACAAACAAAGGTGAAATCAAGCGGATAAAAAAACACGATCAGCCACTTGCCTCGATATTTTGTGAGATCAACGGATTCAATTTTTCCGCCGGGAAATAAGGCCTCAGCCTTTAATGGGGGAATTGTGTCTGCTACTCGGATACTCATTACATCCTCGCTTTCTGATGATTCATGATTGATTTTTTGGTGGAACTAAACGCGGAATAAGTGCGGAGCTGCCACCTCAAAGTGAAGGTATTTTACAATAAGAAAGGCGAAAATTCAAACGAGAGTTGGATCTGGGGGCGAGGTTCATCCCCGCCCCCAGAATGAATGTTACGCTTGATTCCTGCGGTAAAAACCGGCAACTAAAACCAGGGCGCTTAAAGCAACCAGCGCATACAAACCGGTTTCCGGCTGAATGGTAACCTGCTGAACGAAATTCTTAGCAATGGCGCCGAAGGGCGATGATTCCACTTTCTCCAAGGATCCGGCGAAAGCTTTTTGGGCCGCTGAAGACAAATAATAGGTTCCGATGAGGACGTAAACGGAACAAACAAACGCCAGCAAAGAGGAACCGATTAAGGCCGAACCTTTTCGAATCGGAGCCAAAAACAAACTAAAAACGGAAAACAAATAAGCCAAGACTAAAGCAACAGGAATCAATGCGCCAAAAATAAACTCAGGAGAAATTTTGGCTGTGGCGCCTGTGCCTTGTTTTTTCGGCGTTACTTCCTTCACGAAATCCATAAAATCAAAATCGGTACTGATTTTTACGGATTCTTTCGCTTCCCCGGACTCGCCTTTTTTGGCAGCGCCTTTGGGCAAGGACTTCACGATGTCTTTAAGACCCCAGCTTTTTTTACCGATGGCCGGAAGCGTAACGCTTTGGAGCGGTAAGAAATAAGTGCCGAGAATTCCGATTAAAAACAAATAGATGATGACGGTAGCGGTTTTAAAGCTGCCGGAAGCTGGTGATTTCGTCTTGGGCATTGAGGTCTCCTTTTTAATTAAAGATCGGTTCTTTTGGCAATTACTTGACCGCAGAATACGCGTCCCGGTAAACCTGCCGCGTCGCTTCATCAAAAAGCACAAAGCGGACGAGCTCAATTTCCGGGTGCGATTTCACATAATCTGAAACAGTTTTGACGGCAATCGCGGCGGCTTCTTGGACTGGATAGCGATAAGCGCCCGTGCTGATCGAAGGAAAAGAAACGGTTTTGATTTGACGCTCGGAACAAAGCTCAAGGCTGCTTTGATAAGCGCGCATCAGAAGCCCGGAATCTTTGGAATTGCCCGAATAAACCGGGCCAACAGCATGAATCACAAATTTGGCTTTTAATTTTCCGCCCTTGGTAATCACCGCGCTGCCGGTCGGGCATTCGATGTAATGGGCTTTCAACTCGGCCATAATTTCCGGTCCGCCGCACCGGTGAATCGCACCGTCCACGCCACCGCCTCCGGCTAAGCGACTGTTGGCCGCATTCACAATTGCCTCGGTCTGTTGTTCGGTAATATCGCCGAGAATAATTTCAAGCGGCATGATTTAGCTATGTTTGAAAAATTCGGCGAAATCCCGCGAATGCGCCTCAACCCAACGATGGGCTGCTTCTTCTTCCGGAACAATCCTGCCTTCTTCTTTGGAGAGCGTCTGTTGATACCGGTCAATCTGATGAAGCTGCTCGGCCATTTTGACTTTAAATACATGAGTGATACGCGAAAAATGGATTCCGATCCGGTAAAGATCCGTATCGGGATCGCGGTCAACCCGGACTACTTTTCCACGAATTGTAAAAATTTGGTGTTTGAGCGGCAGCGACAATTCGAGTTTAATGCCAAGTTCAAACGGTTCTGAGGAAAGAAAAAGAAGGCCTCCGTCACAAATATTTTTGATTTTGGAGATGTGGAGAGCGGTTTGATTTTTTTTAGTCTCCGCCACAATTTTATATTTAATCGGAAGTTCTACAACGTGTCTTTCGGAAGCTCGTCGCTCTCGCCATACCATAAGATTGAGAAGGGTGCTTAGCCCAGCTTTCCTCTGATTTTTTGATGCAAGTCTTGAGCTAACTTAATATCAGGAAACAAGTTCATGGCCTTACGCGCTTGAATGACAAAACGAACGCTCTTGGGAGAAACTTGTTCCGCTGTAAAATTGACCTTCGACTCATTAATCAGGGCTTCAATTTTTGCGTGTTCCTTGTCGGCCGTTTCAATTGCGCCCTCCTTTTTAAAAACTTCATAGGCGGTACGCCATGTTTGTTCCAATGAACGATCGCTAAAACCTTCTATTTCATCTTTGCTGATCGCATAGCCGCCGGCCGCTCCCGCTCCCAAAGCCAAAACAACGCAGCCGGAAGAAATGAATGAAACCAATAAAAGGACCGCCATCCATGAATTTTTCTTCATATAAACGCTCCTATCGCAATAAGGGACTTATTCTACTCCTTCCAAGGGTCACTTTTCAACCAAAGTGTATTGGGAGGCAATCAACGAATCGTTCTCACAAGGGAGAGTAAGATCAAAATTCCGCCAAAACAACATACGATCGTAGCGCCGGTGGGAAGATCGAAGTAATAAGAACAAAAAATTCCGAGGAGACTCGCGATGCTTCCGATGATCCATCCGAGAAAGAGACGGACGGACAATTGTTCTGAAAACAAAATAGCGGCCACAGCCGGAACGATTAAAAATGAAAAAACGAGTAATACGCCGGCGATATGGACCGAACTTGTCACGACAAAACCGAAGGACAGATAAAACGCAATATCCCACCATTTAACCGGAATTTTTTGTTTGTAGGCATTTTCCGGCTCTGTTGAAATCAGGATAAATGTCTTGCGAAAACGCCAATGGAAAAAACCGATCAGACTATAAAGAACTGCCATCTTGATAATGTCGTGAAGATCTACCAATAAGATATTCCCCACAAGCATATGCCTGATCTCTTCGTCACCTTCCGCAGAGCGGCTCAAAATCAGAATCGCAGCCGCGGCCGAAACCGCGTACACGATTCCGATAATGGCCTCTTGGGGAATTTTTTCTCTTCTCATTCTTGTAATCGAAAAAATGATCGCCCCCGCAAAAGTCGCAGACAGTGAAAACCAGTAGGTCGCCTGACCATGAAGACTGAATCCACATACAAAAGCGAAAACCGCGCCCAAAGCTGCGATTTGAGCGAGCGCCAGATCCACAAAAATCACTTTTCGTTCAATGACATGAACGCCCAGATAAGTGTGAATGCCTGTCAGGATCAAGCACGCAAGAAGTGGTTTCCACATCAACAGAAAAAAATCTGTCATTGAGCCTCCTTTCCTGGGGCGAGCACTTCTTCAAGCAGGTGAATATTTTGTTCCATCATAGAAATATAATCTTTGCCTTCTTTAGTTTCCCCTACATCTTGGGCTAAAATCAATACTTTAGCTCCTGTTGCTCGGGCAATTTTCTCAGATACTCTACTGTCGCGGAAAGATTCCGTCATGATGATTTTTATTTTTTTTTCTTTCATTGAATCAATTAACGTCGCCATATGTTTTGCGGTGGGAGGAATACCGGGCTTAGGTTCGACCTCACCGGTTATTATGAAGCCAAACCGTTTCGTAAAATAAATCCAGTTTCGGTGATACGTTACGACCTCCATGCCTTGATAAAGCGACATTCGCTTTGTCCAATCTTTTAATTTTTCGTTGATTCTCTGATTTAGATCATCGGCATTTTTTTTGAAATAGCCACTTTTATCAGGAATAATGTTCGAAAGTCCTTCTTGAATATTATTGACCATGATTTTTGCGTTCGCAGGATCCATCGCATAATGCGGATTTCCATAAGCATGCTGGTCCCCTTGCGAACGGGATAAACTGGTCGGTACTTCGAGGAGAGAAATTCCTTTTGAAACATCGATTTGCTTATCTCCAGAAGGCCACATCAAATCGGTCCGGCCCACAGCATCGAGCAACGGACCGCGCCAAGCTTCCAGATCAAGTCCGCTGTGAACAAAAACCTGCGCTTTTTTAACTTTGAGCACATCTTTCGGTGTTGGCGCAATGAAATGAATATCTCGTTTTGGCGAAGCAATGTAATAAACATCTGCATAATCACCCGCAATTTGCCGGACAAGATCCGCGATGGTGCTCGTGGTCGTAACAATTCTGACTTTATCTGAGGCAAAAAGTTTGTTCGAGTGAAAACACAAACTAAGGCAAAGATAAAGAGAAAGAAAAATAATTTTGTTTTTCATGTTGAAATTCTCCATTAATGTCATTCCCGCATGCTTTAAGCGGGAATCTAGATCCCCGATAAAAACGTTCGGGGATGACGGTTATTTTTATTGAACCGGATGTTTGTGCGCACCAATAAGCACGTTCGCCTTCAAAAACAAGGCATTATCTTCTTTATCGCTTCCGGCTGCGGGCTCCAATCTCGTATATTGAAGCCGGAAATCCGCAAATTCGCTTTGCCAAAACGCCAAGTAAGGCGACACTCCAATCGTTTGTTGGTGCTCACCGACGACATCAAGCGGTTGGACATAATCAAAACGCACTCCAGCGCTGAATTTTTGTGAAAACCGGTAATCTAACAAGGAATAAAATCCCCACGGATCATCATTGATATGAACCAAATTGCTCCGGTTCTGAAAGTAAATTTCATTCTGGAATTTTACTTTCTTACCCTCAGGCAAAAACCAATTAAATGTTACGTCGCCGCCAAATACTTTGACGCCGTATCGATCCTGACCTTCGGCCGGCCTGACCAAAGTTGCAGTTCCCGTTCCGTCATCAACCGGCGGATTTTCATCTCCAAATAAAGTCGTCCATCCTAATTCCACATTGGCATCGTCCGTCAGATCAAAATACGTTTTTACGTGCGTATTAAAAATCGGACGGCGCGAGATTCCTGAAAAACTGTTTCCGTTATTTCCGCGTAAAATTTCACCCGTCACTTCAACCGGAATATCCCACGGATTCGGAATCATGTTCTGAAGCCGCGCACCCGAAGAAGCAAGCCCTTCTTCTCCAAAAAAATCACGGATCACAATCGGATAATCCACGGTTTCCAATTGATCGAGATGAAGAACATTTTGCTTTCCAATTTTGGAGCGGAATTTTCCAACCTGTCCCGTAAATCCAAACGGAAGGCCCCATCTTGTGTAATAACCCTCTTCAATCGCGACATTTTGATCTTCAAGTTCATCGTTAAAACTGATGACCGCATCCAGGCGTGAAAACGGATCAACCACGTGCGCTATATTCAGTTCCAGCTCTTTCAAAGCAATCGTATTATTACCTTCTTCATCGGCTTTGTTTTGAGTCAAGTTCCCTTGAATACTCGCAACCAAACCAATATCAGGATTAAATCCGTTAACACCTGCCATCTTCGGAGCTCCGGCCGGTTGAGAAATTTGTGCAACAATCGGCTGAACGCCGCCCGTCTCAATAGCATTGAGTCGGACCGCTTGATCTTCAATGACTTCGTTTTGATGCTTTACAGTCACATTTAAATCTTTCACCGTATCCTGCAGATTCAAAACACTTTGACGCAGGAAACTTAATTCCTTTTGAACTGAACCGTCGATGTCTGCAAATGCACTGATCGAACAGAAAATGGAAATAAAAAAAGCAAATAAAATAAAAGACAATAGTCTCATTGTCTGACCTCCGTAAATTAGATTTTTAAATTGAATAAAAGAAAGGAACTATCGAGAGAACTTAATACCGAGGCGGAGCTCTTCCCTGACGGTTGTCAGTAAGAAGAAATGAAGCGAGTCTCTGAACGGGTACAACGGAGTAATTTCTACGAGCAGAGGAAACGATGAGCGTAAAAATTGAAACAAAAATAAAAGAAACGTACTGAATCAGGCGGCAGACAAAGCACTGATGGGTATGGTCGCCGTCGGCGTGATGATGAAACAGAAGAAAGGCAAAAGCAATTAAGAGAAAGATCCCGAGCAATTTGATGATTTGCTTCCGGGTTTCCGGGCGGATATTCATAGCAGGAAGTATAGCACTCCTGTCAATCGGATCGTGAAATAGCTTCTAGACAAGTTTCTCTTAAACAGGTAATCTTTGCGCTATGAATTCCAACTCTTACGACTTGGCCATCATCGGCGGCGGTATTGCCGGAGCCGGCATTGCAAGGGACGCGACTTTGCGCGGCCTAAAAGTTGTGTTATTCGAGAAAAATACGTTTGGATCCGGTACCAGCAGCAAAAGTTCCAAATTAATCCACGGCGGAATCCGGTATTTAGAACTGGCCTGGACTGCCCTGAAACGAGGGAATTTATTTGAATGCTGGAAAAATTTCCATTTTGTGTTTTCCGCCTTGAAAGAAAGCGCAATTTTGGAAAAAATTGCCGGCGAGTTGGTCCGGCCCATTGAATTGGTCATTCCCATTTATAAAGAACGCGGCCGAAACGTGTGGACCATATATTTTGGCTCACTTTTGTACGGGCTGCTTGCCTTCGCTTCCGGGAATCGGCGCTTTCCCAGAATTTTATTCGGCCCTCACGCCGTCTTGAAATTCGTTCCGAATCTCACGTCACAAGATTTAGCCGGCGGTGTTGTCATTTGGGACCATTTAACGCAGGACAAGCGCCTCGTGGAAAAAACGATTGAATCCGCGCAAACAAACGGAGCCCAAGCCTACGAACGTGCGTTCGTAAAAAGTTATCAATTTGATGAAACAGACCGAGTATATGTTCTTGCGGTTGAACTGAACGGCCAAACCCGGACTTTTTTTGCGCGCTCATTGGTGAATGCTGCCGGCCCGTGGGTAGACCGGGTCAGAGATTCCGCGCATGAAAAAAATGAAGACTTTATTGTCCCTGTCGCGGGATCGCACATTATGCTCAAACGGTTCACGGATTATTCCGTGATCTTACAAGCCAATGACAAACGAATTTTCTTCGTCATTAACATGGGCAACGAAGCCCGCGTCGGAACAACCGAGCGGATGAGTAAAGATCCAGACCGCGTAAAACCGACGGAAGAAGAAATTGAATATTTGCTCTGTGCGCTGGAACGTTATTTTCCCGACGTGCGCATCAGCGCCGATGAAGTCTTGAGCAAGGACGCCGGTGTGCGGCCGCTAGCGAAACCGAAAAAAGCCATCTCTCCTCATTCCATCTCCCGGGAACATGAAATTCGCATCGGACCTTCGGGAGTTCTTCATGTGCTCGGCGTGAAATTGACCGACCATCGACGGGCCGCTGAAAAGGTTGTCAATAAAGTTTTGAAGGACTTACACCTTCAAGCGAATTCTATTACGGAAAAAATCCCGCTTTAATTACGGGCTTATTTTTTGAAGAGCGTTTTTACGAAGATATAACTGCCGGTTTGTTTGGGGACGGATTTTAAATAGAGGCGGTACTTTCTTTTCGTTGGTACTTCAGAGGAAATTCCGAATATTTTTTCGGGATCTGCAACAGCAATTCGAACGATTTTCTTCTCAATCTCGGCGTGAGGATCCGGAATTCCGTCACGCAATAATCTGACCAAGTCACGGTCTGCAACTATTTCTGTTAATTGAGTCAGTTGCGAAGGTCCGCCCCGTTTTTCCGTGTATTGCCCATCCATAATACTAACGACATCAAACGTCACAACGGCCTTAGGCGGATGGCTCATTTGATCAGCTTCCACCGCATCCACAATGGAATCCGACTGAAGAGGATTGATCGAAATTGGCTTACCCAAGACAATCACGTCGTAATTGCCGGAATTTTTAGGAACAAAAAACCTGGAGTCTTCCGAACAAGAAGCAGCTAGGAAGGCGAGTGAAATTAAAAATGCAAATTGAATTGGTCGGAGCTTGGATAAATTCATTTTTTATAAAACCAATGGTCGGAACGGCCATCACAAACCATATAGAACTACAAACTGTTCATGAGAAGTGATGACTGTCCCGACAACCTTTAATATTTAATCGATGGTCGGAACGGAGAGATTTGAACTCTCGACCCCACCCACCCCAAGGGTGTGCGCTACCGGGCTGCGCCACGTTCCGAGGAAATATATGCGACGACGAAGGGGATTTGATATGTCTTTACGACAACTTAATACTGTTTCATTTCTTCATGAGCTTCACGGCTCATGAGATCATTCAATGCCTGTTTCGGGTCCTTGTCTTCAAATAACATCTTGTAAATTTCAGTAATAATGGCCGCGGTCACACCGTATTTTTGCGCCAGCTGATAAGCGCTTCGGGTCGTTTCAACGCCTTCGGCCACCATTTCCATACCAGAGATAATATCTTTAATCTTTTTACCTTCTCCGAGTTCCCGGCCGACGCGAAGATTCCGTCCATATTCGGAAATACAGGTCGTAATTAAATCGCCGAGACCGGAAAGTCCGAAAAAAGTATTCGGATTTGCGCCCATGCGCACGCCCAATTGAGTAATTTCAAGCAATCCGCGGGTCAGAAGCGCCGCTTTAGTATTGGAACCCAGCTTAAGGCCGTCGCAAACTCCGGCGCCGATTGCGATGATATTTTTCAGCGCCCCTCCGAGTTCAACGCCCGTAATGTCGGACTGAATATAAATCCTGAATCTCAAATCCCGAAAAGTCTCTTGCGTCATTTGAGCGGCCTGGGTATCTTTCGATGCGACGACAACCAGCGTCGGAATATTTCGCGCCACTTCTTCTGCGTGGGAAGGGCCGGAAAGCACGACCAATCTGACGTTTCCCAAAACCGACAAGATGATTTCTGAGGGCCGGGCAAGCGTTTTTGCTTCAATTCCTTTCGCCACACTCACAATGACTTTATTTGCGAGATTGAACGTTTTGAGCTTGAAGAGAATATTGCGGAGATACTGAGCCGGGACCGCCAAAACTAAGATATCGCCGAAATTAACCGCATCAGCGAGATCGGAAGTAATGATAATGTCGTTGGGAATCGAAATGCCGGGCAGAAACTTTTCATTCATCCTCTTGCGGTCTAGTACTTGCGCATAATCGGGAAATGCGCTCCAAAGCAGCGTTTCATTGCCCTTGCGCGCGTTCACCAGAGCAATTGCCGTGCCCCAGCCGCCATCACCTAAAATGGATACCTTATATTTTTTAGACATTTTTTGGAGGGTTAGTCTAGCACGCTGAAGGGTTTACGACAATAAAAAAGGGCAACGTTTAGAACACGTTGCCCTGTTTTGAATTTTCGAATTAAAATTTTAAAGCGGCATTGTCATCCCAACTTGCAACACGTTATTCGTGTAATCAAAGTTGGAATTGTTTGAATTGCACCGTTCGTAGCGGTAATCAATGTTGGTAACGAGCCAAGGACGAAATGCATAATCCAAACCGACAAAAATACTGCCCAGCGTATCCCGTCTTAATCCGGTAATAGCGCCGATCGTAGCGGTGTTGTCATAATCACGGCGCGCCCACCAAGCACCGGTGCGGCCGCGGAACTGTTCGTTGAATAAATAATTCGCCGAACCTTGAACGAGCTTTTCATCGTAGGCACGGTTGTTTGTAAATTGCGATTCCTGCGTTGTCCGGTGTCCATAAAAATCGAGATTGGTTTTTTCCGTCAACCGGTGGGTCAACCTGACATCAAAAACCGGAATGTCATAAGTTGTATCGTGAACCCGGTAATCGCGCCCTTGGTATCCGCCGCGAGCCAATAAGGTCGTACGTTCCGACAAATTCCCCCGGAATCCGGCTTTAACTTCATTGTAATGGCCGACGCGAGTTCCATCAGCAGCGTAATGATAATAAGAAAATGTGTATTCCGCCAAAGCGCGGAAATTCGGCGCAATGTCACGGAGCAACCTGGTCGTAAACGCGTTATTGTCGTATGAGAACGTGCGGTAAATCGCGCTTTCAAAATCCCGGATTGCGTTTTTATATTCACCTTCAAAAGTCCAGTTGCGCCAATTGTAAATGATCGACGGCGTCACAATCTGATCCGTATACTCAACGCGCTTGGCCGAACGTGTACCTGCTCTGGCCGCATCTTTTACGAATTCTTCGGTGACATTGAAAAATAAATCGTCGGTTAATTTGAAATTGCCGACGGCGCCAAGGGATTGGCCGATGTCATCATGTTCTTCGTATTTTGTAAATTTGGTAATGCGCGCTTCATAGACAGCTCCGATCCGGTAGCGATTGTCTTCGCCGAACGGATAATTAATGGAGACGCCGGGGGTCCAAACCCAAAGGAGTTCATCGCGGGTTTTGGGCGCTTCGGGTTCATAAAACACATTACTGTCATACTCCATACTGCTTTTGAAGTAAGGATTAACTTTGACGTCCGTGCCTTTCAGAATTTGTTTGTTGAAGTCTTCGAGCCAGAATCGGTGGGCAAGGTCTTCAACGGAGTTTAAAACTCCGTTCGTATAATAATCAACCTTCAAATCCGTGAGGCCTTTTCCAAATCCGTTAACGATATCGTTTGAAATCGTGGAAAATTGGGTTTTATCGGCAACAACAACGAGACGGTCAAAATACCAATCAACTCCGTCCCCTACGAGCTTGACCAATTTCTCGGCAAACACATAGGTGCCCGGCTTGATTGTGGCGTTAACAAATTCTTCAGTTTTGGTGCGTGTGGTTTCGAGCCCGCCGGCGAAGAGAAGTGAATTCGTGAGGAAAAATGTCAGGGAAAATAAAGAAATAAAAATGAAAGCTTTACGCATTGCGCCCTCCCCTTTTTCTGTAATTATTATCGGCCCCCGCCGATAACATCATTAGACAATTTTGCAGTGCTGTCCTTAGGACGGAATGAATTGTAAGTAGCGTGGGTACATTAATATAAGATCAGATTTTTTTCAAGCTTTTTATTCAATGATCAAATCCTTGATGTAAACTCGGCCGCTGGTGTTCAGCGCACCCACCCGGGTGTTTTCAAAAACAAATACAACCTCGCCTATGGGTGTGGGCTTGACCACATGGATCTCAAAATTGTAATTTGTCCAATCTTTGGAAATGGGTTTTACCGCATATCCTCGAACGGTTGAAAGCTCGTCTTTGAGTTCGATTCTGAACTGATCGGGAGCTGACTTATTCGGGTCTGATTTGACATTCAAACTGATGCGTTTCACTCTCGACAAATCCAAATCGCGGGTTTTGAAATACATTCCGGAAAATGAATTCTGCGGGAATACATCATAGTCAAGCCGGAGAATGACTTCCTTAGAGTCCGGACTTTCGTAAAATTCCCGGTCGGCAAAGCCCCAATTCGGCTTAAAAAACACGCCTTCATCAAAAACAAATTTGAACATCGAGCCCGCTTTTTTCCGCAGGTCCACTTGTTCGGCAGCTTTTTCAACAGAAACCGTAGTTAAGTCGCGCGCTTCACTGAGCGCTTTCCATTCCTGGTAATTCACCCGTTTGGGCTTGAATTCGGCTTTCGGATCGTCTTTTACCATGACGGTCTCAAGCGCATTAACGGTTACTTTTTGCTTTGATTTTTTTGCCGGCCGGACGTTTATCTTGCCGACCAATGCGCCTGCCTGGCTATATACTTTTCCGGTTTGAATAAAAAAAGTCGCGTCATCTTGAATCTCAGTGTCTAAACGCGGAGTGACAACTTCCAATTCCCGGTTTCCGAATTGAGTATCCGTAAACCCGAGCAATCCGCCTTTGCTTAATTTAAATTTGAGCTGTTCCTCATGTTTTGTTTTCATCACTTCCACCTCCGAAGACGCCTTAAGCCTAAGCTCTAGCACGTTCGGAATGCTGAAATCCAAATCAGAGTCACTTTGAGTTCTGATCTTATCGCGCGGACTCAAGACCACCTGCCGGTGGCTTCGGCGCGTAACGGTCACCCACTTTTTGTCCTTATGCGAATACACTTCGGCCGTTCCGGAAAAACGGCCAAGTTCAAAAGGATAAGAAACCCGGGAAGAAGGCGAGGCCAGAAAAAGAAATAAAGAAGCTACGAAAATTAGAGCAGGGACCAAAAAAAATAAAAGAATGAGGATATAATTGCGCCCGGTTTCGGCAATCGGGGACAATCCGGATTCTTCTGCGGGGATTCTAATTTTGATTTTTTTAAGCTTGGGGTCCATGGCTAAACTTGTAAATAATACAGCGGAATACTTTATTCGCCAATTATTTTTATCAAGACTCTTTTCTTTCTTTGGCCGTCAAATTCTGCGTAAAAAATTTGCTCCCAAGTACCGAAATCCAATTTACCGTCCGTAATCGCTACGGTCACTTCCCGGCCAAACAATTGCCGTTTCAAATGTGCATCGCCGTTGTCTTCACCGGTCTGGTGATGACGATACTTTTGAACATCATAAGGCGCAATTTCTTCAAGAAATTGATCAAAGTCCTGGATGAGTCCGGGTTCATCGTCATTAATGTAACAACTTGCCGTAATGTGCATTGGATTTACCAGCGCGAGCCCTTCTTTAACACCGGATTTTGCAACAGCGTCTGCAACTTGCGGCGTAATATTAATGTAATCGCGTTTCTTTTTTGTGTTCATCCATAAATATTCAGTATATGATTTCATCTAAATCCCCCTCTATAAAAGGCACTAGTGTACCGTTTAGAAAACCCGGATGGAAACAGATTTTTAAAATTGACTGATTATTAACTGTTTATGAGCTTAAATCGACCGCCAAGTTTAGGGCCCGAGCTTTACAATCAAGAGTATTACCGGAAAAGTTTGCCCGGACTCGAGTATCTCGAAAAAGACATCGTCGACCCGGCGATTGCGGAAACAATCCGGTTTGGCCGGATCGCTTCAGAGTCCCGCGTGCTTGATTTCGGCTGCGGCCGCGGAAACCTCATCCTCGAATTGGCCAAACGGGGCGCATCCGCTGTCGGCGTTGATTTCAGTCTCGATGCGATTGAATTTGCAAAATCTTATGCCGCCGGATTTCCCCAAGAAATTCAAAAACGGGTCCGGTTCATGCAGCTCAGCATGAACGAAATGAACTTTGAACAGGAATTCGACGTCATTGTATTTAATCAGGTCTATGAGCATCTTTATGATTGGGAACTGAAAATTCTTTTGGCGAAATTCAAACGGGCCTTAAAAAAGCACGGAATTCTAGTCATCAGCACACCCAACCTCGACTACATTCGTTATCTGTTTCCGCTGAAGCGGACGCTGGAATTTCCGTTTAAACTCATCAAAGAAACGCTTCGCGTGATCCGCGGCAAAAGCAAACATGCTTCATCCCCTCAAAAATTTTTGAAGGAAATTTTCAAAATTAAATATCCAGACAGTGAGCATACACGGTTTCACATCAATCTTCAAACGCCGGTTACGATTCAGAAATTTCTAACAGACGAAGGATTTTCAGTTCAAGCAGTTTGTCTGGATCGCCATACCAATTGGCTGAGCAGGCTTACCGAACGCTGGTGGGGCGAGACGATTTGGGTATCGTCTCAATTAAGAACGTCCTAGGGCCTTGAGAAGAATGGAATTCTTGGCTAGGCCTTGAGCTGCAACCCGGGTTCCGGCGGGCGTGAAATGGCCGTCATAGGGGAAAAATAGCTGTTTGTCCTTATTTTGGATGAATTCATCCAATAAATTGATGAACGGAATACCATTCTGAGCGCAAAATTCCCGGACCAAATCAAAAGCAAAATAATCCGTATACACTTTATTTTTTTCGAAACCCCAAGAGACTCTTCCCTCATTCCATTGATCAGAGCCCACATAAATCCCGTACGGGTACATCACTAAAATAAATTCAGCGCCGTTGGCTTTTGCAATGTCCCGGTTCATCAAAATGTATTTGCCCGTCCGCATAAAATGTTTCCGGATTTCCTCGGCTTTAACTTGTCCGCGCATAAACAAACGTCCGTCGTATTCAATAGTGTCTCCCGCTTGATAAGCAATGACCGCTTTGGCGTGTTTTCCCTGAAGCCGGGCCTGGATGTAGCCGGCAACTCCCAGCTGGTTGACTTTTCTAAAGGTGCGGACAACTTTGTTGTGAATATATTTGCACAAGATACTTTTGGTACGGAGAAAATTCCATAGAAGGAAATGGCCGTTTTCATAATACGGATTGGCTGCGACAATTTCCCCATTCTTGTCATAAATTAAATTTTTTTCGATGTCCCAGTCATCGCGCAGATCTGAAAAATCAAGCATCATGACAACGACATCCGGTTTAAAAATCGGAAGGTCGTGGCGCAATCTAATGTAATGAGTCAGCGGCGAATAAGACGGAATTCCGGCATTGATAATTTCATAAGATTTGGCTTCGGGATCCAAAAGTTCTTGAAGATACACGGCAACCGTTTCATCGTCGGCGCCGCCTACGCCAAAAACAAAAGAGTCTCCCACTAAAAAAATTCTTTTTTGGCCGGGCTTTTTTTCAACTTCAAAATCAGCACCGCGGAAGCCAAATCGATTCGTGTGGGCCACGATGTCATATTCGCCATCAATGGAAGAGCTGATCCGATAAGTAAAATTAGGGTTTAAAGAATGATGATACCGGGCATCGGCATGGATCGAAAGCGTTTGTGCATCTTTGTGCCGGGTAATTCTGAATACGGCTTCGAGCAGAAGAAGACAGACGATGAGCGCGACGAATAAAAGAAATATGTTTTTCAGTTTACGAATCAAGGTTGGCGATCTCGACTTGTGAACGCAAATTGTCAGGAATGCGGATCGGTTTTAAATTTTCGCCGCTAAACACGTGGACGGTATAACCCGTCGCCACCGGTTTAGCGCCTTTATTTTTAAACACTTGATAGTCGAAGCGAATCGAGCTTTGTCTCATTTGGCTGACGACCGTTCGGACCGTAATGATATCGTCATAGGAAGTAGGTTCGGCATAACGGCATTGGGCTTCCGCTACGGGGAGAAAAATGCCTTTCTTTTCAAATTCGGTATAAACAAGTCCGATCGTTCGAAAATACTCGGTGCGGGCGGCCTCGAACCAGATAAAATAATTAGCATAATAGCTAATTCCCATCCGGTCTGTTTCCGCATAACGGACGCGGGTTTGATAATCAAAAAATTTCATTTGGAGGGCGTCGGGCCGGATGGAGATGAAGTTGAACCAGAATCGGATTTTTTCTTGGAATCTGCAGGCGGTGAAACCGGTTTTTTGTCTGCTTCTGCTTTTTTCTGATAATTCGACGAGCGGTAGTCGGTTTGGTAAAATCCGCTGCCTTTAAAAATAATTCCTCCCCCGCCGCCGATGAGTCTGCGAGTCAGGCCTTTACAGGCCGGGCATTCTTTGATCGGCTCGTCTTTCATCGATTGAGATTTTTCAAACCGATGTTCGCAGACCGTGCATTCATATTCATAAGTCGGCATGGATTATCTTTCTATGTGCCAGCGGCTAAAAAGCGTTTTTCCGTCCGCGCCGTCGCGCGATTTAGCGAATTCTTCGAGTAATTTCTTTTCATTGGAACTTAAATGATCCGGAATCTCCACGTTAACGCGAATCAATTCATCGCCCGTAGTCCGCGTTCTTAAATCAGGCACGCCTTTTCCTTTAATTCGAAACACTTTCCCCGGCTGAGTACCTGCCGGAATTTTGAGCGGAACTTTGCCGTCTAAGGTGGGCACGTCGATCTGCATTCCGAGAGCGGCTTGATGAATTCCGATTTTCGCTTCAATTAATAAATCGCCGCCTACCCGTTCAAAGAGCGGATGGCGTTTGACCGCAACGTGAACATACAAATTTCCGCGGGACCCTCCGCGCTCGCCGGCTTCCCCTTCTCCGGAAATTTTGAGCTGCGAATTGTCGTCAATACCTGCCGGAATTTTGATGCTTAATTTTCGGCTCTTCCGGACACGGCCGCTGCCGTGGCACGTTTTACAAGGCTTGGTGATCTGCTTGCCTTCTCCGTGGCATTTCGGACAGGTCCTTCGCATCGTGAAAAAACCTTGCGAAACCCGGACTTCGCCGTGTCCGTTGCACTGAGAACACATCGTGGTTTGGCTGCCGGGCTCAGCGCCGTTTCCGCTGCACGCTTCACACGTTTCAAGACGCGGAAATTCCACTGGAATTTCTTTTCCATGAACAACGTCTTCCAATCCGATTTCGGCCGAATATTCTAAATCAGCTCCGCGGCTTCCGCTTCTTCCTGATCCCCGGCGCGTGCCGAAAAAATCTTCAAACAAGTCGCCGAAAATATCTCCAAAGCCCTGAAAAGCGCCTTCAAAGCCTTCAAAACCCTGGAAACCGCCTCCTCCTAAGGAATGCCCAAATTGATCATATTGGGCGCGTTTTTGCGGATCGCTCAGAATGGCGTAAGCTTCGGACGCTTCTTTGAATTGTTCTTCAGACGCCTTATTTTCTTTGGTTCGGTCAGGGTGGTGTTTGAGCGCAAGTTTTCGGTAGGCTTTCTTAATTTCTTCTTGGGGCGCGGTTTTCACCACACCCAAAACTTCGTAATAGTCTCGCTTATTTGTACCGGATGCCATTGCTAAGTTAAATCTTCCTCTTTCTCATCCGGTGAATTGCTCTTTGTGGAAATTTTCACTTTTGCGGGGCGAAGAAGTTTTCCGTTGAGCTCGTATCCCGTTTGAACTTCTTCGACAATGGACCCTTCCGGCAGTTTTGGATCTACAACGCTTCCCACCGGTTCATGGAAATGGGGATCAAAAATCTTACCGCGGGAAACTTCGAGCGGTTTTACGCCGTATTCGGACAATACCTGAAGCAGCTGTTTTTGGATCAGCAAAAAACCTTCGCGCATGGATTTGGTTTTGTCGTCATTGCCGACGATGTGGGAAAGTGCAAAATTAAAATTGTCCAAAACCGGAAGCACGCGCAGAATAAAATCCTCTAAGCCGTACCGGACAAAATCTTCGCGTTCTTTTGCGAGACGTTTTTTGGCATTCTCAAAATCAGCGGCGGAGCGCAAAAGCCGGTCTTGAAGCTGGGCAAGTTCTTCAGACTTTCGTTTGAGTTCTTCAAGCTCAGCCCGATTAATTTCCAGTGATTCGGATTCTTGTTCTTTGTGTTCTTTCTCATGCTTAGACATATTAAAACCATTGCTCCAAAGCTTCGCCGAAACGCCTCGAAACATAATCCACAAGCGAGATGACTCGCTCATACGGCATTCTGCGCGGGCCTAAAACACCCAAAGAACCGATCACTTTTTGATTGACGCGGTACTGCGCCGTCACAAAGGAGCAATCCCAGATGTCTTCACAATGGAGCTCCAATCCGATTTGTACGCGCACGCCGTCACGATTCGCCCGGGTTTTAACAATTTCGGTTAAAAAATCTTTTTTCTCCAGCGCTTTAAATAATCGCCTGGACTTTTCCCAATCTTGAAATTCCGGCTGGTCCAAAATAAAACGCGATCCTTCCAAAGCGATGCGTCGTGCTTTGTCGACCGGCGAACTTTCTTGAACAATCTGATAAACGGACTTGTAAAACCGTTGAAATGAACCTTGAGAACTGATTGAATCCAGTTTGTTTTGAAGTTCCGATATCCGAACGCCGGACAAAACTTCATTTAACATGCGGCCGATGCGCTCAAGATCGGCGGCCGGAATGTGACTGGAGCTGATGATTTTGTTGTGAACAAATCCGTTTGAACTCACCCACACAACGAGCAAATGTTTTTCCGTCAGCTGAGTCAATTCAATCCGTTTAATGGCAAGGTCTTCAACGGTCGGGAAAACAACAAGGCCGGCTTGCTCGGAAAGCGAAGATAAGATTTTGGACGTTCTTTCAAATAACGTTTCGATGGTATCCATGCGTTCGCGGTATTCGCGCGCCACCAAAGCGGCTACATGAGGCGGAACACTCGCTTCCAAATCCAAATGATCCACATAATACCGGTAGCCTTTGTCGGTCGGAACGCGGCCTGCCGAAGTATGCGGTTGTTTGATGTAACCCTTTTCTTCAAGGTCGTGCATTTCATTGCGGATTGTGGCCGTAGATAACGTATCACGATAAGAGTTTGCGATCGTGCGAGATCCGACGGGAGCCACCGTTTTCACGTAGACTCCGACAATGATTTTTAAAATGTCATTTTGCCGCTTGGTTAAATCAATCATATTTTTCATATGGGTTAAATTAGCACTCAGAGGACTAGAGCGCTAGATTTTAGCATGAACGTTTTGAGCGTTCAACTGCTCTATTGAAGACGGAGAAGGTTAAAAACTAAGCGGCGGTTTGCTGCCCAGAAGGGTCGCAACGTCCGTTTTGTGTTCGCGGAAAAGACTCAATTGGGTAGGCTGAATTTTTAAAATCGCAGACGATCCGGCAGGTTCCCAAATCAATTCTAAATAGTCGTAATTTTCAAAGCGGTAGCTTCTGATCAAAACCGCAAATTCCCGAAGAACCATATCCATCAAATACAGAACGTCTTCATCGTTGATAATTTCCTGAACGGTCCTGTTTTTGTGCATATTTTTTGTAATGAAGTCAAAATAAAGCGAAAAACGCGGATGTGATCCGGATGCGACGTCCGCGGGATCCGAGCGAAACGCAAAGTTCACTTGCGCATGACGGATCGTATGATGAATGCGTTCGTCTCCTAAGAGGATGGATTGAACTCTGCGGTTGAGCTGCCGCGCCAAGAAATCTCCAACACTGACTTCATCTAAATGGAACCGTTCGGGCCAAGCATCCAAATTCCGGTCTAAGTCCAACTCGGGAGGAAGGGCTACTTTTTGGAGTTTCTTTGTTTCATCAATATAGTAAAAAGGCACAACCTGTGCAATTTTGAATTGTTTGTCCGCAGGCTCCACAATAAAAATATATTCCAGCGCGCTACCGGAAGCGTAAAGATGTTCGCCGGTTGCGTCAAAACTTTCTTTCAATTTGACATAGACCAAAGATTGATTGTTTTTATAGGCGCGGCTTCTGACTTGTTCTAACTCGATTTTCAGATTTTTCTTACGGTCTAAAGTAGTCAAAAAATCGTATAAAAGCGGGGATACACTTTCAGGCGTAATCGGGCCCGTAAAAAATTGGGCAGCCGATACAAAATTAAGTTTGCCGGATGCAGCTGAATCAAATATTTGTCGAACCGGTTTTTCCCAAAGCACCGAGCGGTTGAATTTGAGTTCATGCAGAACGCGTTTTCGGTATTCAGTTCTTGAAATATCCCAAAGCCGGACGCGTCTAACATCCGGTACATAACCCAAAAGAACAAGCTGCAGACCCGTTGATTCGACATCGGTTGCCTGTAACACATAAAAATCGATCTCCCGGTCTGAACTCAAAAGCACGCGCGAAATGGTAAACAACACGTTTTCGAGCTGTTCCATGGCCTCCGGTTCGGGCTCAAAAAGGGATTCAAGATTTGCAACATTTCCGGAAAGAAGTTCCTGACGAACGTCCATTGCAAATAATTTTCTGAGAGGAAGAAACACGCCGACGGTTTTTCCCGCAAATTTTACTTCGACATCGGCAATTTTATATTCTTTGAGGCAGATTTCTTTGATCGCAGCCGCAACTTTTTCTTCGGGATAGCTGACTTTACAGCTGGCGGCAATAACTAGAAAACTGATCAGAAAAACAGCAGAGGTAATTCGAAACGCAGAATGCGAAATAAAATAGCGGAGCCTTTTAAGCTCCGCCATTTTCTTCGCTATTTTTTGGATCAAATTATGTAGTTGAGCCATCCAAAGGGTTACTTTTACCGTTAATACCTCTTGGATTGGCCTTGCCGTATTCAGCGAAAATAGCTTCAATTTCATCGTATTCCAATTCCTGTCTAACGAGGAGCTCATGAGCGAAACGTTCAAAAACAACCGATTCGCGCTTCAACAGATGCTCCACATCAACCATGCATTCACGTAAGATTTGATTCGTATCGTCATTTAATTTTGTTTTGATGGTCTCGGAAAGTTCATGTTCCGGAATCGCGGTGTAGTCTCCGACATAACCGGACGGACCCATGCCCAATTTCCAAACCATAAAATGAGCAACTTTCATGGCGTTTGAAAAATCGGCAGAAACACCAGTTGTTGTCACTCCCTTTTTAACTTTTTCGGCTGCGTAACCTGCAACTGCGCATTTAATATCCGCGATCAACTTGGTCTTGTCGTGTGAGAAATATTCTTCGCGCGGCTGATGATGAACGACGCCCAAACTTGATTTTCTGGGTATGATTGACGCCTTGAATACATCGTCAGTTGGATGAAGGAAATAAATCGCAAGCAAATGTCCCGCTTCATGATAAGCGGTCATTTCTTTTTCAGAATCCTGCATTTTGATTTTATTTTTAACGCCCAGCTCAATGCGTTCAATGGCCTCTGTAATTTCCTTATAAGAAACAACGTCTTTGCCGTTGCGCGTTGCGATCAAAGCGGATTCTTTGACGATGCTTTCAATTTCAGCTGGTGATTTTCCAACGGCTTTTCGAGCGAGATGACTGACGTCGATAGACGCTTCATGTTTCACTTTGCTTAAATAATATTTGAATAACTTTTCACGGCCATCGAGACCGGGACGCATGATATAAACTTTTCGGTCAAATCTTCCTGGGCGCAAGAGTGCGGGATCTAAAACATCTTCTTGAGCGTTTGTCGCGCCGATCACAATGACGCTCTGCTGATGGCTGCTCAAGCCATCCATTTCAACAAGCAATTGGTTTTGGGTTGAATTGGTTTCAGAACCTCCGCCGAATTGATTAAAGACACGATTGCGTCCCATCGCGTCCAATTCGTCAATAAATACAATGCAGCCGCCGAATCCGTAAGCCAACGAACGGGCTTTTTTGAAGAGTGAACGAACGCGGGAGGCGCCAACGCCCACAAAAATTTCTACGAATTCACTGGCCGACATGGAAAGAAACGGAAGTCCCGCTTCTGTGGCAATTGCCTTGGCGAGATAGGTTTTACCGCAACCCGGGGGACCAATCATCAAAATGCCGCGAAGAATTTTTCCGCCAATCTGTTTCAGACGCGCGTGATCTTTTATAAGCTGAACGACCTCCCACGCTTCTTCTTTGGCTTCATCAATGCCGACGACGTCTGAGAAACGAACATTGACTTCACTTCCTTTGACGCTCTTACTGTCAATTTTCGCAAAACCGCCGCGCATAACACCCATATATAAATAAACGAAAATGATGGCATTCACAGCCACCATAAGCATTTGGAGCGGCATGGTCGCCAGCGTGATATTTCGATAATATGATTCCAGTGAAAACATGCCCCAAATCGCAAGGCCGATAAGCGTAATTGTGGCGAGCGCGATAAAAATTTTTGAACGGTGGTTGAGGTAATGCATTTTAAGGCGGCGGTAATAATTACTCATTGAAACACTTCACTTTCTCCTTGATACAGAGGGATTTACGTTAAAAGGAAAACGTTGTAAAGAATACAGCGAAAGGAGGGTCTTGTCAAGACAGCCATGCCTGCTCTTTTCTACTTAAGTTCTTTTTGATCAAGTTGTTCGGATGATTCTACTTGTTCATCGGAAGCATCAAACCAATCGCTTACATCTTCATTCAAAGATTCGTCCTTTTGGTCTAAATTTATTTCAAGCAAGTCTTCCAGTGCCTGCTTATCAAAAGGCTTTCTGGCAAAAAAACCCGTGGTCGTGTCTCCAATTTTAAATGAAGGAGACGCCGGTCCAGACTCAGATTCCCGCTTCAAAAGTTCTTCCGTCACGAGTACGGGATCGGTTTGGGTGTTCTTAATAGGCTCTCTTTCAAGCTCCCGCCCCGCCTCAATTCGAGGATTCAGTAAGAAATAGATCAATAGAAAACAGGCTAAACGCCGGGTGATTGCCATACAGTAAGTAAAGCGTCAAAAGCCCCAATTGTCAAATAGCGTAAATCTTTTCCTTGCCATGGCTTAGATAACCCTTTAAAGCCTGACCTGTCAAAGAACGGCCTTCTTTGAGCAAACCTTTAAGGGCGCCTTGATAGACCACTTCTCCGCCGGCGTCGCCGCCTTCCGGCCCGAGATCGATCACATAATCGGCGCATTTGATAATTTCCATATTGTGTTCAATCACACAAAGTGAATGGCCGCGCGCCAGCAAAGTTTCAAAAGCCGTCAGCAAAAAAGTAATGTCATAATAATGAAGCCCTGTCGTTGGCTCGTCAAACAAGTAGAGTAAATTTTCATCTTGGGCATGAGACAACTCAAAAGCCAGCTTCAGACGCTGCGCTTCGCCGCCGGACAAAGTCGTTGCTGCTTGGCCGAGCCGAAGATAACCAAGTCCGACTTGAACTAAAATAGAAAGTGACTTTTTCAATTTAATTTCGTCTCTAAAAAAATCAATCGCTTCCTCAACGGTCAAGTTCAGCACATCCCGAATATTTTTGCCGTGGCATTGGACTTCTAAAACTTGTGATTGATAACGCGAACCCCCGCAAGCTTCGCAGGTAACAAAAATATCAGCCAAAAAATGCATTTCAACTTTTACGGCTCCCGCGCCTTCACACTTTTCGCACCGGCCGCCCGGGACATTAAACGAAAAATGGCTCGGCGTTAAACCTCTAAGCTTTGCATCACGCGTTGCCGCAAAAACTTTCCGGATGTGGTCGAAGGACTTCATGTAGGTAACCGGATTTGAGCGGGGCGTTCTGCCAATCGGAGATTGATCAATTAGAAGCAAGTCTTTAACGTGTGAAAATCCTTCAATTTTTCCGACTTTCCCGATGTCCTGAACGGGACGCCCTCGAAAGCGCTGGTAATTCCCATAAAGCACATCATAAAGGAGCGTACTTTTACCGGAACCGGAAACACCGGAAATAACCACAAATTGATTCAGCGGAATTTGAACGGATATATTTTTTAAATTGTGTTCTGCGGCCTTTTCAATCCTGATGGAGCGGTTTTTATGGCCGTCGCTTTCCGGTTTTTTGTCGCGTTCAATTTTAAATTCCCGGCGAAAGTATTTAGCAGTATAAGAATTGGACGCCGACACTAATTGTTTAAAAGGTCCCGAAAATGTAATTTGTCCGCCGCGTTCGCCACCCAAGGGCCCCATATCGATCACTTGATCGGCCGATTCAATCATCGCCCGGTCATGTTCGACGACAACAACCGTATTGCCCAATTTTTTTAATTTTCCTAAAAGCCGTATGAGTAATGCATTGTCACGCTCGTGAAGGCCGATGCTCGGCTCATCCAAAACGTAAAGCGTATCCACTAAAGCGGAACCCAGAGATGAAGCCAAATGAATCCGCTGCGCTTCCCCGCCCGACAGCGTTCTGGAAAGCCGGTCCAAAGTCAAATATCCAAGGCCCACTTCGCACAAGAAAGTCAGGCGATTTTTGATTTCAAGCAAGATAGCATCGGCAACGCTTTGATCGTGCTGAGACAAAGTAAGCGCATCAAAGAATTCTTTTAAAGACTCAATCGTATAAGCGCTCAATTGGGCGATGTGTTTGCCTGTAATCTTAACCGCCAGCGCTTCCGGTTTTAAACGCGTACCGTAACATTTGTGGCAAAGAATAAAACCCCGGTATTTGCTTAAAAAAATCCGGATATGCATTTTGTAAGTTTTTTTTTCCAAATATTTGAAAAAATCCTTTACGCTGTAAAAATTCTTGTCGTCGGCTTTTTCCAGGATCCATTTCTTTTGTTCTTCTTTGAGTTTGGAAAACGGAACGTCCATCGGAATTTTCCGGCGCTTGCAAAATTCTTTGAGCTGCTTAAATTCCCATTTCGTACTCGGCTTCGTCCAGGGCTCAATAGCGCCTTCTAAAAGAGAGGCATTTTGATTCGGGACGACCAAACATTGGTCAATGGTAATCACGCGGCCAAAGCCCTGGCATTCGGGGCAAGCGCCCAAAGGACTGTTAAATGAAAACATGTTCGGATCGGGCGGACGGTAGTCAATATCGCAATCAGCACAATGAAACCGGCTTGAAAATTTGAATTCGGTTTTTTTAGAAATGACGGAGACCAAGTACTTGCCGAGCCTTAATGCAGTTTCAAGCGAATCTAAAATCCGGCCGCGGTTTTCAGAATTTAAATCGACTTCGTCAACCACAACCAGAAAAGAATCAATATTTTTACTTTTTTGCTTTCTTAATTCCTCAAGTGAAAATTTTGAGCCGTCGATCAGAAAAGTCAGGAATCCTTGCCGTTCAAACTCATCTAAAATTTGTTCCCGGTAATCCCGCGCCTTTTTGCTGATTAAAATTGGGAATGCGACAATGATTTTTTGGCTTTCCAATTCGGCTTTTATTTTTTCATAAATTGTGGAAACGCTATCGGCATTCACCGCTTTTCCGCAAGAAATACAATAAGTTGAACCGATCCGGGCAAAAAGCAGCCTGAGATAGTCATTTAATTCCGTTTGCGTCCCCACGGTGGAGCGCGCATTGGTCACAATGTTTTTTGCCTCAATCGCAATGGCAGGCAAAATGCCGCTGACGGTCTCTAAATCAGGCTTTTCAATCCGTTCCAGAAACTGGCGGGAATAGGTGGAAAGAGACTCAACATACCGCCGTCTGCCCTCGGCATAAAGCGTATCGAAAGCAAGCGACGATTTGCCGGAACCGCTCACACCCGTCACCACCACCAACGTTCCATGCGGAATGGCAACATCAATGTTTTTCAGGTTGTGGGTTTTTACTCCGCTGAGGAGAATAGAATCATTCATCAATCACCAAATAAAAAAGGCAGGGCTTATGGCCCTGCCTATTATACCACGCACTAACAAGCGAAGATCTAAGCTGAGAAGTTACGAGACGCCATTCAGCGCAACAGCCCGGTCTTCTGCTCTTAAGGACGCTGACATTTTCATCAATTTATCAACACGCGAAAGAAGTTCTCCGCCCATTGCATTACGTTGGCTGTCCGGATCAATCGAAACCGAGGTCTTTTTTCTTCCCAAACTGATCACGTTGAACCGAACCACCCATTTATCGCGGTCAAAAAGATTTCCGTACTCGGTATTACGCAAAATAATGATGCCTTTGTTTTTGTCTGTTTCTTCCAAAGTCCAGCCGGTAAATGTGTTCAGCGCTTCAAGCGTCTTTAAATAGGTAAAATCATAAGGTTTGTCATAAACTAAAACTTGATCAAACTTGGGGTACTCTTTGGCGGCGGCACAGCCGGAAACCAAAAAAATAAGAGCGAATATGGACAGCCAGCTGGAACGTTTCATGATGGGCATAATTTTATCTCATGGCAGAAAGGCAAGCAACAATTAAAATTTCCCGCTCACTCGGGTGAAAAATCCGTGCGCGCTGAAATCATTCAATGATCTCAGATCGTCGTCGAAATCGGTAAAGTTATAACCGAGGCCAAAGCGCATATATTCAGCAATTTCACGGTCCAGTTCTATCAAAGCGCCGTGTTTCATCGCTTCAAGCAATTCCGTGTCCCAAAGCATCCGGTATTCAATGGCCAAATCCCATTTCCGCACAACGTGGAAATTAAACCGGTTCACCCATAAGAAATTTCCGATGTAAAAAGCATCTCCTTCGGCTTCCACAGTGCTTCTGCGGTAGGCAAATTTTTCGACCAAGCCCAAAAACGGCGGCAGCGCTTCGTAGCCGAATTCAACGCCGAAAATATGAGAATTGTGATCCACCGGAATTCCAAAAATATCGGGCGTGTTGAATTGATTCTCCGCGCCCACTTCCTGAAGCCACGTATAGCGCGTCAACACATTCAAACGGTTATGGTCGACGGGCCGGTATGCAAAGCCTAAATTAAGTTCGGTGAAACCCGCATCGCCATAAAACGAACCCGGGCCTTGGAATTGATAGGTATTAGAACGGTTAAACCGGGCCGCGAAACTATAATCCTGATTGATTTTCCAATCAACGGTGTCTCTAAAAAACCAGTGCAGACGGTCATCGTTTCCGCCGTCGTAGCTGAGTTCATAACGGCTCACGACCTTTAACAGGTCCTTTTGCAAATAAGTTATTTCGAGCGCGCCAGAATTCCGGTTTGAATTAATTTCCTGAATGTCATAAAGATGAGATCGTTCCGCGCTAACGCCCACGCCCCACCGGTCGCTCAATTTGGTATCAAAGCCCATAATATTGGCTGCCCGGTCTCCTTCCCGGTAACTGGAAATTTCGCGCTCACTGTAAAAACGGCTTTTCTCATTCACTTGGGTGGAACTGCCAACCGTTGTGCTCATGACGCGTCCTTGGTGATCGGCAGCAGGGCCCATTTTTAAATTGGTGTAGACACTTGAATTTTCCGTAGATTGAACGTCAAAACCAAGCTGCGTGGAATCCCCGACAGTCCCGGCCATTTCTTCAAGCCGCACAGTTCCCTTTCCTTTTAAGACTTTGGCTTCAATGCCCCCTCCAAATTGATTATTGGGTCCGCCGTGGCCCTTCCAGCCCGTTTGCGCTTTCACATAAGGCATCACATCAGCGCTTGTGCGAAAACCCAATTTCACGGCCCCTAAATTCTGGACCGCCACTTCATCAACAATTCGTCTTAAATCCATTTGAGTCGGCGCATAAGAATCCAAATCTTGATGCCTTACTTCCAAAACGGCCAGATAACGTTCATAATCCGCTTTCACTTGCGCCGTATGAACTTTCTGATCTTTGGGGCTCGTTACGAAAACATTGGCAAGATTATTCGGGTCCGTGGCTTTCTGGCGGTCAAAGCGGTACATCAATTGGGCGTGTTCGCCTCCTTTTTGAATTACTTCGACGCCGGATTTTCGCGTTCCAGCTTGAGTAATCAAATTGGCATTGGCAAAACCGGATTGCACTTGCTGGGCGTATCCGCTGATGGCAGTTCCGGTCTTGGCTTTTGTTTGGGCCCGAATCAGGTAAGCGTTGTCAAATAATTGCGTTTCTTTTTTGAGTACAGAATTTCCGGTTTGAATGTCGGCAAATGTAATTCCGCCGTTATAAGAAATAGCATTCCGCTGCGAACGGTTCTGGGTTTGGGCAAATTCCGCGGTAACTTTTGTGTTCTTTCCGATTTTAGAAACGAAGTCCACGCCGCGTAAATCGTAATCTAAGCCGTCGCGCTTTTCCTCAATGGCCGTAGCCCCGATTCGAAAATGGTCTCCCACATGTGTAAAACCCCGGAGTCCGTTATTTTGATCCGACACATCCCCCTGAGGATCGAATTCATAATCAACAACTAAAAACGTTTCGCTGCCGTTCAAAATGTCGTTGGTGATGATCGAATCGGAATAACTGACCGCCGAAAGCGGTTTTCTTAAAATAACCCTGCCTTCCGGATAATCAATTTCGTAATCAGTTCCGTAACTCAGATCGTAAGTCTGCACGGTAATATTTTGAATTTTATCCCGCACCTCAACGCGCAGCTTGTCGCTTCCTTGAATGACATTTTTATTTCGCAAATAGAAAAGAGAGCCGCCCGTTCCGGAAAATTCATTATGGTCCGCCAGCTGATCGCTTTTGGCTGTAAACACGACAAAACCGCGTTTCGAATCGCCGTATTTGGTCGAAGCCAATGATTCATGCCTGATCTTGAGGCCCGAAAAAGTCCGGTTGTGCGTGGCCAGTTCCGTATCCATAAAATTGGTATTGTAACTTCCCCATTTCAGCGCGGAACGGTCCATTTCAATTAATAGATAGAACCTTTGCTTGGTGTTGTACGCATCGTATTGGATTTGTGAATCATCGCCGTAGACAGGGTAATAAGCATCCGGATCCAAATTCGTAAACAATTCCCGGCGCGGATCATCGGTGTCATAGCGCGAGGTCACTAAAAAACGTCCTTTGATTTTGGCTTTTAAATAATAAGCGAGCCGGCCGTCTTGATAAAATCCGTGATGAAATTTCTCTTCGCGCCCCACAACTTCAACATTGCCGTCTGTGATGTTGCCGCCGAATTCTTGTTCGCCCAAAGCCACCATAAAAAAATAACTGTCTTTAACGACAACTTCTTCCTGGTATGAAACCGAATTGCCTTCCGGGTCGGTGGTCACAATCGTAATGGATTGACGTCCCGGCGGAACATAGAGTTCGGTTTGAAAACTTCCGTCCAAATTAACACCAATGTTTTCTCCGTTAACGGTAATCGAATTCCACGGCACGGTTGAGCCGCGCACATGAAGCGTCGGCCTTCCGGATGTCGGAATGGCTCTTTTTCCGGTTTTATCAATCGTCATATTTCCAACCGCTGGAATTTCAATGGTTGGATTTTCCGGCGCAAATCGGTCGAGTTTGCTAACCACCCGAAAATATCCCATCGGAGTCCAATCTTCATGGCCATCGCGGTCACGCACAATCAACCGGTAGGAATAAACGCCACTTTTAATCGGTTCTTTGTTTTTTGTTTTTCCGGTCCAGGGCGCTTCTTTCGGCGGCGAACCAAGGCCGTAACCGGTCCAAACCTCATCCCCGTATTCATCCTTCACTTCAATTCGCCAACCCGAAATCAGTTCGGCATAATTTGTACTCACGCGGAATGTGGGGTCTTTTTCGAAATAGCCGATGCCCATTCTTAAAATGTCCGGATCAATCGTAATGGAAAGCTGCGGATAAGACGTGTCCGTTCCTTGGCTGACAAACACTTTGAGCTGGTCTCGGTATTGTTTTGGAATTTGCGGCTCGGGGAGTTTGCAGGCAAAATTAACAACATTTAACATTCCATCCGTTGTTTTAATTAAAACGGATTCTTCCGTGACAAATTTAGTCCCCTGCGGAAGCGTGTGACCGTCGATTTTCACGATGTGTCGGCCCACGCTGATGCCTGGAACGTGAAACCGTCCGTGCGGATCTGTGACAACGACAATCCCCTGCTCGGTCGCCAATTTAACGCCGGGAACTCCGAATTCGCCTTTGTCTTGAATTTGATTTTCGTTTTGATCGTCAAATACTTTGCCAAGGATGGTTCCTTCATCAAATAACGGGTCGGCTTCAATCGTAATCACAAGCGAACGCATAGCAGACCTCGGAGTACCGTTGGTTTGCCTGATTAAAATAGAAACTTCATAACGCTTCCCGATTTGCACCGCATTAGATGCCACCAACAGAAATCCCAATTTGTCGCTCTGCCCGGGGTCTAAGTTCCCAAGCGTAAAAATTTTAGATCCTTGCCGAGCCGTGGAAGGAAAACCATTCAAACGCGAGGATGAATCAATGAAATTAAAACCTTCGGGAACTTCGACCACAGCTTCAAGATTTGGCTGGTTGACAGCTGTCACATTTTTAATGCGCAAACTGATGAAAGTCGGGTTGCCTTTAGAAACGGTCGACTTGGAAGCGGAAGCATCGATCGCAATTGGAAAACTTGAGATCGTTCCAATCACTTTATCAACCTGAGCTATTGTGCTTCCACCAACTCCAATCGTTCCATTTAATCTAAGAACAAACACAATCGCGACAGTATTAGCCGGGGCAGTTGCACTAACCGAAATTTGTGTAAAAGATGATCCTACGCCCAAACCAGAAGAAGTGTTTGAAGCCTCCAGTAAGTTTCCGTCGACATCCCTGAATTCGATTCGAACTTGCACATCGTCTCCACCATCTTGAGCGGTTAGCCGGACAAATGCGCTGAATGTCGCTAAATTTCCCCCTGTCACTACAGAGCCCGCACCGGCCTGAAACGTAAAAGCTCCAGCCGTGCCTGCAGAAAGAGCTGGTTCGCTTAATTGCAACACCTTTTGACCGTCAGGTGCATTTCCAACAATGGGATTGCTTAGTCCACGGTTAGGTGTGTTATCCCAATTCCCGAGAAAAGCTCCGCCAGAGATCGTATTGTTAACTCCGCTTTGAAGCGTGTTAACAACTGCACCGCCTAGCGTTTCTTCAAATCCGGCATTTCCTAAAAGATTGAACTGATCGGTTTCGACGATGGCAAAAACCGGAATTGAAAAGGAAGAAAAAATAAAAATGAAAGCGGTTGCAAGAGCAAAGAAACGTCTAGGCCAATGATTGATCATTTAATACCGTTTAAAGGACACGTTAATTCCCGCGCGGAAATCGCGGTCCGGAACATCGGCATTGTGAGTCGGGCCAGGATGTCCGACACCGCCGATTCCGACATATTCGGCAAAGAGTTTGGTTTTAAAGAGCCATTCGTTATGTTCAAATTGATAACTCCGAAACGGCATCCAGCGGATTCCGGCGGCCACAAAAATCCGGTTATCAAAAGGCAAATCCGTGCGGCGCGGAACGGTGATGTGTTCCAGCCTGAAGTAAGGCATAAATAGAAGCTCGGGATTGATCGGATTGGAAGGAAGCTTAATACTCGGCCACTTAATTCCCAATGTCAGTGAAGAATTAAATACCCAAGCGTGATAGTCATCAACGGTGGAGAAATTGGATTTCCGCCAGTTATAATTGCCGTAATATTCGCCCCAGACATAGTCATTAATGTAGTCCACAAGCGACGTTCGGTTCGGCACCACCCAAGGAAGCGGAAGATCAACGCCCCATTCATAGAAAACGTCTGTACCGGCCCAAAAATCAGTATCGGGGCTACCCAAAATTTCATCGCTGACATTTTTGCGTTCCAAATATTGAGCGTAAAAGCGGTAATTCCTGAAAAATTTCAACAGGTACAGGCCCTGAAAATTAAAATTCTCAAAAAATTCCATGCGCCCAAACGGACGCCATTCTAAGCCTGCCACCAAATCCAGATGTTTCGGAAAATTTGCGCCCGATGATTCCAGGCCGGTGGTCACTTCCACATAAGGATCGATTGTAGCTTCGCCGATAAAACGGATTCCTTTTAACACAACGCGGTTTGTCACATAGCCAACCTCGTCATTGAATCCGCCGCGGTCTAAATTGGTCCAGCGAAAACTGGTTTCACCGAAGGCCTGCCAAAGAAGAGATTCGCCCTGCGCAACACCCAGTAAGTGTCCCGGCACAAGGCCGAGCGGTCCGTAATGATTCGGCTCTCCGATATCCAGCCAATCAATAATTTTAATCGCCAGTTCTTCCTCGGCAAGGTAATTGGCGTGCGCTTGAGCCGGAGTCGGCGCGGGTTCTTCCGGAAAAAATTCGCTAATGAGTTCGATGGAACGGTCAAAATTTCCGCCGCCCGTTTCGATCGCCATTTTAACTTCGATGATTTTGGCTTTTGCTTGATCCAGTGACCTAAACGCACGCTGCCCCACCCAATAATGCGCGGTGGGAGTGCCGTCTTTTAACACGAGAGGAACTTCTCTGATCGGAATGCGTTCAAAAATAATTTTTCGGGTGTTTTTTTCTAAAAACGCATTGGCGGCATCGATGGAACGGACATTTTTAAGAACGCGGCTTTCAATAATCGGATCGTCGAAATTGGTAATGATGGCGAATTCGGAGTTCCCCCCTCTTTTTTTATCGCGAATGAGCAAAAAACCGCCGCTTTCATAGATATCGTACTTTAATTTGACGGAAGGCGGAGCATAGAATGCATCGCGGAAAAGAAAATTAATCTGAGGTTCTTGAGCGGATTCTTGGGCAAAACCAAAGGGAGCGGAAAGAAAAATGAGAAGCAGAACCAATAATTTGGGTGTTAGTTGGATCAGTCGGTGTCTGCTCATGAGCGATTTTTTGATCAACTAAAACACGTTTCGGTTAAAGCGTTTAATTCAAATAACAAACCGGCCGGTCAACTGAGACCGAGCACCTGCTGCATATTGTAAAAACCTACCTTTTTTTTAGCAACAAATTTCGCTGCGACGAGCGCGCCGGAGGCAAAGGCCTCACGGGAAGAAGCTTTGTGTACGAGTTCAAGCCGTTCACCTTCGGCCAGAAATGAAACTTGGTGATTTCCGACAACATCCCCGCCGCGGACGGCATGAACGCCAATAGAACCCCTCTTGCGTTCGCCGGTGACCCCTTTGCGGCCATAGACGACGACCGTGTCAAAGTCGACTTTACGGGCCTTGGCTATGACTTTGGCCAGTTCCAGCGCGGTTCCGCTCGGAGCATCCTTTTTGTGCTTGTGGTGCTCTTCTACAATTTCGACATCATAGCGCTCGTCCAGACTGCCGCCAACAAGTGCCGCCAAACGGAATAACAGATTTACACCAATGCTCATGTTAGGCGCTTGGACGATCGGAATTTTTTTGGAAGCGGTATGAAGCTTTGCGATAGCCGCTTCATTAAGACCGGTAGTTCCGATGACCATGCCCCGGCGTGTTTTCACAGCAATGTCCAAATGGTGCGCCAAAGCTTCCGGCTGGGTAAAATCAATAATCACACCGCCCAGCTGAATACACTCCCTAATGTCGGGATGAATAGGTACATTAATAGAAGGGGCACCGATTAATTCACCGACATCGCGGCCCACGGCCGGATTTTCAGCACGTTCAAAAGCGCCGGCAATTCGGATTTCCGGATCCTGATAGGCCAAATTCAAAATAGTCCGGCCCATTCGTCCGGCGGCGCCGGCAACGAGAATCCGAACAGCATGCGGATGTTCCGCTTTTGTTTTTTTTGCTTTTGCATTCATTATTTTTTAATGAGTCCCGCTTTTCTGAGTGCCCGAAGCAATTCTTTTTTATTTTCTGGTTTCATTTCACACAGCGGAAGCCGCATTTCGCCGCTGATCATTCCCATTGCGGCCAAAGCTGTTTTGACCGGTATTGGATTGGTTTCAATGAATAAAACCTTCGACAATTCAAACAATTCATAATGAAGCTCTCGGGCTGTCGCAATATCCCCGTGTAAATAAGCAGCAACCATATCATGCTCCTGTTTGGGCGCGACATTGGCAACCACCGAAATAACACCGGTCGCTCCGATAGACAAAAGCGGAAGCGTTAAACTGTCTTCACCGGAAATGAGCGCTAAATCGCAAAGTGAAACGATCCGGCTGGCCTGCTCCAAACTGCCGCTGGCTTCTTTAATTCCGATGATATTCGGAATTTTCGCAAGCCGGGCCACCGTTTCGGGCGCAATGGAGACACCCGTTCTGGCCGGAACATTGTAAACGACAATAGGTATATCGACTTTTTTGGCCAAAAATTCATAATGGCGGTAAAGTCCTTCTTGCGTCGGCCGGTTGTAATACGGCGTTACAATCAAGACGCCGTCAGCGCCTTTCTTTTTTGCATGTTGAAGGAGCGGGACCGCCTCTTCCGTGCAGTTGGAACCGGCGCCGCAAATAACGGGCAATTTGCTTTTCATATAATCGGTGACGAATGAAATGACGCCTTTGTGCTCTTCATGAGACATGGTTGTCGCTTCACCTGTGGTTCCGCATGGAACAATCACATCGGTTTCATTCTCAAGGTGAAAGTCGAGCAGCCGCTTGAGCGCTTTTTCATCCACTTTTCCGCCGCGTAACGGCGTCACCAAAGCAACCATTGAGCCTTTTAAATTTTTGCGCGTAAGTTTCATTTTTTCTCCTAAATCAGAAGCCGGCCTTCAAATACAAAATTAGCGGCGCCTTCTAAAAATACATGTTCGATTTTTTTATTTTTTAAATCCAAATAAACCTGAAGAATTTCCCCGCTTTTCGTTGTTACGCTGACCGGCGCGCTCACGCGTCCGGTTAAATAAGCGACAACCGCAGAAGCAACTGTTCCCGTTCCGCAGGCCAGCGTTTCGGCTTCGACGCCGCGTTCGTAGGTCCGGATGTTGAGTGCATTCTTGCCTGTCACTTCCGCAAAATTGACGTTCGTTCCGCGGGGTGCAAACAATTCATGGTAACGAATCTGCCGGCCAAGCACTTCCACCGGAGTATTTTTCAAATTCTCCGTAAAAATAACCGCATGAGGAACGCCGGTATTAATAAATGCAGCATTCATTTTTGATCCATTCAAACCAATCTTGATTGTTTCTCGGTATTCACTCGGCTTTGCCATTTTTACTTTGATCGTATCTTTACCGACTTGGATTTCGATCAGCCCGGCCAAGGTTTCCGCCGTCATTGATTTTGGAAATTTCAAAAGCGTGTTCGCGTAAAGACCGACGCAGCGGTATCCATTGCCGCAGGCTTCGGCTTCCGAACCGTCAGAATTGATAATCCGCATAAAAAAATCTGCTTTTTTTGACGGTTCAATAAATAAAACTCCGTCCGCGCCCACGCCGAGATGAGGCTTGCAAATTTTCTCAGCAATCGCTTTTTGATTTTTAACCGTATTTTTCCGGTTGTCGATGACGATAAAATCATTTCCCGAAGCAACGAGTTTATGAAATTTAATTTCAGCCATGTTATTTCATCCAGCCTGGAATTCGTTCACCGCGGACCAAATCTTGCAAGGTTTCACGGTCTCTAACCACATCAAACTTTGAACCACGGACCATCACTTCCGCCGCACGCGGCCGTGCATTATAATTAGAGGCCATTGAAAATCCGTACGCTCCCGCACTCGCAAAAGCGATGATGTCTCCGGCTTTGAGTTCGTTGACTGTCCGGTCTTTGGCCAAAAAATCTCCGCTTTCGCAAATCGGGCCCACAACATCGTATTTTACCTTTTTAGCGCTTCCATTCATATGAAGCGGCCAAACATCATGAAAGGAGCCGTAAAGCGCGGGACGGATCAAGTCATTCATACCACCGTCAATAATCGCAAAATTTTTCGCGTTGGTTTCCTTAATATAAAGAACTTGGGTCACAAAAATTCCGCTATTGCCGGCAATGAACCGGCCCGGTTCGAAAATGACCCGGTATTTTTTCCCCTTCAATAGAGGCAAAATGAGTTTTGCGAAATCTTCAGCGGTTTGAGGACGTTCATCAGAATAAATAATTCCAAGTCCCCCGCCGAGATTTAAAAATTTGATTTCATGGCCTTCGCGTTCAAGCTCTGTGAGAAAACCAAGCACTTTGCTGAATGCCTTTACAAACGGTTCCCCTTTTGTAATTTGAGAGCCGATATGAACATGAACGCCGGAAATGGATAAATTAGGGTACTGCTTCTTGTTCCGGAACGCCGAATGAACGGTTTCCATGTCCATTCCGAATTTAGATTCCGCTTTACCCGTCGTGATATGGGCGTGCGTATCGGCATCCACATCGGGATTGACGCGAAGCGAAACATTCGCTTTTTTTCTCAATTTTTTAGCGGCTTTTTGAATCCGGTCCAGTTCCGGCACAGATTCCACATTGAACAGCAGAATTCCCGCCCGGATTGCGTCTTCAATTTCAGAGTCCGTCTTCCCAACGCCCGCGTACACAATTTTTGAAGGCGAACAACCGGCTTTTTTCGCGCGGAATAATTCTCCGCCTGAAACAATGTCAAGACCAGCGCCGTTTTTTACCAGCGAACGCAGCACGGCCAAATTAGAATTGGCTTTCATGGAAAAACAAATGAGCGGACTAATATCCTTAAACGCGCTCTCGAGCTTTTCCAAATGTTCGGTAAGCGTTTTGTAACTGTACAAATAAAAAGGAGTCCCCACCCGTTCCGCAATTTTTCGTACCGGAACTTGTTCGCAGTAGAGCTCGTTTTTTTGATAGCCAAAATCATGCATCATAAATTATTGTCCGCGGTGATGAAGTTTCTTAATTTTTCTGGCTTCGGCCTTAAGACGTTCTTTCCAAAGACGGACTTGTTTTTGGACTGATTCGGGTTTTGTGCCTCCGCCGGATGATTTCATTTGAACCGAGTTTTGCGGATCAAACAAATCAAACACATCTTTTTTAAAAGCGCTGGAATGCTCCCGGTACAAGTCAAACGGAAGTCCGCTTAAAGAACTGTGCCGGTCGAGCGCTTTTTTGACCAAACTTCCTACAATTTCATGCGCTTCCAAAAACGGGACTTTCTTTTTCACTAAATATTCAAGAACGTCCGTTGCAAAAAGAAAACTGTCTTTCGATGCTTTCAGGCAATTCGCTTCATCCACTTTTAACGTTTTGACGGTTCCGCTCAAAACCGTAAGCGAAGTAATTAAAAGATGAATCGACCTGAAAAGCGGTTTTTTATCTTCCTGCATGTCCCGGTTATAGGAAAGCGGAAGCCCCTTCATCGTCACCAAAAGCGACATCAAATTTCCGTATGCCTCACCGGATTTTCCGCGCACCAATTCCAACATGTCCGGATTTTTCTTGTGCGGCATTAAGCTCGAGCCGGTTGAAAATTGATCATCCAGCGTAATGAAGCTGAACTCCTGAGAGTTCCAAAGGATCAAATCCTCGCTAAACCGAGACAGATGCATGAATAAAATCGCGACGGCAGATAAAATGTCAATCACGTAATCCCGGTCGCTGACCGCATCCAAACTATTGGCGGTGGGCCGTTCAAAACCCAAAAGCCGCGAAACATAATTACGATTAATATTTAAACTTGTACCGGCCAAGGCGCCGGAACCGAGCGGACATTGATTCATTCTTTTTTGCGCGTCCAGGAGCCGGGATTTGTCCCGTTCCAGCATTTCCACATAAGCCATAAAATGATGCGCAAATAAAACGACCTGCGCCCGTTGAAGATGCGTATAGCCGGGCATAATCACGTTCTTGTGCTTTTCCGCTTGAGCGATCAGTAAGCTTTGGAATTGGTTGATTGTTTCCAAAATCGTATTAATTTTTTCTTTCAAATACACCCGGGTCGAAGTGGTCACTAAATCATTGCGCGAACGGGCCGTATGAAGTTTGCGCGCGATGGTTCCGACTTTTTTCTCGAGCTCGTACTGAATGAGCGTATGAACGTCTTCATATTCATGAATTAATTCGCAGCGATTCTTTTTCTTAAGCGATGCCAGCACCTGCCAAAGACCTTTGACAAGCGCCTTCGCTTCACGCTCGGAAATAATTCCCACTTGCCCAAGCATCAGCGCATGCGCCATGCTGACTTTAATGTCAGCGCTTAGAAGCTCATGATCGACGGCGAGTGAATAGGAAAACCGCTTGGCTGTTTCGTGCAGCTCTGCTTTAAACCTTCCGCCCCACAATTTTTTCTTCATTTCTTGCCTCTTTTTTGGCTCGATTTCTTAGCCATTTTTCCTTCGTAAGGAAGACCCCAGATTTTCATAAATCCTTCGGAAGCTGTCCGGTCAAACTCGTCTTTTCCGGAGTAGGTTGCAAGCTTCTCTGAATATCCCGAATTGGGCGATTGGCGCCCAACCACAACCGCATTGCCCCGCTCCAATTTAATCCGGATCACACCGCTGATCCGGTCCTGATTGGCCGCAAAAAATTGATCGAGTGATTCTCTGAGCGGCGTAAACCAAAGCCCGTAATAAACTAATTCCGAATATTTTTCAGACAACACCCGCTTGTAATGAATGAATTCCCGGTCCATCACGAAGCCTTCAAGCTCTTCATGGGCCAATTGAAGAATCGTGGCGGCCGGCGCTTCATAAAGCTCGCGGGATTTAATTCCGACCAAACGGTTTTCAATTTGATCTACCCGGCCAACACCGTATTTACCGCCGAGCTCATTTAATTTTTCAATCATTGCAACAAACGTCATGGCTTTTCCGTTTAACGAAACCGGAATTCCGGCTTTAAAACCGATTTCCAAATATTGCGGATTTCTTGGCGCCTTCTCAACCGGCTGCGTCATAAAATAGGCGTCCGCAGGCGGTTCTTTCCAAGGATCTTCGAGTACGCCGGCTTCAATCGCAAGGCCCCAGATATTTTTATCGATGGAATACGGACTTTTTTTCGTGGCCGAAACCAAAATATTATATTTTTTTGCGTAATCAATTTCTTCTTCACGCGAATTAAAGGCCCACTCGCGAAGCGGCGCAATTACTTTTAATTTTGGGTTCAAAGCTTTCACGCCGAGCTCGAGCCGGACCTGGTCATTTCCCTTTCCGGTACAGCCGTGCGCCACAAATTCCGCTTTTTCCTTCTCAGCAATCCGGACCAAGTGCTTGGCGATGAGCGGCCGGCCGAGTGAAGTGGCCAAATAATATTTTCCCTCATAACGCGCATGAGCCCAAAGAGCGGGCCTGACGAAATCCTGAACGAATTCCTCTTTTAAATCTTCAATATAAATTTTTGAAGCTCCGCCGGAGCGCGCTTTCTTAGCGAGCAATTTCCGGTCCGAAACTTCGCCGATGAACGCGGAGAAGCAAATCACTTCCGCGCCGTATGTGTCTTTGATCCAGCGCACTGCGCAGGACGTGTCTAATCCGCCCGAATAGGCCAACACCACTTTTTTCATAGCTTCCTCATCATTCTGGTATCGAACTTCCGTTAGCTTTTGACATGCCGAGCAAATAAAGAAGGATTGCTTTTTGAACATGCAAACGGTTTTCCGCTTGGTCAAACACAATCGAATGTTTTCCTTCGATTACTTCATTGGTCACTTCCTCGCCCCGATGGGCCGGAAGGCAATGCATGACTTTCACATCTTTGGCCGCGTGCTTCAGAAGTGCGCGGTTAATTTGAAAACCTTTAAACGCCTGTTTCTTCTCAAGCTTATCTTCCTGGCCCATACTAACCCAGACATCGGTGTAAACAATATGCGCCCCGGAAACCGCTTGCTTGGGATCATTCGTCCCGATTAATTTGGCTTTCGTTTTCTTAGCTTCTGCGGCGGCTTTTTTTAATATGTGTTGATCCGGCGTCATTTTTTTCGGCGTTGCATACGTCAGATGCGCGCCTAAACGGGCCGCCAAAACCAAAAGCGAATTAAGCACATTGTTGCCGTCGCCGACAAATGCGATTTTTTTGCCTTTTACATCACCGAGAACTTCTCTGATCGTAAAAAAGTCCGTAATGGCTTGGCACGGATGTTCCAAATCGCTCAAACCGTTAATGACTGTTTTCCCGAAAAATTCGGAAAATTGCAAAATCAGCTCATGAGAATAAGTTCTCATGACAATCAAATCCATATACCGCGCCAAAACGCGGGCGACGTCGCGGACTTCTTCCCGGACACCGAGTTCAATATCATCCGGCCCCAAATAAATCACGTGTCCGCCCATTGTGGAAAATCCGACTTCAAACGAAACCCAGGTCCGGGTAGACGGCTTTTCAAAAATCAGGCCCAGCACTTTTCCGCCGAGAAGACTGCGGAATCTCATTGGATTCGATTTAATTTTTTCGGCCAAATTAAAAATGGTCTCGAGTTCGGCCCGGTTAAAATCAAAAGCGCTGATTAAATTTTTCATGTGTTTGAAACTTCCTTTAACACGCCGTCTAAAATCGCAACGCCGTGGTCGAGCTGTCGTTTCGTTACCGTCACTGCCGGCATAATCCGAAGCACCCGGTCTTGCGTGCAGTTAATTAAAAGACCTTTGATCCGGGCGCGAGTTACGATATCAGCTCCGGACCGGTCCAGTTCCATTCCGAGCATCAAGCCGGTTCCCCGGACTTCTTTAATGAAGGAATATTTTTCTTTGAGTTCCGTCAATTTGTCTTTCAAATAAGCGCCCATTTTTTCGGCTGCTTGGAGCAATTTGTCTTCTTCGATCGTTTTAAACACCGCCAGCGCCGCTGATGCCACAAGCGGATTTCCACCGTAGGTTGATGCGTGCGTGCCCGGCACCAAAACTTCTTCTTTAATTTTATTCGTCACGACCAAAGCTCCGATCGGAACGCCGCTGCCAAGTGATTTAGCCAGCACCATCAAGTCCGGAACAATGCCGTAATGCTGATACGCAAACCATTTTCCGGTGCGGCCCATGCCTGTTTGGACTTCGTCAACAATAAGCAGCATTTTTTTCTCATCGCACAGCGCTCTGAGTTTCCGAACGTATTCGGAATTGGCGACATTAATTCCGCCCTCGCCTTGAATAAGTTCTAATAAAACCGCGATTGTTTTCGGGCCGATTGCATTTTTGACCGCTTCAAAATTATTGAACGGAACTTTTTTGAACCCTTCCGGAAGCGGCTCAAAACCTTTCAAATATTTTTCTTGCCCGGTTGCCGTCAGCGCCGCAAGCGTTCTGCCGTGAAAAGCGCCTTCCATCGTAATAATTTCATACCGGCCGGTGGAAGAGCCGTACTTGCGAACAAATTTAATAGCCCCTTCGATTCCTTCGGCGCCGCTGTTGCAAAAGAAAACGCGCGACGGAAAGGACCGTTCCACAATTTTCTGGGCCAGCTGCGCCTGTTTGACGCTGTAAAAATTATTGGAAACGTGAAGCAGTTTTCGCGCTTGGTTCTTCACCGCATGAATGACGCTCGGATGGCAATGGCCCAAACCCGAAACTGCCCAACCCGGAAAAAAATCCAAATACTCTTTACCTTCAAGGTCCCAAACTTTAGAACCCTTGCCCTTGACCAGACAGAGCGGAGAGCGGCTGTACGTTTGGAGAATATATTTGTCGTATAATGCTTGAACGTTTTCGGTCTTCATGGATTGAAACCGCCGTTAAAGAATGATTTCCGTACCGATACCGCGGTCGGTAAAAATTTCCAAAAGAAGCGAATGCTTGATCCGGCCGTCAACGATGTGGGCTTTTTGGACTTTGCCTCGAAGCGCGGTAATGCAGGCATTGATTTTCGGAATCATTCCACCTGTGATTACTTTGTCTTTCAAAAGGGCCTCGACTTTGCTTGTGTGAAGCGACGGGATGAGTGAATCCGGATCATTTTGGTCCGCTAAAATTCCCCGAACATTGGTTAATACCATGATTTTTTGGACTCCCATCGCGGCCGCAATTTTTGCGGCAGCTTCATCCGCGTTCACATTGTACGTTTCGCCCTTGGCGTCAAAACCAACCGGATAAATCACGGGAATTATATTTTTGTTCGTCAATTTCCGGATTGGCTTAGTATCAACGGAAATCACTTCCCCGACAAAACCGACGTCGCCGTTGGCTTCATGTTTTTTGACTTTTAAAATTTTTGCATCGTGACCGGAAAGGCCGGCAGCTTGCGCTCCGAATTTTTTCAGGTCTTCAACCATTTTCCGGTTAATTTCACCGAGCGTTTCGTTGACCACCTTCATCGTAGCTTTGTCCGTAACTCTTAAGCCGTTTACAAATTGCGACTGAATCCCGGCCTTTTTCATGTTTTCCGTAATGGCCGGGCCGCCGCCGTGAATCAAAATAGGCCGGATTCCGACATAATTCATGAACACCAAATCATGAAGCACATTGTCCCGGACTTGAGCGTCCAGCATCGCAGCCCCGCCGTACTTAATCAAAATTTCCTGGCCACGGAACCGTTTGATGTACGGAAGCGCTTCAATCAAAATGTCTGCTTTTTCAACGAGCTGTTCGATCAGCGTGCTCATGTCGAGTAGGTGGAATTAATCCAAACGTAAAATTTGGTCAAATCGGTCGTCCAATAACGTTCTTGGAATCTTCCGCTTTTTAAATTAATTTCCATCTGGTACTCTTTTTTCTTCAAAATTTGCCGCAATTTGTTCCGGTTGCTCAATTTTTCTTTTCCGTTCTTTAGAATCGGAATCCCGTCAAACGTGATGTCGAGTTTGGACGAAAAAGCCACGCCGCTTGCGCCCACAGAACCCATCACTCTTCCCCAATTCGGATCTCCGCCAGCCAGCATGGTTTTAAACAACATAGAACAAGAAATTTTATCGCACAGCCGCCGGGCTTCTTCCTGGGTCTTAGAGCCTTTGACGATGACTTCGCAAATGTGTGTGACGCCCTCGCCGTCTTTGGCCAAATCCTTAGCAATGTGATTACACACAAAATTCAGTGCCTCTTGAAAAACCCGAAACCGTTTATCGGGTTTCGTCAACGTCCGGTTGCGTGCTTTGCCGTTGGCTAAAATCAAAACCATATCATTGGTACTTTGATCGTTATCGATCACAATCTTATTAAAAGAACGGTCGACCGCCTCCGAGACAGCTTTTTGAAGGAGCGGTTTTGAAATTTTCAGGTCCGTCGTCAAATAACACAGCATCGTTGCATGATGCGCGCGGCGGATCCCGGTCGCATTCATATCCGGATAAACCATTCCGGCACCCTTCGCCATTCCGGCTAGTGTCACCGGCTTTCCGTCAATCATGAACCGAACGGCAATTTCTTTCGGATGTGTATCAGTCGTCAAAATTCCGCGCGCAGCATTGTGTCCGCCGTCTTTGGACAAACTGTCAATCAATTGCGGAAT
>OBEQ012492884.1_pt1 | contig 54101 bp, 45 predicted proteins | sample 1670901 | NCBI WGS metagenome assembly OBEQ01 (sample SAMEA104232315, study PRJEB22302) | groundwater metagenome | biome: forest; feature: aquifer; material: groundwater | place: USA | collected 2011-08-07 | depth 5.4 m
AAATCCGGCTTTAAATTTCCGCGGACAAATTTTGATAATTGCTCAATTGTGTCGAGTGAAATTCCTTCGCCGAATCCTTGATACGCAAACGTGGAATCTTCATAACGGTCAGAGATCACAACTTTCCCTGATTTGAGCGCCGGCAAAATTTTTTCTTTTACAAGCTCGGTGCGTGCAGCCAAATAAAGCAAGAGTTCGGTTTCTTTGGCCATTCCTTTATTTTTGTTATCGAGCAGCACTTTGCGGATTGCTTCACCGACACGCGTGCTTCCGGGCTCCCGCACCAAAAGGACAGGCCTGCCCTTTCTTCTATAATAGGAAGCTGCGAAGCGGATATTCGTGCTTTTCCCGCTCCCTTCCGCTCCTTCAAATGTAATGAAAATCCCTTTTGGCATATTTTGGTTAGTCTATAGATCGCTGATTATAAAGGAATCACCGTCGTACGTAAACCGAATGAATATCGCCTAATCAAGAACCGATCAATTGCAACACATTGCCTTTTGTCAAAATATTCAAATCAGATGGATTCTCTAAGAAGCTCTCGACGTCCTTCTTCACTTTTACCCAGTCCGTTTTTTCAACGACACGCCGCAAGAATTCACGCCAATTACTTTCCGTTGGGAATTCTTCTTTCCAGCCGGTTTGTTTCAGTGCATTTTGAAGCTGTTCGATATTAGGCGTCATGTTTTTGAAATGAGACAAATACCAGCCCAAATCAAAAAAATCCCGGCCTTTCGTATATCTTCTCGTCAGCAATGCGTGAAGTTTTCCTGCAAACAAAGAAGGACCATCATACGTTAAGAATGAAATTGGAAAGAATTTATTGACGATCTTCGTCTCCAAATGAGCACCTTTCGGCGGATGGGTATCGATTTCTACTTTAATGGAAAATTTCTGAGAAGCGAGTGGAGAAATTCCTGATTCAAAAAGCAATTTCTCAAATTTCACAAGAGCACTATAAACGGTTTTTTGATCATCGTAAATAACTTCCACCAAATAACCGCTCGAAGTAAGTTCCTGTTTTACTTTTTTCATTAAATCCGAAAACAAATAACTGTTTTTCTTTTCAAGAGAAAAATCCAAGTCCTCAGAATAACGCTGCAGATCATAAAGAAATCGGAGTGCGGTTCCACCAACAAAAGCCGTTGATCGAAAGAAGCCTTCGTCATGCAAAATACGCAACACATACGCCTGGAGATACTCGCGCATCGCGTTCAACTTTTCATTCCGGCTTTCTTTCGAGCGGACAAGCGTTAAAACATAATCTTTCATAATTTCTTTCCGGCTTTCTTGTGAGCTTGAATATAGTTTACTATCATTTGCGCAGCATTCATTACTTTTTTCTTTCCGAATCGTTTTGCAGAATCAAGAAGCCGCTTCAGAGATACTTGCTCCAGATTTTGAAGCCGTAATTCTTCCAAGTAATCCATGGATGCAGTTGAAACTTTTAAATAAAATAAATCCAGCAGCGCTTTTTCAGGAGTCGCCATAAAAGCAGTCTGTTGATTGACGGTCACCGGCTCATACCCCCAAAAATAGGAAACATGGATATGCCGATAATCGAAAATACCAATGGGCGTTTCAAATCTTCCAGGACGTTTGGTAGTAACAGATGTATAGATAGGAACAGACTCGGGAATCATGCCATGATACTCCAGCGCTTTTTCCAAGCTGATATAGGAAGGCTTCGTTAGAATAGAGGCTAAGTAAAGTTCGTAAATATTGATTTTTCTATACGGTTCTGCAAGCAAATAAAGCCCTCTTCTCAGTTGGATGAGTTTTCCACTCTTTTGCCAGCGGCTAATTTGGACTTTAATGGATTCTGGTTTGGAAATGCCCGCAAGCAAAATCTCCGTATCCACAACCGGCAGCTTACCTACTTGTTTAATCAGGTCTTCAAATTCCATATCATTAAGTTAACATAAATGTTAATTTAATGCAATATAATATAATTTCATTAGATTATATTTTTTTATAACTACCCTTCTTTTCCCTGCTTTGTCTTAATTCTGAACTTCTACTTCCTTATCCATCTTTCTTGATTAATTTATTAAGTCAGAAATCGTTCTCCGTCCCTTGCATCCAGAAAAAACGGTGTTAAATTTTCTTTAAGTGTGCGCGGATTGTGATTCATTTGAAATCATGAAATAAAGTCCCGCAAATCCAAAGGAGCAAACACAAATGAAACGGAATTTAATTTTTGGAATAATTTTAACAGGATTAATTATTGGTTTTAATTTAAAACCTGCATATTGCGACGATCCGCCACAGTTTGAGTGGGCACACACTTATCTAAGCCAGACCGGCCATTTCAGTACTCCCTATAAAATCAGCACGGATACTTTCGGCACTATTATCAGCGGTAATTTTTCAGGTGTTTTGGATTTTAATCCGGGCGATGTAGTTGACAACAGAACCAGCTTTGGATCCTATGGTGACGGCTTTGTGACAAAAACCAATCCAGACGGTTCATATGCATGGACACAACAAATTGGAGCAGCCAATGAAAATAATTATGTTTCAATGCATACTGTTGATCACGATGGAAATATTTATGTAGGCGTAGAATCATCTGGCAATATAACGCTCGAAATAATCAAGAAATTTTCTCCGAACGGTACTCTTTTATGGACGGTTAACGCCGCCCTACCCGTGATAAGCGTAGCTGTAAACGACAATGACCATACGATTGTTGTCGCGAGTGGCGCATACGTAAGCGGACGAATCGAAAAAAGAGACATGACAAATGGCGCCATCATTTGGGAGAAAACACTAGACAATATCGAACCTCTTACAATCCTGATTGATCACTTAAATAACATTTATTATGCGGGACGATTCACAGGTACAGCTGATTTTAATCCAAATGGTGGCGGAGATCCGCGGACGACTCATCAAGGACTTGATGCATTTGTAACAAAGTTAAACTCCGACGGTTCTTATGGCTGGACACGTACGTTTGACGTCGACACCGACGGAAAATCAATGATTGCAATTGACGAGGAAAATTACATCTATTCTTTAGTGAGCCTTCAACCGACTTCGTATCGTCCCATCATTAATAAATTGTCACCTCTGGATGGAAGCTCTCTTTGGACAGACACTTTTACATCTTCTATTGATGTGGGAACGATGGGAATGGGCCCAGCCTCAAGCGGCAACCTGATCATTGCTGGCGGGTTTTCAAACTCAGTAGATTTTGATCCGACTAGCGGCACAGATACCAGAATTTCAACCGGCGGATATGACGGTTTCGTTACAAAACTAAACCGAAATAATGGTTCTTATGTTGGAACATTCACTTTTACTGGCACTGCTGGCTCATTCATCAATGATATTGCAATCGATTCACAAGAAAATATGTTTGTTGCAGGAGGATATTATGGATCCGGTTATATGGACATGGATCCGGGAGATGGCAGTGTCAATTCCCAACTAAATAGCTCCAGTGGAAGCATTTTTGTTATTAAACTAAGACGTGCGAACCACGCACCTGTTACTACCGCACCCGCCACGATCGATGGATACGTGGGGACGCGGCTAAAGTTTTACGTAAGTGTAACTGATCAGGATCCAGGTGACACGGTTCAAGTGTCATTTTCAAATGTTCCGAGTTGGGGAGGAGTTTCAACAAGCTATAACGGGACAAATTATTCGTATAGTTTTTTTGGAACACCAACACAAGCCGGTGTGTTTCAAGTGACAGTAAATGCAACGGATGGACACGATACCGTTCATCAAAACGTGTTGCTCAATATTCGCGCTGCTCTTATCCAGCCAAGATTATTGTTAACAGCCCAAGCCGTTCCGGTGAATTAATCATTGAATCAATCGAAAGGATATTTCTATGAAAACAAATTTAAAACTTTTACAAGTCATTGTTGCAATTTTCAGTATTGCAATTTTCACTCAACCCGTTTTCGCAACGGATTGTAATCACAATGGAATTGATGATTTAATTGATACCACTCCAATTCATAATACATATGTCAATGGCACTGCTCTTTCTGACACAGGGACCATTGGAAAAATAGCTCTTGCTGATTTTAACAATGATGGAAACGTCGACCTGGCTCTCACAAGAACAAATCCACCTCGATTGGTTATTCAGTCTAACAGCGGCAATGGAACTTTTCCAAACACATCAACATTTTCTTTCCCCACACCTCCCGCAGGCTACACATTTGATCACCTCAATAGAATCTTAGAAATTGCGGACCTTAACAACGACGGATTTCCTGACATTATCACAACCTTTGCTGTGCGAAATGGTAGTAATGCGATAACAAATTACATTCTTGTTTTTATGAACAGCGGGCAAGGACACAGTGGGAATGACCAATTTTTAGCTCCTGTTCTTTACACCGATTATTTCACAGGAAATGGAAATGCCGGTGTCGCCATTAAAGATTTTAATGGTGATGGATATCCAGATTTACTAATTGCCATCAGCGGAAGCCCTAATGCTTCTTACTTTAAACTTTTCAGAAATAATGGTGTAAATGCCAACGGTTGGCTCGGTTTTCAAAACACAACGTCTTACACCAGTATCAATGCTGGCAATGTGAGTGAACTCCAAACGCTTGACGCAGATCACGATGGAGATCTTGATTTTATTCTTATTTTAGAAGGCTCTTCAATTACTTTTTTTCGAAACACTGGCTTAGGCGGATTTTTGCAAGGTCCCGAAATTAATGGAGGAACAACTTTCTCAGTTGGAGGATTATCGATAAAAGATATGAATCAGGATGGAAGAGACGACCTTGTATTTAAAAATTCCCAAGGAATCGCCATTATGTTAGACAATTCAGGGGGAGTCCCGGGTATTTTATCATACGGCCCTCGTAACATGATTGATGCAATCATACTGTCTCATAATATCAATCTTTATCCTACCACACCAGTCGTTGGAGATCTCAACCACGATGGAAATTTTGACTTAGTACTTAGGAATTATGATCTCTCCAATGTTCCCATCGATGATATGATTGTTTTAATCAACGAAGGCTATAGTCCCCAAACCGGTTTTAACTTTCGATTCGTACGCACACTAATTCCCACAATGGTAAACGATCCCTGGATCTTAAAACCCACGGATTTAAATGGTGACGGAAATGCGGATTTCGTTGCATTCAGCACGACTACAAATTCTACCGCCTATTCCGTTTTAATTAATAACAACATCTGGGATGCGCCCACTCAGTTCAGCGAAGACATCAATCAAAATCAAGTTCCGGATGAATGTGAATTTCCTACTCTCATGGACGGCTGGCCCGCATATAACGATAGCGATTCTTCGACACCTTCGTTTGGTAATTTGGATAATGATTCCGACCTTGAAATCGTTACGTTAACAGGAGACGGTGATCTGTATGCACGAAATCCTGACGGCAGTTCTGTGAGCGGTTGGCCCGTACATGTTTGTAATACCGGCAACCAAGCGCCTATGATTGCTGATTTGAATGGTGATGGAAGAAATGAGGTAATTGCGGTTTGTCTGGATCGTATTGGTGTCTATAATTCCAATGGCACGCGATTTGACTGGAATGGCGATGGAGTTCCGGAATGGCCGCATGTTTTTCAATCATTCTCATACGCAACCGGTGCGCCACTAGTCCTTGATTTAGATCCGCTTTTCCCCGGTTTAGAAATTGTTGAAAGCTTTTATTACAATGGCATTTCCCATATATATGCATTGCACGCCGATGGAACGAATGTGCCGGGATGGCCTATTGAAGGGACTGGTTACTTCCGGCCAGCTGCAGCCGGTGATATTGATCCGGCATTTGATGGTCCAGAAATTGTTCTGGGAAATGATGGCGGGCGCATGTTTGCATATCATCGGGATGGGACACTTGTTCCGAATTGGCCAATCCAAACAAATTGCACCAGCCATTTTGGATTACCGGTCGTCGCAAATATTGACGGAAATGACGGCCTTGAAATAATGGTGAGCTGCGGCTCAAAAATCTATGCCTGGCACGGAAATGGAACAACAATGAACGGCTGGCCAATGAACGTAACAGTGCCATCATTAAATCTGGTGGTTGCAGATTTAGATCCAAATTATCCCGGTTTAGAAATTATTGCAAGACCTAGTGATGGCCGTTTATATGTTTGGCATGCCGATGGCACACTGGTAAATGGCTGGCCAATTACAGGAGTGTCGGGGTCGTCACCAACCATTGCTGATTTAGACGGCGATGGAACTTTAGAAATGATAACAACTGATAATTATCAGAACATGTATGCATTTCACGCGGATGGAACTGTTTTGCCTAATTGGCCAATTCATATAATACTTGGAGGTTTCTCCTTTCCTAATGGCCCTTCCATTGCTGACATAGATCATGACGGCAAGTTAGAAATTGTTACGGGTTCAACAGGCCTTGGTAGATCTTACGCATGGAAACTTCCTTACACCACTTATGAAACAACTCCTTGGCCAATGTTCCAGCATGATCTTTTTCACAGCGGAGCTTACCAAAGATCAATGCTGCCAAATCATCCGCCGATCCTAAATGTTCCTTCGAGTGTTTCGATTCAAGAAGGAAGACCGTTGAATCTTCAAATGCAAGCGTCAGATCCTGATGCGAGCGACGTGGTAACCGTAACCGCAGATAATTTACCTGCGGGCGCAAGTTTAACGGGAACTCCCGGGAATCCGGCGAGTTATATTCTCAATTGGACACCGAATTATAATCAAGCCGGAATTTATTCAGTCAATTTAATCGTGACAGATCAACATGATACTGTAAATGGAACCATTCTGATTCAAGTTCAAGATGCGCCGCGGTCAAGAACGAGAAACCTTCAACCTGTGCCGGTGAATTAAACTGTCAAGCAAGTTTGTAATTCTAAAGGGTCAGGCCGGAATCGGGCTTGGCCTTTTTTTATTTGAGTTTAATTCCTGCGGTTTTTTGGAATAGAGAAATAGCCTTTTGACTTTCAAATGAACTTCCCCAAATTTGTTTTCCAAAGGCGCCAAGAAAATCCTCTACTTGCCGGCGGAATAAAAAACAAGCTGTAGACTTTGGACTTTTCCTTAAAGCAAGACCCAACACACGCGTTAGTTCCTTCCACGAAGTTTTTGTTTTCTTTAAAACCTCAATTAAATCACGCATATCCGGATCTAAATAACGTGTTAATTTTCCGATTGCCCAGTAACAGGGATTCAGTAACTTCACCTCGATTTTTCCGAAACGTTTAAACCGTTTGGTATGTTCCCAATAATCCAGAAATGTAATAGACGACCAGCGATCAATGTCTTCGGCGTATTGCGCAACAATTCCGGTTGCTTCTGACACTTTCTTAACAGCTAATTCAAATTCATGCCAGGATTTTTCTTTTTGTGAAGCCGAACGGGTTTTTATTTTAAGCGCAAAATCAATATCCAGACTCGCTCGCACTCGTCCATAAATGGCTCCCGCCGCAGCGCCCGTTAACACTATTTCACACGGTTCGTTAAAAAAAAGAGTCAACGTTTTAAAATAATGATTGATTTGACGTGCGTTCATGAGGAAAGCCCTAACAATTTATCAATGCGGCTGAGTAAATTTTCGATGTGCGTAGAATCGAGCAACGCTTTCAATGCAAGTAAAGCCCGCTCCTCTTTCCGAGCCGTTCTTGGAAGTCTGTTTGAAATAGCGCTGTCCAAACTGAGTTTTCGTTTTAAAAGAGATCTTGTTAACTCACCTATTCTTATTTCTTCCGGCGAGAGTTTTCCTTTTTGGGTTACGACCCAACGTGCAATTTGATCCAAACTTTCACGGGAGAATGTTCTTTTTCTTTGATGTTCCGGCGCAACTCCGTCAATTAATATTCCGGGATTCACATTCAAAGCCTGAGCAATTCGTTTCAAGGTTGAAACGGTCAGATCGCGATTACCTTCTTCAATGACGGAAAGGTTTGGCCTGGAAATTTTGGTGCGAATAGAAAGCTCGAATTGTGTGAACTTTCTTTTAAGACGCCAAAGATAAATTGTATGTCCTAGTGACAGCATGACAAAATGTATCATATTTAATACATATTGTCAAATGGCATTTAATCCCTTTGATTTTGATTAGAAAAAGGTTTTGAAGTCGCCGATACGGCGCTTGACGGCTTGCTTGTAAACCGCATGAGCGCAGGCGATGTCGTGGATGGAAAGTCCTGTAGAGTCAAAAACGGTGATTTCTGAATTGTTTGCTCTTCCCTTTCTCTTTCCTGCGATAATAGATCCGAGCTCAGCATAAATATCGCGCTTTGTAATGATTCCCTTCGACACCGGAACGTTGATTTCTCCGCCGTGCGACGCTTGCACCCAATCGTCGACAACTAATTTTGAATGCGTGAGAATGGCGGGCTCCAATTCTTCCTTCCCTTTCGCATCAGCTCCGATTGCATTAATATGTGTTCCCGGCGCTATCCATTTAAGTTTGATGATCGGTTCGCGGGACGGCGTTGTGGTTACCACGATATCGGCGTTTTTCACGCACATTTCAGCACTTTTCGATTTCTCAACCGTAAATGGAAACCGGTAAGCCGTTTCTTTGATTAATTTTTCATCGGCGGAAGAATCTGTGCTCCACACTTTTACGTGACGGATTTTAAAAAGCAGATTCAAACCTTCCAATTGTGTGCGCGCCTGATTTCCGGAACCGATCAATGCAATGGTGTGGGAATTCTTCCTTGCCAAATGTTTAGCCGCAACAGCACCGGCAGCTCCGGTCCTCAAATTGGTGAGATAAGTTCCGTCCATGACCGCAATCGGATATCCCGTCTTCACATCGCCCAGCACAATCATTGCCATCACTGTCGGAAGTGATTTTTTGAAATTGTTGAGATGGACATTTACCCATTTCACGCCAACGGCATGTTGATCTTCCACAAAAGCGGGCATCGAGCGGAAATCGCCGCGGAACTTTGGAAGATAAACATAAGATTTCTCTGGCATTTGCGTTTTTCCACTCGCGAAGGAACGAAACGTGCGTTCCACAACGGAAATCGCGTTCCGCATTTTGAAGATTTTCTTAATATCTTTTTGAGTCAGAAGAAGTGTTTTCATTAAATAATTTTCTTCACGCGAACACCTTGCGGCGTGTCTTCAAACCGATAACCCAATTTTTTATTTTTCTCACGCAGTTCATCCACTTTTTTATAATCTTTCTTTGCTTTTGCTTGAGCGTATTCCTGCTGCAATTTCTGAACTTCCGGCGGTAAAAGAACCTCTTTTCCAAAATCAAAAACACCTAATACTTGATCAATGCTTCGAATGACATTTTCCAAATCAAATGCCGCGAACATTTTTTCTTTTGGATCTTTGAGTAAATTCACCTTTTTGATCGCATCAAAAATAAAAGCTAAACCGGCTGAAATATTTAAATCGTCATCCATGACATTTTCAAAACCAACACGTGCTTCCCGGACAATGGCATGTCCTGCCCGATCTTCTTTGTTTGGCCAATTGTAATTTTTCCGGGCGTCGTAGCAAAAATCATAAACACGTTTGATGGATTCTTTCGCGGCGCTTAAACCATCCAGAGTAAAATTGAGCTGGCTCCGGTAATGCGTGGAAAAAAGAAGATAACGAATCGCAAGTGGATTGAAACCTTTTTTGAGTAAATCCCGCAAGGTGTAGAAATTCTTGTCCTTTTTGGACATTTTTTTCCCGTCGACAAGCAAATGCCGTGTGTGAAGCCAGTAATTGACGAATTTTTTTCCGGTACAAGATTCCGATTGCGCGATTTCGTTTTCGTGATGCGGGAAAATAAGATCTTCACCGCCCGCATGAATATCCAATGTTTCATTATTGAAAGCTTTCAAACTCATCGTGGAACATTCAATGTGCCAGCCCGGACGCCCTTTTCCCCACGGAGAATCCCACACTGCTCCGACTTGAATATCCTCCTCTTTTGCTTTCTTCCAAAGCGCGAAATCAGCGCCTTCTTCCTTGTCGTATTCGTCCGAGAGAACACGTTCCTGAGTCACATTTGCTTCCAATTTCTTTTTGGATAATTTTCCGTATTCTTTAAAACTTGCCACGCGAAAATAAACCGAGCCGTCTTTTTCGTATGCGTGATCTTTCGCAACTAAAGTTTTGATCATTTCAACCATGGACGGAATGGTGTCCGTTGCAAATAAAACTTCATCCGCTGGTTGAATTCCGAGTATTTTCAAATCTTCAAAAAATGCGTCGGTGTATTTCTTCGTAAATTCCTTGAGAGATTTCTTTTCTCTCAATGCGCCTGCGATTGTTTTGTCATCGACATCCGTCACATTCATCACGTGACGAACCTTAAAACCTTTGTAGGTTAAGTACCTTTTGAGTAAGTCTTGAAAAATAAACGTGCGGAAATTTCCGATGTGCGCAAAGTCGTAAACCGTTGGGCCGCACGTGTACATTCGCACTTCAGGCAGATTTTGCGGTTTGAATTCGTCTAACTTGCCGGAAAGTGTATTGAACAAACGAAGTGTCATTTGGAAGAAATTGCGAGGGAATTTTGAATTCGCCCGCGGATGGTTTTTTTGTCTAAAATTCCGAATACTTTTTTAAGTTCAGGTCCGTGGACGTGACCTGTGACAGCAACGCGAAGCGGCATGAAAAGCGCTTTTCCTTTTGCGGTTGTATTTTTCTTTAAGTGCGCAGAAAGCACGTCAAATAACGCTTCACTTTCTTCTGAAAACTCCAAAAGTGCTTTTCCCGCAGCTTCCAATACTTTTGGCGCATCGGGCTGAGCCAAAACTTCTTTTTCTTCTTTCGGCAACTCGCTAAAATTCGGCTCCGGCAAAAAATTAAGACGTTCGGGTAAATCCTGAAACTTTTTAATATCGGTTTTGACGAGCGATAAACTTTTTTCTAAATAGGTTTGATTCCGAAAAAGATTTTTCGCGGAATCTCCCAAAGATTTTAAAAATTGAATTGCACGGCTTTCGTATTCAGATTCGTCTAGTTTCCGTAAATGTTCGCTGTTGATCCAATCCAATTTCTCTTCATTGAAAATGGCGGGGTGTTTTGTGGCATTTTTAGGATCAAATTCCTGAATGATTTCAGGGAGTGTCATAACTTCACGGTTATCTTTTGGCGACCAGCCAAGAAGCGACAAATAATTAAGCAGCGCTTCCGGAAGATAACCTGACTTGTTAATAAAATCGCGTACACGCACTGATGTAAGACGTTTTGAAAGCGGCTCCCCGCCCGGACCATGAATCAAAGACAAATGCGCAAATTTTGGAACCTCGAAACCAAGCGCACGAAACAAAAGTACGTGACGCGGCGAATTGGACAAATGATCTTCACCCCGAATCACGTGCGTCACTTTCATTAAACCGTCATCCACGCAAACGGACATGTGAAACGTCGGCAAAAATTCATTCGGTTTTGAAGGATGTGTACGCATGATCACGAAATCGCCAATTTCATCGGGATTAAAATGGACATCTCCGCGGATTAAATCCTGAACCAAAATGGGCTCTTTCTCATCCACTTTAAACCGAATCGTCGGCTGAATGCCTTCGGCTTTCCTCTTTTCAATCTCAGCTTGCGAAAGAGTTCTACAGCGATTGTCGTAACGCGGCGGACGTTTCATCAAGAGCGCTTCTTTGCGCCGCGCGGCAAGCTCTTCCGCCGTGCAATAGCAAAGATAAACCCGGTCCTGTTTCTTCAATTGATTAAGCGCGTCATTGTAAAACGTTGAGCGTTGGGACTGATAAAACGGGCCTTCGTCCCACGAAATTCCGACGGCTTTTAAATCACTCATTACCGCGTCGGCAAATTCTTTTTTGGAGCGCTCAAAATCGGTATCTTCGATCCGAAGAATCATTTTTCCGCCCGTGTGACGCGCAAATAAAAAATTAAAAAGCGCCGTCCGGACATTTCCGATGTGAATGTATCCGGTTGGCGACGGAGCGAAGCGCGTACAAACAGTCATGAATTCACCCATTTCTGTTGATTAACATAAAAAATAAGTCCGGTTGGCGACGGAGCGAATCGTGTCCGGATTGTCATCGGAAATTCTCCAAAAATGTAAAAAGATATGCGGTGAATCCTGAGGCTCGAAACCAAAATCTTCCATCCGGCCGCGGCTTCCTTCCGCTCAATCCATGCAAGTTTTGCCGTGAAACAAGCATGCGGCACTGGCGCAAAGCAGCCAAGTGCTCAAAACCTCCGCGATTCGCGCATGGCAAAACATTACAAAATTCTATTTTTTTTGCGGGCAAGTACGATGCAAATCTCATTGCACATTTTCCTCAAACTGTCTCAAAACAACCAACGCTTGAGCGGAAACAGCAACTGACTTTCCTTCCGCAGTTTTTGCTTTTACACTCACCTGCGAAATTGGAATATTAAAAATTTGCGATAACTTCTTCTGAATTTTTTTCTTGTGAGGCCCGAGCTTTGGTTTTTCAAGAAAAACCGTTGAATCAATTTGAAATACTTGAAAACCTTTTTCGCCAATTAAATGAATTGTCTTTTTGATCATAACACCACTCGACATATTTTTGTATTTCGCACTTGTATCCGGAAAAAAATCACCAATATCACCAAGCCCGAGCGCGCCCAACATTCCGTCGACAATCGCGTGAAGCAATGGATCGCCATCGGAATGTCCTAACGGACCAAAGGGCGCCGGAATTCTTAAACCGCCAAGCAAAAACCGGCGTTTCGGGACAAGTCTGTGTTTGTCAAAACCTAAACCAAAACGAATCTCGTTATTTTTTGAACCAATCATTTTCTCGGCTAATTTTAAATCATCCACAGTTGTGATTTTTAAATTACTGCCTTCATGAACAACCGGTTTTACGCTTCCGCCGGCCATTTCCACAATGGATGAATCGTCCGTCGCCTGAAACGCATTTTTCCCGAGAACTTGATATGCATTTATCAAAACAGATTTTCTAAATAATTGCGGTGTCTCGGCTTCGAAAAGTTCACTACGATTCAGAGTTTCAATAATTTCTCCGCTTTGGGAATCCAATTTTTTCACCGTCGGAACCGCCATTCGCCCGAGCACAGCTCCGTCTGAACCATTTAAAGAGTTAATGAGCTCGCGAATCCACTTTGGTTTCACGAGCGGCCTTGCTCCGTCATGAATGAACACATGAGTGGTGTGTTTCGAGGTTGAGCGGAGTGCATTCCAAACAGATTCCGCACGCGTCTTCCCGCCTTTCACGCAACGAATGGGAATGGGGGATTTGATTTTCAATTGATTTCGAAATTCTTTTTGAAAAGTGGGGCTAACAGCAATCACAATTTCCCCAACTTGTTTCACTTGAAGAAAAATGGCGAGTGAACGTTCCAAAATGGAAACTCCGCCTAGTTTTAATAAAAGCTTTGAAACCAGGAGTTTTTTAAGATTGCTTTTAAAACGCGAGCTTGTTCCCGCCGCTGGTATGATGACGCTAATTTTAAAATTCATTTTATATCAAGGAAATGGAGCCCAGATTTACCTATGGCCGCCATCATCAGGCTTTGAAAATATCATCCGGCCCGCCTGCGTCTGAAGCACGCTTGTGATCACCACTTGAATCGTCTGGCTGATAAATCGGCGGCCGCCGTCCACCACGACCATGGTTCCGTCATCCAAATAAGCAACGCCCTGTTCCTGCTCTTTTCCTTCTTTTAAAACTTTTACTTGCATGGTTTCACCCGGCATCACAATCGGTTTCAGCGCATTGGCAAGCTCATTGATATTGAGCACCCGAACCCCTTGAAGCTCAGCCACTTTATTCAGGTTGTAATCATTCGTAAATACTTTCGCGTTTAAAGCCTGTCCCACGCGCACCAATTTAGCATCGACGGTCGGAATTTCCGGAAAATCGGTTTCGTTAATTTTGATTTGAATCGACGGATTGGCTTTCATACGGTTCAAAACGTCAAGCCCGCGGCGGCCGCGATTTCGCTTCAACGGGTCTGATGAATCGGCAATGAGCTGCAGTTCTTTTAAAACAAACCGCGGAAGATAAAGTTTGCCGGCCAAAAACCCCGTTTCGCAAATATCAGCAATACGGCCGTCGATAATAACGCTTGTATCAAGCAAAATAATTTCTTCGTTACCGCCCTTTGATTCCAGCTGAACAAACGGAATGACGAGCGAAAATTCATCCTGGCCGCGCAAAATGGTCACGGCACCAAGATAAGCAAAAATAACGGCTGAGATGAGAGAAAATTGGTTCCGGAAGTTTTCGTCAACGGCGGTATAAACAAGCAGGCTGATGAGCAGCTTGTGAATCAAAAGCCCGAGCGCAATTCCGAGTAAAACAGACAGAATATTTTTAACGGTAACTTTTTTAAAAAAAAGATCAATCAGAATGACCAAAAGCCCGGCCGCCGTTCCCAAACCAATGCCAAGCCACGGCGTTTGCGATGCGAAATGCCCGGCGCGCGATTGATCTCCAAAATAATATCCAAGCACTGCTCCGATTAATAGAATGAAAAAACGAAGTGCAATAATCATCTGAGTCCCTTTCGTACTGGTTTATGCAATTATGATGTTGAATAAAATAATTCATCATGATAGGTTGATCTTATTTTGAATAATTATTTTTTGAGAAGACGCCACGGATGCTCTTTGATTTCGCGCACAAATTCCCGGAGATCATTGTAAAGCTGATCTTCCGTCATCAAGTGCCCTATCGTTCCCTCTCCCCGATTTACCTTTTCCAGCAGCAAACTTAATTCGTTTGCCGATTTACTTAAGTTCGAAAGCCCGCTCCGGAACTCATTTTCTCTCCCGGACACGATTTTATTTAAGGAAGCCAAGAGTTCGCTTAAGTTCACCAAAGACTGGCGCATCGATTCCTGAGCGCCGGAAGTGCGAAAAGCGGTTTCCATTTCAGTTAGGAATTGATTTAATTTCATCGCAATTTCTTTTCCTTGAAGAATCAAATCGTCCATGGAAATCGGATCTGCACCCTGAACCACATCGCCACCCTTGAGAAGCCTTCCCGGATTTTCATTCGCAGGCTCAATTGCGATGTGCGGCTCTGACATGACATGGGTTCCTTGAATGCTGACTTTGTCATGCTCATGAATTTTAACCCCTTCGACAATAAAAAATGTAATTCGCACATGTCCCGGATCGGTTTCGCTCGGCTCCAAAATTTCAACCGATTTCACTTCACCGACTTTAACACCCGCGTAGCGGACCGGCGCGCCTTGATCAATGATGCCCACAAAATTAAAGATTGCTTTCAAATAATAGCCGGGCCGGAGGATATAAATACCGCTGATTCCAAACACAATAAAACAAAGCAGCACAAAACCCGCCACCACCATTATTCCAACCGACGCTTCCGTTTTAAGTTTAATCATGATTCCTCCCTAGCCTATTATAGAAATATGAAATTCATCTCATTCATGATGATTATTGTTATGATCGACTAAATATGACGACGTATCCGCCACAATCGGCCCTTTCGAAGAACCGGTAATAAATTGATGTACCACCGGATTTTCCGAACGTTTAATTTCATCCGGTGTTCCGACAGCCACAATGGAGCCTTGATACAGCATGGCAATCCGGTTTCCCACTTTGTAGGCACTGTTCATATCATGAGTAACAGCGATGGACGTAATGCCCAGTTTTTTCTGCATGCGGATAATCAATTCATTGATGGTGTCTGAAGTGATCGGATCAAGCCCGGTCGTTGGCTCGTCGTAAAGCACGATTTTAGGATCCGTGCAGATCGCGCGCGCAAGCCCAACGCGTTTTCTCATTCCGCCTGAAAGTTCTGAGGGCATCAGATTCTCAATGGCACCCAAACCCACAAGCCACAATCTTTCTCTGACCCGTTTTTCAATTTCGCTATTCGGTAATTTGTAATGTTCATACAGTGAAAACCCGACATTTTCCCGGACCGACATTGAATCGAACAAGGCAGAACTTTGAAAAAGCATTCCGATTTGCATCCGGAATTGGTTGAGCTGATCGGGGCCGATCGAAAAGATATCGACACCGTCAATCATCACCTTTCCTTCATCCGGCATCAGAAGGCGCATGATGTGTTTTAAAAGAACGCTTTTTCCGCAGCCGGACGTTCCGATAATCACCATGGTTTCGCCGGACTCAATTTTCAAATTGACGTTCCGCAAAACCTGCTTTGCGCCGAATGATTTGGATAAATTAACAATTTCGATCATGTGTTTTCTGAATTAAAGCATGAAATAAAAGAGCCCTGTGAAGAAACAGTCAAAGGCAATAATGCTGATCATGGACGTCACAACGGCTCGAGTCGTTGCCGTTCCGACTCCCTCCGCACCGCCCTTTGCTTCAAATCCGTGATAACAACCCACCATGGAAATCACAATCCCAAAAACAAATGCTTTCGAAAGCCCGGTGGAAAGATCTTTTAAGCCCAAAATGTCGAACGAGCGGTGGATGTACTGATAAGAACTAATTCCAAGTTTCAGAATAGCAACCGTATAACCGCCAAACATACCGATCACATCGCCATAAATCGTGAGCACAAAAAGCATCACAAACGCCGCCACATAACGCGGAACCACCAAATATCGGATCGGATCGGTCGCGAGCGATTGGAGCGCATCGATTTGTTCAGTCACTTTCATGGTTCCGATTTCAGCGGCAATGGAAGCGCCCACGCGGCCCGCCACCACCATGGCCGTTAAGACAGGTCCAAGCTCACGCACAATCGAAAGTGCAACGAGATCCGATGTAAATTGAGTCGCCGAAAAAATCTGCAGCTGATAAGCCGACTGCAGCGCAAGTACCATCCCGGTAAAAAGTGAAGTGAGCGACACGAGCGGAAGCGACGCAACCCCAATTTTATACATTTGTATGATTGTTTCGCGAAATCGAAAAGGTGTCGTGAACAAAGAAACATTGGTTCGCCAAAAAATAATCGAAATGCCGCCCATTTCCGAAAAGAAATTGAGGCAGTATTCCCCAATCGCGGAAAACCATCCCTGCACACTCACCCATTTCCGAAGTACCGGAAAAGAAGTTTTGGCTAATTTCATATTTGTTAAAACCTCAATTTAGGCCCGACCGTTACAATCTGCTGGCCGCCCTCTTCTTCTTCCGCAACCACTTTCAAACTCTTTCCTTTTTCGATCGTATATTCCGCCTCAACTTTTTTACTGCCGGGCCCACTCGTAGCCGCATTGATCGGCGCGGGAACATTCAGGGCGTTCGGATCTTTCGCCCGCGCTTCAGCTCTCGTTTTGATCTCACTTGAAACATCCAGGCCTTTCCAAATCACAATTTGATCGACTGAAACAATTTTCACCTTCTGGAAAATGTTTTCGAGCGTAAAATCAATGTCGCCTTTGATTAAAAATGTGTTGTCCTTTCGCATGATTTTCGAATCGAGCAATTTAAAATAGGGCGGTTCACCATAAAAATCAATCGTCGCGGCATCGTATTTAAAATCGCCGATTTTTCCGTCGTGCACACTCAATTGTCCGCTGATATCAGGCCTTTCGACTTCGCCGAACACCCGCATTTTTCCCTCCAAAGCACCCTCAAGCGACATGGGCATCGGATGCGCGCCCAAATACTTCAATTCTTCAAGCTTGAATTGATCAATGGTCATCATGCCATCGATTGAAACGGCCTTGCCAAACGTCACCGAACCTTTCAAATGGGACGCATTTCCCCAATGGGCCGTCAGCTGATCAACGCCGGATTCGGAAATTTGAAACTCCGCCTGAAAATCACGCAGCGGATGAAAATCAAAAATGAAATAATCTGTTTTGATCGATGCGCGGAAGCGATAATCGCCCAACTGAACTCTCGATTCCACCGGATCCATCGTGAGGCGCGCAAAAGTTGTCAAATCGTGCCCAAAAAATGGCAGGTGATTTAAATTAAAATCCAAAATCACATTCAACCGGCTCAAATCAAGGTCAAACGAGAACCGCTGTTTCTCACGCTCGGCCTTGATCAAATAATGGCCTTCCTTTAGATCGAAAATGCCGTATGCTTCGTATCCGTTATCAAATACAATGTCATCCAGCTGGAAGCCTGTTTGATCAGCAGTTAAACTTCCGGTAAATTGATATAATCGCCCCAGAAAATCCATTTTGCCTTCCATAGATTGATTTTCCAAATCTCCCTTCACATCCAAACGAAATGGTTTTTCTTCCTTGAAAAGTTTCAAACTTAAGTTCCACTTTGGATACGGCGTAAACACATTTTCGATTTCCCCTGATACTGCAAGCGGAAAACCGCGCAACTTAAAGTGCAATTCTTCGATCGCAATTTTAGATTCAGAAACCTCAACTTTCCCGCTCATTTCTGAAACGGGAATCCGCGACGCCGGAAGAAAATGGACTTGATCCAATTGAAGTTCAATTTTTCCCGCTTTTGTCTCCGGCCTCACAACCCCATGCACTTCCACAACCCCGGCCGCGCTGCCGCTCAACTCACCTTTAAAAGCCAGGTTGAAATTGCCGTCGGATGCAAGAGATGCTTTCCCGTGAATTTTTTTAACATCGATTGTCTGGCCTAATTTCGGAAATTGAAACTGAAGCTCTCCATTGTCCATCTCGATTCGCCGGAAAACGCTGTTTTTCGATTCAAAACCAAATGACCCAAGCGCCGCAAACGGAGACATGAATGACTTGAAATTGACCGACGGCGAATCAAGCAAAACTTCCGCAGGAACTTTAAACTTTTGGCTCAAAAAATCCAAGAGATCGTATTTGATCACGATTCTTTCAATTCCGATTTGAACCGGAAGTTTTGATTTTCCCTGATTGATCTCTAAACCGGAGAGCGATACGTGTTTCAGCAAACCAAAACGGATCCGGCCGATCTTCACATTTGCTTTGAGCAATTGGCTGAGCTTGTTTTCCGTCAAAACTTTAAATTCGGACGTGAGGACTTTTTTCTTCAAAAAGCCGTAAAAATTGAAGAAAAATAGAAGCGCCAAACCAAAAATGAGAGCGGTTGCAATCCATTTGCGCATGGGTTTCGCAGAAATTAAGACGCTTTTTCAAAAGCAACGTAATCGCCCCGAATTTCAGCCCGAATGGTATCTCCTTCTTTAAACTTTCCGCTCAAAATGTCTTCCGCAAGTACATTTTCAACATACCGCTGAATGGTCCGCTTGAGCGGACGCGCGCCAAAACTCGGATCATACCCCTTATCGATCAAAAATTTGACCACTTCCGGGGAAAGCACGATTTCCATTCCGCGCTCTTTGAGGCGCGTTTTCACTTCTTGAAGCTCGATTTCAATCACTTTCTCAAGATCCGGTCGCCCGAGTTGATGAAACACAATAATATCATCCACACGATTTAAGAATTCCGGACGAAACACTTTCTTTGTTTCATCGAGAAGCCGCTGCTTCATGGTGTCGTAATTATCGGCTTCCGTTTGTGCGCGAAAACCAAGGTCTCCCTGCTTTTTGAGAAGATCGATGCCTATGTTTGATGTCATAATGACAACCGTATTTCTAAAATCAACACGCCGCCCGAATGAATCGGTCAACCGGCCGTCTTCCATGACTTGAAGCAGCACGTTAAAAACATCCGGATGTGCTTTTTCAATTTCATCCAGAAGAACAATAGAATAGGGCCGCCTGCGGATCTTCTCGGTTAATTGGCCGCCTTCTTCATAGCCCACATATCCCGGAGGCGCTCCGAGAAGACGCGAGACGTTAAATTTCTCACTGTATTCTGACATGTCAATTTGAACAATGGCGTCACTATTTCCAAACATAAATTCCGCCAAAATTCTTGCAAGAAGCGTTTTCCCGACACCCGTCGGGCCTAAAAAAATAAAGTTGGCAATCGGACGTTTTGGATTCCTCAGGCCGCTTCGTGAGCGCCGAATGGCATGCGCAATCGCGGTAATAGCTTCGTTTTGTCCGACCACCCGCTGATGGAGCTCCTCTTCCATTCGGAGAAGCCGGGCCGTTTCTTTTTCTTCAAGCCGTTGCAGCGGAACTCCAGTCCACTTCGCTACAATCACCGCAATGTCTTCGCCTGTGACCTGAACCTCGACTTCGGACTTAGACTCCTTCCAGCTTTTTTTGATTCGGCCAAGCTCTTCTTTCACCTGGCGTTCCTTGTCACGCAATTTCGCCGCGCGTTCAAAATCCTGCCCTTTGATTGCAGCTTCTTTTTCATTTTTAAATTGTTCAATATCAGCTTCCAATTTTTTGAGATCCTTCGGGAGCGTGGTGACCGAAAGCCGGGCGCGGGAACCAGCTTCATCAATCAAATCGATGGCTTTATCCGGCAAAAATCGGTCTGTGATGTATCGATCCGAGAGTTTGGCGGCCTGCTCAATGGCTTCATCCGTAATTTTCACCCGGTGATGTGCTTCGTATCTGTCGCGAAGGCCTTTTAAAATAGCAATGGTTTCATCAACGCTCGGCGGTTCGACGGTAATGGTTTGAAACCGGCGCGCGAGTGCCGCATCTTTTTCGATGTACTTTCGATATTCGTCGAGTGTCGTTGCGCCAATGCACTGAATTTCGCCGCGCGAAAGAGCGGGTTTCAAAATATTCGACGCGTCGATGGCGCCTTCCGCACCGCCCGCTCCGACCAGCGTGTGAAGTTCGTCAATGAAAATAATGACATTTTCTGAGCGGCGGATTTCGTCCATGACAGCTTTAATGCGTTCTTCGAATTGTCCGCGGTATTTTGTCCCAGCAACCATCAGCGCCAAATCGAGCACAACAATCCGTTTGTCGATCAAAACCTCAGGCACATCGTTGGAATTGATCCTTTGCGCGAGTCCTTCCACAATGGCTGTTTTACCAACACCGGCTTCTCCCAAGAGAACGGGATTATTTTTCGTGCGGCGCGCCAAAATCTGAATCACGCGCTCAATTTCATCGACGCGATTCACAACAGGATCCAATTTCCCGTCGCGGGCAAGCTGCGAAAGATCGCGGCCAAACGCATCCAGTGCCGGAGTTTTGGTTTTTCCGGATTTAGTGGTCGTGCCGGCTCCTCCCCCTCCCGTTTGGCCTCCGGACGTTCCCGAAGGCGGTGCGGAAGATCCGAGCAATTTAATCACTTCTGAACGGACTTTATTGAGATCAAGCCCGATATTCATGAGCACATGGCTTGCAACACCTTCACCTTCTTTGATGAGGCCCAAGAGCAAATGTTCCGTTCCGATGTAATTGTGACCCAGCCGGCGCGCTTCATCCATCGCAAGCTCGATTACTTTTTTTGCTTTTGGCGTGAACGGAATATCTCCCGATACAATGGTGCTCGGCCCAAACTGCACAAGTTTTTCCACTTCAAGCCGAATGGTATCAAGCGACAATCCTAAATTCTGCAGCACAGCCGCCGCGACGCTTTCGCCTTCTTTGATGAGCCCAAGCAAAATATGCTCCGTTCCAATGTAATCATGATTAAAACGTTTGGCTTCTTCTTTGGCTAAAATAACGACTTTTCGTGCCCGTTCCGTAAACCGGTCAAACATACAACCCCCTTTCAACAGATAACAGAAAACAGAAGTCAGAGGACAGAAGACAGAAAAAATGAGCTGTCTCTTCTCTGCCATCTGTTTTCTTAATCAAATAGCTATTATACCAATTTTACGTTGTTTAATCTTTCTCTGAGCAGTTCGGCTCGTTTGTAATCGCGCTCGTTTGCGTTGAAATCGTTTCCGGACAATTTTTGCAGATGAGCCGGCTGAGCGCAAAGAAAAAGTGAATTTAAATCCGCACGGCTCAAATCTTGAATGAATCCGATATCAATTCCAAGCCGCACAAGCGACAAATGCCCGATGGTTTCATTGCTCGAAATCAGCCTCGCGGACTTCAAGGTACCGAGCGCACGCCATATTTGATCTTCGACTTTCCCTTTTTTCTTCTCAAGCAAATATTTGCGCGCTCCTTTTTCATGTTCGATCACTTGCCTGATCACACGGTCCAAATTGTCAATGATATCTTCCTCATTTTGACCCATCGTAATTTGATTCGAAAATTGAAAAAAATTTCCGATGGCTTGTGTCCCTTCGCCGTAAAGCCCGCGGACGGCAAGGCTTAATTTCGCAACAGCTTGCAATACTTTGTTGATCTGTTTCGTCATCACAAGCGATGGCAAGTGAAGCATACAGGATGCGCGAAGCCCGGTTCCAACATTGGTGGGACACGCGGTCAAATAACCCAGTTCGGAATCAAAACTGTACGCGAGCCCCACTTCCAGCTCGCTGTCCACCCGATTAATCAAGCGCCAGGCTTCCATTAAATTAAATCCGCTTTGAAATGCCTGCATGCGTAAATGGTCTTCCTCAAGCACCATGATACTGATGATTTCATTTTTGGAAATCACAAGCGCTTTTTTCCCTTTTCCGTTCGCATGTTCGCGGCTGATCAAATGACGCTCCACCAAAAATTGGCGGTCAACGTCTTTTAAGTCCTTGTACTGAATGAAGAGAGATTCTTTCAAATTTTTTGCTCCCTTCACTGCCTTCTGAATTTCCCCGATGATTTCAGTTTCCTGTTCTCCGTTCAGTTTTTCCAGAAACATAAAACCAGATAGGTTCCGGGCAAGACGAATTCGTGAGCTGATGACCACGTCACTTTCAGGCCCGGTTCCTTTCAGCCATTCACAAGTCGAGTTGATCAATTGAGCAATCGGATGACTGTTCGCCATTACGTTTTCTTCCCCTTTGTAACTTTGTCTTCAAGTTTTCTGATTTCATCCCGCATTTTCGCCGCTTCCTCAAATTCTTCAAGCTGAATGTATTTTCTCAAGCGCTCATGCAAATCCCGCAAATCAACCGTGTGTCTCACCGCATTCGAAATCTTGGACGGTTTTTTGCCCATGTGAGTCGTTGAACGCTGAACCCGCTTCACCAAAGGCACCAGCATTTTTGAAAGCGACTGATAACAACTCGCACAGCCCAGCCGGCCTGTTTTTCCGAACTCTTCAAAAGTAAGCCCGCACACTTTGCATTTCGCATCCGATTTTTGTTCCGAGCGGAATGCGGAGCCAAGATCCGAGAGCCCGGATAAAAGTTCGCTGAAATTAAAATGCGTCTTAAAATCAGTTCCCTTTTCCTCGCCACACGTTTCGCACAAATGGATTTCAACCATTTGATTGTTGACGATTTCCGTCAAGTGAATCGTTGCTTCGTTTTGATGACACGAACTGCAAATCATAATATCTGCCGCGCTCCATCGTATTTCATAGAATTTCGGAAATAATTCATAAACCGTTGTTTGGCATTTTTCTCACAAGGTGTAATGGGCACCGTCGCGCCGGGTTAAATCCCCGAAAGCGCTTTTCAATTTCGCCGTTGTTTTTCCGGGCTTTCCGGCGCCGATCATCCGGCCGTCAATAGAAACAACAGGGATGACTTCCGCGGCGGTTCCCGTCAAAAATGCTTCATCCGCATTAAAAAGATCGTGGCGCGTAAGCATGCGTTCCTGAAACGGGATGTCGTTTCGCCGTGCCAAATCAATGATGGCCTGCCGTGTAATTCCCTGAAGCGCACCCACGTATGTCGGCGGCGTCAACAGAATCCGTTCCTTCACAATAAAAATATTGTCCCCGGTACATTCCGCCACATAACCTTGATGATTGAGCATGAGCGCTTCCATGCAGCCGGAATTATTAGCTTCAATTTTCGCCATAATGTTATTCAAATAATTAAGCGACTTGACGGCCGGATTCACGGCTTCCGGAAGATTCCGGACCGTTGGAACCGTAATAATCTCGAGCCCGTTTCGATACAATTTTTCGGGATAAAGCACAATTTTATCCGCAATTACAAAAACAGTCGCTTTTTTACACTTCTGCGGATCGAGGCCTAAATCCCCCGTCCCGCGCGTCACAACCACCCGAATATACGCATCCCGAAGTTGATTCATCCGAAGCGTTTCCAAAATAATTTCTGCCGTTTCTTCTCTGGTATTCGGAATTTGGAGCATGATCGTGTGCGCCGACTCATAAAGCCGGTTCAAGTGCTCCTTTAATTTAAATACCAAGCAATTGTACGCCCGGATTCCTTCAAAAACCCCGTCTCCGTAAAGCAAGCCGTGATCAAACACGGAAATTTTTGCTTCGCTTTTCGGAAAAAATTCTCCGTTGATATAAATCTGCGGTTCTTTGGATAACGAACGCTGGGTTTGGGTTTTCTTTTTCGGCGATTCCATAAAATTTTTGGATCCTTTCTTAAAAATTATTTTTTCTGATCAAACGAACGGTTAAGGATGATGTAAAATTCCTTCCCGAAGCTCGTAAGCCGTCCTGCCTTTTTTCATTAAACTGGTTTCGTGCGTCACAACCACAAATGTTTTTTTCTCTTCGCGGTTCAAAGAAACCAAAAGATCAAACACCGAATTTGCCGTTTCTTCATCCAAATTTCCGGTCGGTTCGTCGCAGAAAACCACGTCCGGATTATTCGCAAGTGAACGCGCAATCGCCGCTCGCTGCTGCTCACCGCCTGAGAGCTGCGCGGGATAATGACCCGCCCGGGCACTCAAGCCCACACGATTCAGCAATTCTTTGACCCTCTTTTCATTTGGATTCCCGGCAATCCGATTCGGCAGCACCACATTTTCAAAAAGTGTAAGTTCCGGCAGCAAATAATAGAACTGAAAAACAAACCCGACATTTCTCAGCCGGTATTCCGAAATCCGCCAATCGTTAAAAGACGAAATTTCTTCCCCGCGAAAGAAAATTTTCCCCCCGCTGGGCCGGTCGAGTCCGCTCAGCAAATGAAGCAGCGTCGATTTTCCGGATCCCGAACGGCCTAAAATGATCACCATCTCACCGTCCGAAATTTCCAAATCAATTCCCTTCAAAATTTTAAGCGATCCATTGGGCCCTTCGTAATTTTTAGAGAGCGCACTTGAGCGCAAAAGAAGACCTTCTATTTTTGGATTTGATTTACCGGAACGCGTTTTCTGGTTCACAAAGTCCGCCTTGTTAAATAATTTATCCGTACCGCAAAGCTTCCACGGGTTTCAATTTGGCTGCTTGATAAGCCGGATAGAGTCCTGCCAGAAGCGACATCGCAAGGGCAGCCGTCATAATCACCCACACATCGCTGAAATTGATGTTCACCGGAATTTGATCAAAAAAATAAATGTCTTTCGGGAAAAGCGAAAATCCGGTCGTGCGTTCAATGAAACTCGCAACCGGCTTCAAATTAAATGCGAGCAAAAGCCCCAAGATCCCGCCCAAAATCACTCCGACCACTCCGATCACAAAACCTTCCAGCAAAAAAATCTGGCTGATGGCATTTGTGGTTGCCCCGAGCGCGCGCAAAACACCGATGTCTCTTGTTTTTTCCATGACGACCATCGTGAGGCTCGACACAATATTAAACGCAGCAACGACGACAATAAGCGAAAGAAGAATCGTCATCACCGCTTTCTCGACTTTCAAAGCTGAGAAAAAATTTCGGTTGAGATCAATCCAGCTTCGCGTGACATACGTTGAATCAAAATGACTCTGGATTTGCATCTTGAACGAATCCGCAAATTCCACGTCGCGAAGCCGGATGCTCATCCCGCTCACGCGATTTCCCAAACGGTACAACTTCTGCCCTTGTTCCAGGTTTACCAGCACAAGCGCGGAATCAAAATCATTCATTCCCAGGTGAAAAATTCCGCTCACGTAAAACGGCTCGCTTTTTGGTTTCTTCAAGAAAGAGGTAATGGATTTGTTATCCATCGCAGGCGAAATCACTGACACCCTATCGCCAACGCCCACACCCAAAAGCTGCGCAAGCCCTTCCCCGATCATCACGCGCCCGACGGACTGCATGCTTTCTTTGCCGAGCCAATTTTTGTCAGACAAATTGACGTTTTCAAAATTGAATTCGCCGGCATGAATATTTTTCTTAAAAAAAGAAAGGTTTTCATTTGCGGAATCCACGCCTTTGACAATGACACCGCTTGCATAAGTGCTCGAGCGGATAATCGCCTGCCCCTGCACAAACGGTGCAATCGTTTCAATTTGCGTCAGATGTATGGACTCGATTTCCTCTTTCACATGAACCGGATCGTCAATTCCACCCACTTGTTCCAAAATAATGTGCGGCTGAACGCCCACGATTTTCGCCTTGAGCTCGCGGTCAAATCCACTCATCACAGACAACACCACAATGAGCGCCATCACACCAACGGCAACGCCCAAGACAGAAATCGCGAAATTAAAAGAAATAAAACCGGAGTATGACCTTTTCGTTAAATGTTTTTTCGCAATCAATGAAACGTAACTCATGAATTTTCGCTTTTCTCTGAATTTTTCTCCGGCTTCAACTGCGGAAACAAAATCACGTCCCGAATGGATGGCGAATTGGTGAGCAGCATCACCAACCGGTCAATTCCGATTCCAAGCCCGCCCGCAGGCGGCATTCCGTATTCAAGTGCTAAAAGAAAATCTTCATCAACCACTTTTTCATTGCCGATGGTTTCTTTCTGCGCCGTCAAACGTTCTCTTTGTTCAATCGAATCATTCAATTCCGAGAACGCATTTGCAAGTTCCATTCGCGCAGCATACATTTCGAAACGATACACCAAATCCGGATTGTTTTCTTTCCGCTTGGCAAGCGGTGTTGTAATCGTCGGGAAATCAATCACAAAGGTCGGATCAATCAAATCCGGCTGAACGAAACGGTCAAAGGCTTCGTTTAAAAGATCCACCTCTTCGGAATCTTTTTCGACCGGAATTCCCGATTTTTTCGCTAAGTCGCGGACATTTCCTTTTTGCCAATCGAGTTTGCTCTTGCCCTGAAGCGCATCATAAAAGGAAATCCGTTTCCACGGGCGCTTGAAATTGAGTTTTAAATCTCCGTAAGGAATTTCTTCACCGCCGGCAATGTTGAGAGCGAGTTTTGAAATCAATTCCTCTGTAATCAACATCATGTCCTCGTAATCGGCATAAGCTTGATACAGTTCCATCATCGTAAATTCCGGATTGTGCTTGATCGAAATGCCTTCGTTCCGGAAGTTGCGGTTGATTTCATATACTTTTGAAAATCCACCGACCAAAAGCCGCTTCAAATAAAGTTCCGGCGCCACACGCAAATACAAATCCGTGTGCAGGGTGTGATGATGCGTCACAAATGGTTTCGCACGCGCGCCGCCCGGAATCGGCTGCATCATGGGCGTTTCGACTTCCATGAATCCGCGCTCATCCAGGAATTGACGGATCAATTTGATGATTAAACTTCTTTTCCGGAACGTCTCACGCACTTCGTCATTCACAATCAAATCCACATACCGATGACGGTAGCGGAGTTCCACGTCGCGAAGGCCGTGCCATTTTTCCGGAAGAATCTGGACAATTTTCGAGAGAAGTTCAAACTTATCCACACGGACTGTTTTCTCGCCCATTCGAGACAGGAAAAGCACGCCATGAACACCGACAATATCGCCTAAATCGAGGGCACTAAAAAAGTGATAAGCCGTTTCACCCACTCCGTCCAATTTCACATAAATTTGGATCTTCCCAGTTTCATCTTTTAAATCTGCAAACGCGCTTTTTCCATGAACCCGCTTGGCCATCAATCGGCCGGCAAGGGTCACTTGTTTCCCTTCTTCGAATGACTCTGCTAAATGCTTGATAGAATCAGAGACGGGAAAACGACCGCCATAAAGACAGATTCCCTGCTTGCGAAATTCCTTAATTTTCTCCAAACGTTCTTTTAATATTTCTGAGGTGGATTCCATGCAAAGCCAGTTTTAAGTTAAATTGAAAATCGCTGATGCCAATATCTTCAAAATATATTGCAAATCAACGACTTATGAAAATTTAGAAGTGCGCGTAAAGGGAAATTATAGTATAGGTAGAAGCCAGTGTCAATTACGGTGGAAAACCTGCCTTGCTACAAGCACTCCAGAGGATGGAGAGAGCCGATACAAGCAAGCAGAACACCGGGAATAAAAAACCAAATTTTTGATACAAGGTTGGAATGTTCCGGAGCGAAATCGGCCTCGTTAACCCGCCCGTAATCCACGTGTCGTAGCCACGCTGGTCTTTTACCCGGTTGAGCACTTCTCCGCCGGCTGAGATAAATGCAGAAACACCGGTGTTGGCGGAGCGGACCACCGGAACCGCGTTTTCAATCGCCCGGAAAATGGAAGCCTGCAAATGCTGATACGGCGCAGCGCTTTTCCCAAACCACGCGTCGTTTGTAATCACAACAAAAAATTGCGCGCCTCTTTTTACAAATTTTCGCGCGAGTTCCGGAAAGGTATCCTCAAAACAAATCAACGTTGAAAACCGAACGGGTTCGGAAGATCCCGGAAGTTCAAACACGGTATATTGAGAACCATGGCTAAAATCGCCCACACCGAGTGAATACGCATACCTTTCCAATCCAAACCAATTGAAGAAAGCCGCAAACGGAACAAATTCGCCGAAAGGAACCAGGCGGATTTTGTCGTAACGCGAAATGATTTTTCCGTTTGGATCCATGAGAAACGCGCTGTTGAAAATTTGAGGTCGGGTCCCGGATAAAACCCATTCTTCTTCGTAGGGACTCCCGATTAAAAAAGAAGTTTTTGCGGAACGGATCAACTTTAAAATCCGCTCTCCTTCCGGATCCAAATTAAAAACGCCCGGCCACGCGGCTTCAGGCCAAATGATCAGGTCCGGATGGTTGTAAACGGCAAATTCGGAAAGTTTTTCATAATGGTCGATGATCGATGATTTAAATTCCGAATCCCATTTTTCAGTCTGCGGAATATTGCCCTGGATCACACTGACAGAAATTTCCTGCTGATTTTTCGCAGGCGAATTTGTTTGAGGAAACGAGAAGTGAAAAAAAATAATTGCGGTCACAAGTGCAATATAAATGGCTCTCCGAATCGCTGCCCATTTTTCTTTTTTGTTTTCAAATGATTTCAAAAAAAACCAAATCACAAGATTCATCCACACAATCAAAAACGAAACACCGTAAACACCGAAAATGCTTGCAAAGCGGGCGATTGGAAGGCAACTGCTTTGCGAATAACCCATCAGATTCCAGCCAAACGCCCAAATCGGAATTTCCGTCCGAATCCATTCCAAGATCACCCAAAAAGACGGCAGCGCCCAAAACAGCAATCCGGAAGGATGTTTTTTGAAAAAATACCGTGCGGCAACACCGAAAATTCCGAAATAAATGGCAAGAATTGCGGAAACAAAAAACAAACCGAAAAGCGTGACATGACGCAGCCATTCAAGGGAAATCAAGTCAAATAAAAATCCGACTGAGAAAAAAATTGCAAATGACTCAAGAGATGATTTTGAACGCTCAATCGCAAAAAATGCCGGCACCAATGCAAGCCAAGCCGTCCAGCCAAAATTGAATTTCGGAAACGCGAGCGCTAATAAAAAAGCAGACAGGAAAATGCGGACCTCCGGCCGAATATCTTTCGAAACAAGCTTTTGGTGACCGGAAGAAATAAGTTTGTTCATGGTTTTTACGTTTTTTACCGGCAAATGGGTCTATCATAAACGAACGTCACGAAAAATCAATTGATTCTCCGGATCTTGATCCCATTTAAGAGGTTTCAATTTCAAACTTCATACATCTGCCGCATTAATACTTCGCATGAAAGCCAATTTCGCGCTTCGGCTTCGCCTCTTCAGTTAAGAGCTGTTTGATGACCCTGAACACAATCTTGAATTGATGGTCGTATTTCTTTTCCATTTCTTCAATTTTTTCACGTAGTTCCTTGTGACTCTCAAACATTTTACGCAACTTGGTAAACGTGCGCATAATTTGGATATTCACTTGTATTGCTCTCTCACTATTTAGCACACTTGAAAGCATCGCGACGCCTTGTTCCGTAAACACGTAAGGTAAATATCGCCTTCCACCACGTCCTGTCTTTGAGATCACAAATTGGGATCCGATAAAATAACCATTTCACCTCACTACTGTCCGGTTATAAGTTGAATAGCATCAATTGGTTATCGTTTTCAGTGTTTTGATCTTGGTGATTGTTTTCTGTAAGTACTTGTAGCATCGAGGTTTTCTCGAATAAGGTCACACTCAAAATCTGTAGAATTGTGTAGAGACTCTGATCGAGATCCAGTTCTTTCTTGATGATGGCGGCCAGCACATAAATTGAAATTGCAATCTAGATTTGGGTTTTGACCGCGTTCTCTGAGGTGCCGTAAAACGCTTTGATTCTCAAGTGCTGTTTGATCCATTTGAAGAAAAGTTCCACTTGCCACATGGACTTGTAAAGATGAGCAATGGTCAGTGATGGAAGAACGAGGTGGTTCGTGAGAAACGTAAGACGCTTGCCTGTTTTGGGATCGATATCGGTGCGGATGAAGTCAGAATCATACTTTCATCTGCACAAGCAACTTGTATCCACACTGTTCCAAAAGTGTACACATTACCCCTCCCCGTCCACCCATTTCTTCTTCCATCGAAGCGACTTGAACGATCACACCATGGAGCGCACCCTTAGAAACTTCCGCGCTGCTTTCCAAGTTATCTAAAAGATAAATGGGTGGTTTTTCAGCCTTAGATGAATAAGCTCTTAGACAATGCTATTCTGGCATACATGATTTAAAAAGGGTTACCGAAGTGCTATAATTTTTGCTATAATTTTTCTTGGTTTGTTACCTCGTCTGGCTTATAATTATATTCCTATGAAGATTGCTTTAAAATTCCAGTGGATTGTGGTTTTTTCGCTCATCAGCTTGATTGCGGCTTCAGCCAAACCGTTAGGTGCGTGTCCTGGTGGTGGAGATTGTTTGCCTCATGCGCTTCTCGATGGGACTGCTGTGGAAGATTCTGATCTGCCTACTCCGCGGGAAGAAATCATTGCGCGTCATCTTCAATATTTTCAGCTTGGTGTTGGCGTTCACCCGGCACAGCATTTACCCATCGAAAGCGTTAATGCGCTCGGTCAAACAGATTTGAGAACTCAGCCGACGCTTATTGGGTTTTATTTGCAGATTTTAAGCGCTGTGATTAAATTTGATTTGCATCCACCCTTTTTGTCGCGCTCGCAAGCGATTACAGAAGCCGGCTTGGTTCTTGATAAACTCCTATATCTTCAGCAAAATTACGGTTGGAACGGTCTTATTCCATGGATGTATCTCGACCCGCTCGTCCCGTCGACACATATGATTGGATTTGCGGACAATTCAAATTTGTCTCAGAGTGTTGCAGTTTTTATCGGAGCGCTTGAATTATCAAATAATTTTACGCAAAAAACCGTACTGCTTCAAAAAGCAGATCTTTTTCTTTCTAATCAGCAGGCCGGGTATCAATTGTTTTTCAGTCCGCAAACAGGGAAATTTCACGGTTCCTACGATAACGCAACGCATCAGTTTCACCCAACTTATTATATAGACCGATTCATGACGGAATTTCGCCAGGCCGTAGCATTTGTGATTCTGCGTTACGGTATTTCAACGGTGGCATGGGATTCACTCCAATTGGTGTATAGGAATTATCAATTGCAGAATGGGGAACAGGTCCAAAATTTAGTCCCGTTTGACGGTTCGGCATTCCAAATGTTTTGGCCCGCTATGGCATCTAACGAACTTGCTGTTCCGAAGATGAGGCAAGTGCTCAGAAATGCTTTATTAACCCAAATGGATTTTGCGAATCGAAACAAGCTAGCCGGAATTCTCTCTGCTTGTTTGGTGCCTGAAGGAGTTTATTATGGAAAAACAGGCGTACCATCTGCTCAGGAAACAGTGGATCCGCTACTCGTGGACGTCGGATCGATTTATTCGCTTGCTGCTGCTTATTTAATCAATCCCGATAGTGTGATGAGTTGGATTGAAACGATTCGTTTGCAGGCAACGCTTTATTACGGAGCACTTGGCTTTTTCGACAGCGCACGAACTGTGAACGATCGGTCCGATATGTATTTGGGAATTGATCAAGGAGCAGCGATTCTAGGGCTTTCCGGGCTGAGCGGGACTTATTTTGACACGTATCTTCAAAATAGATCGTTACTCAACTCGTTTCGGTCTTTGTACGACAGCAAGCTATCTCAATTAACGGTACCCTTAAGTGTGTATCCAAACGCTCCCGATCTGTGGAGTCAAGCTACGACTGCGTTTCGCGACGCTTATTCCGAAGGGACGCTCAATAATTTTCAAAATCCAATTTCTTTTCCTAATGGTATTACTTTCAATTACCAGAATGTTTCGCCAAGCACGTGGGGTGGGCATTACTGGCTGTTGAGCCCCATTGATGCGCGAAACAAAACCTTGATCGTATCGTTTACGTCAAGAATCAGTCCGGGAGATATTAAGATTGAGCTGAAAAGCGGTTCGGCCGTACGCTACACTCAGACTATCACAATTCCACAATCAGAAACTCTGGGAAGTATTCGCGTTGTACTCCCAAATCAGTTTAATTATTCAGCCATTACCCAAATTTCTGTGATTGTTGAGCCTTGGCGCACAGGAATCACCACCGCCAATTTTCACATCCATCAATTAGGATTTTATACAGATTAGCCAATACCCCAAGAGCCGCTATTTATGATTTGACAAATATAAGATTTCAGTTTAAAAAATACTCCGGTACCTGTTCCCCGCCACAAAGAATAGCGGGCAGGCGCAGTACCCCCACCATTTTATTCAAAAACATTCCGATTGTCCGGAAGAACCCTTCGACGCGTCGCCTTTGGCGGCTTGCTCAGGGCAAGCGTCTGAGTTTACGAGGACGAGGGATCGAATCAATGCGAGTTCCGCTGCATGCCTTCGCTTCAGTTTTGTAGGACACAATTTACCGATTTCGGCGAGCGGCAAACGTAAAAGCGAGAAAATATTTCCGCCAGGATTTCTCGGTAGTTCCATACTCGTTTCCGTTTGCGTAAAAATCGACCAAAGCTTCGCGCGTCCGGGCAATCTCTCGAAAACGGCCTTTGTGCTTTAGATCATCCAGTGTTAAATCCATTAATTCAAGGGCACGCCAAAATGCGCGTTCGGAATATTCTTCATTTTGTTTTGCGCGCCAATTGAACGCGCGCTCAACTTCACTTCCGATATTCGCCATTTGTTCCGCAAGCGACAATGTCTGCCACCGGCCAGCAGCCAACTCTTTGTGTTGAAAACTCATTTTTTCACTTTCCTTGAAACAATCGCGATAATTTGCTTCCGAATTTCTTCATCTTCTACACCACGACTCTTGTTTCCTTGAGAAGGACGTAAATTAATCATAGAATCAAATTCGACAAATTGATCACCAGATAGTTCAGGATAAAGATTGATCCCCCAAAGATTATTTTGCCGCGAACCATCTTCAAGCAAAAGCGCCTCAAGATCCGCGTGAAGTTCGGCATCAACCGCCAGAAGATCCCGCTCGATATCGACCACACCTTTTACCATATCGCCGAAAAAATGACCGGCCATCTCTTTCAACTCTGAAATTAGTATTGAATCGGTAACTGTTTTCATATTTCTATTCTCGGTACCGCTCCCAATCGCAATAACAACTGATCACGCGCCGTGACATTTTTTATACTTCTTGCCGGAGCCGCAGGGACACGGATCGTTTCGGCCGACTTTTTCCTGAGAGCGGTGAACAGGCTGATTTTTACCTTCGCGCGGAGGAGCCGGTTCAAATGACCTTTCGGGAGCAGCGCTTTCGCCCAGGCGCGGTTCTTCTCTTGGAATAAACCGGTCCTGTTCCGGATGAAGAAATTGCTGCTTTTTGGGATCAAAAACATTCACCGCTTTTTCTTGTTTCACGGCCTGCACTTTAAATAAAAATTCGAGCGCTTCGTGGCGGACATTCATCACAAGTTCGTCAAACAGCTGAAATGCTTCATGTTTATACTCAACGAGCGGATCACGCTGGCCATAGGCGCGCAAATGAATTCCTTCGCGCAAATCGTCAATGGAGCGGAGATGTTCTTTCCATTTTGTGTCGATCATCTGGAGAAAAATATATTTCTCGAGAAAAAGCATTTGTTCTTTTCCGAAGGTCTCACGTTTCTTCGCGTAAACGGCACGGATCCGATCCAGAATTTCATCCGCCAGCACTTCGTCATCGCTCACGACGCCTTTTCCGGAAACGGTTTCAAGCCCTTCAATTGAAATCCCGAATTTTTTCTCAAGCGCCTGGAAAAACCGTTTCTCATCGCGGTCTTCTTCCTTGACGTTTGGCCCAAGCATTTCCTGCAGGAAATCCTCCACAACATCCGCCGCCATTTCCATCACGTGATCCGTCAAATCGTCACTTGCGAGAATTTTATTCCGCTCTTCATAAACAATTTCGCGCTGGCGGTTCATCACATCATCAAACTCGAGAAGATGTTTCCGGATTTCAAAATGATGTGATTCAACTCGTTTTTGCGCCGTTTCAATCGCCTTTGTCACAAGCCCGGATTCAATTTCCTGGCCTTCTTCCATTCCAAGGCGATCCATTAAACCTTTGATCCGATCAGACCCGAAAATCCGCATCAAGTCATCCTCAAGCGAAAGATAAAATTTAGAAGATCCCGGATCGCCCTGACGTGCGCAGCGGCCGCGCAGCTGATTGTCAATCCGGCGGGCTTCGTGGCGTTCGGTTCCGAGCACGTGCAAACCACCTTTTGCCGCGACGCCTTCCCCAAGTACAATGTCCGTCCCACGGCCCGCCATATTGGTCGCAATCGTAATGGCAGCTTCCCCTCCTGCGCGCGCGATAATCTCGGCTTCTTTTTCGTGATATTTTGCGTTCAAGACAGTGTGCGGGAGATTTTTTCGGTTGAGCATTTTGCTCAAATGTTCTGATTTTTCAATGGAGATTGTTCCCACCAGCACCGGACGTTTTTCCTGATGCAGCGTCTCAATTTCTTTCACGACCGCACTAAATTTTTCGCGTTCAGTTTTATACACCGAATCGGCGAAATCGATCCGAATGCATTTTTTATTCGGCGGAAGGACGAGGACGTCTAATTTATAAATTTTGTCGAATTCGACGGCTTCTGTGGACGCGGTTCCGGTCATGCCGGCAAGTTTTTTATACATGCGGAAATAATTTTGAAAGGTGACGGTGGCAAGCGTTTGATTTTCACGCTCGATTTTTACATTTTCTTTCGCTTCAAGCGCCTGGTGAAGCCCGTCTGAAAACCGCCTGCCCGGCATCAAGCGCCCCGTAAATTCATCCACAATGACCACTTTGTCATCTTGAACCATGTAATCGACATCGAGTTTAAACAGCACGTGAGCCCGAAGTGCCTGATTGATGTGATGAATCAAATCGATCTGCGTATTTTCGTAAAGATTTTCAACGCCGAGCAATTCTTCGCATTTTGCGATTCCTTCTTCTTTTAAAGTCACCGTGTTCGCTTTCTCGTCCATTTCGTAATGTTTGTCTTTTTCCAAATATTGGATGATGCGGTTGATTTTGTAATATTTGTCCGTCGATTCTTCCGCGGGGCCCGAAATAATGAGCGGTGTCCGCGCTTCGTCAATTAAAATGGAATCGACTTCGTCCACAATCGCGAAATTGAGCGGGCGCTGGACGCGTTCCCGGAAATCCGTCACCATGTTGTCGCGCAGATAATCAAAACCAAATTCGTTGTTCGTGCCGTAGGTAATATCTGAGTTGTAAGCAATCTGGCGGACAGGCGGATCGAGATCGTGCTGAATCACACCAACCGAGAGTCCCAAAAATTCATAGATCGGCCCCATCCATTCGCGGTCGCGTTTTGCCAGATAATCATTCACGGTGACCAAGTGAACGCCTTCACCCGAAAGCGCATTCAGATAAATCGGCAGAGTCGCCACAAGCGTTTTTCCTTCGCCCGTACCCATTTCTGCAATGTTTCCGCGATGCAAAATAATTCCGCCGAGCAGCTGGCAGTCATAATGACGCATCTTGATAGTTCGTTTTGCAGCTTCGCGGGTAACCGCAAATGCTTCCGGCAAAATTTGATCCAACGTTTCGCCAGCGGCAATCCGTTTCTTAAATTCGTCCGTCTTCGCGCGAAGTTCGCCGTCTGAGAGCGCCTGCATCGTTGGCTCCAAAGCACTGATGGCGTGGACAGTCGGCCAAAGTTTGGCGAGTACACGTTCATTTCTGGGCGTAAAGACTTTCGAGAACAATTTTGCAATCATTTATTTTTTCACATTTTGTTTTAAATAAGCCTGGATAAATTGATCGAGACTACCATCCATCACCGCTTGTCCGTTTGACGTTTCGCAACTTGTCCGATGATCTTTCACCATCGTGTACGGGTGAAACACATAAGAGCGGATCTGGGAACCCCACGAAATTTCTTTTTTCTCGCCGTACTTTGATTTCAGTTCCGCGTCTTCTTCCTGGCGTTTTCTTTCGTAAAGGCGCGCTCTTAAAACTTTCATCGCCGTTTGTTTATTTTGAAGCTGCGACCTTTCATTTTGGCACTGAACGACAATTCCGGACGGCAGATGCGTAATCCGAATCGCGCTCGATGTTTTATTGACGTGCTGCCCGCCCGCACCGCCGGCGCGAAACGTATCGATTCTCAGCTCAGAATCAGGAATTTCAAAATCGATGGTGACGCCTTCCACTTCCGCAATCACGTCAACGGACGCAAACGACGTGTGACGGCGTTTATTGGCATCGAACGGCGAAATTCGCACCAACCGGTGGACACCGCGTTCCGCTTTTAAATAGCCGTACGCATAAGCGCCTTTCACAAAAAACGTCGCATTTTTAATTCCTGCTTCCTCGCCGGACAGCAAATCGATCATTTCAACTGCAAACCCGTTTTTTTCCGCGTATCGTGTATACATCCGAAAAAGCATATTGGCCCAATCACACGATTCCGTTCCGCCAGCGCCTGCATTGATACTGACAATCGCAGAATTGGGATCCAGCGGATCTGATAAGAGGCGCTGAAATTCTAACAGCTCAACTTCATGAACCAACTTTTTCAATTGGATTTCAAGTTCGGAAAAAGATTTTTCGTCGTTGGAATCAATCAACGTGACATATTCTTTTAAATCGCTCGTTTCCTGATGCGCCTTTTGCCACGGCTCCACAATCCGTTTGAGCTGTTTTAATTGATCGACAGTTGCCTGCGCATCGGCGGGACGGTCCCAAAAACCACTTTGAGACATTTTTTCGTTGAGGGATTTTATTTCGGATTCTTTAGACTCGAGGTCAAAGATACCTCCGAATCTCTCCGAGCTTTTGATCTGTTTGTTCTAAGCTTTGTTTAAATTGCGAAATGCGTTCGTCCATAATGAGTCCTTGACGGAAGTTAACAGTTTAACAAGATTGTTTCACCTTGTAAAGTAGGGTTCTAGGAAGGCGGGAGATTTCCGGTCCGGAAAAACCAGTTTCGTGAAAACAATCAAAATAATAGCAGAAAAAATCAAGCCGGAGAGCGCAATGGCCACGCTCGCCATGCCGCGTAAACCGTCAAAAAATTTAAATTGAACCTGGTGTTTTCCATGGGATAAATAAACAGCTTTAAAACCAAGATTGGCCTTAAAAATAGGCGTTTCTTTCCTGTCCACAAAAGCACGCCAGCCGGGATGATATCCGTCTGCATAATAAAGCCACGCGCCTTCGGGATTCTCAACAGTTGCATCGAAATTCAACCGGTTGAATGCAAAAGACTCGACATGAATATTTCCCTGCGGCGCAAAATGAGGTGAGGCGTTCCAATCCTTTTGAATTTTTTGAGGAACATGAGACAAAACCACATGCTGATCAACCTCCGGCATGGAACGGATCAATTGGACGGCTTGTTTGTCATTCTCAGCAAAGAGAACATCGGTTATTAACCGCAACTTCGGAGTTCCGCACCCCACTGCCCGGAGGAAGGAAGGAAGCGACGGATTCTTAAAAACCAGTTCGCCATTCGTTTGATACCGCAGAGCAGGAATTCGAGTGACAATAAATTCTTCGACATTCTCAAGCCCGTACATGGTGGGAAAACACGGGTCAAATTGGATCATGTTGTAAATCTCGCCTGTGACACTGACCCCGCTTGCCTGAATCACTTCAAAAGATGCTTTCGTCCATCCGCTCATGTCCTGCCAGTTTGATCTTGTCTCTTGAAATTGAGATCGGTGAATTTTTCCGACGTCCGGCTTAATCCACAACCAATTGTAAGGCCAGCCGGCGAACGTCCAGTACCGATACAACGCAAGATCCAGCAACAAACAGACAACAACGATCATCTGGGGAATCTTTGAAGAGGGTTTGTATGGTTTCCACAAACCCAAAATGGAAACGCCTAATAAAATGAGTGCCGTATCATAAAAGGAAGGCCGCCAATCCGCAAAAGGTTTGCCATTGGCATTCTTGAAACCAAGATAAATTAAAAACGCCCACACAGCAAAGCCCAGAAAAAATAGGGACTTTCTGGCTTTCAACCGGAGAGATTCGTTTTGATCCGATTTGAGAGAATTCAACCATGCATCCAAACCAAAACCCGCGGCGATCAAAAGAAAAAAACGCAGTAACCCGCCCGTTAAACCAATGTAGCGGAAATAATGCATCAAGGGAAACAGGCGGTAAGTCAGGCTCGCCACAAACGTAAGACTTCCCAAGGAAAAAAGCACGAGGAAGAAGAACGTAAAAACAACTGAGAAGAATACAATTTGCCGGACTCGAAGGAGACCGTAAAGAAAAAAAAGAAACGGAATAAAACCGATGTAAAATGTTTGTTCGTCCGTGCCGCCGGTTGCAAAAAAGAAACCCAGAAACTTGTTAAGCTGTGCGTGCGCTCCATACGTTAAAAAAGTATTCAGATCGACGGTATGTTTCGCGGAATCCCGCCCGATCGTATAAGATTTAATTCCCTGCATCATTCCAGCCAAGAAATAAGCAGTCGTGAAGGCAATCAGCAGCATCAAAACAAAAAAGATGAGGTTCGGCTTTGAACGTTCAAAAATGGCGGTTAAAAGTTTCGGCTGTTTGATTGCAAGCGGCACGAAAAAAAAGAGAGAAATCAAAATGTAAAGCGGAAGATAATAAGGAACGTTGCCAAATAACGAGACGATGACTGAGGTTACCGAAAGCCAAAGGTAATGCGGCCGCGCTTTCTTGAAAGCCAAAATAAGAAAATATAAAGCGTAAGGCAGTAAATAATAAATTCGGAAATTCCAATGAATCTGGTACAGCCAAACGGTGCTTAAAAGAATTCCGCAGCAAACAAAAAACCGGGCGGCTTCGTTTCGAAACAAAACTTTAGAAAGGAGATAAATACCAACCAATAACGTAAACTCTTCAAATAAAACAGATAATTTAAAAAGCAGAAAAGCATCTTTCGCTTGGAAGAGCCACCCCAAAAACCCGACGAAATAACTCGCCGGCGTAAACGAAATCATTTGCAAGTAGTCGCCTTGAAGGCCATACGTTCCGTAAGGAATCCACCGAGTCAATTCTTGGTTCAGAAAAAAATCGCTGTAAAATGCGCAAAACCGGCTCGTCACCCAAAGCGAATCATGGCCGGGCCAGAAAGAATGCAGCCAAATCGGTACATTCGCCAAAATCAAGATGGCGGCCATCAGGAAAAAACTGGAATTGAATTTGCAGTTACTTTGCTCTTGGCGCATGCTCATTTTAATTGAATTGCGGATAAGATTTTTTTTGCAATGCTTTCATTCATGCCGCGCAATCCCGCAATTTCTTGGACAGATGATTTCCGAAGATCATCAAGAGATGAAAAACGCTTCAAAAGCTCTCTTTTCCTTTTGTGGCCAATGCCGGGAATCCCGTCCAGAAAAGAACGTGTGAGACTTTTCACTTTCAGATGACGATGATACGTAATCGCAAACCGGTGCGCTTCGTCGCGGATACGTTTCAACAGCCGAAGAGCGGGTTCTGTGTGCGGAATCACAATCGGATCCGTCTGGCCCGGCGAAAATAAAAATTCAAATTGTTTTGCAATGGAAATCATCCGGATATGACCAAAACCTTCTCTCTTTAAGATATCCAAAGCTGTGTTCAAGTGTCCTTTCCCGCCATCAATGACAATCAAATCGGGCTCAGCTACTTCCTTGCCCGTGCGAATCCCGCGAAGCATTCTTCGGAGCGCTTCCTGAATCATCGCATAATCATTAATTCCAGTCACGGACTTAATTTTATAGCGGCGGTATTCAAGTTTGTTTTCCAGCTCACGATAAAAACTCACCTTTGATGCAACTGCCTGATCGCCCTGAATATGCGAAACATCAAAGCAAACAATTCTTTCGGGCAGACGATTCATTCCAAGAATTCTCTTCAAGCCTAAAGTTCCGGTGAGCCCGATTCCTTCTTCCGGATTTTTGACATTGAACCGTTTCTTTCGGAGCCACGACAAAGCCCCGATTTGTTCTTTGAAAAATTGTGCGTCTTCAAATCGGTAAGCTTTTCGCGCCGTGTGCATCCGCTCTGTCAAATAATCAATCAGGCTTTTTTTGCCGCCGCCCAGAAAATTTTTAATTTCGTTTACCAGCTGACGATAAGCCGGCTTTACCTCCGGTTTGATGCAAGGCGCAAGGCACTGTCCGATGTGATAATAAAGGCAGGCTGTTTTAGGCAAGCGCTGACACTTGCGAATCGGAAAAAGGCTGTTGACTATTCGAACGACTTCCCGAAGCAGCTTCGCATCCGTATAGGGGCCATAATAGGTTGCTTTTTTATCCGATCGATTTCTGGTCATGACAAGCCTGGGATAAGGGTCCCCCGTTAACTTCAAAAGAGGATAACTTTTATCATCTCGCAGTTCCGTGTTGTAACGCGGCTGATAACGCTTGATAAGGTGGGCTTCCAGCAATAAGGCGTCGGCTTCCGTTTGGGTTTCAATGACCTCAATTTTATGGATTTTCGAGACCAGAACCGAAATCTTGGGAGAATGGAAACGCCCATGGAAATATTGGCTCACCCGCTTCCGAAGAGATTGTGCTTTTCCAATATAAAGAATTTCACCTTTCTTTCCGTTCATTAAGTAAACCCCAGAAGCATACGGAAGGGTTCTCAGGCATTGTAAAAGATGAGCGGAATATTTTGGTTTCATGATTTAGAAAGTCAAAATTCGTGATTTAAAATATATTTTGCGAAATGAGGATTTATGTTATATAATACCCAAATGGATATCCTTGAATTTTAATCAAGTAATTAAAACGTGTCCACAAGCAAATCGATTAAAAATCGCATAACGATTGAAAGGGGCTCCAAAATGAAAAAGATTCTCTGTTTAATTCTTTTGCTGTTTGTATTAACAGGGGCAAAAGCAAGAACTCAAGCTTCACAAGCAATACCGCAGCAACCAACCAGCTATAATGAAAATTACGACAGCCGCGAAACAATGCCTGCTCCGGCGGCACCTGTTGCAAAGCCGGCTCCTCCCGCCGCCGCATCAGCTCCCGCGCCGGCGTATAACGGCCTTCCAAGCCCAGATGTCATCACGTTAATGCAAAATCAGGACTTCATCAGGTTTATGTCCTCCGGGACCCCGAAAGAAATACAAGATAGAATCTCCGCTGCTCAAGCATTGGCAACGTTAGCACCTGCGATGGCTACACAGCAAAACAAAGACCAAAAGAGATAAACCGCAATTTGAATAAAAAGAGTAAATACACACGCGCTACAAGATGGCTTGATTAATCTTGTAGCGCGTTTTTTTCGCAGCATGCACTGCTTGAAGGTTAATTTAGAATAGGAGAATTCAAAGAATGCCGATTACAAAGTCCGCTGTTAAACGAATGAGAAGCGACGAACGGAAGTATTTACGGAATCAGATTGTGCGTTCAGAGCTAAAAACCATTTTTAAAAAAGTGTCTATTTTGATAACGCAGGATTTGGAAAAAGCAAGAGAGGAAATCAGATCTCTGGTTTCCAAGTTCGATAAGGCAGTTAAAAAAGGGATTATTCCGAAAGAAAAAGCGAACCGGAAAAAGTCTCGCCTGGCAGCGTTACTCAACAGAACAAAATCCTAAATACGATCCTAACCATTCCCGTCATTTTCCGGCAGGCGCAAAAAGGGTTTTGTGCGGGCTTGCCAATTCAATGATAAATGTCTCAAGAGCTACTTTGTCATGATAAGCACCCGTTTTGAGTTTCCGGTCAATTTCAAAAAGCTGGTGGAATGCTTCGTTTAATTCATCAAATCCAAATTTGGAAACCTGCCGCAAAAACCCCGGTAACCGATAGGGTATAACCCGGCCCGTTCGAGCCACTGCTCCTTCACCTTTCTCACGCGAAATAACCTTTGCTTGCCAAATCCTCTTAAGCTGCCAATTTAAAAGGCCAATTACCATCATGCCATTTCCTTCTAAATCATATAAAAAATGAAACACTTGAAGTGCTTTTGCAGGATTCCGCTCACAAATGGCATCTGTCAAATCAAAAGAATCAAAGCAGAGCAGTTCATCCACAAGTTTTGCGGTTGCCGGCAGGTCGATCGGAATTTTTTCATCTACATACAGCATCAATTTTTCAACACAAGCGTCAAGCAGTGTTAAATTCCCGCCTGTTTTTTCTTCCAAAAATTGCCAAGCCTCTTTTGTGATCGTCCGATTGGCGCTCTTCAATTTTCGGTGAATGAAGTCAACGCCGCTCCGTTTTTCATTTTGAGTGCAATCCACCCGTTCACCAAAACGCACGATCAGTTTCGAAAGCGGGCTTCCCTCTTCCAGCTGCTCAGCTTCCAGCAGTAAATAAGACCAGCCGGCAGGATTTTGAAAATATTCTTCAAAAAGCACGAATTGATCTTTTTTGAGCTCGGCTGGGTTTTGAATTAAAAATACCTGCCGTTTGCCCAGCATGGGAAATGAGCGGGCTTGGGTCAAGATTTGGCTGACCGGGGTTTCTTTTAAATCAATGCGTAAAAAATTGAGCAACCGGTTTTCTTTAGGCAGGATTTGGTCCAAGAAAACATCGATTTTTTTCCGGCGGAGATATAGGTCGCCCACAAAAAGCGTAAGGAGCGGCGCTTTTTCGGGCATTGTCCTCACCAATCTTCAACGGTACGATTCACAATATTTTTTGCCAATACATCAACCGCATCTGAAGCGGCTGTAATTCGGCGCAATCCCTGCTCATCGTTTGGTTCAAAAAGAGTGCTTCCGGAAAAATTGGGTTCATGCCACATCTCTTGGCCGGTTTTAAGATTAATCATCTTCAAATCTACCACCAAATGCAGGCGCAATTCCTGAGGACGGTCTAGCGAGGTAAAGCGAAGGGCCTCCTGATCATAAGAAATGATGGAACCCACCAATTTTGCATCGGCTTTGCCTTCGCTCACAACCCGCAGATTACCATCAAAGTTAAATTGACGGATCACCGCATTCGTTAAGTCGATTTCCAAACCAGACTTATAAGTAAAAAGCCGTTCTGCAGGAATGGCATTTCTAAAAGTAGGAACCGCGATGGTTTGAATACCGCCCGGCAAAACAAGGTGTTGCGTATATCCGCATCCGGATCCGGAAAGAAAAATAACGGTTAACATGACAAGAGACAACTTCTTTATAAACAACATGGCCTAATTTCCTTTTACGTTGTTCAAATCCTTTTCAATATCGTTCAAGCTAACCAACTCGGCTTCGACGCTCTCCAGCTCGGAAAGGAAGGTCGGATAATTTGGATTATCCGTGTGATTTCCCAGATGATCAAGTTCTTTTTGGAGAAGCTTCTTTTTCTTTTCAATCACGGCCCGTTCCGATCCAATCAGCGCCCGCTCTTCTCCCTTCCATTTTTGCACTTCCCTATTCAATTTCTTCACGCGCTGATTCAATTCGGATTTTTTTATTGCAATCTCTTTTTGCTTCACGGAAAGCTGGTTTTCCGAACGGCCTTTGTTTTCCGACTGTTTCTTTTTGTAAAATTCGCGCAAAGCTTGATCGACCGAATCTTTTTCAGCTTGGTATTGTTTCTCACCCGTTTCAATTTCTTGCTTCAGTTGGGTAATCTCTTCTTCAAATTTCTTTTGGCCGGGCTCCTCAGCATCGGAAGTTTCGCTTTCTTTTTTCTTTTTGTCCGTACTTTTGACTGCAGAAACTTTCATCACTGCTTGCTTCGCTTGAAGTTGATCGATTTTTTTGTCGAGGCTGTTCAACTGGTCCTCGAACTGTTTGAGTTTTTGCGTTTCCTGATCTAATTTTTGAATCAGAATTTCACGCCGGTTTTCGTCGGGAATCAGCCGGTTCGCGCTTTGTAAACTTTCTTCGCCAATTAAAAATGACCTTTCGAGAAAAATCGGCCGCAGTTCAATTCCTTTGCTTTTCCCAAGACCTCTGAGCGGAACCAATTCTTTCTGCATAGTTGCGATTTCCTCATGGCGCCCTTGAATCATCAAGCTTTCCAGTTCGATTTCTTCCTGAAGCGAACGAATTTTCTCGAAGTCATTTTCATCGATAGAATCCGGTTTTTGACGAGCCGCTTGCTTCATGACTTTCTTGTCATTATCATTTAATCCAAGCGCAAGCGACCGCGCCAGCCAAAACGTGAACCTGACCGGAAAAGTAATCGGCCGCAGGAACTTTGATGTGATGGACTTTCTTTTTTGATGATGCATCAACTCATCTAAGTCCGCAATGGCTTTATCTTTTTTTGCATCCCAATCCTCGATTTCATCGTATCGTGCGCGGATTTCGCGCTCTAAAAATTTAATCCTCTTACGAAGACTCCTGTGATCAAGATTCTTAATTGCGTCCGGCAGCCCTTCCCATACTTCAGTTTCAGCCGGCGAAACTGTTTTCTCGGCTGCCTCAGCCGGTTTTTTCGCCGCATGATCAAATGCATTTGAAACCGTATCCACAATACTTCTTTGTTTCATCCAAGCGTCGCTCAAAGCAGCTTTGTCCTGCTGTAACCCTCTCAACACCTCTTCCAAAGGAAGCCCGCTTGCTGCAAATTCATCAGCAGTTCTCAAACTTTTTACCGATTCTCCCAGCGTCCATTTTTGCAGATTTTCTCCCCCATACGTTTTTGCATACTCGGCTTTTCTTCCTTCGAACCGATGAATAAGATCGTTTAATTCACTTCGGCGCTTCCCGAGTGTATCCTGTTTTGTTTGGAGGTCACCGCCTTCTTCTTTAACGAGCGCTTGGAAAGATTGCTCGTCTCGAGCGGCTTGGAATTCCAACTGTTCCAATTCATAAAGTTCGGACATCGCTTGCGCTGTTTCATTTTCTTTTGACATCCTCGCGGCGGTTATCTTGTCTCGTTCCGATCGAATTTTATTCAAATCTTTGAATTTAAATGTCATGACCCGTATCAGCGAACGCCCTCGGCCCCACAGCGATGGCAAATGCCATTCGTGTTTCGGCTTTTGATTCTGGGTAGCCAGTTCATTTCGAAGCGAAGCGACGGTTTGACGCTCATGGGCAAGCTGTTCCTTCTCTTCCGTAAGCGATTTTTGCCAGCGTTCAAATGCACGCGTCAGTTCCGGAGCCGGATTATTTTTCATTTCTTTGCGCTTGAGTTCAAGCGTTTGCCATTTTTCCCGCCATTCTTTTTCACTCCGCTTGAGCGATTCTTCTCTCTCCCTAAAACGTCCTGTCTGGCTTTCTTTTACCGTTGTTTGCTTTCTCTTCAGAAGCTGGATTTGTTCTTCTAATTTCCGTTTTTCTTCGGCGAGTTGAGCATCTTTTCCTTTCCCAAGTTTTTCGCGCTCGGATTCCAGCCCTTTTAATTTTTCGGCAACTGATTTCGACTCGGCTTCAAGCGCTTCTTTCTCGGACTTCATTCCTTTGATCGGCTCGCGCAAAAGTTCAAGTTTCTTTGCCGCTTCTTTTCCGTATTCTGTGTCGGGATAACGCTTCGTCACATCTTCATAATAAAGCGCCGCGCTTTCCAGCTCATTTTCCTTTTCGTAATACAAACCAATGCGGTAATTTTTCTCAGCGTCTTTTTTATTAATTTCTCTTTTAAGCTGAGTGACTTTCTCGGTTAAATTGCTTTCCGGATAACGGGAAAGAAAGTCGGAGATGTTCTCGATGGCTTCATCCATGGCATGTTCATCGCGAGTCGCGCGTTTTGAATATTCATAGGAAGTTTCGGCCAGCTGATAATGCGCGTCATCGAGAAACGTGCTGTTGGGGTACTGATCGATTAATTTTTGAAAAGCCTGGATGGCGCTTTGATACTGCCCCATTTGCTTATACGCCAGCCCAACGTGGAATTGCGATTGGTCGCCGTACTTGCTGAAAGGCGCTGCTTTGACCACATGTTCAAAAATTTCAACGGCTTTTGACGTTCCCGATTTGATCGACATTCCGAGCACTTTCCCTTTCCGGCCGGCCAAAAACAAATTACCCATTTTAAAAAGCCGTTCGGCGACTTCTTCGATGTGTTCATTTTGGGGATAATTTTCTGTCAATTTTCGGTACGCTTCAAAAGCCCGATCGTAATCTAGCCTGTCTTCATAAATGATACCAATCTGATACTGCGCTTCGGCAGCCATTTGAACGTTGGGATATTTGCGGATGAGATTCTCAAACTCTTCAATGGCCCGGTCATCCTGTTTTTCTTTATGGAAACCAAGCGCGTGCTGGAAAAGTTCGTTGGAATGATCTTGTACATTGGTATCCGAACTGACAAATTTTCCGTTTTCCGGAGACCACATCCAATACGCCTGAGCGGGTGCGGCACCAGCGGTAACGCACAAGAATAGAAAAAAAATCAGACAAAAATAATTTTTAGTGAATTTCAAGTTTTGATGAAACATGTTATGACACCTGACTTAGAAACTTTGCAAATATGCCGAATCTTTTGACGATTGATGACTATGCAATCAGCGCGAACAATCCGTCAGGATCGTCCAACATTCATTGCATAGTCATCACCATTACACAATTACCTGAGTGATTTCTTAAACTCAGCACCCGCCTGAAAAGCAGGAACTTTTCGGGCTTTAATCTGAATCGTTTCTCCGGTCTTTGGATTACGACCCTGACGTGCTTTCCGGTGCCGAACGAGGAAACTGCCAAAACCGATCAGCTGAACGCGCTGTCCCTTTTTGAGAGATCCCTTAATTGCTTCCAAAGCAAAATTCAAAGCTGCCAATGCTTTTGCTTTCGAAAGGTCTGCTTTCTTTGCAATCTCACTTGCCAGTTGTGATTTATTCATTATGTCACCTCCTCCCTTTAATTTAAAATAAAAAAGCTCACTGGTAACGGTAAGGCCTTAACTCGTCTCAGGCTTCTCGAGACACGAGAACATCGAAAAACGATATTCAGATTTTCACTGGTAACTGTAAGGCCTTAACTCTTCTTTGGCTTCTCTGGACATCAGAGAGTCTAAAACAGCCATCGGTTTCTTGTCCTCAAAAAGCATTTTGTACATTTCCGATATAATGGGAACTTCCACTCGATATTTTTTGGCCAGTTCCATCGCAGAGCGAGTCGTCTCAACGCCTTCTGCCACTTGCTCCATTCCTTTTAAAATTTCATCAATGGATTTTCCTTGTCCCAAAAGTTCGCCGACTTTTCGGTTGCGTCCGTATCCGGAGATGCAAGTCGTGACCAAATCTCCGAGACCGGAAAGACCAAAAAATGTGTTAGGGCTTGCGCCCATCTGAACTCCCAAATGGGTCATTTCCAAAAGCCCGCGTGTCATCAATGCTGCTTTTGTGTTGGAGCCAAATCCCAAACCATCACAAACGCCGGCTGCAATGGCAATCACATTTTTAAGCGCGGCAGCAAGTTCAACGCCGACAATATCTGTTTGAATGTAAATGCGGAACCTGGAATCACGAAATGTTTTTTGAACCATTTCCGCTGTTTTCTTTTCTTCGGAAGCTGCCACCACCAACGTCGGGATTTTTCTCGCAACTTCTTCCGCGTGTGAAGGACCGGAAAGAACTGCCAGATGTACACTTTTGAGAACCTGATGGATGATTTGCGAAGGCCGGAGCAATGTTTTTTTCTCGATTCCTTTTGTGACACTCACCAAAATTTTTTTTGAAATATCGTAGTCACGCATCCGAAAAAGAACAGCTCTGAGAAACTGGGAAGGAACTGCTAAAACGATAAACTGGCCGAATGCAATGGCTTCTCGAATGTCACTTGTGATTTGAATGTTTTTTGGGATCGAAACGCCCGGAAGATATTTGATATTTTCGCGCTGGGTGTGCAATACTTCCGCGTAATCGGGAAACGCACTCCAAAGCATGGTGTTGTGGCCGACGCGCTCACTGACAAGCGCAAGACCCGTTCCCCATCCGCCGTCTCCCAGAACAGCAACATTCGTACTTTTTGGCATGAAACTTAAATCGATCTAATCGTTATGGATGAAAATATAATTATCAATTGCGCATTCGGATCACGCTGAAATGCTTGATTTTATTAGGAATTTTAGGAGTTTAACACGCTGGAATCGATGGGTCAATCGAAACTTCGGATTTCAGCCGGTTGGCTTTGATTTCTTTTCTGAAGGTGAATGGGAAGAGGAGGGTGAGGCGGAACTATCTTTCGAAGGATTTGATTTTTTTGAATCGGAGGCAGCGCTGTTTATCTTTGGCTTTTCAGATTTTGAATCAGAGGCGGCACCGCTTGTTTTTGGTTTTTCAGATTCCGCTTTCTTTTTGTAACTCTCGCTGCGGTAATCTGTTTGATAAAATCCGGATCCTTTGAATAAAATTCCGGAACCTGCGCCAATCAAACGGCGGATTTTCTTCCGGCATTTTGGGCATTTGCGGATTGGCAGCTCAGTCATCGATTGAGATTTCTCAAAGCGATATCCGCATGATTCACATTCGTATTCGTATGTAGGCATAGAATTAATTAAACTTTTCTCTCCATTTGGTAAAAAAGTTTTTCTTGCTGGAATCTGGGTGAATTCTTAAGAATTCTTCAAGAAGTTTGCGTTCCTGATCCTTTAAATTCTCCGGAATCACAACTGAGATTCGAACCAGTTCGTCACCATGCCCGCGCCCGCGCAAATCCGGAAACCCTTTTTCTTTAATCCGAAGAATGGTACCGGGTTGAGTTCCGGCTGGAATTTTAAGCTGCACTTTCCCGTATAAAGTCGGCGCTTCAATTTTGGTTCCAAGCGCTGCTTCCGCCATGCTAATTTTAGCTTCGCAGAGCACATCATTGCCATCGCGTTCGAAAATGGGGTGCGGCTTTACGCGAACGAGCACGTATAAACTTCCGCGCTCACCGCCTCTCTCACCTGCTTCCCCTTCCCCTGAAATCTTCAGCCGGTTTCCCGTTTCAATTCCCGCGGGAATTTTTAAATCAATTTTACGCCTTCGTTCCACACGGCCGCGCCCGTGACATTCCCGGCAAGGTTTTTCAATCCGCTCGCCTTCCCCGCGGCATTTCGGGCAAGTTTGCCGAAACGAAAAAAATCCCTGGGACATTCGGATTTCACCGACACCCCGGCACTCCGGACAAGCGGTCCTTTTGGAGCCGGGCTCCGCGCCGCCTCCTTCACAATGAGAGCATTTTTCAAGCCGCGGAATTTCAATCGGGACTTCTTTCCCGAATGCCGCATCTTCAAATGAAATTTCAAGCTGATACTCCAAGTCAGAACCTCGGCCGGCACTTCTTCGGCGGGTTCGGGAGGATCCGCCGCCAAAAAAATCCTCAAAAAGATCTCCAAAAATATCCCCGAAACCTTCAAATGCCCCTTCGGCACCGCGGAAACCTTGAAAACCCGATCCGCCGAGCGAATGACCAAATTGATCGTACTGTGTTCTTTTCTCAGAATCACTCAAAACGGCATAAGCTTCGGCGGCTTCTTTAAATTTTTCCTCAGCCTGCTTATCATCCGGATTCCGGTCGGGATGAAATTTGAGCGCTAATTTCCGATACGCTTTTTTAATGTCATCCGCCGGCGCAGACTTGGAAACTCCAAGCACTTCGTAATAATCTCTTTTATTGGTACTCGCCATTGACATCCGTTCAACCCGTCATCTTAGGTAATCTCTTCAATCTTTTCCGCATCCGCCGGTTTTTGTTTCGTGAATACTTTTACTTTTGCGGGCCGCAAAACTTTGCCGTACAAAAGGTATCCTGCCACGGTTTCTTCCGCGATGGTTCCTTCCGCATCCGTTTGAGATTCCACTTGAGACATCGCCTCATGAAAATGCGGGTTAAATGCTTTCTTTAAAACATCCATGCGCGTCAAGCCGCGGAGCTTCAAGAGTTCACTCAACTGTTTTTGAATCAGTTCGATTCCGTTCCAAATGGATTTCTCAGCTTCGGTTTTTACTTCGCCGCGATGCGACAAGGCGCGCTCGAAATTATCAAGAACCGGAAGCAAATCATAAAAAAAACTTTCAAGCGCAAATTGGGAAAATTCTTCCTTTTCTTTAACTAAACGCTTTTTTGCGTTTTCAAAATCAGCTGCCGAACGGAGCATTCGGTCGCGAAGCAATTCCAGTTCTTTTACTTTCTGAAGAAGCGCTTCATAAGCCTCTCGTGAAACCGGCTTTTCTTCGTCCGCTTGCTTTTGACTTGCTTGATTCTTTTCGGAGTCTTGAGATTCCATTTTTTGTTTTTTATCTGACACTTTCATTTCCTCATTCAAGACTTATATTAATGCCTCAAACGCATCGGACAAACGCCGAGCCACACAATCCACAATTGATATGACGCGCGCATACGGCATTCGCTTGGGGCCTAAAACGCCCAAAATTCCCAGTGTGCGGTTCTGAAATCGATAAGGAGCGGTTACAACTGTACAGTCCCAGATTTCCCTGTGACGATTTTCGCTGCCAATTTGTACGCGGACTTCTTCAGGTTCTAAATCCTGATCAAAGGTTTCGCGCAGCATTTCCTTTGTCTCAATCGCCCGAAAAAACATGCGCGACTTCAAAGCATCGTCTTGAAATTCGGGCTGTTTTAAAACGAGGCGCGAACCATCCAAGCAAAATCGGCGTTCCTGACTGACATCAAACGCGCGCAAGGCCACGTGGTGAGCCAAACGATAACTGGCCGCAAGCGAATCCTTCACTTGCGCAAGCCGCCCATTTAAAAATTCGTGAATTTCACTAAACCGTTTTCCGGAAAGTTCGGCATTGAGCAAATAATTTAAGCGATTTAATTCACTCTCGGGAATATTTTCCTCCATATCCAGAATTTTATTTTGAACAATTCCCGTTGTCGTTGCCCAAATCACCAATAAATGCGAACGCCCATATGAAATTAGTTCGATTCGTTTCAAAACCAACTCTTTCGGATGAGGATAAAGAACAAGGCCGGCCTGCTCTGTCAGAAAAGACAGGATTCGGCTCGTGCGTTCGATCAATTCTTCGATACTTTTGACTTTCTGACGATATTCGTGCGCAATCAAACCGGCTTCCGCAGAATCTACGGATTTTGTGCGCAAGCATGAATTGACAAAAAATCGATAACCTTTATCAGTCGGAATCCGTCCAGCTGAAGTGTGCGGATGAGTCACCAAATCAAGATTTTCTAAAAAAGCCATCTCGTTTCTAATGGTAGCAGACGAAACATCCGAACTAAATTTTTCCGAGATGGTTTTAGAACCTACCGGACAGACGGTTTCTACGTATTTGTTGATAATAATCGCCAGGATTTCTTTTTGTCTCTCTGTAAGCATTGGTTTTTTATGAATGGATTCGTAAGTTCAATTAAATCAATAACTTATAGAATATGCTTAGCAGTCTCTTAGTCAGAATGCTAAATGTATCGGATGATTATAACACGAACAGGTCAAAATTCAATCATTGACCGTCCGCAGCCAAGGGAAATCGTTCAAGAGGAAGGATTGCCTGAGGGGTCGTTCTTATCGTTCACGGCCTGCATGTCTTGGCGAATCTTTTGATACGCCTGGCGGCAACCGATGCACACATTCAGATGATTTAACACTTCCTGCTCATCTGAAGGTGCCAGCGCGCTTTTTAAAAAACCGGGAATTTGGTTTTGGATTTTTTTACAACTCATTTTGCACACTCCGATTCATACAATAAAGCGCAATCACCGCAAGCCAGTAACCGCCAAAAACTTCACTCGTCCAATGAAACCCGTAATAATTCATTCCGGCACATTGAATGACTGCATAAATAATGATAAACCACAAAAAATAATTTGTCCTGATTTGCCACATGAAAAGAGTTCCAAAGAGCAGCATGGATCTCAGCGAATGCCCGCTCGGAAACGAATAATTGGTTTCGATATCGGCAGATCCAATGAACGGCATGAATGGAAAACGCCCTCGAAATTCCTCCGGAATTTCCGGATGAATCAAGGTTTGTTTCATCGCAAACTCAATCGTGGTCGTAATTAAAAGAGCGGCTAATACAATATAAGCTTTACGAAATTTACCTTTTCGATATAACCACATCGAAAAAAGAAACAATCCGGAAACGCTGACTTCAATCGAGCCCACGATAACAAATGGAACAAATCCATAATCCAAAAAAGATTCTCGAACATTGTGAATGGTGGTCGCAATCAAAAAATCAAAGAAATGAACAAACGGGAGCTGGACAACAACGGAAAAAAGAATGAAACCGGAGACCAAAGAAATCAATGTCCGGGGAAATTTCAAAAATGTGTGCCGCATCAAGGTGGTCATTCTAATGAAAACCGACTGGGAAGGCAATGAAAGAAAAGGGCGCTGGTTTTTTTGAACAAACTACGTGACTGGGAAAAACCTGAATTCAATCAGAACTGGGTAACGGATCAAATTTGGATTAACCCGCAAACGAAGCCGTTACCGCCATGGTTGAAATTGCAGAGGCAATCATAAACATTCTCACTATTTTAGCGATCATTTCATCGCTCCTTATAGTTTTTACATCACTCATAGTTGAGTCTAAACTGAGCTACGACAAGGCGCGCAAGAAACTTTATGGATTTAGAAAGTATTTTTCGAGAAGGCACAAGATATGGTAGGTTGCAGCCCAAAGATTACAAAATATAGAGTAGCCTATTGGCTGATTCTGAATTTAGCCTTACAAAACACCAGAGAAGTAAATAGGACCAAAGAGGCCAAAAATAGAACCGAAACGGACATCAGTTCAAAACGAATGTTCCAGCCAAGCAAATCACGATTGGATGCTAAAAACAGACCGGCAATCACAACGAGCGCGGCAGCTCTCCAGCTTTTCCAATTTCCCCGAGAAGCTTCCAAAAGTAAAATTGTGTAAGGAAACAAAAACAAAACGAAATTGTGTTTCCATGCATTCGGATTAAACATCACAATCAAAATTGCCAAAAGCGAGCAATCGAAAATAAAAGCGCGGGATTTATTTTTGCTTCGCGAGAACAAAATAATCGCATACAAAATCAAAAAGAGAGTGGCACCCGATAAAACGAGCCATTCCGGATGGTTCCGAATTTCAAAAATCCCGAGGTCATAAAAAATCAACCGATAGAGATACGCCCACGCGGATTGATTTTTGAAATCAACGAGTGAAATGTGGTCAAGCGTTGTGGATGAAAGAAACGGCAAAAATTCGCTGAGATAATTTAAATTTTTACTCCAGCCAAACCACAAGGCCGACATCAGGTGAAACGCGAAAAACCAAAATAGAAACAAGCCCGCGATTCGTTTTTTCCCCGCAAACCATAAATAAGGAACGATCATAACCGGAAGAAATTTAAACATCGCAGAAAGCGCAAAGAAAAAAGCGCTTAAACTGTTTTTTTTGTGAAATGCAGAAGAAACCCCTAGCATATAAAAAAATAAAATGGAAAGTCCCACCTGCCCCGAATTCAGACAATGCAAAATCGCAGGCGCAACGCCGAGCACGCTTAAGAAACAAATAAATGCGCTGGCTTGGAGTGAACTTGGTTGGATGCCGTTTGCATAAACAGCCAGGCGGAAAGCAATCCGCAGACTTAAAATCAAAAAAGAAAGATTGAGGAAGTGCCAAATGCAGGCTGCCCGATTTTCCGGAAATCGTGAGAGAATCGAGAAAAAAGATGCAACAAGCGGCGAATATTTATACGGCGTGATTTCATCCGTTTTATCCACATAAATGGACTCGCCTCTTAAAAGCCGTTCGCCTGTTACGTAATACACGTGAAAATCGCCAAAATGTCTTTTCGTGGCAAATTTTTCGTAACGAGCGGTTGAAAGCAAAAAGAAAAGTATGAGAGCGGGAAAAATAAAAAGAGTGCGTGGCGGGAATTCGAAAGGTGCTGGTTTGCTTTTGTGATTGATTTTGATCACCAAAATGACTACAATTCAACCCTATTCGTTTTGAAGCCTTTCGTGTCCCCATCGTCTAGCCTGGTTAGGACAGGAGCCTTTCGAGTTCCTGACAGGGGTTCAAATCCCCTTGGGGACACTTATTTCTCACCAACTATCGTTAGGAATCAAGACAAAATTTTTATCGGCAATTTAGGATTTGAACGGGAGCCGATTTGC
>OBEQ010791553.1_pt1 | contig 54081 bp, 51 predicted proteins | sample 1670901 | NCBI WGS metagenome assembly OBEQ01 (sample SAMEA104232315, study PRJEB22302) | groundwater metagenome | biome: forest; feature: aquifer; material: groundwater | place: USA | collected 2011-08-07 | depth 5.4 m
ATGGTCGGTGATGGCCGGTTCGACACCTCCGTCGCATACGCCGCCGAGCGTCCGGTCATGGGCGAATTGGTAGAGCAGGTCATCGAGCACCGGATCGATGCTCTTTTCCGCCGTCGGGCGTCCTTGGTTTTCGATCTCGGTGTAAATCCAAATCTTGAAAATATAAACGGGCAGGTCTTCGTGGTTCGTCAGATAATCGTTTTCGTTGCCGGAGCGAATGAGTTCTACGACGGGATAATTTTTGAATTCCAGTTTGTGCTCGTCCTGTTTGCCGTCGTATACCTCGCCAAGAACGCCGGCCGTTTTGCGGTCGTTGAGCTTTGAGAGAATGGCGGCACGAACGAGGACGAATGACATAGCTATTGGTTGGCGATTTCCTGCACGATATGTTCGAGCGCGGCCTCGAAGTGCTGATTGATTTTCGGTGTCGCAATTTCAAGCAAGCGCGGCATGAAGCGATTAGCTTGCGTGCCCGGATGATTGACTGATCTCACCGGATGCGCGGCTCCCGGCCAGAACAACGCTTGTTTATTTTTCGGTAGAATCGTATGCGCCCGCGTTCCTTCGTGGACGAAAATGGCGTACTTCACGGTCGGCGCGACCTTGGCGAACAAGCGGCCAATGGTAATGCCTTCGCCAAAGGATTGGGCGAGGCGTCCGGTTTTCCATGGGATGTTTCCGCGCACCGCCGCTTTCTGGACCTCCGCAGCTCCGGCGACGACTGCTTTCTGCAACCAGCGTTCGGCAATATCTCCGTTCGCTTTGAGCAGGGCAATCAATTGGTCGGCATTGTTTAATTCAATTCTGTAAGGCATATCAGGCGAGGTAAGGGCGGGCGTATCGTTCAAGGGTTGCGGTATCCTCCGGTTCCATAGAACCGCGCCACATGACGCGCGAGTCTGATCCGTGTTCCTGTTCTTTGCCGTGGGATTCACGCTTCTTGAAGAAACGGATGGTGAGTCGTTCGCACAAATCGGAAAGATCGAAGGGCAATGTGTGATTTGCTGTCCCCTCTTGGGTAAAATCAATTTTATATCCGGCGGTGTATGAAGCTCGGATGTTATTCGTCCCGCGAGGCAGTCCTCCATAGACGCGGATAAGACCAAGCTTTCCATCTTCGACGAGTTCGAAGGTGTCGAGCACGAATGCCGTCCAGTTCGGATTGCTTTGCATGCCAGCGCGGAATTCAAGGCTCGCGAGAACCGTGACTGGATAGTTTCGGAGCACGATGTAGCTCCGTCTGTCCGGTCCGCCACTATAGATTTCGTAAACGTAGGGAGTTTCCTTGAAACGCCGACCGCCGCACGCGCTTTCGATGTAGTCCGTAGCGGCGTTGATTAGCTCGGTCAAAAGGTCGTCAAAGTTCGTCGTCGGAATGTTCAGCCGCGACTTGATTCTACTCAGCGTCGTGAGCGCGTGCGGGACAATCGTTGCCATACTCTCCGCCGTCCCGATTCGTATCGGGACGGAACGAGAATAGCCGAAGCTAGTTCAGCGGCTCGTTGTTGGCGCGTCCCAAGAGGAGATGCGCCGAAGCCTGTACGGTCGGTGCGGCACCGCCCACGAAAGCAGGCGTTACGACCACGCGGATGTATCGGCGTAGGGTCGCGAGATTGTCCACGCGCAGAAGCGCTTGGATGTTCGCGGCCGTGACCGTTGGGATAGCCGCTCCCGCGACATCGGCGAAACCGACGCCGTCGAGCGAATCCTGAACTTTCGCGTCTACCGTGAGGGAAGCGGGAGCGCCGGTTGTGGCTCCGACTTCGAGCACCAAGAGGGCCGTCGCTGGATTACCGATTGCGAGCTTGTCAATCGTGAGGCCGCTCGCGATACCCGCCGAGAGCGGTTGCGGGCGGATGCTTGTCGCGGCTTTGACGCCATCGAAAAGTGAATGCATAGGAATTATTTTTTCTTAGGTTTCTTAGACTCGTCGTCCGTCTGTTCGTCGGATGATGGTTGAGCTTCGTCCTTTACCGCTTCGACATACTCCGGTCCGAATGCGGCGGCTTCGTCATCGGTGATTTCGATGACGCTCCCCGCTTCGTGCGTACCATGCCAAGCGATTGTTTTCTTGACTTTGTATTTGCTCATACGGCTTAGGCGGACGTCTTGATGTTAACGAGGGCTTGAGGCAAAGCGATGGTCGTCGCGTGGCGATTCTTCATGACCATGGCTTGCTGATCCTTGAGCGCGATCTCTCCCGAGAAGTTGCCGGACGTGAAGCGTTCGAGGCGCATCTCATCCTTCTGGCCGAAGGCCACGGCTTTGAGGTTTCCGAACACGCCGAACTTGGTCGTCGGAGCCGATGCGCCGATGCCGGGAAGATGGCGGCAGGTGTAGACCGGGAAGCCAAGAATTTCACCGACCGGACGAGGGCCGCCGCCCATCGCGTCCATGTTGAGTGTCATCAGGTTCAAACCAGCCAATTGGATCAAGTAGTTGCCGGAAGCATCTTTTTGCGTGCGCAGCTTCGCCCACACGGTGCGGTGGAAGTAGAAGGCGGCACCATCAAGCATGGATTCTTCAACCTGCGCGATAACGTCCGAGGAATCGTCCATGACCTTGTAGTTGATGAAGGCGCTATTACCGAGCGAGAGCGAGAAGGTTGGGACTTGGGCGTGGTTCTGAATGCCGACAAAAGGCTGACCCTGTCCAACGAACACCTGTTTGTCGACCATGTTTGCCAAGGCTTCACCGGCCAAAGCCAAAAGCCAGTTACCGACATCGGGAGCGGCATCTGCAAGCAAGTCGTTACCGACCGCAAACGCAAGCTGCCATTTCTTGGCGATGAGTCGCGCTTGGGCGAAGGCAATCGATTGCAATGCTCCCGGCGTGTCTACGTCGAGATATGCGCCTTCCAAAAATGCACCCGTGTAGGTCGGAATGGCAAGCTCGTCCGACTTCATCGGCCAGCGCGTACACTTGGCCAGCGCGATACCGACGGTTGCCGCGATGCGCAAGATGGCGTTCGCGTATTCCGGTGCGACCAAGTATCCGCCGCGATTGTCCTGCTCTTCGATCAATGCTTCGTTCGCTTTGGTCGAAGTCGCAAAGGCGATGGCTTTCATGGCTTTGGCGAATTCCGTTTTCTGGTTGTCCGAGAGTCCCGTTTTGTCGTAGCCGAACAAGGCTTTTTCCTTGCGGAGCTGTTCCACAATCTTGCGGGCTTCTTGGGAGACTTCCTCGCCGACGATTTCTTTGAGACGTGTCTGCATGACGTCGTCGACCGTCTTCGAGATCTCCTTCATGAGTAATGTTTCGTCCATATGAATCTTTAAGATGAATGAGTAAGTTCTTTATTCTTTAGCTTTGCCCTCGAAAGGGCATCGCTGGTCGCCGTGTTGACGGCGCGCAAGACCTTGCGCATCTCGAGCCACTTTTCGAGCGCCTCGGTCGCCGATCCTGCGCCATTCGACCTTTGTTTCGGGGAGCCTTTCCCATCATCGGCTTCGTCCCCATCGTCACCCTGCGGGTCGGTTGCATCGAGCAATTCCTGCAAAGCGGCGATTGTTTCATTCATGGAATCGATGGCGTCTTGAATGACTGACCGGTTCTTGTCCGAAAGCACCCGCCCCTCCTTCACTTCCGGCTCGACCGCTTTCGCTTCTTCCTTTGGAGCTTCGGTTTGCACGGCGCTTGCGTTCACAAAATCTTCCACGGCCTTTTCCACGTCAGGCTCAATGTCTTTGACCGCAAGCGTGCGGGCGTTCGGATTGCATGGCACGGCCACGAACGAAATCTCCATGAGTTCGTTCTGCACGGCTTCCTCGGACTGCTTGCGTAGGAAGCCAACCGAGACGGTATCGAGGAATCCTTGGTCGACCATTTCCTTGACCTGCCTCGCCACGTCCGTGATGCCGTGAAAGAGTGGCTCGAATACGAGCTTGCCCTCTTGCACCCGGATATTCTGCGCGATACCGACGATGCTTTTCACGGAATAGTCGTGATCAATGAGCAGGCGCGGCGACTTCTGGAAGTTGGATAAATCCCATGACAGAACGGGGATTGATTCGCCGGAACGGTCAACGGTATCGTCGCTCGCGACAATGGTCGCACGACCGTTGGCGTCCTTCTCAACCGTGGCTCTGATGATGGATTTGATGAGAGTATCTGGCATATGGATTATTTGGTTACCCACTCCTCGATCTCGACCACGACTCCGGCAGTCGGACTTTGGAGATAAAGGGTCAGGCCTTGAAGGAATACTCCGTCGATGGCTTTGCTACCTCCGATTGGGATGGTGACGTAGTTCGTTCCGCTTTGACCGGCGGTATAGGCGAGTTTTAAGAGCGCTAAACCAGTTCGCTCGCGGATAAAGATTTTTCGCGCATTCGTAGTAATCGCTTGTATGCGTTCGGTATTAGCCACCGCGAGGGTGATGTTGTAGATGTTGGCCTTCTCGTACATATTGGTTGCATCGTAAATAATTCGGGTCGGATGATTCGCGGCTTATCCACAATCACTCCTCGATGGAGATATCTTCAGGACGGATGTAACAGCGACAGTTGGCGTGAAGCGGCGGGGTTTCAACGTCGGCATAATCAAGAGCGAGCGTTCCACCATTCGTTCCGTCCAGCGTGTCACCCTTGTCAAACCAGTTCTCGTCGACCGCCACGACTTCCCCGTCCATCTGTCCGCAGAATTCGCACACGCTCTCATCGTCCGCCGTGTACCACATAAGCGTTTGCACGACTCCCGACTGCTGCCACGCTTCCTTGGTAGCTATATTGCCGACGCGATACGTTTCCGTGCGCGCGACGCGGTCGGCTCTAGCCTCGCTTGAAAAGTCGGCGACTTCTTGGATGCTGTCGGAAAGCTCATCGATGTTATCGCCGGCATCCAATCCTTCCTGCAATTTAGCTGCGAGCAAATCACGTGTTTCTTGCGTGTACTTGTCCGACATGAGACTGATCGAATCGGAAAGCGCGCCGCTGACACGCTCGGCGTTGGGATCGAAGGTTGACCCGACCGTCTCGGCCGCTGCCTCGCCTTCCGTTCGCATGAGCTCGGTTAGGACCGGCGTCACGATATCGATGATCGCCGCCATCTCCTCATTCGGATCGAACAAGTCGTCCGTTGATATCGCCTTGGATTGTTCTCGCAATTTTCCGATAACGCGTTTTCCCATCTCGATCGCGTACTTCGACATCCCCTCTTTCAGCTGCTTTTCAAATGGAGTGAGACGAGTGACGAACGCCTTCCATCGCGCCATGAGCTGTTCAGTATCAGCCGCTTTTTTAATGGTGCTTGTGATTGATTTCACCATGTCGCTCGCGAGCAAAGTTTTTGTTTCCTGCTGTTTATAGTGTTTGGCAATCCGGGAACGCTTGGAGAGCATCTGCTCCGAAGGCTCCTTACGCTTCTTCGGTTCGACAGGCATGCCGAGCGGCATCGCGGTCGGTAAGGTCATGACGTTTTCCCCGCCTTTGACTGGCTGCAACCCCATCTCGTCTCGGACTTCGTTAACGGAAAGGTACGGCGCATTGCCAAGCCCAGCTTGTCGCTTCTTTATGTCGAGCTCCTCATTGGTCGGCACGGGGTTGTCGTAGTCGAGGACGAGATTCTCGCCGTAGAGCGGGACGAGGAATTCATTCAAAAAAGATACGATGCGGCGCATGCGTGGCAGAACGGTGTATAAGGAAAAAACGTAATTGAGGGCGTCGGCCGTAGCACGGTTCAGATTCTCCCCTGCTCCCAAGCCGAGGATCTGGTGTGGAACACGGAACGCAGAAATGATTTCGTCACGCGACCATTTGAGCTGCTCGACGAAATCCATGTCCTTCTGCGAGAAACCCATCTTGTCGTCGATCTCGACACCCACGGGAAGGATGGCTGCCTTGTGTGCCTTCTCGTATCCGCGATACTTGTCTTCGAAGCGTTCGCGGATGTAATCGAGATCGCGCTCGCTCATCTGCTTGTTGGCTTTAAGCACGAGGTCAGGTCTCGCGCTGTTCGCAAAAAACCGTCGGTTCCATTCGCGCGCCCATTCATCAGAGTCAACCGACTCGATGACCGCTTCGACCGGTCCAAGACCCATATACGGGTCATTCGGATTGGTCTCGCGGAAATGCAGGATTTGATATGGTTGGAAGGTCTGTGGTTCGGCTCCGCCCGTGCGATATGTGTATCCGGCGATGAATTCGGGGAGCTTGGCTGGCTTCACTTTGACGAAGCGAGGATTGAGAGGCCAGATAGCCGTTGGTGCCTGCCCTTCACGTTCGACGCCCACTAGAAGCCAATATGCGTTGCCTGAAAAATCGAGATGCATGCTGGTCGTTTCGAACAGCTCAAAGCGCGTCATGAAATTGTTGGCGCGATGCAGAAGATCAAGAAGCGGATGGCTTTCAATCTCATCCCAGCTGCCGTCCTTATTCACTTGGTAGATGCGAAGGTGAATTGTGCCGACGACATCCGCAATAACTTTGGATGCCTTCCATGCCCAATGTCGCGCCTTCTTCATGAGAAGCGGCTGGTCAACGCCTTCGGGCGAATACCACTCCCCGCCAAACCCCAAAAGACCGGGAATCAATTCGATGCCGGCCGTGCTCTTCGATCCTTTGAACGTCTTGAGTGCCGCTTTCGCTCTGTCGAAGATGTTCATGCCTAAACGATATCGAAAGTGATTACGCCGAAACGCCGTTTATCCACACTCTCAAATCCAGTACACCTCCGGACGCTGCAAACCGTATTCGACGAGGCCGAGAATGGCGTATACGAATGCGTCGACAAGGTCATCGTGCGTTTCGACACCGAAGTGGGTCATCTGAATAATTAAATCCTCGCAGCCGGTCTTGGGAAATAAAATCGTGCCATTCTGGATATACATTGCCACGGAACGTAACCTCGCCCTCTTGTCCCTACCGCCCGGCTTCATGGGATGCACGGGGATGAAAGCACGTTCCATGCCTTCGATGGCGGCTTTCTGGTATCCGACTTCTTCTACGAAAAACTGCGCTGACGACCCTTCGGCAATATGTAGTGCCTTGGCACGCTCAATGGTCTCGAAGTGCGACAGCCTCTCATTCACGGGATATGCACGGATGAATATTTTAATTGAGCCATCCAGATAGGCGCTGACCGCCGTAACCATGGAGGTGTAGTCGGCAGTTTCGCTCTTCGAGATGGCGAGATCGACGCCCACTCCCTTCGCGTTCACTTCCCCATCGGCGGGGAGCGAATCGTAATATCGAATCCACTCGTCTTTGACTTCCTGTCCGTCTTCGGGAACGACCTTAAGCAAGAATTCACGGAGCCAGATGGTGTGATCGACCATCTCTCTACGCTTCTTTTCGACGGCTGCCATATCGGGATACTTACCCAACCATTGAATAACACCGTCTTTGAGTAGCGGATACTCGCGCACCACTCCATCACGCCGACCATCGTCTATTTCTTGTTTGACCCGACTCATCAGAGAATCCGTATGCAAAAGGTTGCCAGTCAAAACGGCCTTCGTGCCAACGTCGCCAGCCTGCAATGCTTCGCCAATAAACCATCGGTACGTTTTGTCGCGCTGTTCCTTGGTACGCACCGACTTCTGATTTTCCAAATCATCGCCGATGATGAGCTGCGGACGCCACTGTTTATGGATGATGCCGCGCACCTTCTGCCCGGATGAGCGTGCGCTGATGCGAGAATTGTATCTGCGAACGATGATATCCGTTTTCGTCCATTCGTCGTCTTGGGTCTCAAACGGTCCGAAATCCTGAATGAGCAGCTTGTTCGACTCGAGCTCGTCTCGAAGGTTTTGGATATGTGTCTTGGCTTGCGGAAAGGTATCGGCGAGCAAGAGCGTGTAGTGGCTCAAGTTATTCAGCATCGCCCAGATCGGAAAGGCTAAAACGGCAAAGCTCGACTTGGCGCAACCTCGAAAGCCGAGAATCTCAAGAAACTTCACGTTCCAGTCCTGCAAGAGCAATGAAAAATCCGCATGGAATGGTGCCGGCGGACACTTCACATAGTGCGGAAAATAAATCGCGAAAAACCATTGCAAGCTACGGAGTCCCAGCTCCTTCCGGAATGCTGGGTTGTTGCGGATGCTGGTTTCGAGCTTCGAGAGCTGTAGCTGCGACATAATCGAGTGCTTGAGTGAGGAGCGCGCCTTCCTCGGGACTCAGTTCCGAGCTTAAATTAAGCGATCCGCCGAGATTGATAGGTTGTTCGGCCTTTCCCCACACCTGTTCTTGCATCCATGCGAGCGATTTTCCATCCGGGGATGTCTTGTAGACGCGGATGATTGTTCCATCGGGGAGCGTTTCGACCTTGTGGTGCCCCAAGGCCAGATCAAGATGCGCTTCGAAGATTTTATCTCCATGTTTACTGACTTTCTTGAGCCAACGCTTCTGCATCCGACGACGCGTCACGGTGTCGGCGTTCTCTGAACCGAGCGGTCTCCCGCCCTTTTTCCCATTTTCCCTTGATGCGTCTCCGGGCATAAAAGTTAGGTTAATAAACCTAGCAACCTAAGCGATAAGCTCGGCGGTTTTGCCGGTAAACTTCTGCCAACGGTCAATGATGACGTCGCAGTAGGCTGGGTCTAGCTCCATCATGAAACATCGCCGACCGGTCTGCTCGGCGGCGATAAGCGTCGACCCGCTTCCGCCGAAGGTATCCAGAACGATACCGCCGACCTTGCAGCTATTCTTGATGGCCTTGGCACAAAGCAGAATCGGCTTCATGGTCGGGTGTTCAGGTGACGCCATCGGCCGGTCAATCATCCAAACATCGCTCTGCTTTCTCCCTCCATACCACGCATGGCGCGTCCAACCGTACAAAATGGGGAGAGATTCATGCTCAACGCCAGAATCGCTTAATTTATTCGCTTCACCCGCCGACAGCCCATGCATGATTGGTTCAAATTGATGTTGATAGTCCGAACGCGAAAGGGTAAAGCGTTGCTTTGCCCAGATGATGTAGCTCTGCCAATGACCGCCGCATTCCGTAAATGCTTTCCATAGGCTGTGAAGCTCGGACGACGACATGCAAACATAAAACGCGCCGTCGGTATGCGCCACAAGATTCGACATGACGCCCAAGAGGAAGCGATAGAAGTCCTCGGGAGACATGCTGTCATTCAAAATAGCCTTTCGTTCGCTTTGCGTGCCGATAGCCGTGAGTCCGCCCTTGTACCCGATGTTGTACGGCGGGTCCGTGAATACCATGTCAGCCTTGGCGTCAATCATGAGCTTGGCGAAATCGTCTTGACTCGTTGCATCACCACACAGCAATCGGTGTTCACCGAGAGCGTAGAGATTGCCGAGTTTGGTTTTTGGATCTGCCGGAGGAGTCGGCACGTAGTCATCTTCCTTGGCAGCCTTCAAAAGCTGGTTGAGGGCGCTCGTAATTTCATCATCATCGAATCCAGAGAGCTTGCGTTCGTCATCGGTCAACGCCTGAAGGAGCAATGCAAGACGTTCTTCGTCCCATTCACCGGAGATACGATTCAAGGCAAGATTGAGCGCGCGTTCCTTACCTTTCGGAATATCGACTCGGATGACAGGCACTTCTTCCATACCCAACCGTTCCGCCGCTTTGACTCGTTGATGGCCTCCGATAATCGTGCCATCGGCGTTGACGACGATAGGTTCAACGAAGCCAAAAGACTTGATGGATTCACAAAGCTTGCGCATCTCCTTTTCGGAAATCTTACGCGGATTGTATTCGGCCGGCTTGAGATCGGAGATTCTGAGAGATTCGTAATTCATAGATTTTTGAACATCGTTCTGACAAGCTCCTCGACCACACGACTCACCACTCCGTTGCCGCACATTTTGTAACGCTGGGTATCACTCATCTCGACTTCCTTGCCCGATTGGTCGATTCCCCATCTCGTCCATTCGTCCGACCATGACATGAGACGTTCGCATTCAAGCGGGGTGAGGCGTCTGACGCGGATACCGTCTGTGACTCCGGAAACCTCGGCAGTCCGATGGCTGTACCCTTTTGCGTATCTCGCTTGAATCGTCCGAGCGGCAGTCGTGAGCTTGGGGTTCTTGGTGCTGAGATCAATGAACGCAACACCTCCGGTGTTCGCTCCATCGATGGTGAACGCGTAATCGCCGTCAATCTTCTTCTGGTTGCGATTCAGATACTTGAGCGGACACCGTATCGCGTAGCATCCCGTCTTAGCTCCTATTCCTCCCCCATTCGCTTTGAGTGTTCTTGCGACGCCGTGCTCGGAGTAAACACGTTCAGCTTGAGCGACCCGAGACGTGATTTCGCTAAGATGCGCTTCAGCACCGTTCGGCTCAAAAAATATTTCTCTGGCACGTTCGCCTCGAGTACCGACGATAAAGACGCGTTCGCGGTTTTGAGGCACGCCGAAATCTCTTGCGTTGAGAACCTGCCACGAGAGAGCATAGCCCTCTTCGGCCAACGAATTGAGAATGACGGCAAAGTCTCGCCCGCCGCTCGATGACAGAGCGCCTTTAACGTTTTCCCAGACGAAATAACGTGGCTTTTTTTCGTGCAACGCCCGGATGTACTCGGCGAACAGGCCGGATCTTTCACCTTCAAGTCCGACGCGCTTTCCGGCGACGGACAGGTCCTGGCATGGACTGCCTCCGACGAGAAGGTCAAAATCGGGAACGTCTGACCAATCGATTTTTGTGATGTCTCCATAGTTTTTGGTTTCAGGGAATCGTCGCTTCAGTACGGCAGATGCATATTTATCGATCTCGCTCATACCGACGCACTTCGAGCGTGGCGATGCAGTACGAATCCCGAGCTCGAAACCGCCGACGCCTGTGAATAGCGAAAAATATTTCATAGAGCGATTGCGGCTGATACGTCTTCCCATGAGCGCGCAAGAACGTATGTGCCGCCTGCCTTTTCGATTCTTCGTTGCCATTCGATCTGTTCGGGTGATTGACGTCCTGATTCGGATTTCACTTCGATTCCGACAAAACGTCCTTCGATGGCACAGATAATGTCGGGGATGCCGACGTTGAACGGATCTCCACGACGGAAGCCGAGAATGGCCTTGCCTTTCCTGATAGGAATTGAGGCCGGCTGACAGCGAAAGGCTAAAAGGCCGCGCCATCTGAGATTATCCAGAATGCATCGCTGTATGGCCGTTTCTTTTACAGACGGTAAAACCATAGACCTAAAATACTAGGTTCTAGGTTTTTCAAAGCCGATTATCCACAAGCTTGCTCAATCTGCCTGCAAGCGCATCGGCCTGACGCAGCCATGTATCGGCGGTAAGCACGTAGCCTTCGGACCTGTAGTACAAATATTTTTCGTAGGTTTTATTCAGCTCAACCAAAAGAGCCGCTTCACGGCTGCAAATAGTCTCGAGCTTCCAACCGGACTTTGTGACTTGAGCGATTTGTTTAATGTTCAATTCGGGCGAACCTCGCAATCGTCGGAAGATAAAAGTTTTCCCTGATTGTCCAAAGACGACAATAGAGGCGGCAAAATCAAGCGGAAATGAAAAATGTGTCTGCATTGTGAGACGAACCGCTTTTTCTTCCAGCCCGCCCAGCATCCTGCCCGATCACGCATGTGTGCACGCGCTAAAGCATTCTGTTGAAACGGGCCAGAAGATTTGCTACGCGACCTTCGTCGCTTTCTGTTTCGATATGAGCTTCACCGCCCACCCTTCTTTCGTCTGGATGAGTTCAATGGATTCGAAGGTTCTCGGATTGATATGATTCATGGCTTTCTCCGCGTTTGCCTTGTCCTGAAAGCGCATGATGAGTGGCTCTTGGGGCATAAAGTCAGTCTAGCTTTGATTTGAAATGTTCGATGATGTTTTCCATTTTCAGGCAGTACCAGAATTCAAATGGCAATTCCTCGTTCGCCTTCTTCCAGAGATGAAACATAACCGCACGGAGTCGTTGACTCGGGCTTGGAGCCTTGCTCCGCTTCTCGCTTGTGATTGTTTGGTCTTTGGTTATTTCCATACAAGTTTCCCTTCAAGAGCACCGATGTAATCGACCCATTCCCCGGAGTGAATTCTGACTCGCCACATCCCACGGGATTCATCGTAGTGAGCCAGATCGCCATCGATGAACGGCCTCGGTTTCTTCGGTCCGGCTCGGGATCGGTATCCTCCCCGCGCGTAAGCGCTACCACCATCCCCCTCGAGGGGGGTAGGGGGGTGTATATTCTTCAGGGGTCTTCTTACGGGTTCTTCTTTGTGTGCCGTTTTCGGTACGGGTGCCTGTTCCGTATTCGGTACTGCCGTGTTCCCTTTACGGCATTGGACACTTTCTGTACTCGTACCGTTTTCGGTATCGGTTGTGGATGCTTCCCGACACTCGGTTACCGCGACTTCGAATATGGTCGTGCACCCGCTTCGTTCTCCGGAGCGGAGAAATATTCCGTGCTTCGGACCCTCGGTTTGCCAATATTTAAGAGACTTGAAAACGCTTTTTCGGTCGCACCCGACCTCGTTCGCCAAGGTCTTCGCAGAGGCCGACGTCCTGCCGTGGCTCATGAGCACAGCAAGAATCGCCACATTGATGGCTCCGTGGCCTCCGCGACAAACCTGATTGGGAAGCGCGGCGAATGGGTATGACACTCTCGCCATAAGATCATGGTTGAGAACGCAATCCTCGGTCATCTTCATCAAGAATCGCGAGATCGCAAATCTCCTTCTCGCGTTGGCGAGAGACAGCTCGAACGACATCTTCGAATGCCATCCGCGCCATATCGTTGCGTTCGCGGACGCGCATTCTCTCGACGATGTTGAGCACCCAATCAAGCGAACGAATCTGACCGACTTTGCGTTTTTGCATAAGCCGGAGATTGTGCGTTTGCTCCTCCCGGCCTACGCGGCGGAATGGAACCGCGTAGCCGGTGCGTTTAGCCTCCTGCATAACGAACATGGATTTAGAACGGGATGCTGTCCAAGTTGACCTCATCGGTCCCTTGGCTCAGTTGCTCCTGTCCTTCCCGCTGTTCCCGCCGCTCCTCGGAAACAACGATCTGGTAATCAGGCTGGTTCTCTTTTTCTTTCCGGTCGTTCTTGAAAATAGCGATGCGTATTTCGCCACGCATATCTTCAAGCACGCCCGAGAAATACTTTTTTCCGTCCTTGGTTTCTTTGAGCCATAAGGCTCCGATTTTTCGTGACATAAGTTTCAAGTTAAAAGGTTTCGTCAGCGAGCTTGTCGGGATTTGTATCCTCGAGTTCGACGGTAAGTGATTCCTTTGCTCCTTCGATAGCCTTTCTCCACTCGAGAACGGCAATCGTCTGGCTGAGCACCGTCTTGCCGTATGCATCTTGGCCTTCTTCGTTAGCGAGAATTGAAGACGCGGTTTGCATGATCACGGCTTTGAACAGTTCGCCCTCTTTCGCCAGAGACATGGAGAGCGTGTGCGCTTTGGCCTGAAGGTCGTCGTAGGTGTAGGTCGTTTGCATATCAGGCTTTGGCTAATTCCTTCTCGCGTTTCTTGAGTGCAAGGCAGGCGAGAAAAGCTGAAGAATCCTTGGCGATATCATCCTTGGTAAGCGGATGTGGATTGCAGACGCCGGTCTCTTTGTCGAATTGCAAAATCAGAGCGGCGTCGAGCGAATCGGCATGCTCTTCTTCGAACGCAAGACAATACGCCGCGACCTGATAACGCATTTCCGTATAGACGCCCTTCGATGTTTTGTAATCGATGAGCGTGCGTCGGCCGTTCACGTTCGCCACGGCATCAACCAATCCTGCGAAACCATGGGTTGGCGAATAGACCAGCTTCTCGGCATGCAAGAATTGCACGTCGTTTGATACGAACCAGTTCAGGAAAGCATTTATTCCCGCGCGTACGCGTTCGTCCGCGTCCTCTGGAATTTGCGGTACGTCTTTCTTGGCAATAACAGCCAAGGCAAATGCTTCCGCGTAAGCGTGAACCATTCCACCGATAGATGCTGCTTCGTCTTTCTTGATCTGGTGCTGACGAACAGCTTCTTCGATAATCGGAATCAATTCTTCGGCTCCAAACGGACCGGTGTTGCTCTCGATGAATGTGCGAAGATGTTTTTCGGCAAGGCCGACAGCCCATGGAATCAGGACGCGTGATTTGTCGATGATTCCGGTGCAGGACGTAACGGACGGAAGATATTCCTTGGTGCCTTCCAGACGATAGCGATGCGAGTCCGGCAGGAATTCGAGCGACACATTTCCGTTGTAGAGTCTCTCAATGATTTTTTCAGCCATATTATTGAGTGGCTGCAACCTTGGCCTTGGCGGCTTGGAGTGCGGCGTTAGGATCGACGGCTGGTTTCGGTTCAGCAGGTGGAGCCGCAGGTTCTTCCGTTTTCACTTCAGGAGCCACGACTTTCTTTGACCACGCGTAGCTCTCTGTACCGTGGACGGCTTTGATAATCTTCGAGAAGTCGGGCTCGATTATTTTTCCGAGCTGGCCTGTTCGATCTTTCGCTGTGAATTTGTCTGAGGATGGATCGACGAACACGACGCGTTTGGATTCGCCATCCTGTGTTTGCACGACCGTCATGTAGCCGACCACGTCGACCATATTCACGATGTCCTTTGATACCTTGGTCGTGATGAGCGGACGCAAAAGTACCCGATCTTCATCAGGTTTGTCGTCCACGTGTGCGACTAAAAGAACGTGCAAGCCGGAATCCCGGAGCACCTTCACGTAATCGCGCATGGTTTTTCGGAGCCATCCCCAACCTGCTTGGCTGGGAGAGCCGTCTTTTTGAACGAGCTTGATGTCGCCCATCGCCACCATGTGGCGCATGAGTTTCTCCATGAGTTCCCCGATGGGGTCGATAACGGCTGTTTCATAGCCGCTCTTCTTTAACGCCTCAGTGTAATCACGCATGTCTGACCATTTTTCGACGTGAGCAACGTCGAGCTTGATTCCTCGCAGTCCGAAATATTTAGAGCCATTCTCACAATCCGCCATGAGCGGTTTTGGAGAAGTGGCTGCAAAGGTAGACTTTCCGACCCCGCCTTCCCCATACACAAGCATGACGAGGGGCGGTTTGACAGAAGGGTCTCCCGTATTGATGATTTTGAGCATATAATGATGCTGGTTAGTCCTCTAAGAATAAGTAAGTCCTCGGTAACCGGATTAACCGCCGGATCGGCTCGACCTTTAATAAATAAATGGGGCAGACTTGCGTCCCCGCGTGGTGCCCGGAGCTATGCTGGGCGGGAGCGGTTTCAAAGAACCCGACCAGCCTTCCCGGACACCGCGCCAAAACGAAAAGCCGCTTTGGCGAAGCGGCTTGGACGTGGTCGGAGGTTCTATAACGAAAAACCTCCGACCACGTATAGTAGTCGGAGGTAAATGGGCTAATCTTGCAGAGGTTAGCCTATTTTTGCGTCACGTAAGTTGATTTGTGCGACGCATTTGAATAAGATGTACCAATTTTTATCCACAGGGCTCACTTCCCCTCCCTCGACGGACTCCTGTCTGAAAAAGCACCGTCTATTTCGTTCTATGATACGTAAATCCAATAACGAAAATCGTCAGAGCGATAAAGATAAGTGAGATGATTGCGCCGGTATCCATAGCTAGTATTGAACAGGGGCATGAGGGGCAAGAACCATGATATCAAACCACGCCTTTAGGCTTGAGGCGAAGTCCCTCAGGGTAAAAAATACGATACGCTCGTAGCTTTGAAGGTCCGCAGAAACTCCACGTGCGTTCATCCCAAGATGAGAACAAAGATACAGTGCACGTGAAAGATGGAACTGTTGTGTGACGATGATCCCCTCTTTTACACCAAAGGTATCGATGGCACGCTTACAGCTTTCGTAGGTGCGATACCCGTGCTCATCCACCCAAATATCTTTTGCCGGCACACCTGCCTCCATGGCTAATCGTTTCATGGTTGCGACCTCATTCACGTGAAACGCCCCATCATCCCCCGTCATAAGCAAGGCAGCCACCTTTTTTGCTTTATACAGCCTGATGCCCGTCTCTACGCGATCACGCAGGGCGTCAGAAGGGGTGCCATCCAGTTTTACGCTCGCTCCAAGCACAAGCGCGATCGGGGCAGGTGGCACCTGATCAATAGAGAAAATCTTGTCTTTGAACCCTCTTTGGATTTGTACGATGATAGAGACGCCAACAAGAAAAAATACCAGGGAGGTTCCCACGAAGATTCTTTGGGAGATCCAATAAAAACCCCGCGTCATAGCACACCATCCTCTTGTGGTTTATCAACAAGATTGGCCTGAAAACCTGTCCCCTGCCCGGAGATCTTCAGGACATCTTTATCGATCTTACTCAATTCTTTAGAGGCTAAGTTGTATTGATTGACCGTGGTTGTGAGGTGCTTCCCTACATTCGTGAAATGCTGCTCATAGGCGCTCAAGTGTCGTGTGAGATCTCCAACACGCGCTCGAATTTCTTTCGCCTGTTCCTCGATGTTCAACGCGCGCAACCCCTGAAGAACGGTTTGTAGATAAGCGAGAAAAGAAGTGGGAGAGACGATAATAACATGATATTTTCCGGCCGCTCGTTGAATGATACTTTCTGATTCCTCTCCGCCCGTACTTATTTTGTTGATAAGAAGATCGTAATAAATCGCCTCATGAGGAATAAACATGAAGGCAAAATCCATCGTCCCCTCTTCTGGACGAACATATTTTGCGGTTTCTTGGACACGCATTTTCAAATCATTCGCAAGAGCACGCTCTAGTTTCTCACGCTCCACCACGTTTTGTTCTTCAATGATGCGATTGTAATTCTCGAGAGAAAACTTTGAGTCGATCGGAATAATTTTGTCTTTCACAAACACCGCCGCATCCACAATCTCTCCATCACGGAACCGATACTGCATCTGGAATCCATCTGGAGGCATCGTGTTTTTAAGCAATGTTTCCAGGTAGTATTCCCCAAGGATCCCACGTTGCTTTGGGTTTGTGAGGATGCGTTGAAGGTTCTCTAGCTGTCCAGAAAAAGAGAGGATTTGTTTATTCGTCTCTTCCAAACGCACAAGCCGCTCTGTGACATCACGGACGGTTGTCGTGACGGTATTTGAAATATGACGGCTTGTATCCACCGCTTGACGGCCGCTTTCTGCAAGCGTCTCACGAAGTTCGCGACGAAGCTCACTCATGCCTTGCTGCAGGAGGAGAAGACTCTGCGGATCCATGATAGGCGCTGCACTTCGAGAAGTACTTACGAGTCGATAGATGAAGAGGGCGAGGCCTAAAAATCCAATGATGATGAGAAGAAAAAGAAGGGGGGTTTCCATAGCTCTTGCATAAGTTTTGCGCAGGACGTAGCTTATCACGCACACGAAAATTCGGACATAAATATATCTATGACGCACCTCAATTTTTCCAGACCTGCCAACGATTGGGTTGGTGATACCTTCGAAGAAGACAACGAAAACATGGCCGCGCTTGCCCTCCAAACGAGCGCCTCTGACGACGATGATGAGGAAGAGGTCGTCCCCGTGGAAGAGGTCGTCGCGGGAGACGCGCCGGTTATTCCTTTGGTCGAGGAGGAAAAGGAAGAAGACGAAGAAGGGGGTGACGATGATCTAAAGAGGCTTGCCAAGATGGAGGCGGACCTCTTAAAGAGCGATGATTTTCGAGGGATCGGCGATCTTTTGGACGAAGAAGATTCGATGTAGTCAAGGTTTCGCTCTTTATTGACACACCGCACATTCTTCGTTTGCCACATCGCGCTTTTGAACTTTGGCGTTGATTTTTTCGGCTTCAATGGGTGCGGCCGAACGAAGATAGTAGAGTGATTTCATCCCAGTTTTCCACGCCAAGAAGTGAACGTCGTGGAGATATTTTCCACTGATGGGTGTCGGGAAAAAGACGTTGATAGATTGCGCTTGGCAGATGAACGGTTGACGATCGGATGCTTGCTGCACAATTTCTCGCATATTCATTTCGTACCCCGTTCGAAAGACTTTTTTCTCGTCCTCGGTGAGGACTTCTAGGTGCTGCACACTTCCTTTGGTCGCAATAATGTCTTGCCAAATCTCGGACGTGTTGATCCCTTTGGTCTCAAGCACACGTTCAAGGTGTTTGTTTTTCACAAGAAAGCTCCCTGACAGCGTTTTTTGTAAGTACGCGTTTCCAGAAATAGGCTCCACACACGGCGTGGCTTCGCGACATAAGAACGCCGTGCTCGCTGTGGGCTGGACGCTCATCACATAGCTGTTGCGTTGCGTTCCTCCGTCGAGAGGAAGCCCGCGTTCTTGCCCTAGTTTCACCGAGGCGGCTTTTGCGTGACGATGGATGAGTGAGAACACCTGTTTGTTGATAAGACGCGCTTGTAGGCTTTCAAACGGGATCATTTTACTCATAAGATATCCATGATACCCCATCACCCCAAGCCCAATCGAACGCTCATGTTTCACCGAGTTGATGGATTTCTTATACTCAACAGGATCCGCCATCTCGCAAAAACTGTCGAGGTTGTTATCAAGAGCTTTGACACAATCGTAGGTGATGCTCTCCACATCGCCCTTCCATTCATCAAGTGTTTCCATGTTGAGATTCCCAAGACAGCAAACCGCTGTTCGATCGTCGGTTGTGGGCAAAACAATTTCGGTACACAAATTGCTTTGACGCACAAAGAGTCCTTTTTCACGATGATGCGGAGGCACAGACTTGTTTACCGTGTCGATAAATAAAAGGTAAGGCTCCCCTGTTTCGGCACGAATCGTCAGGATGCGTCGCCAAATATCCACAGCCTGCAGCTCTTTTGTCACCGTGCCATAGTGCGGATCAATGAGGGCGTACGAGCGGTTTTCCTCGACGGCTTCCATAAATGCATCTGTGATGACAACCCCGTTATTGATATTGAGGCATTTACGATCTACGTCCCCTCCTGTTGGGCGACGAATCTCTAAGAAGTCCTCGATGTCTGGATGATCCACGCGCAAGTAGGCGGCAGAGGCTCCTCGACGATGGCTATTGCGAGAGATGGCGAGCGTTTCAGAATCCATCACCTTCAAAAAAGGGATGACGCCTGATGATTTGAGGCCGCTCGATTTGAGAGGCGCGTTTTGTCCACGAAGGCGCGACCAATCGGTTCCAATGCCCCCACCGTACTTCGCCAAGAAAGCATTTTCGCGGTAAATATCGAAAATCCCTTCGAGCGTGTCTGGCACCGTGTTCAAAAAACAGGAGATCGGAAGACCTTTGCGTGTGCCAATGTTCATCAGCACAGGCGTTGCGGCGATAAACCATCCACGACTCATGTATTCGTACAGTCGCCCCGCGAGCTCGGCATCCCCACGAGACATGCCAGTGGCAACACGGGCAAAAAACGTTTGTGGATTTTCACAAATCTCCCCTTCCGCATCATGCAAGAAGTATCGATCGCGCATGTTCTCGAGTCCAAAGTAGGTGATGTGGTTGCTGCGTTCGTGGACCAGAGGAATCCCCTCTTGAATCGCACGATTCGCGGTGTAATGCGGACAGTCCCAGCTAGAACGTGTCGCGGTTTTTGCCAGGATCTCTTGAAGCAAAAGATCGCGAGCGACCGTGAGGTTGTTGTCCGAAAGCGCATCAATGACACCGGCGTAGGTTTTGTGTGAGGTCATACGAAGGGAAAAAATATTATGTCCAGTCTTCTACCACGGCCCCTTTGGCATATTCTGTGGCACGATTTTCAAAAAAGTTCGTGTGTTCTTTTGCGTTCACCATGATATCAAGCCATGGTAACGGATTTTGTTTGATCATGTAGAGCTTGTCGAGACCGAGATCCTGTAGTTTGCGATCCGCGATGTACCGAACATACGCCTTGATTTCTTCGGCCGTGAGACCAGGAACAGCGCCCAGGGCAAAACAGGTATCTACGAATGCGTCCTCGAGCTTCACCATGTCACTACAAGCCTGATAGAGCGTGCTGCGAAGCGTTTGCGTCCACACATGCCTGTTCTCTGCAAGAAGATCACGGAACAGTTGAGAAACGCCCTGGCTGTGGAGCGTTTCATCCCGAATGCTCCAGGTCACAATTTGACCCACTCCTTTGAGTTTTCCAAGACGAGGAAAATTCATCAGGATAGCAAACGAGGAAAACAAACTGACCCCTTCCATAAATCCGCCAAACACGGCGAGATTGACCGCCAAATCCTCTATCGTATTCACTTCAAAATTTTGTAGATAGTCGTATTTGTTCCGCATCGCCTCATACTCGAGAAAGGCTGAATATTCTTTTTCTGGGAGTCCAAGAGAATCATTGAGATACGAGTAGGCCCAAATATGAATACTTTCCATCGCCGCAAACGAAGAAAGCATCATCTTGATCTCCGGCTTGGGAAACAAGGGGATGAGCCGCGTGTTGTAGTTATTATTGACTTCGATGTCTCCTTGCGTAAAAAAACGCAAGATCTGCATGATAAGGTTTGACTCTTGTGGGGTCAAACGAAATCGATAGTCGTTGATATCACTTTCCATCGGTACTTCGGTTGGGAGCCAATGTGCTTGATTTTGTTTCCGGAAGTACTCGAAATAATGGGGATACTCAAACGGACGATAAAATTTACGGTGCGTAAGAATCGGACAGGATCCAAATAACTGATGATGAGCCATAGCACGACAAACAAAGAGGCCTAGACGCTGACCGGATCAAGTAACCGAGACTGTCGTGCCCCTTCTACATTACCGAGCTCACTTGTGAGTTCTGACGACACGGGTTCATCAAGATGAATACCAAGAACCGTCTGACGTTCTTCTGGGGTCAAAAACTTGAGCGCCAACCAACGAAAAATGTAATCCATGATCGAACGCGCCTGTGGGATGTTTGGGTTTTGTGTCGGGCCGTTTGGTTCAAAATGGACGCCGGCAAATTTTGCCACCAACACCTTGAGAGGAACACCGTACTGAAGGCTGATGGAGATAGCGGTCGCGAATACATCCATGAGGCTGCTCAAAAGGCTTCCCTCTTTGTTCATCCGCAAGAAGATCTCTCCTGGGGTGCCATCGTCATAGAGCCCAACCGTGAGATACCCTTCGTATCCACCGACTTGAAACTTATGTGTCACCGCTTTACGTTCTTCGTTTAAACGTCGTCGCCTTGCGCTGTACGTGTCAGAGGTGGAAACCGAGGGAGCAAGAGAAACAACGGGGGGAGAAACCCCTTCGAGGGGAGGAGGAGTGGGAACGAAGGCTGGCATAGGAGAGGGATAGGGAGCGGGTGGCGAAAGAGGCGTGTCGAGTTTTTGATCATGCGTGTAGCGATCTTTGATCGCGTGCAGTTCTCGAAGACTAAGCACATGAACAAGGGCGTCTCGAATATGACGTGTTTCTGGAATGGTCTCTTTGCTGTAGATCGGTCCAAATTGAACGAGCGCTTCTTCGATAATGCTGCGAACAAGAGCACCGTCCTCTTGTCCCATCGAGCGGAGGGCGGAGGTGAGGGAACGTTCAAGCTTTTCGAATTGAAACGGTTGCAGACGTCCATCGCGTTTTCGCAGGGGCTTCGGGTTGGTCAGAAGTTCGAGCATGATATCCATAGAAACATGACAAAAAATGGAAAAAAATCGATGGAGCTGTTCCTCACAGAATCACAATATATTGTGGTCTAAACAGGAGCATACCACAACATATAGTGTTGTGCAGGCCAAATCACGGATAAAATGTGGATATGTTTTTAGAAGGTCTGACGGTGTTGGATTTTTAGAAACCAAGGGACAAGTTGATCGCTTTTCGTTCTTCGATCACGGGAGGTGAAACAGGAAGCAACACACGTTGCGGTTGTCCCATACGATCGTTGTACAGAATTTCTTGAGCCTTGAGGGCGTATTCATACACATCTCGTGTAATGCGAACATCTTGGAGACAATATTCCTTCAGTTTTTCGATTTCGCCTTTTTTCCAATATTCCACCGCCATGAGGCCATGACCACTTTTGCCTATACCGAGCGTTGCGTGCGCGACATCATCGAGCTTGATACGAAAGCCGAGGCGCTTATCAATTTCTGCCAACAAATCCAGAGTGGGGAGCTTCATCATGTCGCCGGTGTAGTAGGACTGAAGACAGGGATAATCAAATCCAATCAGATTATACCCAATGATCCGATCGGCCCGTTCAAGTCGCGGCCAGAGCTTCGGTAAATCCTCTTCTAAAAACGCTTCAAACGTATCTGTTTCATAAAAATAGACCCCCACAAGCGACACCTGCAAAAGCGAGGGATTATACGCGCCAACATCTTGGAACGTGTTACGGGTTTCGATGTCGAGGACAACTTCACGTCTCATAGAGACGGCGAGAATAGCATGGGATCCTGAAACGTGAAATGTGGGTGTGTATAATAAAGCCCCGTTCAAAAACGAGGCCAAAAGAGGAGGAAAAAAGAACAGAACGCGTGTATGCTTATTCGAAGTGGATGATGAGCTTGCTCATCATGAGTCCCCGCATCGTAGGAGCATGAGGCGTGAGTTCAACGTTTGAAAGCTTGAGAACAAACGGTTGCGGCCAATCACACACTTCTACGATCACGTCGGTTGAAGGACGAGAAGCGTCCAAGACGGAAACGGATGCATCGAGTGGAGCCGTGGCCGTATGGACCTCTGTGTCAATTGCGTGGATGAGCAACGCTCCAAAGGCCATGGAGCTTGTTCCGACGATGACAAGAACAAGACCGAGCGCATACTCCTTGAACGTCCGTACAAGGAGAGCCGCACGTGCCGCGTTGCGTTCAGTGGTGCGTTGAGCAAGCTGTTCTTTCAGCGCCTGATTTTCCGTTCGCAGCTCTTCCACGAACGAGGTGAGATCAATGTCTCTGTAGCTCACGATGCCAGATCGAACCTTCGGAATCCGTCGGACCATCTGACACCACGCTACAGAGAGAGCGGTACCAAAACGAACCAGGGTGAAGCCGAACAGGCCTCCGGGAAGGGCGAAGCAAAAGAGAAACACCAGAATGATCTCCATGACTACCTCCGGTCATTATTTCGCCTGATATGCCGTAGAAAAGCAAGAGCGCTCCATAGGGGGCGCAAAGAAATACAAGGGTTGAGTTACCGAACAGTGAGGTGGTATCGACAGATAAGAGAGGGCGCGCCAATGCCGAGGAACGGGTGATCGATTGTGTGGGACATCTCTTCGAGAGCCACGCGCGGAACGGGATCCATCCCAGGACGCATCCCTTGAAACCAAAGCCCTAAACGCAGGGCGGTGCAACGCTGTGGATCTGTCGCATGATTGAGCTGAATCCGGAGCTCGCCCAGTTGAGCGCTCTGCATGACGAGAGGACAGTAGTTCCCGACCCCATCCGTATAGGCGTTCGACAAACAGATCACATACACGGATCCTCCATCATAGGCAATGAGACCTACCGGTTCGCGTGTATGAACCTCGAAAGCGACAGGGAGCGGAGCGAGGGGAGCCAAAGGACGTTTTCGGTCCCAATACCATCCAAAGACAACAAGAAAACAAAGGCAAACAAGCACATCTCGGACTTCTTGTAAGGGTCGCACACACTCCTCCTTAGGTTGTTACGCCAAAATCAGCGCAGGACACTGGACTCCAGGCTAGAGCGGTTTTGGGAGTTCGTCAAGGCGGTTAACCGGTTCGTTTCCGTTCAAACTCTTTTAAAAACTGCTTGCGAATACGAAGAGTCACGGGAGTAACTTCTAACAGTTCATCCTCCCCAAGATACTCGAGAGCCTCTTCCAGGCTCATGAGGCGCGGGGTGTCCAATCCATCCGAAACGCCATCCCCTTTTGAACGCATGTTGCTTAATTTTTTCTCTTTACAGACATTCACCGTTAAATCTTCTGGTTTGGCATTTTGTCCAATAACCATCCCTTCATACACTTTGACCCCAGGGCCCAAAAACAGCTGTCCACGTTCTTGCGCCGCGGTGAGGCCATAGCTGTTGGATTCCCCTGTTTCGTGGGCGATGAGGGAGCCGTGCGGGCTTCCATCGATCGATCCAATGAACGGACGATATCCGAGAAATAAGGCGTTGATAATTCCTTGACCACGCGTGTCCATCATGAATTCGGTTCGATAGCCGATCAATCCACGCGTTGGAATCACAAACTGGAGGTACGCGGTTCCAAGCTCGACACGCATATCTTGCATATCAGCTTTGCGGCGACCCATTTTCTCAATCACGGTGCCACTCATCCCCTCTGGACACTCCAGAGACACCTCTTCAAACGGCTCTGTCTTTTGATGGCCCTCCTCTCGAAAAATGACCTGCGGACGAGAGACTTGAAGCTCGAACCCCTCACGACGCATGCGCTCAATTAAAATAGCCAGGTGAAGCTCTCCACGACCAGACACGATAAACGTCCCATCGCCAGAACCGGCCTCTACACGAAGGGCCACGTCGTTTTGTAACTCACGATCCAGACGTTCTTTAATATTACGCGAGGTGGTAAACTGCCCTTCTTGTCCAGAAAAAGGGGAGGTATTCACTCCAAAGGTCATCTTGACCGTCGGTTCTTCGATCGTGATGGGGGTGAGTGCTTCTGGTTGATTGAGGTCCGCGACGGTGTCTCCGATGTTGATATCAGGGATACCCGCAATAGCTACAATGTCTCCCGCTTCCGCTTCTTCAACTTCCACACGGCCCATCCCCATAAATCCAAGGACGCTTGTGATGCGTGAAGGGGTTTGCTTTCCTTCGCGGTTGATCCACATCACGGGCCCTGGTTTCAGCGTTCCACGGACAATACGGCCAATGGCCATCTTCCCTTTGTAGTTGTCGTAGCTCACGTTTGCGATAGAAACCTGCAGAGGCCCCTCTTTCACGAGAGGGGCGGGAATCTCTTTGACCACGGTTTCAAAAATAGGACGAATGTCCGTCATTGTATCTAAATTCATCTCAAGGCCGGCCTTTCCTTGTTTTGCAGAAGCGTAGATCACCGGAAAATCCGTTTGTGCATCCGTGGCTCCAAGCGCGACAAAAAGATCGAATACTTGGTTCAAGACCCAGTCAGGTCGCGCATCTGGCTTATCGATTTTATTGATGACCAAAATAATGCGATGCCCAGCCTGAAGCGCTTTTTTCAGCACAAACCGCGTTTGAGGCATAGGGCCTTCTTTGGCATCCACCAACAAAAGCGCACCATCCACCAGGTTCATGATACGCTCAACCTCGCCACCAAAATCTGCGTGGCCCGGGGTATCGACAATATTGATCCGCGTCTCTCCAAACATCACCGCACAATTTTTTGCGAGAATCGTAATACCGCGTTCGCGTTCAAGGGGGTTTGAATCAAGAATCGTTTCCCCTTCCAGTCCGCGTTCGCGAAAGGTGTCGGATTGTTTGAGAAGCGCATCAGCCAAGGTGGTTTTTCCGTGGTCGACGTGGGCGATGATCGCGATGTTACGAATGGAGGCCATATGAAGTTGCCCAAGGATACGCCTCTTTGTGTGATCAGTCAATCGCTCGTGTAGCGGGCAAAGCGCACTTCCCCTAGGTTCTAAAACACCTGTTTCATGGCATCCCAAAACTCGGGATGCCCTTTCTGCGTTTTCATCCAATACCACCATTCTGCCCCCCAAAAATGGATCTCTGGCACAGGTAATCGTGTCGCAAAAAGAAGGTTATCTTGCAGTTGCTTGCTGTCGAACGTTTTAAATTGATCCTCGAAGGAAGCGGTTTTTAGATCGTGCTCGACCCACGGCTCCATTTGAAATTCGCTCACGTACATCCTGCCGCCTCGAAGGAGGGTGTGAAGCGCTATTTTACGACCATAAAACCAGGAGGGGAAAAACCAATAACTCCAGCGTGAAAAAAGAGGATTTAAAACCACGCGGTAGATGCTGAATCCAGTGTCGATCCCCTTTGGTTCAAACATCCAAGTGGAAAGCTCACCGGAGGCAGTGGTTACGATCCGGCGATGGGTAAGATCAACGGATGTGATGAGAGCGATTTCTTCGTTGATCAAAGAGGCATCATAGAGAGCACAGTCTCCAAAGGCACCAAAAAATGTCGGCTCATTTTCTACCTGCCAACGCGTAATCACTGACCGATCTTTGTACCGCTCAATCGTGCGGCGAACATATCCGAGTTGAGCCTCTCGGCGCTTCGTTGCATCCAACGCCTTTGCCCAATCAGGAAACCAACATTCTGGCCAGCGCGGCTGTTTTGCTCCCACGACGAGAGTGACCGTACCTTGATGCGTTTCAATGATATCCAGCTGTCGATCAATAGCAGACCAGTCAAACACGCCTGCTACTCGTTCGAGGTGAGTCCAGTAGGTAGGAATGCGCACATGTCGAACCCCAAGCTCGGTAAGCGCTGCCGTAAGCCCAGCGTTCGAATCAATTCCAAGATACGTGGCATAGTCCATACTCCAGCTTATCCCATAGGTTTTTGGGTACACGTGCGGAACACCTACAAACAGAAAGAGAAAAAGACAGGCAACCCCCAACGCGACGCAGAGGCCAAAAGAACGGAACCAAAAAAGAAGACGGTTCATACATCTAGACTGTTATCAACCAAAGACCGCCCGCCATAAGGGCGATCGCCAGGCTTTTGAGAAAGATCGCTCGTCGAGAAACATCTTCTTGTAATATACGTTGTAGACGCGGCCCACCCATCCAAGCCACAAGGACGATGAGAGCATACTGAACAGCTTGAAGGGCGTTAACAAGCGCCACACTTCCAAGGTTGATCGCCGTGTTCACGAGAATGAAGCCAAAAGATCCCACCACCTGTCCTACGATCGCGAGCCCTAAAGAACCCGGATGCTTCGATGAACGGCTTGGCGTAGAAATCATCGCCAAAAGTTCTCGTCGAGCGCCTTGCACGAACCACCCGATCAGCACGCCAACGAGAACAGCGATCAGACGAGAAACAATAAACACCCCTAAAAAGGAAGACCTCGTAAACGCATCTTTGCCTGCAACACTCGCAACCGCAAAACACGTAGCGGAGCAAAGGACGATCCAACGGGTTCTTTTGGAAAGTTGTCCACGGCCGTTGCCTTGCGACAAGAGGAAGGTGGCTAAGAGAAGAAGAAAAAAACCAACCAGCGTCCGAGCTGTGAAACGTTCATGCAAAAAGATGGTCGTGCCAAGAAGAGTCAACAGAGGAACTACGGAGCCCACGATCGGCACCACACGACTCGTTTCTGCATCACGAAGAGCCTCGAAAAAGGCCCAAATACCGAACACAAACACCCCACCAAAGACGATCGAGGAACACAGGGCACGCCCTTCCGGCCACACCTCTACCCACGGACTGGCCCCGAGCACGATCGCCGACATCCCTCCAATAAACGCCGCGTATGTGGCGCTTGATTTCCAGGTGGATCGCAGAAGCGCCTTGTCGATCATGAACGCAACACCGTTTGCGAGATGCCCAAGAACCGCGAACAGGATCCAAGACATACGCGTTAGGACACCGTGACAACATCACCGTATCTTGGCACGTGCGCATCAACACCAAGTTCTTCATGAAGCCGTGTCATGAGAGCGGCGGAAGCCCCTTCGTCGCCATGGGTGCAGTACACGTGACTTGGCTTATGTGCCGCATGTTTGATCCAAGAGACCAACATGTTTTGATCCGCATGTGCACTGTAGGCCCCGATACTCAATACACGCGCTCGTACTTCGACACGTTCCCCCATCACCGGTACCTGCTTATCCCCCCGATACAACTTGTGACCAAGGGTGCCAGGTGATTGATAGCCGATGATGAGTAAGGTGCATTTATCGCTCGAAAGATAGCGCACCAAATGATGCAAAATGCGTCCACCATTCATCATGCCAGAACCAGAGATCACAATCTTTGGCCAAGGCGCCTCGTTGATGGCTTTGGAATCATCACGGCTCATCGCTATATGCAAGCCAGGAAAATCGAACAGATCATCCCCATGAGAGACGAGTTGAAGCGCTTCTGGGTCGTAGTATTGTGGATAAGCCTTGATGATTTTGGTGGCGGCAATCGCCATCGGACTATCAAGGTAGACGTTTGTGGGGGAGAGAAGATGCGATTCCACCAAATGGTTGAGTTCGTACAACAATTGCTGCGTACGTTCGATCGCAAATGCGGGGATGAGGAGCACCCCTTTTTGACGAATGGTTTGCTGAATAATCGTTTTCAACTTGTCTTCACGCGTGGACTCATCTTCATGTACCCGGTTTCCATACGTTGATTCCATGACAACAACATCTGCGTCAGCCAAGGGCGCCGTGGGCCGCAAAATCGGAACGTCTTGGTTCCCAAGATCTCCAGAAAAAACAGCCTTTGCTCCACCACGTTCGTTGATTTCGACAAACGCACTTCCAAAAATATGACCTGCATCACGAAAGAGAACGGTCAAATCTCCGATCAAGATCGAACGCCCATAATCAAGATGCATAAACCGTGCGATGGTTGTCTTTACATGTACCTCCTCATACAGAGGAGGACGATATTCTCTTTTAAACGCATCTAGCATGATTTTGTGCGCATCTTCTAATACAAGCGCCGTCAAATCCCCTGTGGGAGCGGTGAGGTAGATCTTTCCTTTGAACCCTTCTTTGATCAGTCGTGGAAGTCGACCTGTATGGTCCAAATGGGCGTGAGTCACAAACACGGCGTCTATGGTTTTTGGATCAAAATCAAAAGGTTTGGTGTTTTTTGCTTCACAAAAAGCCCCTCCTTGAAACATCCCGCAATCGATCAATATTCGGGCGTTTGCGGTGGAGAGGAAATAACAAGAACCCGTCACTTCACGGGTGGCTCCATGAAAAGAAATCTGCATACAGGCTATCCTTGATCCAAAAGTAACAAACGAAACACGTGAGCAGCAAAGGGCTGATCGATAAGAAAAAAGAGGAAGAAGCTGGTTTGAACCATGAGAAGCAGAGCACCGGAGAGGACGACGAGTCTATGAGAAAATTCTGGATCCTCGAACCGAAATCTCCAGTGGCTGTTTAACATCCAAAATTCATGTTCCAACAGAATATTTAAAAGCAAGACGAGCAGAGAACCGATAGCCCCTGCAACAAACGCAAGAAGAGGGCCGAGACCAAACATCGTGGCAATCGTCATGACCGCAGGAAACGCGGCAAGAGTTGCAACCATCCAAAACGGGTAGGGGTGGCGAAGGGTAACGCTCGTTGCGTGTGGGGAGACAGGCGCTTTGCGAGCTGGTTTCGTTCGAGGTGTGCGTCGAACACCTCGAGGGTGCTTCAAGGAACGAACAGGTAGCATACCTGATTATGATAGCACATCGAAAAAAAATCGCAGAATTGTCCCGTGGTAAGACCACGGGGAAAGTCAGGTTTTATCCCCTCACTTTGGCGGCCTACTCCACTTTTACTGTTTCTGGGCCAAGGAATCCTTCAAGCTCTTTGGACATCACGTCATCGAGCGTAATCCGATAGGAGGTAAGGATCTTCTGTTTGACTGGATGTTCTACAGCAAAAAAGACGCGAGATCGTCCAGGATGTTGATCAAGAATCGTACGCAGCTTGAGGAGAAGGGACTCCGGCATCTGCGCGCGAAGAGAGAGCGTGATAGAAGGGAGGGGCTCCACAGGGGGAGACGGTTCGGGAATGGGCGAAGACACCTCAGGAAGAGAGGTAAGGCCTGCTCGCGACATATATTGTTTTATTTCTTCTACATTATCGGGAGTGATCTCGTATCCAGATTCCGCGAGGAGCTTTGGTTCGCCATCTTTTTCTTGGTAGCGCCCGGACACGACAAGGGTTTTTCCCGCTTCCCAAATTTCCGGCTTCTCTCGAAAAATACGCGGAAATACAACCACTTCTATGTCCCCTGTTACATCCTCAAGCTTGGCAAACATCATTGCCTCATTATTTTTGGTCATGATGCGTTTCGCGCTTGTCACCATCCCACCAATACGGACATTTTTCTTGTCTGTTTCTTCGCCAATCATGGCAATATCGATAAAGAGTCCGCGAAGACATTCTCCGTATTCACGGAAAGGATGTTCAGAAATATACAAACCGAGGAGTTCCTTTTCCCATGCAAGTCGCTCTCGTTCGGTCGCAGCAGGAGCGGGACGAAGCATAAGAGGCGCGCGAGACGCTTCGACGGATAAGGAAAATAAATTGACCTGGCCGCTGGACGCCTCTTGCGAAACACGTCGATGGTATTCCAAAATCGACTCCATGTTGAAACATAATTGATTCCGCTCCCCAAATCGATCTAGAGCCCCGGATTTTATGAGGGATTCCAGAGAACGTCGGTTGAAAGTTTTATCTTGAATACGTGAGGCAAAATCTGCCAAATCTTGATACGGCCCATGCGCTGTGCGCTGCGCAATAAGATGAACGACTACTTCTTCCCCAAGTCCCTTGATCGCCACAAGCCCAAACCGGATCTGCTTCTTGTCCTTGATGACGGTGAATTTTGTAAACGATTCGTTGATGTCGGGAGGGAGAACCTCAAGGCCCATACGCCGACATTCCTCCACTTCAATCGTGATGCGATCAATATTGCCAGAATCAGAGTTCAGAAGCGCCGCCATAAACGGTTCTGGATAGTGCGCTTTGAGATACGCCGTTTGGTAGGCGATCATCGCGTAACAAGCGGCGTGCGACTTATTGAAGCCATAGGCAGCAAACTCTTCGAACTGTTGAAAAATTGCGTCGGCCGTTTCACGTTTTACCTGGTTTTTTATCGAACCTTCCACGAACTTCACGCGAAGCTCGGCCATGAGTTTTGCGATCTTTTTTCCCATCGCTTTGCGCAGCGTATCCGCCTCTCCAGGGGTAAACCCTGCCATGTCTTTGGCGACCTGCATCACCTGTTCTTGATAGACAGGGATGCCGTAGGTTTCTTTTAAGGCATTTTCGGTCAGTGGATGCATGAACACGATCCGTTCACGGCCATGTTTGCGATCAATGAACGATTCGATGAATTGCATGGGACCGGGGCGATAGAGCGCTACCATAGCGATAATATCTTCAATGACGGTTGGCTTTAACTCTCGAATGTACTTTTTCATCCCATCCGATTCCAACTGAAACACCCCCGTGGTATCCCCATTTCCAAGAAGCGCAAACGTGCGTGCATCATCTAAAGGAATGGTGTTGATATCGACCTCTTCTTTATGGATGATCCGTATCATTTCCAAGCAATCACGAATGACAGATAAGTTAGATAACCCGAGAAAATCCATTTTGAGAAGACCACATGCTTCAGAAGAATGAAGAGAATACTGAATCACCTGCTCCACATCTCCTCCTTGCGCTTTTTGTAACGGGGCAAAATGAGAAAGAGCTTCTGGGGCGATGACAATACCACACGCGTGTTGCGACGCATGACGTGTCGTCCCTTCAAGTTTGATCGCAAGATCAATGAGCCGTTTTATCCGCGGATCGTTTTCGTACATGGCGCGAAGATCGGGCGCGTCTTTAATGGATTGTTCAAGAGGAATGTGTTTTCCTTGAACGGGCGGAGGCACAACCTTTGCCACACGATCCACGTCCCCATAGGGCAATCCAAGGACACGACCCACGTCACGAATAGCCGCACGCGCTGCCATCGTTCCGAACGTGATAATGCCCGCCACACGATCCTTGCCATACTTGCCGCTGACATATTCAATCACGTCTTTCCGTTTCACATCATCAAAATCGATATCGATATCCGGCATCGAGATACGGTCTGGGTTCAAAAAACGCTCAAACAGTAGGCCGTATCGAAGCGGATCTAAGTTCGTGATGTGCAGCGCATACGCCACAATGGATCCAGCCGCAGAACCTCGACCAGGACCGACGATCACCCCGTGTTCCTTTGCCCACACGATGTAATCCTGCACAATCAAAAAATAGGCGGCGAATCCCATGCGTTCGATGGTGGCAAGTTCAAACGCTAATCGATCACGAATCCGCCCCTCTTGATGGGTGTCTGGATACCGATCCAAAAGACCCGTTTCACACAAGGTACGAAGATAGGAAATCTCTGTTTGATCCTCTGGCACTTGAAACTTCGGAAGGAGGTTTTTACCGAGCTCAAGGGCCACGGTACAACGGTCCGCGATACGTCGCGTGTTCGCAATGGCCTCTGGATGGTCCTTGAACGCCAACACCATTTCTTCTGGCCCACAGAGGGCGTGGTCGACGAGAGACATCGAAAATCGGTTCCGATCATCCACCATCTTCCCGTCGTGGATACACATGAGCACATCCTGTGCTTCGCGATCAGAAGGGTTGAGGTAGTGAACATCTTTGGTGGCAACAAGGGGGGCTCCTGTTTCTGCCGAAAGCTTCACCAAAGATTCGTTGATGTCTATTTGCGTAGGAGATTCCGGATGATGAACCATCTCAAGAAAAAAAGAATCTCTTCCAAAGATCTCCTGGTATTCCGTAATCAACGTTCGAGCTCGTTCAGTATCATGCGCCTGACATGCTTTGGGTATTTCACCCTTCCCACATCCAGAGAGGGCGATAATCCCCTTTCCGTACCGACGCAGAAGATCCTTGTCCATGCGCGGCTTATAATAAAATCCGTCGAGATAGGAAATGGAAACGAGTGTGAGGAGATTCTTGTACCCCTCTATCGTTTCTGCAAGGAGGGTGAGATGAGGACTGTGCGTATCAATACCAGGACGCCTATCGGTATGCTGGCGAACGGCGATGTTGGCTTCGATCCCGATGATGGGCTTGATCCCGGCCTTATGCGCGGCTTCGTAAAACTCAATCGTCCCATAGAGGGAGTTGTGGTCCGTAAGCGCGAGCGCATCGTATCCAAGCTCTTTCGCACGATCGACAAGATCCTCGACGCTGCCCATCGCGTCATACAACGAAAACATCGAATGGGCATGAAGATGCACAAACGCGCTTTTTGGAATGGCCGGTTGATCTAGAGACATAAAGACACGTTTCGCTGACGGCGCAAGGCCTGCGAAAAAAATGAAAAACGCAGTTTTTAAGATGTTCTTATCTCCTTTTTCTGTTTGGGACGTTCTCTTCTTGTGTGGACTTTCTGTCACGCATCCACCCAAAGATCTCTTTGCCTGCAGAAGCCATCACGCCAAGATATTGGGAGGCAGATCCAAGACGATCAGACACATCTGAAACGAAAGATTCTATGCGATCAATTTTTTCTCGTGTGTCCGAAAGAACGTCGTTGGCTTGGCGAAGCATGCGCGCCAGCTCGTAGAGAGCCCAAGAAAGGAATCCACTTACGAGAAGGAGACAAAAAGCTCCGGTAAAAAAGAGGGCGTCATGGGAGGAAAGGTACATATGACCTGATCATAGCACTAGGTCCGCCACTTCGCACCCATCTGTTCCGAAAGCGCTTTTTCGATCGTTTGCATGACAAGGTCGACTTCGCCTGTCTCAAGGGTCCTGTCGGGGAGCGCGAAAGAAAGATGAAAGGCAAGGGACTTTTTTCCTTCTGGAATCCCTTGACCTCGATAGGTATCAAACCATTCAACAAAGCGGAGAAGCGGAGAAGACGCTCGCATGAGGGCGGTAACGGCTTCGACGGTCATGTCTCTCTCTACCAAAAAGGCAACATCACGCTTCGCCTCTGGAAATACAGCAATGGGTTGAAAGGTTTTGATGGGGTGTGCATGCTGAAAACACGGAGAGAGCAGAAGATGGACGGAGGTCACACGGCCCTCTATTTTGAATTGAGCCAAGATCTTTGGATGGATTTCGCCCACCGTCGCAAGAAGATCTCCATCAGAAAAAAGTTGCGCGGAACGTCCAGGATGCCACAAGCTATCTTGCGAAAGCGGCTTCCATATAAGAGGGTGGATACCCAGCGTAGAACACACCTCTTCCAACAACCCCTTGGCTTCGGCAAAAGCCCCCTTCTCCTGTAAAATCACGCTTACGCACTCGGGTTCCTCACGAGGAAGAGACGCCTCCGTTCCCGCGGAAACAAGATACACGTTCGCAAGTTCGAATAGGCGTTGCTCTGAAAAGCGTTCTTGATTCTGCGCAAGCGTTTGGAGCAGAGACGGAACAAGAGACGTCCGCATGAATTCAAACTCTGTTGAGAGAGGGTTTTGTATCCGCAACATGCGCGTCACGTCACACCCAGCCTTTTCTGCCAAGTCTCCGGAAATAAACGAATAGTTCCGTACCTCATCGTGTCCAAGGGAGAGGAAGAACTTTCGTATAGACTCTTCAAAGAGGAGAGCGGGCGCGATCGGCTTTGGGAGACCGGCGACAGGATAGAGAGGAGGAATGTTTCCATATCCATGCATACGGGCTACCTCTTCAACGAGGTCGCGACCAGACTCGATATCATGATCGCGCCACCAAGGAATCGTTACTTCTATCGTTTTTCCATGCATACGCACGGAGCACCCAAGTTTGGTCAGTGTTTTTTTGATCTCCGTGAGAGAGATAGCTGTACCGATAAGAGCACATATCTCTCCAAGAGTCGTTTCAAATACGCGAGGAACATACGGAGCGAGCGGAACGTCTGCAAGACAAGAGGAAACCGTGCCTCCTGCAAGATCCAGACACAGCTCGATCGCTCGAGCGATACCAAGAGGGCACGATTCAGTCGATAATCCCTTCTCAAACAACGATTGAGAATCAGAGCTCAGGCTCAGCTCTCGTGAAGCGCGACGAATATAGACGGGGTCCCACACGGCACACTCAAAAATAACACTTGTTGTGTCGGACCTGACACCACTTTTCTCTCCGCCCATGATCCCAGCGATCGACTGTGGAGACACCTCGTCTGCCACCACGACATGATGTCGAGAAAGCTCGTATGTCTTTCCATCCAACGCCTTCAACGTCTCCCCAGACGTTGCCCTACGCACGCACAAGCTCCCTTGAAGCTTTGCCGCGTCAAACACATGCATCGGACGACCAAGTTCAAGCAAGATATAGTTGGTGATATCAACCACGTTATTGATTGAGCGCTGTCCCGCAGACAAGAGGCGACGCTTAAGCCACCAGGGCGAGGGGCCCACGCGGACCCCGTCTATACGGATCGCCATAAAACGAGGGCAAAGCTCTTTGACTTCAACCTGTACCGTCAAAGGAGAGGTTCCTTCTCGAATCTTCGAGGGTTTCCACGTAAAAGGCGCGTCAAGAATGGTCGCAGCTTCGCGAGCAAGACCGACGACACACATAGCGTCTGGTCGATTCGTCGTCACTTCAATATCCGCAATCACTTCTTCCGTGACCCCCAAAAAGGCGGCGAGTGGTTCCCCCGCACAAAACGTTCGTTCCTCATGTGCAAAGGCACGTCCAAGATCAAGAATCTCTCCTTCTGCGTGTGGAAATGCTTCAAAAAGCCCTATTTCATTCGCCGCGCAGATCATCCCTTCACTCGCAACGCCGCGAATCTCGGTCGAGGCAAGCCCAATCAACTCGCCTTCTCCGTGCCAGCGAACCTTGGCGCCAGGCAACGCCACAACCACCCATTGATTCTCTTGTAGGTTTATTCCTCCACAGACCACAATGACTGTGTGGGTTCCAAGATCAACACGTGCAAGACGCAGCTTGTCTGCGCGAGGATGAACGCTTACACCGCGAACACAGCCAACAACCATGGCGTGATAGAGCGACGCTTGAGGAAACAGCCGCTCAACACCGGGACCAGAAAGAGAAACGCGTGCCGCAAATTCTTCTGGCGTTTCTTTCAACGTCACGTAGGTTTTAAGCCAATCGTAGGAGGTAAGAATATTCATATCTAGAACTGGTGAAGAAACCGAAGATCGTTTTTATACAGATCGCGAATATCAGCAAGCTTTGTCCCCTCTTTCATCATATACGTGCGCTCGACCCCCCACCCAAACGCAAAACCGGAGTAGAGGTCGGGATCGATATTTGCGGCACGAAGGACGTTTGGATGCAACATTCCCGCTCCGCCAAGCTCAAGCCATCCGCGCTTGCAGGTGCGGCACTTTTGTCGTTCAAAACCCGTCACAAGAAATCCGGTTCCTCCGCAGACACCGCAGGAAACATCGATCTCAAACGACGGCTCTGTAAACCGAAAATGAAAGGGGCGCACGCGCGTTTTACGTTCTGTGCCAAAAAATGCCCGGACGAAATATTCTAATACCCCTATGAGATGCGCGATTGAAATCCCTTTATCCACGCACACCCCATCAAACTGATGAAACATCGGAACGTGAGTGATGTCCATCTGCCGACGATAGGTTTTGGCAATGTTGATTGAACGAATGGGGAAGTCTTTTTCGGCAAGACACCTGGCCGTTCCGCTCGTGGCATGCGGTGTCAGAATCATCTTCCCCCAACGAGAAGAAGCAGGCGTATCGATAAAAAATGTTTCCCATTCATCACGAGCAGGGTGGTCTTTGTGCATGTTTAAGGCCTCAAACGCATACCAATCCCACTCGACCTCTGGATACCGCGTGCGCACAAATCCTGCGCGAGAAAAAATCTCCGTAATCTCTTCGATCGCTTGAGTGACAAGATGTGCATGCCCTTGAAGGCGAGCTTGCCCGGGCTCGGTAATATCGATACGTTCTTCCGCCAATCGATCCTGTAAACTCACTTCAATAAGCGTAAGACGCGCGTCCTGGAACTGTTTTTCAAGAGACTGCTTAATCTCGTTTGCCTCCGCACCGAGTACGCGCCGTTCATCGCCCCCCAGACCCGCAAGACCACGAAGCGATTGAGTCAATTCTCCCTTGCGTCCCAAGAAACGAATCTCAAGACTCTCCAGGTCTTTTTCTGAGGCTGCCGCCATGATCGCCTGCTCGGCCTCACCACGAAACACACGAAGTTGCTCAGAGAGATGCATAGAAAAAATGGCTAATGTTTTGCAAAACCGGCACACCATATATACCGACATCACGCACGGTGACAAGGACAATGACACTAAAAAGCAGGATAAACCCGAGTTGATGCGCTCGTGGTTCCCAATGAAAGGTTGTACGTTTACGGCGCAACACCTCGAGACAAACAAACATCAAGCGCCCCCCATCTAAGGCCGGAATAGGGAGGAGATTTACGACAGCGAGGTTGATCGAAAGCAGTGCCGCAAACTGTGCCAACGCCCACCAGCCCTGCTCCGCAACACGGCCCGTTGCAACCGCGATTCCGACAGGGCCTGAGATCTCGGCGTTCGTTCGGTGATCTACGAGAAGATCACGAATCATCTGCCAAAACCCAACAAAAACGATCTTTGTAAACGCATACGTTGTTCCAACGGCCTGAATAAAGGCCCCAACAAGAGGGAGTCGAACCACGCCAATGTCAGCAAGCCCAACCCCAACCCCTTTTCGTTTCAACGCATCAAGGTACGCGGGCTCCACCACCACTGTTTTTGCTTGACCAAGACGATCTATGGTGATCGTAAAGGCCTTGGCCATCGTGCTCTGCTCTCCTAAGACGATGCGTACCTGCTCCGCCCCTTCGGAGAGCCGGTCACCCACCCGCAACACACGATCCCCCGGCTGAAGACCAACCTTTGCCGCCGGAGCTCCGGGAACCACCTGTGTAATCTCTACACGACGATCGCGTACATGCGCCGTGCTTGGCACCCCATCAAGATCCATCGGAACACCAACCGTGAACCCAACAAAAAAGACAAGAATCGCGAAGACCCAATTCATGAGCACCCCCGCCACAAGAATCAAGGCACGTGCGTAGGATGGTTTTGAGGCAAAGGAATCGGTATCCCCTTTTTGCGTATCCTGCTCTCCCTTTAAACGAACAAACCCTCCAAGAGGCAGCCAATTTAGCGACCAGACCGTGGTGGGGTAAGCCTGTCTATCGGTTCGTCCAATGCGTTTCCAACCAAAGGTGTCTCGCACAAACCCAATAGCCCGCGGGGGGATCCCAAGACCAAACTCCTCTGCTTTTACCCCAAACAGTCGGGCCATAAGGTAGTGACCAGACTCATGGAATACGACGAGAAGCGAAAGAACCGCAAAAAAAATGAGAAGAGTTGTCATGCAATGGTGGAGCGACAATAACACGAAGGCGAAGTTCTCGTCACGAGGTCAAAACAGCGACGACCTCCGCTCGCCGTCTTTCCATTTCCTCCACCGTGCGCGCTTCAAGATTTACCCGCACCACAGGTTCGGTGTTGGAGGAACGAACACTGAACCACCAGTCGCTCTTCGGAGCAGACGCATCGCGGAACTCAAATCGAAGTCCATCTATCGTTGATCTTTGGCTCGCTTTTGCCCCGTAGGCCTCGCCTAAAGCTCGTAACACAGCGGATGCATCTTTGACAGAAAAGTTTATCTCACCTGAGTGAACATATCTTTGAAGCGGTCGCCACACAGCAGAAAGTGGCACAGGTGAGCGCGCTAAAATCTTAAGCAAAAGAAGGACGGCAAAATCACTCGACTCAGCGTACCAAAAATCCGCAAAATAAAAATGCATGGAAAGCTCACCGGCAAACAGAGCCCCCTCGACCCGCATCTGTCGCTTGATGTGAGCATGACCCACTCGAGACATGATAGGGACCCCTCCTCCTTCTTTAATCACCTCTGCCACGCTCCACGACGAGCGCAGGTCGTACAGGATCTTTGCACCCGGGTGTTCAGAGAGGAGCGTTTGTGCAAAGAGCGCCGTCAGGATGTCCCCAGGGATCACGTCCCCCTTCTCATCCACAAAGCCGACACGATCCCCGTCCCCATCAAAGGCAACTCCAAACGCGCAGCGCTCCTCCGTCACCGTTCTTTGAAGATCTATCAGCGTCCCCAGATTCAACGGGTTTGCCTCGTGGTTCGGAAACGTCCCATCAAGATCCCAAAACAGCGGATAGAACACGAGGGACGGCAACCGTGAAACAAAATCCGGAAGCAAAAACCCATTCATCCCATTGCCCGCATCTATAGCAACGCCACATGTGGGCATCTCATTGGGAAGTTTTGCGGCACAAAACACTCGATCCAGGTAGCGTGTTTTCCCCTCAAAATCCTCAAAAATCTCCCCTCTTTGCTTCGCAGAAGGAAATAGGAGCTCGCCACAGGCAACATCGCGAAGCTCCTCCATCCCAGAACCTTGTCCAATGGGCTGGCAGTCCCCCTTTACCAGTTTAAACCCGTTATATTGCGCTGGATTATGAGAAGCCGTCACCATCACCCCAAGATCATACCTGGTCAGGCCCTCGCCGACCGCAAAATAAAAAAGAGGGGTTGAACAAAGGCCAATGCGTGTGACGGAGACCCCGCGAGAGATAAAACCCTCAACAACAGCCGCTTCGAGCTCCACAGACGTTTTGCGCATATCGTGACCAACGACCACGTGCTTTGGTGCATACACATGTACCAAAGACTCGGCAACACGACGAGCACCCACGACGTCGATCTCCTCAGGCGCCAACCCACGAATGTCGTACGACTTGAAGATGGAAGGCAGCATAGAACAAGAAGTATGAGGAAGTTCTGAAGAAGGAGCAAGAAGGTTGCCAAACCTTGCGTCGTAAAATATTTCTATCGTTTTCCAAGGCCTTAGTATTTTGACCATCTCCCTTATTTTCTGTACTCTTTTTTTATATGAACCCCTCCTATTTTCCTTTTCTCCTTCCAGCCGCGCTTGTCCTTGCCGTCCTTTGGCTCGTGGCTGTTCACAACGCCCTTATTCGCATCCGAAACCAGACAGACGAAGCCTGGTCGGACATCGATGTCCAGCTCAAGCGTCGTTATGACCTTATCCCGAACCTGATCAGCACCGTTAAAGGGTATGCCGCGCATGAATCCGGTGTGTTTGAAAAGGTTTCCGAAGCGCGCGCTGCCGCCATGGGCGCCAAAAACCCCGCAGACAAAGCCACGGCAGAAAACATGTTGTCCGGGACCCTGAAATCGCTTTTTGCGGTCACAGAGGCGTATCCAGAACTAAAAGCCAACGAAAACTTCCTGAAGCTACAGGACGAACTTTCCGACACGGAAAATAAAATCCAGGCCGCTCGCCGCTTTTACAATGGCAACGTTCGTGATCTGAACACAAAGCTTCAGATCTTCCCCACAAACATCATTGCGAGCATGTTTAGCTTCACCGCTAAACCATTTTTTGGAATGGAAAACGAAGCCGAGCGCAACAACGTAGAGGTAAAATTCTAACGAATATGTATGAACAGGTTGAGGCAAATCGGCGCAGGACGAACCGTCTCCTCTTTCTTTTCATTGGATTCTTTGCCGCCGCAGGATGGATCGTTGGACTCGTAAACGGCGACCAAGGAGCCGGCCTCATCTTTGCGCTCCTCATTTCCATTGGATCCACTGTCTTCTCATGGTTTCTAGGCGATAAAGTAGTGCTCTGGAGCTCAGGTGCGCAAGAAATCACCGCGCGAGAACAAAACACCTACGTCTGGAATCTAGTCGAGAACCTGTGCATTGCAAGCGGCATGCCCAGGCCAAGAATCTATCTCGTGTCCGATCCCGCCATGAATGCCTTCGCCACAGGTCGCGATCCAATGCACGCCTCTATAGCGCTTACGACGGGCATCGTGCAAGGCCTTGAAAACGAGGAGCTTGAGGGAGTCATCGCCCACGAGCTTTCGCATGTAAAAAATCTTGATACGCGCTACATGATGGTTGTTGCTGTTTTGGTCGGCGCGCTTAGCCTGCTTGGAGACATGTTCTTACGTGGAGGGTTTCGCCGCCGCTCTGATCGAGAGGAGGGGGGCGGACTCCTCATGGTTCTTGGTATTGTGTTTATCATCATCTCCCCTCTCGTGGGCCAACTCATCAAACTCGCCATTAGTCGTGAACGCGAGTATTTAGCTGATGCTTCCGGAGCCCTTTTGACACGGTACCCGGAAGGACTAGCACGCGCGCTAGAAAAAATCGCGGTTGCTGCCACTCCTATGCAAAACGTCTCTCAAGCCACCGCGCATCTGTGGATCGCAAACCCTCTCGGCGAGACTCGGGGGATTCGTTCTAAGATCGGCGCCCTCTTCTCCACGCACCCTCCTGTCCTGGAACGCATCGCTCGGTTGCGCGCGGCTGGTAGGTAAAGCAAACCCTCTTCCCGTATGTTTCATCCAGAGCTCCTCGCTCGATTCACCACACACCTAAAAGACGCCTTACAAAAAGGCCTTCTTTTTTCTTTAAAAAATGGCCGTTCTCTCCTAGAGCCGGGCGACGTGCTCGTTGGCCTCTTGCAAGAGCAAGGTTCCATTGCCGCAGATGTGCTCGAAAAATTTCATGTGGAACGCTCCGAAGCGGAAGCAACCTTCGCAAAATCTAAACGAGGAGCCAAAGCCGGCACAACGCTGACGCCAGATCTTTCTCCTCTCACCAAACGCCTCCTCGAAAAATGCGTGCTCTGCGCGCATCTTTCAGAGCACAAGTACGTGGGAACCGAACACCTCCTTTTAGCCCTTTTAGAGATAGACGCCCCCGAGGTGAGAGCGTTCCTTTTGGGAAAGGGTGCCTCTCTCTCCGATCTTAAAAGTCAGGTGGAAGTGATCCTCAAAGCAACGGCGCGATTTCCAGACCTCACTGACCCTGCCCATACCATTCATTCCCCCGAAGAAGACCACGCAACACCGATGCCGACGCCGGTAGGTCCAGCGCGAGAAAACCGCCGCTCCGAACGCGTAAGCGCGCTCAACGTCTTTGCTGTCGAATTAAGCTCCGCTAAAACGGTCGCAACCCTTGATCCTGTCATCGGACGGGACACAGAAACGGATCGTGTCATTCAGATTCTTTGCCGACGATCTAAAAACAACCCTCTCCTTTTGGGTGAACCCGGCGTCGGCAAAACCGCCGTGGTAGAAGGATTGGCGCAGCGTATTGCCGCGGGCGATGTTCCAGACACCCTTCAAGGCAAACGCCTGTTCTCTCTTGATCTCGCTCTCATGGTTGCAGGGACCATGTACCGAGGAGAGTTCGAGGCCCGCCTCAAGCAACTCGTCGAAGAGGTCAAAACGGATCCCAACATCCTTCTTTTTATCGATGAAATGCACACGATCGTGGGCGCCGGATCCGCCTCTGGCTCCATGGATGCCGCAAACATTCTTAAACCGGCCCTGGCGCGCGGCGAGATTCGCTGTATTGGCGCAACAACATGGAACGAATATAAAAAACATATTGAACCCGATGCCGCTCTCGAACGACGCTACCAAACCGTTCATATTCTTGAGCCAGACGCCGCAAAAACCCTCCAAATGCTTCAAGGTTTAAAAGCGCGCTATGAAGACCACCACGCCGTGACGTTTACAGACGCCGCGCTTCAAGCGTCGGTTCACCTGGCCGCTCGCCACCTCACCGATCGCCAGTTCCCCGATAAAGCCATCGACCTCCTAGATGAAGCAGCCGCCCGTGTCAACGCGAGCCGACGCTCGGGCGAACCAATCGAGCGTCTTCGATCGCTCGATGTCGCGCTCACCGCCCTTCGTGAGAAAAAAGAGACGGCCGTTGCCAAAGGGCTGTTGGAGGAAGTGTCCACCGACATGGCCCAAGAAGAACGTCTTCAAAAAGAAAAGAAGATCCTCCACGATCAGCTCGCCGCTCGCCGCAACGCCAAACGCGTTCTCGTGGGCTCGGAAGACATCGCGTTTGTTGTTGCGCGGATGGCAAACATCCCTCTTGCGCTTGTCGAGGCGAGCGAACGCGATCAACTCACCGAACTTGAGACGCGTCTTTCCGCCACGATCTTCGGACAAGCGCGCGCGGTAAAGAGCGTGAGTGACACGATTCGCCGCGCGCGGCTCGGTCTTGCAGATCCACGCAGACCAAAAGCAAGCTTTTTGTTTATCGGCCCGACGGGAGTTGGAAAAACGGAGCTCGCCCGCGCTTTGGCGAAAGAGATCTTTGGCCGAGAAGACGCCCTTGTAAAGCTCGACATGTCGGAGTTCAGCGAAGGCCACTCCATCGCAAAACTTTTAGGATCCCCCGCAGGATATGTCGGCTATCGCGAAAGTAATCGGCTTGCCGACACACTCCGCACACATCCGCACGCCGTCTATCTTTTTGATGAATTCGAAAAAGCGCACCCCGACGTCCAACACATCCTTCTACAAGCGCTCGAAGACGGTCAAATCCACGACGCGACAGGCCGCGCCATCTCGTTTCGTCACGCATACATCGTTCTTACATCCAACGCCGGAGCAGAGTTCGCAAACCGCGTCGCCCTCGGATTTGGAGCAACCGTCCCCTCTCCCGAACAGCAAGACACGCTTATAAAAAACCAGCTCAAAGACAGCTTTCGGCTCGAACTCCTAAACCGCCTGGACAAAGTGGTGGTATTCCACGCGCTCGAAAAAGAACACCTGAAGGAGATCACTCGCCGCGAAGTAGCAGAGGTTATTCGACGTTTAAAAACAGCACAATCGGGCATCTATACGGTTGGCGACGACGTGTTGGAGTGGCTACTTACAGCACACACCCGCCATCCGGACGAGGGGGCTCGGGCCGCCCGCAGACTTGTCGAAGAGCACATCGTGTCCGTCATGAGCCAAGCGCTCTTAGACACACCCAAGAAACACAGATGGGATCTTCGCATTCGTAAAAACGCCCTCGTACTGACGTAAAAACGCCCTCGATCGAGAAGGGCCGATCCTGTATACTAGAGTCCATGCCCGACGCTCTTGGCTCGCTCCCCGGTTCTCTCCCACAACCAAATTCGGCACAACGATCAAAAACATCCTCATCACAGGATGCTTTGGGGGTGAAATTTGGCAAATCTCTTGGAAGCGTGCCCAGCAACCTGTTAGGACCCGGCATCACGGGTTCAGGGTGGACCATTTCGCATGAAGGACTAAACGGCGACGAACGATTTGTGCACTTGGTTCGTCGTATAGGACAGACAGATGGGGTCGAAGAGATAGACATCGATGCAGAAACCTATAACAAAATACAGACGTATAAAAAACGAAACGGAGAGATGGCGCGGTCCGCCCCTCACATGGTGCTTAGGCGAGAAGAACTGGGTCATGCCCTTGATCCGCGGCTTGACATCACCCCCGATTTTTTTGATGCTTCGAGCAAAAGCTACCGAGCACGGCTCTCGGGCAACCGTCTGACATGGATCGGAGAAGATCTGATCCGCGACCTTAAACAAGGAAAATCTGGCGCGTACGAGAAACTTCGTACCATCCAAAATGCTGGTCAACCACAAGAAGCTTCTTTTGGAGACAAAATTTCCACGGGCGTTCTTGAGGCCGTTGCAGGTAAAACAATCCTGCAAGCCCTTGGTCTTGGGCGCCCTCAAAAACCTCTTCCTCCCATCATTCCAGAAAAATCCGATCCAAAAGAACAAAAAAAAGAAGAGGGCGCAAACACCGAGAACCGTGCGCAGCAAGAAATAGACGCCCGGAATCGCCGCCTGAGAAACGAAAAGGATGAATCAGAAGATCAGCAAGAGGAGAACCAAGACCAAAAGAAAGCAGACGCATCCACTCCAGCCGCCTACCGCACCACAACGTTTACCGAAATACAGGAACCCGGAAAAGCACCACGGATGCAGGCAAACGGCCCTCAAGCCTCGACGTCTGTGCGTTTGACGACGGGTCAAGCTCCTCGTTCGGAAAAACCAGGACGTCTTGGAACGTCCGTCCAGCTCGCGGAACCTCTCTCCAACGACATCCAGACACCAACTTCACCAACGGCATCAAACCAACCACTAAATCCAGTTCGTTCTGCCGCACCACGATCCAGACCTCGCTCCTCTGAGGTCCAGGACACAGAAGCCCCCTCCGCTCCTATCCTCCCCAATACGGGGTATGCAGAGGGGGAGGAAACAAGTAGAGCCTCGCCTTACACCCTCCCAGCTTCAAGGGTAGGAGGGGTAAGTGTGGGAGGAAATGCGCAAGCTCAAAGTGACATCGACACTCTTCGTGCCGACCTTCGTTCGGCGAGGCCTAAAATATCCTCACGATCAAAAACATCCTCCTCACCCGCACCTTCTTTTCAATTTTCTCCCTCTCAACCTCGTTCAACCGATGCGAAAGCTCAGCCCTCCCAAGTTGCGTTCGGGCTGGCCCCATTAGCCATTGCGTTTGGTGCAGCCGTTGCCGAAGCGGCCACCACCATTCAAGGCCTCTCTCGACAAGAAGCTTTTGCACACATCGAGAGTTTGATGAAAAGAGGTCAAAACCTAACATTCAACCAACAGGCCGGCCCAAGCCAAGAAACACCGGCTCAAGCCTCGACAACGCAGGAGCCACCTCACGCCAAAAAAACAGACGAAACAACGTTCTCAACTCAACCCACGTCCACTCAAAACCCTTCAAAAGAAACCAACCCAACCTCTTTAGAAGAGTTGGGCGAGCTCGTGGAGCTAGAGCAAAAACTCTCACACCTGCGAAAACTGCAGGCGGCTCTTCTTGTTTTGCCTTCGCAAGAACCTGTTCCCGTTAACTTCGCGCAATCTTTTTCGACGCCTTCTCAAGCTTCTGCTTCAAACGTCTCTTCCGTTTCTGCCGTCCCTTCTGCTGTCCCCTCCCCTGTTCCAATCCCTTCTGCCTCACACACCGCCATCTCCGAGCCAGCACCCTCAAATGAGCTCGTAGAACAACAGGCGATCGCCGTACCCACGCCACCACTCACGCCAACCACGATACAACCCGCTCAAGAATCTCCAACAGACCCTGCACCCAAAAGATCATCCAGCGTTCCCGTCGGAGCTCCGGCGCTTCCAACGCGGACACCAAAGAAACCAACCTCAACCCTCTTCGGAGGAATAAAAAGCCGTTTGCTTCCAGCTGCCTTCATGGCGATGACCAACCTTCACGCTGCTCAAAACGCAGAACGAGGCGCCTCGTTCAACCAGGATCCACGCGAGACAGCCCTCGGAGAAGATTCTTCGTCCACCGGAAACCAAGGCGCCTCTTCTCGGACTTCTCCCCTCGCTGTAACGAACCCAATCAAGACGCTACAGGAGGAAGAAGGAAATGACGACACCCTTCAAACATCAGGAGAACAGGCGCAGGAAATGCGTGAGCAAGGAGACAGAATGCAAGCGACCGGTGATCAATTTTCTAACACAAACGGGGAGGATCCACACACTCCTCCAAGCACCAGCGCGCAAGTGCCCTCTTCTCAACCTCAAGCTCCCCTTTCCCCTCAAGCACAAATACGAGCCGCAGAAGGCCTCCAAATGGCACGGCTAAAAGATCGTTCGCAAAAAGAAGAACAGCCAAAAAAAGAGCCGATCAAAAATGCGAAAAAAATGCCTACTACGCCCGGCTCTTTTTTTCGGCAGCAGTTGACCGCGTGGAAGCTTCTATGGGACATCGTCGAGGGATGTGCCGATGTTTTTGGATTTTTGGAGTTCGTTGTTGAATCAAACCTCGCCCTTATCAACGATAAATACTTCCATGCTTCATTTCTTCCAACGCTCACGATTCCAGGAGGATCCGATCGTGCAAACAGGTATGTCCAGTATGCGGTCATCCTCATGAATTGTCTTCTTCTCGCCGTCCTTGCTCTCGCGATCTGTCTTATCATTGTGGCGATCGTGCTGGTAATCTACGTAGCGCAGCACCCAGGCGAATTTATCGCGCACAGGATTAGCGAGGCCATCGCCCACTAAGACGTGAGGCAAAAAATAAGCTATACTTCTTTCTGTATGAGCGAACGAATCAAGCGCGTGCTTTTGATCCTTGGGTTTATCGCCGTTTGCGTTGGGATGGGCTTTGCCATTTATTGGGTATTTTTCCGCATCCATCCAGGACCATCTTCTCTCCAGAAACCAGGCGCGGCAAACGGCAGACTCCCTCGCGCTGGTGCGCTCACAGCCCAGCCCAACGATGTTCCTTCATCTAACGAACCTTCCCTTCCTCAAAATCCCTCCATTCCACCGCCGCTCGCCTTGCCAGAAGTGCAGCCGACTCCTTCCGTTTCTCGTACACAAATCGTCAGTGAAGCGATCACTCGCGCCCTTTCTCCTGCCGTCACCGCGGATGCATCCGTTCGTTTTTATAATCCAAGCGATGGGCTTTTTTATCGCATCACGAACGACGGGCTTCAGATCCCTCTTTCCGATAAACCCTTCCTTGATGTTCAAGATGTTTCCTGGGGGAAAGCCTCGGACAAAGCGGTCCTCACCTTCCCGGATGGATCACACACCTCCTATGATTTTACAACCAACCAACAGTATACGCTCCCAAAATATTGGGAGGAGTTTGATTTCTCCCCCAATGACAGTCAAATTGTGAGTAAAAGCGTGGGAAACAACGAAGACAACCGCTTCTTGGTGATCGCGAATGCAGATGGAACAGGGGCAAAAGCTCTGGAGGAACTCGGCCAAAACCAAGACAAGGTCCACGTAAGCTGGTCACCCAACAATCAAACGGTTGCATACGCCTTTACCGGTGAACCGCTCGGATTTGATCGACAGGCCGTAGTGCTCGTGGGTCAACACCACGAAAACTTTAAGAACATCATTACCGAAGGACGTGGATTTATTCCAAACTGGTCCCCTTCTGGCCAAAACATTCTCTACAGCGTCTACAGCGGCAACGACGGGTTCAGACCAACGCTCTGGGTAAGCGGAGGAAGCGGCGATGCCATCAACGCCAACCGCCGCAACCTTGGCCTGCAAACCTGGGCGGATAAATGTGCTTGGCACTCCGAACAACTCCTCTACTGCGCGGTACCATCAGACCTTGGCGAAGGGGCGGGATTGCAACGCGATCTTTTTACAAACACAAAAGATCTTATCTATAAAATTGATCTCAGTAGCGGTGCGCTCACCAACCTTGGTCAACCGGATGGCAACCCAAGCGTCAATCAACTCACCGTCTCTGCGGATGGAAAAGCGGTATTTTTCAACGATCGCTCTTCCGGCAAACTTGTTCGCTTTTCTGTAGAATGATCTCCTTATGGAACGCCAAGATCGTCTTCTTCTTTTTCTTCTCCTTGGACTGTTTAGCACGCTCCTCCTCGTGCTTGGGTGGAGTTTTTTTTATGATGCCTCAAACAGGTTTCTCGCCGGCACCGAAAGCGCGATCACTCCGGTAGAAGCAACCCTCCCATCTCTTCCGCCCCTTCGATCGACAGATCCCGTCACGGGGTCGACAGATCCTCGCGCGATAACGATCACTGTTTTCTCGGACTTCACCTGCGTCTCCTGTAAACTAAGCGAACAGGAAATGATCCGTGCCGTGACAGCGTTCAAACATCCAATACGGGTGATTTGGCGTGATTTGCCGATCTCGAGTACCTCACGAGACGCTATGCTCGGGGCTCTTGCCGGAAGATGCGCGCATGCGCAGGGCAAGTTTTGGGAACTTCATGATATTTTCTTTGCCAGCAAAAAACGGCTGGATGAACCATCCATCCACGACCTCGTAGGCAAAGCAAACCTGGACGAGCAAGCGTTCAACGCTTGTTTCACTAAAAGTCTTGCCTTAGGCGCTATTCAGCAGGACGTGGCCCTTGCACACCAATCCCTCATTGTCTCCACTCCCACCTTTTTTGTCGGCAACGAGCCCGCCGTCACAGGATACGTATCCGCCAACCAATTCAAACGTCTCCTCACAAATGCAGGCGCACGGAAGTGATATGTCGCGTCGATTTCTGCCCATCTTTCCTTACGTGGCCCTTGTTCTCGTAACGTTGGGATGGTTTGCCGCTCCTGTCTCAGCACAAAGGAGAAGCAGAGGCGAAGACGGCGAGATCACAGCGGAGCTTCATCGGGACCAACAAAACATCATCCAAGCACAAGAAGAGGCCACGCCACACAACTGCCGCTGCACACGGGCAGGAGTAGGAGAGAACGCAAGCTTCTGCATGATCCTTGGGGGAATTTGCACGCACATGTCGACACACAGTGCTCTAGGAGCGCTCACCACAGCGCAACGAACCGCTCTCGCGACGTACAACTGCACCGAAGTAGAACCGCCATCACAGTTTACGAGGCAAACCACACCAACAGACGCAGCACACGTCTGTCCTAATGATCCGTATCCTTCTCTTGAAGCAGCCGCAGCTATCCTCGCTCCTCCTCCGGAGGTCACAACCCCTCCCCCTCCTCCATTCGAGTCTCTCACCCCTGTTCTCGGCGCTCCTATTCCCGGCCTCATATTTAGTCCTGCGACCGCAGACAACGGCACCGTCCAAGTCCCGTTTCTCGCGCAATACATCAGTGCCATTCAACGATATCTCGTAGGCCTCGCTGTCACGGCGGCCGTGATCATGATCGTCTATGGAGGATTCTTGTATCTGCTTGGTTCAAGCGTTGGTGAAGTAGGCCAAGGTAAAACCATCATCACCGATGCGATCATCGGACTTTTGTTTGTCCTTGGTGCATATACCATCTTGTATCTCTTTAATCCTAACGTCTTAGAACTTCGACCGCTTCAACTTCATCTTGTCACTCCAGACACAGAAACAGCGGGCGGTGGTGGAGGCGCGCATTCTTTTTGTCGAGAGAATCTTCGTGTCGAGCGTCCAGGGGTTTTTTGCGCTACCTGCCATGACGTTCCTTGCGCCATGCACACACCGCCTACTCCCGATAGCGCTTGTTTAGCCCTCATCGGCACCTGTGGAGGAACGTTTGGTCGATTCTTAGACGGCCTGACGGAACACTGTCTTGTCAAACGATTTGACTGGTTAGAAAGTCTTGACGGCGGAACCTTTGGTATTCTGCACTATACGGAAAATAACTTTGCGGGCTTGATTCGTGCCCTTGAAAGCAAAGACCCCCCAGCCTATGCCCGTGTCATGGCCGCTGGCCACAACACTTCTGTGACGAATGCATCCGTGTGTGCCGCTAATCGTAACAATGGTGGGTTTGTGTGCAATCCAGAGCTTCTTTCCATGATGCGTGTCGCTCTACGAGAACCTTCGTTTACCAAAGTTCAACTTGCAGACGCCTACCATCAATTCACGACGCGCATGGCAGGCGGGTCTACACATTTCCGCTCTCCATTTGGACAGATCATGTGGGCCATTGCCTCCAATAATCCTGGAAGCTGTGGCGCCTCTTTTAGCGGTGTAATTGCCGCCTGCCCTGTGTTTAGCGGAACGGACGAAAATGCAAAAATAGAATGTTTTTTGCAAAAGTTTACGGAGCTTGGTTGTCGTGGCGGCACCGCTTCTGCCGGAAGACGTGCGACAGCGATCCGTAGCTGGCTTCGCGACGTCTCACGCACTCCCGGCGTCTCCGCCCCACCATCTCTCGCCACCCTTGAGGCCTGTATCCCTTGATCCGTATGAAATCCTCTCTTCGTTTATTCTTTGTCGGAATACTCCTCGCTCTACAAGGAGGGATATTTTTTCCTGTTCTTCCTCTTTACGCTCAGGATGCAGGCGGTATCTATCTTCAGTCGCTTCAGCACACCCAGGAAAATGAACGGGCCGTTCATCGGTGTTGTCGATGTATAAAAACAAACGCCGAACCCTTTTGTGTAAAACTCACGGGAGCAACCGCCTGCAATGCCTATCGTGAAAGCAGCATCTTCCAAAGCTTGCCTCGTGCGAACCAAAACACCCTCACAGACTTCGCTTGCAACCCTCAAGGCAACCCCCTTGATGACAGTGGATGTGCAACTCCGACGACACCCGCTACCCCCGTGACCAGCAACGGACCAACGGACTCCGCCCATCCGGCGCCTCCCGCGCCCGCATCTCCTCCCGCGCCCGGCGGTGCAGCAGACACCTCTTGCTCTCAAACGTTTGCAGATTTCACCGCGGCAGCTGCCTCTATCCGCCCCGTTGTGACCGAAGTCGCCTCAAGCACCCCTCCTTTTGAATCCATCACCCCAACACTCGGGGTACAGATTCCAGGCCTCACTTTTTCTCCTGCTCGCAAAGGGGGACAGTATACGTCCCATTTATCGCTCAATATATCGCCGCCATTGAGCGCTACGCCGTGGGACTTGCGGTTACCGCCGCCCTCATCATGATCGTCTACGGAGGGTTCCGCTATCTCCTTGGATCGTCTATGGGCGATGTCGCCGCTGGTAAAACGATCGTATTAGACGCGATCATCGGGCTTCTGCTCACCCTCGGTGCCTACACTATTTTGAATACGATCAATCCAAACACGCTCGAAATGCCAGAGATAAAACTTGGGTACATCAACCCCTCTCTCTACGGCGAAGGAGAAGGGATGGCAGAGCCTATTCGCGTTGGCGGTGGTCAAAGCTGCCGATGCTCTCGGATTCCACAAGGGATCAATGAATCCTCCGTTCTCAAGGTTCCCTGCTATCGTCAATATGATTCGGCCTGGGGAGCCCTTCCATACGGAGCCAACCTTTTGCCGGCTGGGGAAACGATGCAATGCGACCACTCCTACAGTCCGACGCTCACTGCGTGTGCTCGTGGTACCCAAGACCAAGACCACAGCTGCATGAAAACGCTCGGTGAAGGAGGCTGTGGCCCCGCTTCTCTCGCAGTTGTCATGGGGTACTACGGCGTCCAGGTAAATGGCCATCTCATCACCCCTGCAGACACCGCGGCATACGCTGTGCGTTCCTGTTTACGACCACAAAACGGAGGAACAACCAGCATGTGTTCTCCACGATTTTCTGAACAATATCCTGGGTTTACTTGTTCTGGTCAGGGAGGTGGCGCAAAGGCTACGACCGCCGCTCAAGAGATCCGTGCAGGACATCCGGTCATTTTTCACTGCGGTCATTGCAACGTCACAAAACAAAACGGCGAAATAGCCTCTGGAAGCGTCGGGGATGGTCACTACATGGTGCTCACAGGCGTCAATGAAACAGGAACCATCTTTTCCGTTCACGATGTAGGACATGAAGGGGGTACAGCAGCGATCGCCATTTCTGGGGAAGAGGTAAACAGCGGCCGTGTTGGGATTTACCTCATTCGACCAAGAACACAGGTTGCGGTTCCTGGTGCAGCAGGAAGATGCACGGGTACAGGCACAAGCACCGCTTCTCTTGGAAGCGTAAGAGGCAACGTCACCTTTAAAACATTCACCTATTGCCATGGGGGTGAGGCCAGATGTGCTCCGAGTGATGCCAGTCCGCCTCGTGGGTGGATTGCAAATCAAGCATGGGTGATGATCCCCCAACGTCTTGTCGGAACACATGGGGCAACTATTCGTTTGTATATTTTTCTTCATGGTCATAACACCGGCCATGATCCATCTCATATACGTGGCGTGCCGCATGACAATCACGTACAAATGATGCTTGCGGCCCTTCAACGAGCCGACCCGGCAAAAAACATCGTCATCGTTGGTTCTCATTGGATGGGTGGCCCAACAATGACCGGTCCTGAAAATGCGCGAGTCCCGACAGGAGACCCAATGTTTATGGGAAACTTTGATGCCCAAGAGTTCTACGATGCCGCCGTGCAAAAACTACGAGCAGAACTCCCAGGGGTTATCATTCGAGATGTTTCCGTGGGAGGGCATAGCGCTTCTGTCTGTGCGAGTCCTGGTCCACTCACAAAAGCGTTCAACGCCCATCTTCCGGGTGAATACGGCTTTGTGATGTACGATGGATGCATGGGGGATGTCGTCAGGCCGGCATCCATCTATCCTAGAGGAAAACCATTGTTGATTAACCCGGACGCAACCGGTATGGGCGGAGACCATGATCGAGTGAACATCACAAACCGTGGCTGGGGTTTGGTTCCTTTTCAACAAGGAGCGCTTACCTGTCCCGCGTATATCCCAGCAGGAGTCCAATGTTTCAAACATCCAACAGAAGCCTGGTGGTCATTTGTCACGCACTACGGACATGGACCGAGTGTTCCTCCTATGACAGATCTTGCCTTCAGGGCTCTCTACGGACCATAATGAAGTATGCCTAAACCTCTTTCCCCTCTCTTTCACTGCACAAAATGTGACGCACAAACCTCAAAATGGGCAGGACAGTGTGCGACCTGTGAATCGTGGGGAACGGTGACGGAGGAAGCCTCATCAACCGATGCATTACGCCCGAGAACGGCCACATCCTCTGCAAAAGCAGGGACCACGCACACCTTCGCCGAGCTTGTAGGCAAGACCCAAGACCACCACGTCCCAACAGGTCTCCCCTATTGGGACGCTCTGCTTTCTGGAGGGTGCGTCCCGGGGTCTGTTACCCTCTTGGGGGGCGAACCTGGTATCGGCAAATCAACGGTGCTTGCACAGCTCGGACTCGCGATCGCCGCGCAAGGCAAAACCGTTCTGTATGTGACCGGTGAGGAATCCCCTTCTCAAGTTGGTCTTCGACTTACACGGCTCGCCAAAACAATTCCTGGCACCATGAGTTTTTTGGATTCGACAAACGCAGAGATTATTGCGGCGACCATTCGCGCAGCAAAACCAGCCCTCACGATTGTGGATTCTGTCCAAACCATTCGCCTGCCAACCATCATCAGCGAAGCCGGCAACCCCACACAAATAAAAGCGTCATCCGCCCTTATTTCGGAAGCCGCAAAACAGTCGAAAGCATCAGTTATTCTGGTCGGCCAAGTCACGAAAGATGGCGAGCTTGCTGGACCGCGTTTGCTGGAGCACCTCGTAGATACCGTGCTCATGATGGAAGGAGATCGTTATCAATCGCTTCGTGTATTGCGTGTGGTCAAACATCGCTTTGGCACAACCGAAGAAACGGTTGTACTCGCCATGACGAGTGCTGGCTTGCAGGAAGTAAAAGATCCGAGCGCGCTCTTACTAAGCAACCGCCCAAAACAGGCAGCGGGCTCCGTACTTAGTTGTTTAATGGAAGGATCTCGTGCACTTCTGATCGAAATTCAAGCCCTCGTCAACCATGCAACATTTGCCGTCCCGTCAAGGCGTGCAACAGGCATAGACCCCAATAGACTCAACCTTATTCTTGCCGTGCTTGGGAAGCGTGCAGGGATAGGTTTTGGAGATCAGGATGTGTTTGTAAATGTCATTGGAGGGATTAACGCGAACGATCCCTCTACAGACCTTGCGATTGCCCTCGCGCTCGTCTCTGCAAAAAAAGATCGTCCGTTTCCAAGTGAGGCGATCGCCATCGGAGAGCTTGGCCTCACGGGCGAACTTCGTCCTGTTCAAGGCACCGCGCTGCGTATCAAAGAAGCACACCGCCTTGGACTTACAACCGTCTACCTCCCCCAAACAGAAAAATTGCCAAAACTTCTCACCCCTCTCCTCAAGCCTTCCACGAATATAAAAGACGCCATTCAAGCGGCGTTTGGATGAGCTTCCCTTGGGCATGAAGACGATCCACACTCTTTGCACGAGCCACTAATGCATCTTCGAAATACAGGAACGAATCCAAGAGATTGGGAGATTTCGGGGACGGCAAACCGTGGTCGGCCGTGCATTACCCTCATTAAGCCTGTTGCCATATATGCTCCAGCCCAAAACGTCACCTTTGGCCAAACCCTAGGTAAAATATTTTTGGCTTAGCTTAGGCTAAAACAAAAATATTTTACCGTCGGCTTTGTCTCAAATCTGCCATTTTGGATCAAGAAG
>OBEQ011564698.1_pt1 | contig 54032 bp, 51 predicted proteins | sample 1670901 | NCBI WGS metagenome assembly OBEQ01 (sample SAMEA104232315, study PRJEB22302) | groundwater metagenome | biome: forest; feature: aquifer; material: groundwater | place: USA | collected 2011-08-07 | depth 5.4 m
CTTTTCTTTGTGGTTTCCTTCACCTGTGTCTCCTTTTAAATGTTTGGGTTACCGTCGACTATTTCCCGGTGGAGCCACTTTTTCAAATTTCAACTAAATTTAGTGTATCGTCTTTCCAATTGTCAAAACCCAATATCCGGAAAATCATAAAGGATGCAGGATATAAATTTATAAAAGCAAAAAAAGTTTTAACTAGTAACGATCCACTGTATCGGGAAAAACTGCAAGAAATCATAAAGATTCTTTCAAACTTAAAACCAATTGAAAAATTTTTCTCGATAGATGAGTTTGGCCCACTTGCTATCAAAATACATGGCGGCAGATCATGGACCTCACCAGAAGATCAAAAAATAATTCCTCAATGGCAAAAAAGCAAAGGGAGCTTAATAGTAACAGCCGCACTTGAATTATCCACATTTAACGAAAGCAACAATTGCAAAGATCCACAATATATGAGATGAATTTGACAGGTGCCCTTTAATGGCCGAAAAGGACATAGCTGCTTTTTCTTTTTCATTGCCGCTTGGCTTAATTGTTGTCCAGCCCGGGACAATTATTTTAAAAAGAAACCTTGCACCTTTTGCAATAAAGCGACAGTGTGGACTTCAGGAAGGACATCTTCCTGCGTGTTTCGGGGCGAAGGAAACTCGCCACGGCTACGCGTCAGTGGCCGAAACCGGAACAGGTGGCCGGGATACACCGAAATTGCAGGCTGTAATGACTCGAAATAAGTGGTAGGAATCGTCAGGAAAATGCAACTGTCCCGGATCAATAGGCGAAAAGCGAATGGTTTAGTATCCTTCGAGTGTGAAGGGCGTAAAGACCATCGGGACTAGGCATATCAAAACAAAGACTGTCAAACAAACTATTGAGACAAGCGCCCATCTGCGCTGTACTCTGGGGATGAGCGCCGAAAGCGTTCTGATCTTTCTGAACGGCTCGATGATACCCGTCATTGCCCCGAAGAAGCTTCCGGTAAAAAGGGAAAAATAAAGCGGATACCCTGCGTAATAATATTCCGACTGGAGCATGTCGAAGGGGCAGTGGTGAGTCGGTATCTGGTAAAAATAAAGAGAGACGAAAGAGATGATCGCTGCAACCGATATGGGGAAGAAGCCTGCCGACAGAATCGAAAAGGGAATAATGAAGAGCTTGCGGGCCGATTTCATCGCCGCAATTCCGAAAGCAATAACAAGGGCAAAAGAACCGAAGAAGACGACCTCTGTCTGTCTGACCGGCAGAGAGGCAAGGGAACTGCCGATGTTCGTTCCTCCCTCGCTGAAGAGTACACCGCAGCAAGAGGTGATAACGTTTGGGTCGATGCCTCTGAAATACAGCAGTTGAAGGACATATCCGGCAAAGACCAGCGGCACGACGAATAGCAGAAGCCTGTATTTTTTTTTGGTCAGCGGATAGTCTTCAGCCCTGCTGTCAAGACTGTCCATGGCGATCCAGGCAGATGCGAAGAAGAAGATCGCGATCTTTATGTAAAGCGCCGAAAAACCGAAGGAGTTCGCATTCAGCGAGCCGGTAGCGCACATCGCTCCCACGAGCAGATTATGCAGGTCGTCTGCGGTATAGATAAAGATGAACGCCGAGACTATCTCAAAGGCCAGCCCGTATCTGACAAGCGTCGAGACGAGGTAGGTCTTTCTCTCGAGCGCCAGTTGCTCCTCTGAACTGCTTCCTATGTCCCAGTTCCTCAATATCCTTATCCCGAGGCCGGCCGCGTAAGTAAGAAGCGCGAGTGTAATTCCGGAACCCAATAGCAGGGCGATGATGCCGGGTTGGAGGAGCATTCCTTATTTCCTTACAACGCTCCTGACCGTGCCGTCGCGCATCTCGACTGTCAGGGTGATAAATTCATTCTCGAATACTATCGGGTCGTGAGAGGCGATGATAACTGTCTTGCCCTTGTCCCACAGTCCCTTCATGATGCCCATATAGTCCCGGGAGAGCGCAGTATCAAGATGGGCGGTCGGCTCATCGGCGAGCATGATCTCAGGATCATTTATCAACGCCCTTGCGATGGCGGTCCTTTGCTGCTCTCCGCCGGACAGGCCCTGCACAGGGAAGTCCCTCCGTTTGGACATCCCGAGCCCTTCAAGTATCCCTTCGGCTTTTTTCCCGAGCGTGCTCATATTTATGTCAGTAGGATAAAGGGGTACCATGACGTTTTCAATAACGGACATGCCCTGGATGAGATGAAACTGCTGGAAGATAAAGCCGAAGGTCTTCCGCCGGATATCGGTGAGGAACCTTTCCGGGAGGTGCGAGATGTCCCTCTCCTCCAAGGTGATCGATCCCGAAGTCGGCCGGGTCATGCAGCCGACGAGTGAAAGGAGAGTGGTCTTGCCCGAGCCGCTCGGCCCTTTGAGGACCACGAAGTCACCGCGTTCGACACCGATTGAGACATCATTTACCGCAAGCGCCTCGTTGGCCTTTCCCTTGTTGTAGTACTTCGTCAGGTTTTCAGTTTTTATAATATTTTCGCTCATATTTATATTTTCACTATTTATTCACTTCTCGCTTTTTCCTACTCACTTTTCACGTTTCATCCGCCCCGGCGGACCCGCAGTGGCGGGCGACTCACGTTCTTATCCCCTCACCACTTCGTCCGGATCAGTGATTGATGCCTTCCAGGAAGGTATGATAGTCGAGGCGATATAGGGTATGACGGTCAGCGCCATCATCATTGCGATCTGATAGGGTGCGATGAAAGGAACGAGCCTGAAATCAGGATAGATAACTGACCAGCCCTTCAGGGCAGGCGCAAAGAAGGACGCCCCGAAGAAGTAGACATGAAGGTACGCCAGGATCACCCCCAGGAGAAAGGAAGAGAGCGAGATGACGAGCCCCTCCCAGAATTTCATCTCGAGGACGTCGGAGGTCTCCCATCCTAAGGCCTTTAGTATGCCTATCTCTTTTTTCTCCTCTGCACTGAGTCCGGATGCCTTGTCCCAGGCCAGTATTATGAAGGCCACCAGCGCCCCGGCAAATAGGGTCACAATAAGTCCGGACCTCCATCCGAACACCGCATCGTAAGTTCGTGTGATCTCTTTTCTCAGAATAGGTCTCGTGTCTGGGAACTGTGCCCTGATCTTCGCCGCGATGACCGGCGCCTCGGCCTCGTTGCCGACCGATACGGCAAGGTCCGTCGCCATCCCGGCGCGCATACCGAATAACTTTTTGATGTCGCGCTCGCTGATAACGATAAGGTCGGCTGTAAGAAGCTCGGACTCGGATTCGAAGATACCGACAACTCGGAATTCCATCAGATCGCCGGCAGATGACAAAAGGGCGATAGTGCCGTCGAGGTCTACGAACCTGGCCTTCGCGACCCCTCTTCCCACTGCCGCAACGCCTGTTTCGTCTTTTCCGGGCAGCCGCCCCCTGAGCAGGCGGTTGTTATGCGAAACAGGCTCGGATGCAGCGACGACCGTATAGTTCGCCTTTACTAGCGTGTCATAATAATATCCCCAGTAGCGGGGTTCGACCGAGGATACACCGGGTATACCGGCAACGTAATTCGAAAACGCGACAGGGACCAGCTCATGCCGGCCCGCGGACATTCTCTGGACGAGCAGTTCGGGAGAGCCTTTCAAAATGAGCATTGCCTCGCGTTTGAAGGAATATGAAAGAAACAGGATCGAGCCCGCGATGAAGACGATGAACGTGAACACGGCAATGATGCCCAGGTTCTTGAACTTCCGCCGCAGAAGCGACTGGAGCGTAAAGTCCAAAACGTTCATATGACTTTTGAGGCTCATCGGCCCTTTACTTTCATCGCGGTTCCGAGAGAACTGAAATCAGGAGGGGGCGTAACCGAGCCTGAGGGGAAATGCTCTATCGACCCCGGGTAGTCCTGAAAAGCGGAAAAGATGTCAGCCTGAGAGGGATGTCTCGTATACCGCGCATCGTTTGAAAAGGAGATGTCCGTCAGTTTTAGTGCCGAGGTTATCTCGCTGAGATCGCTGCCTGCCGACTGAAACCTTGAGACGTTGACCTCCGAGGCCACTCCGAGAAAGAAGAGTGTCAGAAGGCAGAGAAAAACGAAAAGTGAAAAGGCCAGGGATTTTCGCAATTACCTAACGTCCTCCTTCTGTACCCCGCAGAACTCAAGTATTTTTTTTCCGTGGTGGTCCTTCATGAACTCCATCGACAATTATTATATATCATGATATGACGTTGATGTCTCACCTGCAGATGAACTCGTTTAAAAAATGGCTTTTCTATGGTAAAATAACCGAAACTTTAGGGTATTTAGGCCGCTTCCGCCGCAGTCCGGTCCGATGAAGCTGCCTTGAGGAGAAAGTGGACTATGAAAATGTCGGGTGCAGAAATATTCATAGAATGTCTTAAGAAAGAAGGCGTGAAGTATGTTTTCGGTTATCCGGGCGGCGTAGTCCTGAATATCTTCGACTCTCTTCACGACGAAAAGGACCTTCAGCTCATCCTGACAAGGCATGAACAGGGCGCTGTCCATGCTGCCGACGGATACGCAAGGGCGACCGGGAAGGCCGGCGTGGTGCTGGTCACCTCAGGGCCCGGAGCTACAAATACTGTTACCGGGATTGCTACGGCATCAATGGATTCGATCCCTCTTGTCGTTTTTTCCGGCCAGGTGCCGACGATGCTTATAGGCAATGATGCATTTCAGGAGGCGGACATAGTCGGGATAACCAGGCCCTGCACTAAATACAATTACCTTGTAAAAGATGTTAATGAGCTCTCGACGATCATCAAGGAGGCGTTCTATATCGCCACGACCGGCAGGCCGGGGCCTGTCCTGATCGACCTTCCGAAGGACGTCACGACGGCGAAGGCGGATTTCGTCTGGCCTGACTCTGTCGATATGAGGACTTATAAGCCGACCTACGAGGGCAACCGCTACATGATCAACCAGGCCGCCCATATGATAGCAAAGGCCAAGAAGCCGGTCTTCGTCGGGGGTGGGGGCGTGATCAGCTCAGGGGCGGCAAAGGAACTCAAGGAACTCGCAGAACATACCGAAATCCCGGTTACGATGACTTTGATGGGACTCGGAGGGTTTCCCGGAAGCCACAGGCTCTCGCTAGGCATGCCCGGCATGCACGGGACGTATTACGCAAATAAGGCGATACAGGAGTGCGATCTTCTCGTTGCTATCGGCATGCGTTTTGACGACAGGGTAACGGGTAAGATCAGTGCGTTTGCTCCGAACGCAAAGATAGTACATATCGATATCGACCCTACTTCCATCAAAAAGAATGTTCGCGTCGACGTGCCGATAGTCGGCGATGTCAAAAAAGTGCTCCAGGCGATGAACAAGGTCCTGAAGGAAGAAGTAAAGGAACAGTGGCAGGAAGTGAGAAAGGCCTGGCTCAAACAGATAAGCGCCTGGAAGGCCGAAAGACCGATGTCTTACGACAAGGACACCGATATCATAAAGCCGCAGTACGTTGTCGAGAAGATAAATGAACTTACAAAGGGAGACGCCATAATATGTACGGAGGTGGGACAGAACCAGATGTGGACTGCACAGTTTTATAAGTTCGACAAGCCCCGCACGCTCCTTACTTCCGGCGGGCTCGGAACAATGGGCTATGGCTTCCCCGCAGCAATAGGCGCGCAGTTTGCCTTCCCGAACAAACTCGTCATAGATGTTGCCGGAGACGGGAGCATCCAGATGAACATACAGGAACTCGCAACCGCGGTGATCAATAAGCTTCCGGTCAAGGTCGCTATACTGAATAATCGGTTTCTTGGAATGGTGAGACAGTGGCAGGAACTTTTCTTCAAGGAGAGGTACGCGCATACCAGGCTCGAAGAAACGATACCTGACTTTGTCAAAATTGCCGAGGCATATGGCGCGGTCGGGCTGAGGGCGACAAAACGTTCCGAAGTTGAGCCTGTCCTGAGAGAGGCATTCAGCATCAAGCGGCCGGTATTTATGGATTTTGTGATCGACTGGAAGGAGAAGGTATACCCTATGGTGCCCGCAGGCGCTGCGATCGACGAGATGCTTTTCCGCGAAGATGAGAAGAAGTCCGAGAAGAAACTGAAGGCGGTCAAGTAAAACGATGCCCCCTTGGGGGGAATAAAGAGGGGTTATAGAGGAGAGCTATGAGACATACAATATCGATACTCGTTGAAAATAAATTCGGCGTGCTTTCCAGGATTTCAGGACTGTTCAGCGGCAGGGGATACAACATCGAGAGCCTTTCCGTCGGCGAGACGATAGACCCGCAGGTGTCGGTCATGACGATCGTGACGGTCGGGGACGACTGGATCATAGAACAGATCACAAAACAGCTTAACAAGCTTATCGACGTGATCAAGGTGGTGGATATGACCGAACTCGATCATGTCGAGCGCGAGATGGTCCTTATCAAGGTCGCCCCCCGGCAAGAGGACAAGGCAGAGGTCCTGAGGCTTGCCGAGATCTTCAGGGGGAGGGTGATCGACTCGAGCCAGAAGACCTATACCATCGAGATCACCGGAGAAGAAAAGAAGATAGCCGCGCTTTTGGAGCTCCTGAAGCCGATGGGGATCAAGGAATTTGTGAGGACCGGCAAGATCGCGATCGCAAGGGAAGGCACCAAGAAGCCGTAAGTTTTCCGGTAGTCACCTGATACGCTCTGCTTTCTAAGGGAGAATTTATCCCCGCTTCCCGGTCCTACTGAAATAATTAAAAAGAGATAGAGCGCTGCGTCCACGCTATTTCTCCACGAAGATCTCGGTGTTGCCCCTTACCTCCTCCTCAAGCAGATCTCCGATATAGGCTGCCAACAGGTCTTCTTTCTGCAGGGCCGATATCAGGTTTTCTTTTCTTTCCCGGGGGACAAAGATGAGGAGACCCCCCGATGTCTGCGCATCGCACAGAAGGACCTTTTCGTGATCAGGGACGTCGTTTGCCCATATGATATAAGGTAAATACGTCTTGAGGTTCCCCAGCGTGCCGCCCGGCGCGATATTGATTTTCGCGAGCCTGACCGCTTCATCGAAAAAGGGCACACGGCTTGTATATATGCGTGCCTTACATCTGCTTGCGGAAAGCACCTCGTGAAGATGCCCGATGAGGCCGAACCCTGTGATGTCCGTAGCCGTATTCACGCCGACCTCGACCATGATTTCGCAGGCCCTTTTATTTAGTGTCGCCATCGAAAGGGTCAACTCTTCAATGACCGTGTTGCTGCACATCCCGGCCTTTATCCCGGTAGATACAACCCCGGTCCCGATCTTCTTCGTGAGTATCAGGGCATCGCCGGGTTTTGCCTTCGAGTTATCGAGGATCTTGCCGGGATGGACCGTACCCATGACCGTGTAGCCGAATTTCGGTTCCTTGTCCCTGATGGTATGTCCGCCGATGATCGATACTCCGGCCTCGGCCATCTTATCGATCCCTCCCTGTATGACTCTTTGAAGCGTAGGGAAAAAGGCGGGCTGACTCGGGAACATCGCGATATTCAGCGCGACGATGGGTTTGCCGCCCATCGCCCATACGTCTGAAAGCGCATTGGCGGCTGCGATCGCACCGAACCAATAAGGGTCATCGACAATCGGTGTGAAGAAATCGGTCGTGAGTACCACGGCAATATCTTCGGTGATCTTGTATACACCGGCGTCATCCGCATTGGACGAATCGACCAGCACATTCTTGTCTGTAAGAGCAGGCAGCTGCCCCAGCACCTGGGACAGGTCCGAAGGACTGAATTTTGCCGCTCAACCCGCGCAGCTGGAAAGTTCCGTAAGCTTGACAGACATCGTGACCTCCTCTTTTCTAAAGTGTGATATGTCTGTTACCGAGTCCTCGCTCCCGGATAGGTGCCCTTCTTCGTAACCGGGCAGCAGGCCGGGGCAGGCAATTCCCCTTTATATTCTCTGTCAATCAGATCGATAAGGTCCGGGATCATCGGATCCCTAAGGAAATAGCACTTGAGTCTCCCGTCGACAAAAAAATCGATCAGGCCGTATCTTCTCATGAGTGAGAGATGCTGGGAGACATTCGGCTGGCTTATCTCGAGGAAATCCTCAAAATCGCTTACGCACTTTACACCCTTTATAAGTTCTTTAAGAATCTTGATCCTTATAGGGTGAGCGATGACTTTCAGTACCTCTATTTTCCTGTCTATCCCAGCCATAGTGACTCTTTATCGCTGTCTATAATAATTAATGCAGAAGGATGTTATCAATAAAAAAGTTGTAACTGCGTCTGTCCCTCTTTGAGGATGCTGTGACGCGAACAAGAACTTTGTGAATGGCGCTCGCCAGTTTCGATCCCCTTTTGTTACAAAAGTCAGCGTTGAGGCATGTATCTCAAAACTCATATCTCACCTGCAGATATATATTGTCGTCCTTATTCAACTGTCCGAATTGTGTCCAGGGTTTGCCGCCGCCAAAGGTCATTGCCCCGAGGGCCGCCCAGACATGGTCAGAGAAGTTATATTTTACTTCAGGATTCAAAAGGTAATCGCCTACCGAGGGACTGTAGAAGGCGAAAAAGGATAGCTTCAGAGTCTGGTGTATGAGTAATTGCGTCAGCCTCACAAAAGTAAGATCATGAAACTTTCGGTCTTTTGGAAATCCTGCCGGTTGGTTGCTCACATAAGCTGAGTAGTCATGCATATACTCGACATAATATTGCAGTCCAAGGGTAAAATCTTCCCACATTTGCCGTTGATAGCCGATCAGAAATCTTGTCTGCGAATTAGGTATCATTGGGTTTGTACCAGTTCTGTCCTCACGCGAATCATAATATCCCGCCTCAAGACTCAGCACCCCATCGAGAGCTCTTCCCTGGGCGCTTGCGCCGTAAACAGACAGCTTCGGGAAAAAGAGCGTTAGACGCGTCGGCATTGCCGGATTGTCGGGCATCAGCGAAGGCTGCCTGAAAAAACCCCGATATGCATAGAGCGACACGTCGAAACCTGCTATGTCCCGATAAACACGAAAAGCAACCTCAGTATCGTCAAACCTTGCGGTAGGTTTTTTTTCTGACCGGTTTGCAATGCTTGTAAAAGGGTCAAAGATATGGAACCTGGCAGGGTCCGGAAAAGTATTTTCTTCAAAAAACGGCGTAGCGATAATTTCGAAAGAAGCAAATCCCGGATAGACGCCGATCTTTGCGGCATCGATACCTTTTTTTAGATATTCCAGGGGCTTCCCTGAAAAGAAGGCCGCATAATCTTTTGGGAATACATCGTTGATGAAAAGCAGATCGCCGACACCCCAGGTGATGACCTGCCTTCCGACCCTTACGTCCCACTTGCTCTTCGTATAGTCAACGTAGCCCTCTCTCAGTTCCGAGTCCCATTTCTGGTCAATGTGATCGTACCACCCATCAGCTTTTATGAAGACGTGGAAGGGGTCCTTTGTCGTATCGAGTTTCAGTTGCAGTCTCTCCTCCGCCAGCTTGAAATCACCGCCATTTGGGTTAGAGGCAGCCGTATCCGCAGAATAGTTGCTCTGCAAAAACCCACGTAAAGAAATATCGGCTGCACTTGCAGTCGAAAATGGCAAAATCACGCTCGCAATTAAACACAAGAAAAATCTTAGACGTTCAATCGTCATTTAGTCTCCTCTTCGGCCCTTCTCCCTCATAGCCCTTCGAAGAATCTCAACGGACGGAACATTTAGCAGTCTTCCAGACTCGTCTCTGAACATCCTTCAGGAAAACCCGATCAGATCGTGGGGTTCTATGTCTTGGCCGTTGATGAGCACTGAGGGCGAGCCTCTAAGCCCAAGGGCATGAGCCTCTTGATCCTTAATCCGCTGGAAGGTAACATCGGCATCTAAGCCTTCAAGCTCCAAGGCCTTTCTCACGTTTTCCCTCAGCGACTGTTCTGATCCACACCCCGCCGATATATAACATTCAATTTTCATATCTTCATCACTCCCAATTATTCAATCCATTTCTTGGGCGGCTGTTTTAGAAATCTCTCGGAAAAGAGGCTGTCCTCCATCCCGATAGCGTAATCAGTTTTAAGATATGTGACCTGTGTCATATGCCCGCTTTGGAGGTTCTTCATTGTCCTTTTTGTTACCGTTGGGAAACTCTTTATTTCTTTGATTTCATCCGCAGTGAAGACCTTATAGAGTTCTCCCCTCTTGTCAAAGTATTCTTCCTTGAGAGGCAGATAACTTGTCTTATCGACCCATGAGAGCTTGTAGCTGTATTCCATATCCGCTGCTTTCGGAGCGCTCTTCACCACGTAACAATCTTTGCCGCCGAACTTTTCTTCCCTTACGATACTGTGCGTGTCGTCTTCAAGGTTCCTTCCCGATACGTCCTCATAGGTAAAGTCCGAGCCGACAAAGCTTGAATACTTGTCCTTTGCCGCAATCCTTCTTACCATACTGATTGCAGGGACGAAGAGCCACCGGTCGGCGTCTTTGCCGGGATACTTGTAGACCATGAATGTCATGTCCTTCACGTCAGCGGGCTGGAAGAAGTAAATGAAATATTTCTGTTCTCCGCCTGGTGCCCCGTAGTTTTTCCTAAGCATGGTCATTTCGCGCACTCTTTCCTGGCCTCCCTTGCTGATGAGCTTCATCATCACCCGCGCCTTGAAGTCCTTTCCCTGATAGAGAAAGGCTTCCTGTGATTTTTTCATCACTTCGTCAGCAGTCATGGCAAAGGCGCTTTGTGATATCAGCAACATGATCACAACACTAAAAAGTAGTCTTTTCAATTCAAGCCTCCCTTAAAAAGCCAGCCCTGCATGAGAGTAATCAGGGCAGGCAGGTAAATTAATGTCATAATTGCGCTCAGCAGCATCATGCTGACGATAAAAGCTCCGACTGTTATATAAGGCGTAAGCGGGGCAAAGATCATCACGGCGAATGATGCGGCAAAGAGGATGGCATTTCGCATAATTCCTTTCCCCGGGCGCGCCGCTGTCCATAGCAAGGCATCATTTATCGATTCCTTGCCTCCCCCTGTTTCTTTAAGTCTCTGCCTGAACCTGCTTACAAAATGGATGGCGAAGTCCACCGCCATACCGAGGGACAGAGTGGAAAGCACTGATATCGGCATATCGAAGTCCTTTCCGATAAATCCGACGACGCCGTAAATGAGCAGAATCGTAAACAGAAGGGGTGTGTAACCGACAACCGCCCATTTGACGGAGCGGAAGTCGAAGGCGAGGATGGTAAATACGGCGATCAGCGCAAGGACAAAGCCCTTTACCATGTCCCACAAAACTTCATGATTCCACACGAGGTTGAAATACGCGATGCCGGAAGGCTTCATTTCCATGGGTGTGGGATTGGTTTTCCTATAGTCGTCCACCGCACTTATGACATCTTTCATGGCCTGCGCATCCCATGTCTTCAACTGCACCCAGATATTGGCCCTCTTGAAAGGATAGTCAACAACATTGTCCAGGTCTGAGGGTTTCGCAGACATGGAAAACAGGAATAGGTATTGGCCTATCATATCCTTGGTCTCAGGCACAACGTCGTATTTCGGATCGTCATCGTGGAGAACGCGATTAATTCTCTTAACATAATCCACAACAGAGGTTGTCTTGCCCACGACGGGCAGCTTTTCAAGCCGCCTCTGCAGTCCATCTATATACCGCATGGCTTCGGGGGTCTTGATGTAATCATCATCCTTTCCAATTGCCACGACGTAACCGAGGGATGTCCCGCCGAGGGACTTGTTCATCACCGCATCTGCAACGCGAACATCGCTGCCTTTCTTGAACCATTCCACGAGATTGTTGTTCACGGTTATCTTTGATAAACCGACTATCGCTATTACAAACAGGACAAGGCCGACTATTACGGTATTCTTCGGATGGTGAGCCCCGAACCCTGCAAGCTTTCTGAGAAACAGCGATGTCCTGTCTTTGCCGATGTCTTCGGCATGGGCTATCTTTTCTATCTTCTCGTCCTTCACGAAGGTAAACATAGCGGGTATGAAGCTGAAACTGAGAATTCTTAGGGCAAGAGTGCCGAAGGCAACGAGGCCGCCGAATACTTTTACCGGAATGATGTTCATAAAAAGAAGTACGGCAAATCCGGCTGCTGTAGCAAGAGCGGTATTGCGAACCGGACGGCTCACCGCAGTCATGGTCTCGATGATCGCCTTTCTCTTGTTCCTTGTCTCTCTGTACCGGAAATAGAACTCATTGAAGATATGCATGCTGTCGGTTGCTATCGCCATAAGAAAGACAGGCGCCATGGAGCTCATGATATGGATAGGAAAGCCCAGACCGATAAGAAGGCCCATGCTCCAGACGATGCTGATCATTGCGTCCATCATCAGCGTGATCGAAAGGAAGAGGTCCCTGAACATGAGATATCTGACAAAAAGCATGACCATTCCTGCGATGGGAGCGAATATGGCCATGAGCTTGAACATCTCTGCCCCAAACGTATCGCGTGCAACAGGGTCTCCGGCTATGTAATACTTCTCATCTCCTTTTTCTTTCTTGACGATTTCGCGGATCCTGTCTGCTATCTCCTTGCCGTTCGATCCCTTTTCGAGGGGAATGTAGATGGCAGTTGTCTTGCCGTCCTTTGAAATGATCCGATTGATGAAGAGAGGATTTTCGAAAAGCATTTTCCTCAGATGCTCGATCCCTTTCGTGTCTTCCGGGACCTTTGTCATCAGGGGAGCGACTTTCAAGGTTGCATCCTCAACCGTTACGTTATCGATAGTTGTGAAACTCGACACGTCACGAGCCGCGACGCCCTTGACCTTTAATACTTCGTCGGTGATCCTTTGTATGGCCGCGAGGGTGTCCTTGTTGAGTATTCCCTTTTCGTTGACTATGCCGAGGGCTATCATATCCTCATAAAGACTGAAGGTCTTTTCCACTTCATCATTCCATACCCTGACATCGGATGTCGCCGGCAGCATGTTCTTCGGGTTGGTGTCAGTCCTCATCTTTGGGAACTGCGTCATGAACAACAGGGTGACAACCACCGCAAGAATTACGACAAGCTTCGGATGATCTACCGAAAATTCAACGAGTGAAAACTTCCGCATTAGGCCTCCCTATGGATTAATACGAAAAAGAATTATTAATACGGCCATGCGCTGGCGCCGTGTCTGATCTTGTACAAGAAGTATTTTTCGAACCCGATCTTAAGCCATTTGTAAACGATGCCTTCTTTAAGCTCCGATTCCTGTCTCGGCGGAAGAACGGGGCTTGCCTTCATATACATCGCCTTCTTGCCCGTATCCATGAGGCAGAAGACCTCGATCGGGATTTCCTCCGGCGGGGCGGACCCCGTGATGTCAGATGCGATTGTCTTTGCAGCGGTCTTTGCCATTCTCACTGTCATGTAACCGGTTTTCGGTACACCCGTAGGCACGGGCGTAGGTTCCGGCGGCGCTATTGCGACTGCGACTCCGGCGGAAAAGATGTTCTTATGTTTTGTATGCCTGTACCTGCCGTCAACCGGGATGAACCCCTTCGGGTTGCCGAGATGTGCCACAGCAGACACTCCTTTCATAGCAGGGGCGAACATCGAAAGTTTGAAGGGAAGCTTAGTGCCGTCTTTAAGTTTAGCCTCTCCGGCTGTGAACTCTTCTATGGCGGCGTTTGCAATTATCTTAATGTCACGTTTTGCGAATTCATCCTCCATCATCCTTTTTGAGTTCCTTAGCCCGCCAATTCCGAAATGTCCGGCGTACGGCTCCGATGTGACAAACGTGATCGGCACCTTGTGCCTTATATTCCGCTTGCGAAGTTCGGCGTCTACCTCAAAGGCATACTCATAGGGGGGGCCCGAGCAACTCACACCCTGCACTGACCCGATGACGATGCTGCCCGGCGACTCGAGGAACCTGCTCCATGCGCTGTTCGTCCGTTCCGCCTGATCGAGAGTGAATATGCATTCCGTATGTCCCTTTTCGGGACCGAGACCGGGGACTTCTTCAAAGGCGAGGTGCGGCCCGGTCGCTATTACCAGAAAGTCGTAAGAAATTTCCTTTGTTACGGTAATAACCTTCGAACCCTCGGCATCCACACCCGTAGCCTTTTCATGAACAAAGGCGATGCCTTTGCTTTCCAGTATCGGCTTTAAAGACAGGGTTATGTCGCCCGCCTTCCTCCAGCCCATCGCCAGCCATGGCAAGGAAGGGATGAATACGAATTTGTCATCGTCGCTTACGACGGTGATCTCTCCCTTTTTCCCGAGAAGTCTCTTAAGCTCAAAGGCAGCAGTTAACCCGCCGAATGAACCTCCCAATATAACGATCCTCGCCATGTCGCCTCCCGTTTTATTTTTGTAGGGGGAATTCATGAATTGCCCTATTCTAAAACATCCCTATTACCTTGTCGGCTTCGGTCATTAAATCAACCAGACCGCCGTAATCGATATCCTTTATGTTCTTATTTTCATCGGCGCTCTTCAGTCCTCTTAATCGTCTGTCGTCTTCGAGAACATAGGCCGTCCTGACAAAGCCCAGGTCTTCGAGGGCTTGCTCCTTGAGAAAATAGACCCCGTTCTGTAGCAGGACAATATCCGCAGACATATCCCGTGCAATCTTAACGCCCCTTTTGCCTTCCGGTGTGTCAGGCGCGCTTTTTACAATAACTATCATAGGGACCTCCCGTTTGTCGTTTGTTAAAAAATCATTGTGCTGTCGGCCTGTTTAAGGAGTGCTGCGATAGCTGATTCATTTACTACTTTCACGCCTTCAACGACATCCTCTTTTTTTAGTTCGTGCTCGATCAGGGACAGATTATCCGCAAAGACTTCGACCCCCATTTCGGCACAATCCTTTAACGTAGCTTCGAGATTAGTAAAGCCGGTGTCCGTGTCGTCCTGGCCTTTTCTTGCAAGCTGGACCCCGCCGTCAACGAGGATAAGCGATACTGCGATGTCCCATGACATGGCGCCAAGGGCATGCCTTACCGCCTCGGCTGCATTAATGTCGCCATATGGCGGTTTTCTGAGTATCATTGCAATTTTTCCCATATTCTCCTCCTACGCTCCTATATTGAGCCAGATGTCACTCTCGCCCATGGTCTTGAAGAGCCCTTTGAGCGAACCGACCTCTGTTCCGTCGAGATAATCTTCTTGCGCCGCACGGCGAAAGTTGAGACAACCTCCTCAGAGATAAACCTTCAGGCCTCTCTGAATGAGTCCGGAGAATTCCGCCTCTGCGTTTGTAATCCCCTTTGCCTTCTGTTTTTTCAAGAAACAATAGATTCCGTCGGCAGAAGCGATCAGGTTGACGGTGTGCTTCTTGTTTAAGGCCGCGTCTGCGATCTTGATCGTAGAGAGGGTGTTTTCATAAGAGTACGGTGATGTCGAAAGATACAGCGTCATCGTTTTGCCCATTTGTTCCTCCTTTATGGCAGATGCTCGGTTCTGCCCATCTCCTGAATAATCGCGGACTTGAGCTCCGCAATAGATACATCCTGACCCTTGAATACAACGGTGTCATTGATCGCAACCGAAGGGAATGTGTTTAATAATCTCCGGCTCATGAAAGGCATCTCAGTTTTTTTGATAATTTCCAGATCAAAGGTATATTTTCTGGAAAGTTCCGTGACCACGGAATGAATATTGGTTCACCTCTTCCCGGGCGGATCATTGAAATAAAGGGTTATTGTCATTACAGAGCGCTCCGATACATGCTTATATAAAAATATACAGATATTTGAATGCATTGTCAAGTAATTTAATGCCACCCATCGATTTAGACGATTCCACTTCTATTGCCGCCAAAGTAAGACAATCTGCTATAATTACCCTCATGGAAGCTGCACGGGCGCATCTGTTCATCCGGGGGAGGGTCCAGGGAGTCTTCTACAGAGCCTTTACAAGAAATATAGCGGCGAAGCTGGGCCTCAACGGATGGGTGAAAAACCTTTATGACGGTCGTGTTGAAGCGGTCTTTGAGGGCGACAGGACGCTGATCGAGCAGGCTGTTCAGCATTGCAGGGTAGGCCCTCCGGGCGCATATGTCGAGGATATTGAGGTGGTATGGGAAGGGTATTTAGGGCATGAGAAAGGCTTTGAGATAAAACATTAGCCTTCTTCACAGAAGACGGCAGTGAAGAGGAGGCGGAAAGAATGAAAAAAGAAAACAAGAAACTTGGTGAACTCCTTCTGGAGGCGGGACTGATAGATGAATTCCAACTAAAGTCGGCGCTTGCCGAGCAGGCCGAATGGGGTGGAAAAGTCGGTTCGATCATTACAAGAAAGGGATTTGTTTCGGAAAAGGAGATGCTCTCGGTGATCGAAAAACAGTACGGTCTGACCGCTATTTCTCTCGATGCGATCGAAAAACCTTCTGACGAAGTGCTGAAAATGGTTGGAGCGGATGCCGCGAAGAAATTCGGGATTTTTCCCGTTGGGTTCGAGGGAAAAACACTCCTGATAGCGATTGCAGACCCTACCGATCTCAAGACCATAGACGACATAACTTTCAAGTTGGGGATGAGGATTAAACCCCTGCTTGCGCTCGAGTCCGAGATCGTTAGGGCAATCGCGGAATATTATGAGGGAAATATCGCGGGAGAGAGTTTCCGTATGACCAAAGAGAAACTGGCGCAGTTTGATGCCTCGTTTTCGGCGGATAATATCCAAACGGAGCCGGAAAAAAGCGCTGCTAAGCCGAAGACTGATATTTCTCAAAAGGTCGTCATCGAGAGTCTCATTGAACTGCTTGTCTCAAAGGGGATCATTACTAGGGAGGAACTGATAAAGATAATAAAGTCCAGGGGCCGCTCTTAGGCACATCATCATTTGAAGACAATGCCCCGGCCTTCTATGCAAATATTGACTATGGTCAACCGGCTTGAAAAAAAAGTCATGTCCGGCGGTGATGTTTCCTGTGAGGAAGCGGTATTTATATCGTCGATTTCCGCCGAAAGTGTAGGCGATCTGTTCGCTGCGGCAAACAGGATCAGAGGCCGTTTTCGCGGAAATATCATAGACATCTGCGCTATTATAAATGCAAAGTCCGGAGCGTGTACCGAGGACTGCGCCTACTGCGCACAGTCCGCCGGGAGCTCTTCCGATACCCCGGTGTTTCCCCTCGTTGATAAACGTGCAGTCCTCGGAAAGGCAGCGGAGGCAAAACGTGGAGGCGCGGCACGCTTCTGCATCGTGACAAGCGGGCGAAAAGCGTCCGATACGGATATACCAAAAATAGCGGAAATGATTTCTGAAGTCAGGGCATCCGGGCTTCTGCCGTGCGCCACCCTCGGGCTTCTCGGGAAAGAGGAATTGTTTCTTTTGAGAGAGGCCGGTCTTGAGCGATTCCATCATAACCTTGAGACATCCGAGAGATTTTTTCCGGAGATATGCACTACGCATACCTACAGCGACAAGATACAGACGATTGCGGCGGCGAAGTCCGCGGGGCTTTCTTTATGTTCGGGCGGTATCTTCGGACTCGGAGAGACATGGGAAGACAGGATCGACATGGGAATGGCGCTCAGAGAGATCGGTCCCGACTCTGTTCCCCTCAATTTTCTGATACCGATCAGGGGCTCCAGGCTGGGATCGAGAAATCAACTCAAACCCATCGAGGCGCTAAAAATAATAAGCCTCTTCAGGTTCCTTCTTCCGGGCAAGGAGATCCGGGTCTGCGGGGGACGTGTGCAGACTCTCGGGGAATTCAATTCATTTATATTCCTTGCCGGGGCTGACGGCCTGCTCTCTGGGAATTACCTGACGATATCGGGCAGAAGCTTTGAGGATGACTTGAGACTTATCGGAGAGCAGGGGCTTAAGATATCCCGCATCACCGCATAGGCAGCTATGGAGGACAGGATGGTTAGCATTCGTATGAGGGCGTCCAGGCGGGTCACAGGGAAGAACCGCAATAAATCTTTAGACCAGCACATATCCGGCGCCGAGGGACTATTCGAACGGAGTTCGACTGCCTCAGTCATTGAAGGATATATCCTCAGGGCGATGGCCCATCCGCGAGGCAGGCCGGACCGGATCGAGATTACGCTGGAGGGGACCAGAGAGAGGCCGAAAAAAATACGGTCACTCCCGGTAAGGACAGTAGCATGTGCGTCACCACAAGCTTCGCAGCGCCACATAAAGAAAATTCTTGTCTCGGCCGGGGTAACGTATACAGCAATAGACGAGGCGCTAAAAGTAGTCTACAGCGAAAGGACTATGCGCGGCGCTTCTGTCATATGTGCCGGATCCGGGAGAAGGATTGAACCTGACAGGGAAAGGGGGGTTCGTGCTTCGAGACTGGGGATCAGCCGCGCTGCGGGCCATGCACTCAGTCGCGAACTGACCAGAGAAAGGATCAATTCCGAAACCGTGCGAGAGGCCGTGGTCCTTGCATCGAAGGTTGCTTCCTGCGAACAGGTGATCGCGGAGCTCTGTGTTTCGGACGATCCTGATTACACCACAGGCTATGTTTCTTCAAGAAAGTTCGGATACGTGAGGATACCGCATATAAAGAGAAAGGGGGACTGGAGGGGAGGAAGGGTCTTTTTCATGAGAGACGACGCAGACCTGAGCGCGGCGATCTCCTTTCTTGAGAAGACGCCTGTGCTCGTCGACAAGGTGTCGGAATGTCTCGGCGTCTTATCTGTCAATGAAGTCATTGGTCATTGTCATATATAATCCCGCAGCAAGAAGGGCATCGGAAGGAAAGATCGCCCGTGCCACGGCATACCTTGAGGAAAAGGGTTTTGCCGTAGAACTGCTCCGCACTGAAACGGCCGGCCACGCCAGGCAACTTGCGGCCGATGCACTGAAGAGGAACCCGCGTCTTATAATCGCAGCCGGGGGCGACGGTACTGTCAATGAGGTGATCAACGGTATTGTACGGACTGATACGCCGCTTGGGGTACTTCCCCTGGGGACGACGAATGTTTTGGCCAAAGAACTCGACATTCCCGAAGATATTTACGGCGCGCTCGAAACAGCGGTGACATCGAGCCCCAAAAGGGTGTCCCTCGGTATGATAGAAACCGGAAGCGGAAAAGATCTTGCATCGAGGTTCTTTTGTCTGATGGCGGGCATAGGACTTGACGGCAAGGCGGTTTATGATGTGAATGCAGCCGTAAAAAAAATATCGGGCAAGGCAGCATATATCCTTAGCGGAATACGCAATATTATGGGATATTCTCCGGAGAGACTCTCCTTCATAATAGACGGGAAAGAGTATACCGGTTTTTCCGCGGTCATCGGTAAGGCGGCTAAATACGGCGGACACTTCAAGGTGACGCCGGATGCGAGCCTGCTGGACCCTTCCCTGTTCGTATGCCTGTTTAAGGGAGGCCGCCGCCGCGATTTATTGAGATATGCCATCGGGGTCATCAGGGGGAAACATCTGGCTTACGAAGATGTGATTTATCTCAGAGCAATGGAGATCGAGGTACGGGGGAATGCCCATATACAGATAGACGGAGATTATATGGGTCTTACGCCGGCTAAGGTGTCGACGGCGAGAGACGCGCTTATGTTGGTATATGGCGGCCGGCGATGACACCACCCCCGATCACGGTCTCTCCTGCGTAAAAGACCGCACTCTGTCCGGGAGCGGGGGCCCACTGAGGCTCATCGAAAAAAACCTTTGCCTGTGTGCCGAAGACATTAACTTCTGCCGGTCTGTCCTCCATCATCGAGCGCACCTTCACTGTAGCCTTGAAAGAACTCCCGGAGGGGGGGAACAACCAATTGAGATCAGTGACGATAATCTCTTCCCTCATCGCGTCTTCCGGAGAACCGACACGGACGATATTGTTTGCAGTATCTATGTCCGTCACATAATATGGTCTGAGAGAGGATAGTCTCAATCCTTTTCTCTGTCCGATGGTGTACCGGCATATTCCCTTATGGGTACCCAGCTCCCGGCCTGTCTTGTCTATGATGGGCCCAGGTCTGCAAGCAGAGGGCGACAGGTTTTTAATGAACCCGGAGTAATTCTTGTCTCCGATAAAACAAATCTCCTGGCTCTCCGGCCTATCGGCGGCCGGCAGCAGCAAGGAACGTGCAATATCTCTGACGTCAGTCTTTTTGAGTTCACCGAGAGGCAAGACCAGCCTTTCCAGTTCCTCCGGCCTTAACACGTAAAGGACATAGGACTGGTCTTTTTTGGGGTCTATGCCTTTTTTTAAAGAGAATCTTTTATTTTGGGGCCATACAGTGATTCGTTTTTCTACTCTCGCGTAATGGCCGGTAGCTATATAGTCAGCGCCTCTTTTTCTTGCCTCTTCGAGAAGAAAGGGGAACTTGATGTGTCGATTGCACAGGATGCAGGGGTTCGGCGTCAAGCCGCTTTTGTATGCCTCAACAAACGGCTCGATCACCTTTTCAATAAATATCTCCCTCACGTCTATCGATGAATGAGGTATGCCGAGGATATCGGCCGTCTTTGATGCGCCGTCGGTCGCCTCCAGTGAACAGCATGCAGCAGAGTCGGACCTGTTTCTGGCCTCCCAGAGGATGAAACTGACCCCCTCGACCTCGAACCCCTGTTTCTGGAGAAGATACGCGGTGACGCTTGAATCGACCCCGCCGCTCATTCCGACGATAACTTTGCCCATGTTTTTACTATAACAGAAAGGTGCGTGCCTTTTTGTAACGGCGCTAAGTCATTTTCGGCCCTCGCTTGGGGAATGTCAAACCGTTGCTGACCATGACGTTACCCTGGGTTCGTAATAGGCAAATAGCAAAATCCGGTTGTTTGTAATATAATAATTACTTATCTTTACCTGGAAAAAATTTTTTTAAAAAGAGGAGGCAGTGATGATAAAGGTCTACTATGATAAAGATGCGAATTTGGGGATCCTCAAGAAGAAGAAGATTGTCGTGATGGGATATGGCAGTCAGGGGCATGCCCATGCCAATAATCTTAAGGAAAGCGGTATGGATGTCATCGTCGGAATAAGGCAGGGCGCGAGCTGGGACAAGGCTAAGAAGGCCGGCTTCAAGGTGATGGCGCCGGCTGATGCGTCGAAGGTCGCTGACGTGATAATGATTCTTCTGCCCGACGAATACCAGGCTGATATATACAAGGCGGAGATAGCACCGAATATGAAAAAGGGAGTCTATCTGGCCTTTGCCCATGGGTTCAATATCCATTTCGGTCAGATCGTGCCGCCTGCGGATGCGAATGTATTTATGGCCGCTCCGAAGGGGCCGGGACATCTCGTCAGGTCCGAATACACAAAAGGCAGCGGTGTGCCGTGTCTCATCGCCATTCATCAGGACCCGTCGAAGAACACCAAGGACATAGCCCTTGCCTACGCGTCGGCCATCGGTGGGGGCAGGGCCGGCATTATTGAAACCTCTTTCAGGGAAGAGACGGAGACCGACCTTTTCGGAGAACAGGTCGTGTTGTGCGGGGGATTAACATCCCTGATCCAGGCCGGATTCGAAACACTCGTCGAGGCCGGATACGCACCTGAAATGGCCTATTTCGAGTGTCTGCACGAGGTCAAGCTTATCGTCGACTTGATTTACGAGGGCGGCATCTCGAATATGAGATACTCTATCAGCAATACGGCGCAATACGGCGATCTTACGAGAGGTCCGAGGATTGTAACGGACAAGACGAAAAAGGAGATGAAGAAGATCCTCCAGGAAATACAGGACGGTGTCTTTGCGCGGGAATGGATGCTCGAGTGCAGGGCGAACAAGCCCGTCTTCAACGCTTTGACAAAGAAGGGTGAAAGACACCTGATCGAAGAGGTGGGCGCCAAACTCAGGTCGATGATGCCCTGGCTGAAGAAGGGAAAGCTGGTCGACAAGTCGAAGGCATAAGGGTTTCAGTGTATAGTGTCGGTGGCCGATCGCAGAAGTATTGCTCATATTCGTCTCTGGCATTGTCATTGACACTAAAATATGATGAAATTCGCACCTGAAGGTTATCCATTTATTATTTTTTTCGGGATCGTTACGATAGCGACCGCTTTTTTCGGCGGCATCTTCTTTGCTTTCCTGCCTCTTATTCTTACCCTCTTTATGCTCTACTTCTTCCGTGATCCTGAGCGGCTTGTCCCAAAAGGTAAAAATGTTTTTGTATCTCCTGCAGATGGGAAGGTCATTTTGATAAGGGACGTGCATGAATCGAAGTACCTTCACGCGGACGTAAAAGAGATCAGTATTTTCATGTCCCCCATGAACGTGCACGTAAACCGCGCGCCATGCGATGGAAGGGTGAAGATGGTGAAACGTAACGAAGGGCGGTTCTGTGCAGCTTACAAAGATGAGGCCTCCGTCTGCAACGAGAATATCGAAATGGTGCTCGAAACTACATACGGCGATGTGCTTGTAAAGCAGGTTGCGGGCTTTCTGGCCAGAAGGGTGGTATGCAGGAAAAAGGAGGGCGACATCCTGAGGCGCGGCGAGCGATACGGCATCATAAAGTTCAGCTCCAGAGTCGATCTGTATATCCCCGGCAACGCGAAGATCAGGATTAAGCTTGGGGACATGGTGACGGCCGGAGAGACTATAATCGGCGAGATGCCGGATTAGAGTCTGTCCATAAATTCGTATGTTGTCATTTTCCCATAACTCTGAATTGTATGTTTTTCGCCTGATGAGATATTGCATGGACCGTAAAGAAAGGATTTGAAATACGATGGGCAACGAACCTGACAAGGTCATATACTCCATGATCGGAGTTAGCAAATATTATGACAAAAAGCCGGTTTTAAAGGATATCTATCTCTCTTATTTTTACGGGGCAAAGATAGGCGTCCTCGGTCTAAACGGATCAGGGAAAAGCTCCCTTCTCCGTATCCTCGCGGGAAGGGACAAGGAGTTCAACGGGGAGACCGTCCTCTCCCCGGGGCACACCGTGGGTTTTCTCGAACAAGAGCCGGAACTGGACAACAGAAAGACGGTGAGGGAGGTCGTGGAAGAAGGGGTGCAGGAGACAGTAGATGCCCTTAAGGAATATAACCTCATCAACGAGAAATTCGCCGGGCCTATGTCGGACGACGAGATGAACAAGCTTATCGAACGTCAGGGAAAGGTGCAGGAGAAGCTCGATGCCCTTGATGCATGGGACCTTGATTCACGCCTTGAGATGGCGATGGACGCCCTGAGGTGTCCTGCCGGAGATACACCGGTCAAGGTCCTTTCCGGGGGCGAAAGAAGGCGAGTGGCCCTCTGCAGACTTCTTCTGAAAAAGCCGGATATCCTCCTCCTCGACGAACCCACCAACCACCTGGATGCCGAGACAGTTGCCTGGCTGGAGCACCATCTGCAGGGCTATTCCGGCACAGTCATCGCGGTAACGCATGACCGCTATTTCCTCGATAATGTTGCCGGCTGGATTCTGGAGCTCGACAGGGGCGAGGGGATACCATGGAAGGGAAACTATTCATCCTGGCTCGAACAAAAGAAAAACCGCCTCAAGCAGGAGGAAAAGGCCGAGAGCGAGAGGCAGAAGACCCTGCAGCGCGAACTGGAGTGGATACAGATGTCTCCAAAAGGCCGCCACGCAAAGGCGAAGGCGCGCATAAATTCCTATGAGGCACTGCTGAGTCAGGATATCGACAAAAGGTCACAGGAACTTGAAATCTACGTCCCGCCAGGACCCAGGCTGGGCAGCGTCGTTATCGATGCGGACAACGTGTCCAAGGCCTACGAAGACAACATCCTCGTCGAAGGGATGACCTTCTCACTTCCTCCCGGCGGAATCGTGGGGGTAATCGGGCCGAACGGGGCAGGAAAGACCACCCTTTTCAGGATGATCACCGGTGGGGAAAAGCCTGATTCCGGCGTCTTCAGGATCGGAGAAACCGTCAAACTGGCATATGTCGACCAGAGCCGTGACGACCTCGATCAGAGCAAGAGCATATGGGAGGTCATTTCCGGAGGTGAGGATGCCATTCAGCTGGGGAAGAGGCAGATCAACTCCCGGGCCTATGTGGCACGCTTTAATTTCTCCGGTTCCGATCAGCAGAAAAAAGTTTCGATGCTCTCAGGAGGAGAAAGGAACCGTGTCCATCTCGCGCGCATGCTCAAGGAAGAGGCCAATGTCCTTCTTCTTGACGAGCCTACCAACGATCTGGACGTCAACACCATGCGTGCTCTGGAAGAGGCATTGGAGAATTTTGCGGGCTGTGCCGTTGTCATAAGCCACGACCGGTGGTTCCTCGACCGTATCGCCACCCATATCCTCGCCTTTGAGGGCGACAGCAAGGTGGTCTGGTTTGATGGGAACTACTCCGAGTATGAGGCCGACAGAAAGGCCCGCCTGGGCGCCGAGGCGGACCAGCCCCACCGAATCAAATACAGGCATTTGTCGAGGAGATAAGCACGTGTTAAAGGCCTTTGATAAAGCCGCGGGTAAGAATTATCCTGAAGAACGGCAAAAACTCTGTATATAATAATTTCTGGGAGTAACTGTGAACGACGATAAAAAATTCGATCCGAAGAAACTCGCAAAGCTTAATGACCCGGGGAGACTGGAATACCTGGATCCGGACCTTATCTGGGAAAAGGCGGCCCTGCCGGACCCTTCCGTCCTGATAGACATCGGCGCCGGGACCGGTTTGTTTGCCCTCATCTTCAGCAGGAAAATGAAAAATGGAAAGGTCTATGCCTGTGATATCTCGGATGAGATGATTTCCTGGATGAATGACAATCTGCCGGCAGAATCGAAAGGGGTCGTAATCCCGATGAGAACGGAGGAGAACTTCCTCCCTCTCCCCGACGGCTCAGCCGACCTTGTCTATATGATCAACCTGCACCACGAGCTTGAAGATCCGCAAAGGGTTTTGAAGGAATCGCGCAGGCTCTTGAAAAAAGGGGGCAAGGTGATGGTCATCGACTGGAAGAAGGAACCGACCCCGGAAGGTCCGCCCGTTGAAATCAGGGTCACGGAAGAGATGATCGAGTCCCATATGCGCAGCGCCGGTTTTTCAAAGATCACTAAATATTCTGTGCTCCCCTATCACTCTTTTTTGATCGGGAGTAAGGAGTCGGATGTCTGACGGAGCTTGATCGGTACTTCCTAAAATCGTGCCGCCACAATGATTTTTTAAATGTAATAACCCAGACTGTCTATTCTGGGTTATTTGTCTCCTTGGCCATATCAATTCATTGTTCTTACTGCTCAACCAACTCCACACGTCTATTTTTGGCTCGGCCTTCTTCCGTTTTATTAGATGCTACCGGGGCCCAAGGGCCGTTACCGTGAGCCTTCAAGCGGCTGGCCGCGATCCCGTACTTGCCGACCAGGGACTTTACGACTACGTCGGCCCTGGCCTGCGAAAGCTTCATATTTGAGTCTATTCCTCCCACGTTGTCCGTGTGACCGACCACATTCACTTTGAGACTTGGCTCCTTCTTCAGCAGCTTGGCAACCTCCGATATGGCTGCTTCTGACCCTGGCTTAATCACGGACTCGCCTGTGTCAAAGTAGATACCGTATACAGCAGTATGTCCCGTTGCCTTGATGTCGTTCGAAAAGACATCCGCGTTGGCGATGATATCCTGTCTCATTGCTTGCTTTTCGACAATTACGAGATCTGGTTTAGGCCCATAGGCAGTGAGTTGCACCCATATCTCTTTACCGTCCTTGACAACTTTCATGAATGAATATTCATCGTTACTAAAGAGAACAGTTCCGCCGATCTTTTTGACGGCATTTTCATAGTTGCGGTGGATCTGAAGAGTAGATGGTTCTTTCGCACCTTCCTTCAACTCATAGGCAATACGGTAGTAATGGCCTTCCACCTTGATCTCCTTGATCTTTTCATCCCTGAAGGTGTTCGAGCCGAACTCATTTTCCTCAAAATAAGAGATATAAAATCCCGGCATGCGGTTAAAAAGAGGATGGTCCTTGCTGCCTTCTTTGTCTTCCTGTGCAAGGGCGACCCCTGTGATCATCATTGAGAGACATACGATGTTCAGCCACATGTGGACGATTCTTTTCATAATGCTTCTCCTCCCCATTGAATATTGAATAAAGTGTGTTTCTAATGAGGCACTCTCTCCTTAAAAATAGGTGAAGCATGCGTTGGGAAAAGAAGCCCCCAGAATATTCTCATACAGATTAAGTAGAGTCAAGTGTAATTGTCAACGGAATTTTTAAGTTTTCGCCCTGTACTCTTGCTGCAAAAAGGCATGATGCCATGTCCCGGCAGGGTTTTATAAACTTTTCCGCTCCTTCCTCCAAATAGAATCAAAACTTGCTACAATCTGAATATTAAAGATAAAGGACTACGCTATAAAGGCTGAAAAACGACTGTGAGCCGGAGAGAACGCCGGGAAATTTACTTGAACAATTTTGGAAGATAAATAATACTTTACTCATCAGGAGCTATACGCAGGTTTCCTTACTGGACTCAACACTGTAGCGTTTCTGCTACAGACGAAAGGTTACTTTTGGAAAGAAATGGCCACCAAGCTGCGCCGGGCGAGAGGTACCCACTCATAGCACACAGCGGAAGGCGGCTTTACGCGATGTCATGCGATGTCATATCCTGACTAAAGCCGAATCGCAATCGGTTCTACCTGCTGCTGCTCCTAAAAATCAACGTTCCCTCTCCGTTATCAATAACTCCCTCCTGCTGGTGCAGATGCTCTTCTCGTCAACGATAAGGTTATTGTCCTGAAATGATGAACCTGCCGAGCCAATCGTATCAACCCAACTGAACTAAGTATGACAGGTGAATAAAGTATGGTGTCCACGGAATTGGGACGGATCTATCTTGAGAGGCGGCGATCCGCAGTTGCAGAACAATTATCTTATGGTTCCGCTTCCTCTGCGTGGGCGCCGAAGTTTTAGGGGGACACGGAACTAGAAATCCCGTGTCCCCCAAATGTAGTCTTAAGTTAATTCTTTACCAACTTCCAATTACCGGTCTCTCAATTATTACCGGACACTATTGAGTTAATTCGAAAACGGGTCGCCCGAAAACCAGACCGGGATGTTGTGGTTCAATATACTATACACGTCGATCTGCAACTGCGTAAGGGGCCCTTGGCCGGTGCCTCCGGTGCTTCCATCGGGCTGGGGCGGCCAATCATTAGGGTTGCTGTTCTGATTCATCTGAGCTCTTTCAGCCGGGGTAAAAACATGGATGTCAGTTACGGAAGTGTAAACTGGAATAGTACCATCTCCTGGGTTCCCGGTTGTGTGCACAATGTTTTTCGCAATGTCCGGCGTTAATGGATTAGCGTGAAAAGGAGTAATCATATCAGCCGAATATGGTACAAGGGGTTGAGCTGTGTAAGCGGCGATAGTTGGCTGCACAGAACAACTCAGGTTCCCTTGAGTATCATAACCCAGTGCCCCACTGCAACAATACGGCCTCCCTTGACTGTCATTAAACAGTATACCCTCCCCTACACCGCATGAGTATCCCCCGGCTGCTGTGAGCCCCCTTGTATGATTGGGATCTGTGATAGGCCCGACCTTTGGCTTATATATCGGATTTGGAGTCGGCGGCTGGACGTTGCCGATAGTAAAATCGCCGGTGGCAGCAAGGGCGCCGTTCAGGTAGAAATCCACCCTCCATTGTCCCGGTAAGGTTGCCGCCTTCTGCCCACTTATGAGTATCCCAGCCGCGTCACAGCCGCCCCCGCTAAAGGTTAATGTATCCTTTGTGGTGCTGTACAGCGAGTTGTCGGGCGCAAAGAACTGGAACTTGATAGTGTCTCCGACGACCCCAGTAGTGAAGTATACCCAGAAATTCACGGTGCTGTCGGTTGGGCTATACACGGTCTTGCCTACAGGGGTAGAGCAGTTACTGTTAAAGGGGTCCCCGGTGATTTGCTGGTTGACTACAGTGATGGTGGCTGCTGCTATACATTGACCCGTGTAGGTAGCGACAGTTGGCTGCACGGAACAACTCCGGTTGTTAGCACTCAGTGTTCCACTGCAACAACTCTCATACCCTTGACGATCAATAAACAGTATACCCTCCCCCACAGCGCATGAGTATCCATTCAAGCACGATTCTGCCGGTGGCGGCGTGCATGCCTGCGTCAACACAGTCGCAGTCGACGGCGTCCCTGTGCACCCTGCGGGTATGTTGCCGATCACCGTCCTTGTCTGCTGGCCGTTCACACACGCCGACCATGGCGAATACGTATAGTCTGTACATGCTGCCGGTGGCGCCGTACATGACTGCGTCAATTGCGGCTGTATCGACGGCGTCCCTGTGCACCCTGCGGGTATGTTGCCGATCACCGTCCTAATCTGCTGGCCGTTCACACACGCCGACCATGGCGAATACGTATAGTCTGTACATGCTGCCGGTGGCGGCGTGCATATCTGCGTCAATTGCTGCAGTATCGACGGCGTTCCTGTGCACCCTGCGGGTATGGTTCCGATCACCGTCCTGCTCTGCACGCCGCTTGCATCACATGCCGACCATGCCGAATACGTCCAGTCTGTGCATGCTGCCGGACCAGCACAATATAGTGAATTTTGAGTATATACATAGCCGGTACACTGGTTGTTAGCATCCAGTGTTCCAGGGGCAGCGCAACACACAGGGTACCCAGCAATGTTAATAAACGGTATATCACCTGTGAGGCAGCATAACGCTGCAAGCTGTGCATGCCGAGATTGATTATGAGGATTTGCCAGAGGGTTGACATTTTGTTGATATTTTGTTGCCCCGCTGGAGTCATAGGGAGATATGTTTAATCCGGCATATACAGGAATTGACGAGGAGGTATACATCGGAGTAGGGATGAGCGTCGTATACTTGGGAAACAGTCCTGCCTCATAGGCCGAGGTATACATCGCCAAGCTGTCGAGAAAACGTCGCACTCCTGCGTCGGCCGGCAAAGTAGTCCCGGAGGGCAAAGTCAGTGGCTTTCCAGATTTTTTTCCGTCAAAGACACCATCTGAGATGTCTTCCGACAATGCTTTCAATACGCTATCCGGGTCCGTTGGCGACAACGTGTTTGCCAACGTGTCGAGAGCCCCAAGGACTATTCCTACCTGAGTTTCCTGTCTTTTAGTTGTGATTAAGTTTTTGTCAAAGTTAGGGATGACATATTGAGGGCCCGTCTGTAAATTATAAATGCCGTTTATCCAGTTTGTCGCTCTGTCGATGTTATACTCAGCTCCTTTTGCCGCATCATTGGAGCCGGTAGCCATAAAACCCTTTGCAAGCGACGCCACCATATCCGACAGAGGGGTAACGGCAACCCGGTTTAGTCCAGATGCAGGGACTGAGGAAAAAAGAGAGGAAAGGGGCTTGGAGCTTACTGTTTTTCCATCATATCTGCTGATATAGGTTCCACCATCAACAGCCACTTCTATCGGTCCAGACGGTTGTGACTTCAAGATCACGTTAAAGCTTCCTGCCGAATCGGTTTGCCCATTTCCAAGGGCAGATCCCCGGGAACCATCCTGATTCAGCTCATAGATCGCCACATTGGCTCCTACGACCGCTCCTCCTTTAACCACTGTCCCCGAGATCAGATTGCCCGCGCCATGGTTGACCAACTTAAGCATGATGTTGCCGTCAGTTGTCGGCACAAGCTGTAATACCGCCCAGTATGACGCACCCTTATAAATGACTTTCGGGATGACCAACAGAAATCCTGATGTACTTCGTGACAGAATGGCAGGTGCATTGCAACCCCCCTGCGTTGTTACTGTGTAATTTAACAGCTTAACCCATTTGGATCCATCCGAGGTAGGCACGATTTGAAAATCAGCAGTGTAGAAATTCCCATTATAACTTCCGACTGGAACGTGAAGTATGAGATCAGGAGATACGGTTGACGAACAATCGGTACCAGAAGCGTAAGTCGTTGCCGAGAAAACTGCCACGAGTGTGAAAACTATTGCTATAAGCCAGCCCTTGCGAAGCCTTTTCATGTTTTTCTCCTTAACATCCAGATTTTACCAGGATCTTACAAGCCCGACGATTTCCTGGCTATAGCTCCGCCGGGGTGGTGTGAGGAGGTACGGTCAAATGCCGTCCCTTACCGCGAGTTGTAGACATTGCGGGACACATGCCATATCATTGCCGCCTTTCATCAGATTTTTTCAAGCAGTATGCAACTAATGTAAGTACACATCAAGGATATTTGATCAAGCGACAGATATCTATAGGACTATGGCTGTTTTTCTTGTAAGAATTACGCCTACAAACCAGAGGAAGGACTAAGAACCTACAAATTAGTAGGCACGTTTCGGGATAATAAAGACTGCACTTACCGTTACTTAACCTTACAGACAATGTCGGATTACCTTCGCATTGTTGAGTACACCGTAACTAACACGGGGCGGAAGTTCACTGGTATTTATTTCGATTCGAAAACCCTCGTCTATTCCAAGAATTCGGGCGTTGCGGTGTATTGGATGTATACGTCCCGGAATGCTTCCATGGAATGAGGGTTTGTAGCGATAACTGTTATATCGTGAGTTTCCGGCAGTCGTGCTTTACGCACGACTGCCGGAAACTCACGTTTTATCGGTATATCAGACGCGCGAAAGAGTGATATAGCAAATGGTTTCCCATCGGGATATAATTTCTCTCTATCCTCAGCCACAACAAATACCCAGTTTCGGTTACCTGTTGTCTTAAAGTACTTCTTTTTAATCCAGACAGGACTTTTGTCGGGATGTCTGCGCTTTGCCCATTGCCATAGAGACTGCCAAATCTCATTGTCTACATGCTTAAAGGTGTCCTTAGCATTTACAGTCCTATGATAGTTCGCCCATCCCTTAATAAGCGGGTTGAGCGACAGTATCAAATTGATCTGTTTTGCTGTTTTGTTGTCCTTTATGGCATTCCTGACTTTATCCAGGCAGGCTTTCACATTTTTCTTGGACGGCTTGATGAGCAGTTTGCCGCTGTATTTACGAATGTTCACACCAAGAAAATCAAAACCCATATCGATATGCGTAATACCGGTCTTCTCCGGAGAGAGTTCCAGTCCTCTTGCTGAAAGAAACTTCTCAACTAAAGGTTGACTTCATTCTCCAGCAACTCCTTGGAGTTTCCTGTGATGATAAAGTCATCTGCATATCTCACCATATGAACCTTGTCTTGTCTGCGAAACTTTTTCAGTTCCGCCTCCAATCCATCAAGCGTCATATTAGCCAACGCTGCCGAGGCAACCCCGCCCTGCGGAGTCCCTGACTCTGTCGGATAAAGGATTCGTTTGTGAATATAACCTGCCTTTAACCATTTACGGAGAATCTTCTTATCCATCGGGATATTGTTGATTAACCATTCATGGTTGATATTGTCAAAGCAACCTTTGATGTCGCCTTCAAGTATCCACTTTGAAGATGTCTTCTTTGACAATATTCTGAAACATTGTCCGATAGCATCCTGTGTGGCCCTCTCAGGTCTGAACCCGTATGAGTTCCTGTCCGCTTTTGTCTCCGAGACTGGTTCGAGGGCTAATAGATACACCGCTTGCATAGCCCTGTCCTTCATCGTCGGGATTCCCAGCGGACGCATCTTATCTTTGCTTTTTGGAATGTAGACCCGCCTTAACGGAAGAGGCTTATAACCCCGTCTGTTAAGGTTTTGTACTGCATGAGATTTGCTTTCAGGTGTTGACCATAGTTGCCTGTCAACTCCCGCTGTTCTTTTGCCTTCGTTTTCAGTAACCCTCTTTGCGGCTATTGCCTTGCCGGAAAACGAGCCGGTCAGTAAACGTTGCAAGACTTTCACCTTGTTCCATCTACCTTCCTGCGTTGCCTTTACAATACGGATTTGCAGCCTCCTTACGTTTCTGATACACTGAGCCCAATTAATATTGGGCCATTGCACAGTCCCGTAGAAGGATGCACATACATTAACACCTGTATTCATTTCCTTTTCCTCCTTAGAAGGTTCTGTAAACTATCTTGTAAAGAAAGACCAAATGGAAGTCTGCCTGCTTTCGCATAGAATAATGTCGCTCTCGCTCAATCCTTATCCGGCCCGCTACAGGCCGGCATTCGCTTTTTCCATACTCCTCTGCCCACACCCCTATCGGCGACCCTTGCGGGTTGCTTTCCCTTTCGGGAGAGATATGGGTTTGCCAAGTTCCGCATGTGTAACACTGATGGGTTAGACCCTGCCTCTTCTCCGATAGCCATTATGTCCGTGTAACCCCAAACCAAAAAAGAGATTAACCGGCTATATACCTTTTTGGTCCAAGCCTGTTCAGCATCTTTGGCTTGTTTCACATCACGAAGTTTATCAGCAGTTCACATATGTTGGTCATGCCATCAAGCCCGGCACCTTATCCGCCTCGATGCTGGCAGATATATCGTCGCCTCACGGCTCTGATTAGACCTTTACAGATCAGGTTACCCTTTTCCTGTCCGCACTTTATTCAGGACAGTATGCTACCCCTAACGGAATAGAGGGTTTCACTAATCGCAATACTTTGCGATTTGAAACAATTACACATGCGACGTCTTGTCGCACTTTAGTTCTGTGAGTTAACATCGGAGATCTCATCAAAAAAACATTTGTTGTGGCTATACTCAGCTCCGATGCCTCGTCCTGTGGCGGCGACTAGAGGAAGTAGGTGAGGCCTGTACTATCAATGACCGAAAGGTCGAAGGTCATCTAACCGGGGCAGTTAACATCAGAGCTCTCATCACGAAAAAATTTGTTCTGGCTGTACTCATCTCGAAATGTTCGCGGTCAATGTTATACGGATTAAGGAAGAGGCGACGCCCTTTTCATATTCCACCGCTCACAACTTTAAGGTCGCTAAAATTGCTCTTATATATACCGAGGTCTCTCGACAGCAGGCAATCCGCCTGTTCAAGCGCATGCGCTCCTATGAGAAAATCGCTCAGGACGATCTGCCGTCTAATAACAGCAGCCTTGCAGTTGGGACAACTTACGGTAAAACTCTTGCCGCATTCAGCGCAAGAGAAGTTATTCCTTCTGCTTCGTCTGGCATAATACGCCCACCGTTTTCCCGCTATATGAAGCGATTTTTCGCTCGAAGGAACGAGCCTTAACCCTGTTTCAGCAAGAAACAATTTAAGCTCTTGTTCGGACGGAAACCTGGCTGCGAGCTCTGCAAAGACCACTTCGCACAGGATCAACTTGCCGACTGCCAGATGCTTGTCTAATAGCTTTTTTGAGGATGCGCTGTGGGGCTCGCCGGGTATCAGGATATCGAAGAGGATATTGGTGTCAACCGCGGTAATCAATGTCCGCGAAGCTCCTTTACAAGATCGTCACTGCGCTGCCCCTCAAGCTTCGTGAGCTTCCCCATCCACTTATCGAAGGGTGAGTGTGTAACGGCCTTTGTTATCACGATAACCCCTTCTTTTTCTTCAAACCCCACGTTCTCGCCCGGATGCACTCCCAACCTCTCCCTGATCCTCTTGGGTATGGTCACCTGTCCCTTTGATGTTACCTTTGCGACTATAATGGCTCACCTCTCAGTAAGGATAATATTTCCTTACTTATATTGTAAGGACGATATGTGATTTTATCAAGTGTAATGAAGAACCCTGCGGCAAGATCGCAGTGTATCTTAACGCAAGGATATCTTCTTTATCATATTCGCTCGCTAACGCCGCAGCAAGCAACGGGGAATGCGCTCGCTATCCGTTTCAATCTTTGGCGACAGAGGAAGTATGTAAAGCTGTACTATCAATGACCGAAAGGTCGAAGGTCGTCTAACCGCCTGCGATGGGGGGGAAGAGGGCCAGCTCGTCCCCGTCCTTTAATAGATGTTTCGGAGGTCTGTGTTCTCCGTTTACGATCTTTAAGAGTGGGATTTTTTCGGGAAGATTTAGCAGATTTATCGCGTCTTCAACTGTAGCACCATCAGGCAGAACGACCTCCTGCTCCTCGGGGCCGAACTTCCTCAGTGTCGCAAAAAGCTTTATCTTCACCTTCATAGCAAAATTATATCAGACTTCCGATCAGGACGATTTCTTCGGGGGGGGGTGAGGCATTAATGGAGCTCCAGATATCGTCTGAGCAGGGCAGGATATAACCTGGGGTTGAAGAGTATGTTGGTCATGAAATAGCACTCGTGCGTGCAATAGCACTCTCCCTCTTCGATCGACCTGATGATCTCTGCGGCCCTGCCGGTTGCGAGGGCCTTTCTGATATCGAGGTCATGCTCCCTGATATTGCCGAAAGATGTCGAAAGGACCTCGCAGGGAAAAAGTTCGCCGGTCTCAGTGAGTACGACATTCAACTTTCCCGCGTAACAATCCAGAAGCCGCCTCTTTTCCTGCACCGTCCTGTGGATCAGGCCGCGCTGTATAATGTCCTGAGCAGCCTTGATCTTTGCTCCTCTGAAGCGGTAAATGCTTGCGACCTTGTCCTTGAGATTCTGTTCGAGTCTTTCAACGGCCGACCGGTATTTCCGGAGATCCACCCGTTTGAACCCGTCTTCCGACAGGTCCCCCCTTATGAGAGAGATGGTGTGAGTTTTTATGTCCTTCAGACCGTTCACGAAATCGATGATCTCGTCCATTTTGTCCTGGTTTTCAGAACAGAAGACGGTATTTATGCCGAGTTCGAAATTACCAAATCTGTCTATGAGCGGCGCGAGCACGCCATATGTTTCCATGGTCTTGGCAAAGCTGCCCGGCGTGGTGCGGAGCCTGTCGTGATCTTCTCCGAGGCCGTCGAGGGAAAGCTTAACCGCGATCACGCTCTCGGGACAGTCTCTCACGATGCGTTCGGTCCTTTCCCTGATCAGTTCGGGCAGCAGGCCGTTGGTCGGGAAGAGCATGATCGGGGGGCGGTTGTTTTTATAAAATATCCTGCCTATTTCGACAAGATCGTCTCTGAGGTAGATCTCACCGCCCGAAAAGGCCAGCCAGAGCAGGCCGCCGAAGGACTCGGATATGCGGCCGATCTCATCCAGGTCCAGTTCCCGGTGTTCGTCACGCAACACGTCGCGGCCCTTCAGATAAAAACAGAAGGGGCAATGCGAATTGCACTTCCGGGTCAGGAAAAAGGTGAGATGGATAGGCCGCCTCTTCCAGAGGATCGAGCCCGCATGCCGGAATGGTGAATACATCAGCGCATCCCCTCCAGACGGCCGAGTCGAAGTGAGTACTTTATCACGCCTGCTATCGAACCGGCGCCTACGGGCAGGGGATATACCAAAAGGTAATAAAGAACGGACAGAAAGGCGAAGGAGGCCCCTTTTGTCTTATGAAGCTCCGAAAAGAAATTCCGGTTTATGAAGGCGTTCAGACACAGGATGGGCAGGGCGGCCCATAAGATCAACGGCCTTTGAAAGATAACAGAAAGCGCGCAGATGAAAAGGACTGAAAAATACGAGGCCACATTCGTTTTAAGTTCTGCCGAGGCGGTGCCGGAATCGCTCAGGAGGTCTCGGTTCTTCAAAGAATAGGCGGTCCAGTACATCGATTTCCGGAAGGCGTTCCTGAGAGACTTCACAAAGGTAAAATCAAAAAAGTGGCTGACGAGTATCGTGGGGTCCATCCTGAGGACCGACCCAGACCCGCGGAGTCTGTGGCTGAATTCGACGTCCTCGATGATCGGCATGAAGTCCTCCGGAAACCCACCGCTCTTTTCGAAGAGGCCCCTCCCGATCGCCATCGCATGGCTGGCGACATAATCGGGCCTTTCCCTCTTTGTCTCGGAATAGTGAATAAAGACGGACTGGAAGGTGCTGAAGAAACGGTCGTCTTCCGGCAGTCTTGTATAGGTGCCCCCCACAACTGCCTTGCCCCCGGCCCCTGCCGACCGGCCTACCCGTGAAAGGGTGTCCCTCTGAACAATGCAGTCGGCGTCAATAAAGAAGAGCACCTCGCCGGTGCTGTTTTGTACGCCGATATTCCTTGCCCTTGCCGCGCCGGACTTTGTGTCAAGCCGAACAAGTTTGCAGGGGAACCGGCTGATGATATCCGGTGAGCCGTCTGACGAGCAGTCGTCCACAACGACCACTTCGAAATTATCGTATGAAGAGGCATAAAGCGCTTCCAGACATCTTCCTATGGTGCTGCCGCCGTTGTAGTTGGGGATAATGACGGATAATCGGGTACTCATACAAATTATTATGGAATAAAAGGGGACCTATAATCCAACAGCCCGGGACCTTTGTCACCCTGTCACGATTGAATGCGGTATTTGCGTTTCGGCTGACCCGCCGGCTTCTCTCCTACTCTTGACTAATGAGGAATCTCTGTGATAAAAAAAAGCAAGCCGAGGGGGAATTGCATCGTCTCAGGCGGCGGGAATGAAATAAAGGAGGGCATATGGCAAAGAAAATCGCGGTTCTGGTGAGAGACAGGCAGGCAGAGGCAATAAGAATGGCTGTGGGGTTGACACTGGCTGACGACGAGATCAGTGTCTTCGTCATGGACAAGAAGGTCGATATGTCTGATGAGAGTATTGCGCTCAACGTCGAGACCCTCGGGGACCTCGATGTGAAGATATACACAAACAATCCGGAGAACCAGTTCGAGCAGATGAGTACCGAAGATATCGCCCGCAACCTTGTGAAATACGATGCGGTCATTCCTTACTGAATATAGTACTCTTTTCTTCTGTCTTCGAATAGGTTGTTGAAGGGATTCAGATTTTTGTTGCGGGCGGCGGCGATATCTATTTCGGCCGCGCCGAATTCCTCGGAGTCCCTTGCCGCGCGGTAGAGGACCTTTCCCGCCGGCGAGACTATCCCGCTTGTCCCGATGAATTCAAGTCTCTCTTTTCCGCCCCTCTCTTCCTGACCGGTCCTGTTTGCGGTGGCTGCATAGACCCGGTTTTCGAGGCACCTTGTAAGCATCGCGTCGGGACAATAGGGGAGGACGAGGTTTGCGGGATGGGCGATGATGTCGGCGCCCCTGAGTGCAAGGGTCCTCGCAGACTCGGGGAAAAACCAGTCAAAGCATATCATGATGCCTATCCTGCCTATTGGGGTCTCCCATACCCTGAAACCCGTATCGCCCGGAGAGAACCAGAGTTTTTCCTCAAAGAAGAGATGGGTCTTTCTATAGAGCCCAATGTAGCCGTCGGGGCCGGTCAGGACGGCAGAGTTATAAACAGAATCGCCGTCTCGTTCTGCAATCCCTGCGACGATATGGAGGTCCTTTGCCCTCGATACCTCAATCAGACTCCTTGTTGTGAACCCCGAGGGGACCTCTTCTGAAAGGCAGATCGCCTCGTCTTTTGATATGAACCGGTATCCGGTATTAAAAAGTTCGGGGAGGACGATGAGGTCGGCCTGCTTTTCGGCGAGCATGCGCAAAACCGTAGCGACGTTCCCCTTTATGTCCCCGAAGACCGGGTCGAATTGTACAACACCGGTTATCATAGCTAAAAAAGCTTCTGCCCCCTTTCGAGATCCGTAGTCATTATAACCACTTCATTATTTTCAATCCGGCTCCTTAACGTAATCGGACTGCAGCCCCGGGAATTGTCCCAATGCTCATCGGCGAGCCTGAACTTCATGCTGCACTCGTTGCAGGTGAGGTCGGTCCCTTCCTCCCTGTACCCCTTTTTGTGTTTGTAACACGTAAAGCACGCGTCAAAACAGGCCGAGAGATTGTCCTTTCCATCGGTCCTTATAAAAAAGTTGATCCTCTTACCGGACCCCTTATACGTGAAGAAATGGACCTTGCCGTCATGCACCTCAGCGACAGGGACCCTTATTGCGCCGTCTTTGGAAGTGACGACATTGTGGTCGACAGGCTGTTTCTCGCACCCCGACGAAAAAAGGAGGACTAAGAACACAAAAGAGAATAGCGGCAATAAGCGGAAGACGCCTCTGTTCTTTATTTCCGATCCGTGCATCAGACCTCGCATCATATAAATTCGATCATTTATTATAACAGATGGCCGGTTTCTTTCCGGGTCGGCGGTGCGGTGCGGCATCAACCGTGAAAAAATGGCCGTAATGTCATACAATATATGAGGGACGCACCATGTTACTCAAGAAAAAAATAGCCGTAAGTTTCTTCATCAGCGGGTTTATAATAGCCATACTCGTGGCGTTTGAATTCGTCAGTTTCATCCAATTGAGAAAGGCGATAACGTTTCTCGAAATCACCGACACTATCAGGTCAAAATCCCTCCAGCTGAGAAGGCACGAGAAGAATTTTTTCCTTTACGGTTCTACAAACGGGGACGGCGAAGCGAGGGAGGTCCACAGATATCTGGGCGAACTCAATGGTATCCTCAGGGGGGATGTGATCGCGGGGATGAAAGGGAGGCTGTCTTCTTTTCAGAGGCTCATTGCGGAATATGAGCGCCGTTTCACGACTATAGAATCTTCGCTGAAAACGCTCTCCTCCGATCTGGAAGGCTTGAAAACGACTTCCATGAAATACGGGCAGTTCTTCCCGCTCATAGAATGGACCTTCATCGAGAGGCCGCGGCAGGCGGCCTATTTTCTCACAAAGGTGTTTCTTCTCCCACGGGACCACAGGCTCGTTTCGGGACTTAGGGAGCTCGACTCCGAGATCGTCGCGCTGAGGAAAACCGGCGAAGACATACTGGGGGCCTCTAAGGACCTGGACAAACTCGAAAGGGACAACGCCGAGAGGGTGATACATAACTCGCAGGTAGCGATGCTGGTACTCTTCAGCCTATTCATCGTAGTAGGACTCGGAACGCTTTTTTATATCACCAGCGATGTCGTAAAGAAGTTGGGTCTCCTGACCGCTGCGGTCGAAAAGACCGGAAAAGGAATTTTTTCCCCGATGTCGCTTTCTTCAGGGATCGACAATGACGAGGTAGGGACGCTCATCAAGACCTTCAATCATATGGAAGAAGAGCTTGCCCGGAGGGAAAAAGAGCTTGTACAGTCGAAGAAGCTCGCTGCGATAGGGACTCTCGCCTCAGGCGTTGCCCACGAGCTTAACAACCCCCTTAATAACATCTATACGACGTCGCAGAGACTCATAAAGAAGACGGGCGACGAGTGCCCTCCTTTTGTGAAAAAGTCTCTCCACGACATCTTCAACGAGACGATGAGGGTGAAGAAGATCGTGGCCGACCTCCTCGATTTTGCGAGGGGCAGGGAGCCGCATTTAAGGCCCGTTGAACTTGGTTCGCTCATTACCGGGGCATACCGGCATCTCGGCAAGTCGTTACATACGGAGAGGATAAAGTTCGATCTGTCCATGCGGCCCGTCGAAGTCGTGTTGGAGGCCGACCAGGAACAGCTGGAGCGGGTCTTCATCAACCTCTTTATGAATGCCATTGAGGCCATGTCAAGGGAGGGCGTGATTTCCGTCGGCGTCGATGAGGAAGATGAAGTCGTAAGGATAAGGGTATCTGATTCCGGTAAGGGAATGCCTGCCGATACTATCGAAAAGATTTTTGAGCCTTTCTTTACAACGAAAGACAAGGGTACCGGACTCGGCTTGGCGATAGTATTTAATATTATCCAGAAACATAACGGTCATATCGAGGTGGAGAGCGGAGAGGGAAGGGGCACTTCGTTTATAATAACGCTGCCGAAGAAAACGCAAATACCGTGAATCGTGAAGGGTGAATCGTGAAGAGTCTAAATATAACAGTGAATATAAAACGGTGACTGACGATGGCATTTAAAATACTTGTCGCAGAAGACGAAGAAATAACCCTGAACAATATCCTCGATGCCCTCAGGGACGAGGGGTATGACGCCTCCGGGACAAAGGACGGTCAAGATGCCCTCCTGACGATGGAGGCGGGGAGCTTTGACGTCCTGATCACCGACATAAAGATGCCGGGTATCAGCGGCCTGGAGCTCCTATCGAAGGTGAAGGAGCGGTTCCCGGAGATCGAGGCGATTATAATTACCGGGTTCGGGAGTATCGGCTCTGCTGTGGAGGCTATGAAGAGCGGCGCAAATGATTACATCACAAAACCGTTCGACCTTGATGAACTCGTCCTTAAGCTGAAGAAGATACAGGGACAGAAGGTCCTGATGAAGGAAAACATAGCCCTCAAGACATTTTACGGAATGAACAAGGAAGTTCCGATCATCGCAAAGAGCGAGAGCATGAAGGGGGTGCTGAACGACATAGAGGGGATGAAGGACTCCGACTGTAATGTATTGCTCACGGGTGAAAGCGGAGTCGGGAAGAACCTGATCGCGAAGATAATCCATTCGACGAGTAAAAGACAGCATATGCCCTTCCTTTCGATAAACTGTGCCACCCTGACAGAGGACCTTCTGGCGAGCGAACTCTTCGGACATGAGAAGGGCGCCTTCACAGGGGCGATCAAGACAAAGCAGGGGCTCATAGAGATTGCAGACACGGGTACGCTTGTCCTGGACGAGATCGCCGAGATGACGCCTAACCTGCAGGCCAAATTGCTGAAGGTGGTTGAAGACGGTGAATTCTACAGGGTGGGAGAGACGAAGCTCATCAAGGTGGACGTGAGGTTTATTGCAGCCACCAACCAGGACGTCAAACGTCTGATCTCCGAAGGCAAGTTCAGGGAAGATCTTTACTACAGGCTGAACGTGATGGAGATATTCCTCCCGCCTCTGAGGGAGAGGATGGATGACATCAAACCCCTGAGCATCTATCTTCTTCAGAAACACCTCCCCAAGGCCAATAAGAAGATCGCCGGTTTTACGAAGGAGGCGATGGACATCTTCATGAACTATAGTTTTCCGGGAAATGTGAGGGAGCTTGAGAACCTTATAGAGCGGGCGATCATCCTCGAGAAGGGATCCCTCATTACACCCGGGAGTCTCCCCCACAGTATCCAGGTCCTTCATATCGATACGCTTGATTCGGGCAGGGTCCTCACCGTTGACGAAATCGTGAAAGAGTACGCTGAAAAAGTCGTCAAGATGCTCGGAGGCAACAGGACTAAGGCTGCTGAGATGCTCGGTATTTCGAGGACAAGCCTCTGGAAGATATTGAAGGAAGAGTAGTGTTTGTAGTGTTTGTATTTTGAACGGTTCTCAAAAGCGTCCTTTTGCCCCCCTTTTTTAGTAGTAAATCCATTATTGTCAATAAGTTATGAGCTTTGTTGAGTGAGATTCCCCTTTAAGTCTACTGTTCATAATTTTAACGTCAATTTTGACCTTCTAATTTTATCTTTTAAAATCCAATAGTTTTAACAGGCATCCTTTATGCTCTACTCTAAGGCAAAAGTCGTAAAGGAGGTAATGATGAGGAAACAGCTTTTATTTGTTACCTATGAGAACGAAGATCTCGATGAAGGTCTGAACTACGCCATAGATCTGGCCAATACTATGGGTAAGGACATCGCGATCATGATAGCGACGAACAAAAAAACGCTGAAGGAAAAATTCGATGACCTTATGTCTGCGGTCACCTTTGCCGAGGCAAACGACCATGAAACGGCAAGGGAGATCCTTTCTTCCGGGAAGAAGGTGACGGGTTTTGAAGAAAGAGTCGAGCAGCTTGCCGAGAAATGCCAGAGGGCAGGCGTGAGTGTGAATATCCATTCAGTAACCATTGACCTTTTTTCGGCCATCAAGGACTTTCTCAGGGAAAAGGCGGGCATAGACATGGTCCTTCTGAGCCCTACCGTTACAGACAACGGAAATATTTCCGCGCGCGAGTTGAACAAACTTGTGAGGACTGCATCGAGGCCCGTAGTGACGATGGCCAGACAGACGCTCGCGCCTGTCCATTAAGCAACAAATTATTTCTTAATAAAAGGAGGATTCGAGATGTATTTGTATTTACCGGTAGCGTTGACCAGCATTAACATTCTGATACCCGTTGGGCTGGGTCTCGCAGTAGGACTTTTGTCAGGACTTTTCGGTGTCGGAGGGGGGTTCCTCATGACGCCTCTTTTGATTATGTTCGGGATACCTGCGACTGTTGCCGCTGCTACTGATTCCAACCAGATCGTGGCGGCGTCGACCTCAGGGACTTATGCCCACTGGAGAGTCGGCAACGTCGATTTCAAGATGGGATTGTACCTTCTTGCAGGCGGTTTTATAGGCGGTCTTATCGGCGTACAGGGTATAAAGGTCCTTAACGCGATGGGGAACGCGGATTTCGTCATTAAGATGACCTACGTTCTTATGTTGGGCACCGTGGGCGCATATATGTTTGTCGAAAGCCTTATGAGCATGAAGAAAAAAAATACGGAAGTGAGCAAGCCCGTTAAAGAGTCGGGGTTTGCGAAATTCCTCAAGTCCCTTCCGATGCAGACGCATTTCGAAAAGTCCGGCGTCACCCATTCTGCCTTGCTCCCGATTATCTTCGGAGGCTTTGTGGGTATTCTGGCTGCTGTCATGGGCGTAGGCGGGGGGTTCCTGATGGTGCCTGTCATGGTCTACATCTTGAGGATGCCGATGCACGTAGTTGTCGGGACGAGCCTTTTTCAGATCCTTTTCAACTGCATAGAAGTGACTTTCCTGCAGGCCTATAGCAACCACAGTGTCGATTTTATCCTCGCCGTCCTCCTTCTTATCGGTTCGACGTTCGGCGCGCAGGTCGGCGCGGTCTTCGGAAGAAAGCTCAAAGGTGATCAGCTGAAGATTATCCTTGCGGTAATCGTGCTTGCAGTCACCGTCAAAATTGTTTTTGATCTTACTTTGAGCCCGTCATTACTTTTGTCACAAGGGGGAGGACACTGATGAAATTCAAAATTCTTAATTATGTGGGTCTTGCGTGTGTAGCAGTGATATGCTCGATTGTCATGACTGTTGGAACGGCCTCGGCCACATTGACGATCAAGGCAAACCATGACCACATCACCATAGACTTCTTTTATCACGGCAGCTCGGTCAGTGTCAGGGGGGTATCGGACCCCGGGACAGAGCTGGTGATAAAAATAACCTCTCCTGAAGGCCACGAGGCGCTAAGGCAGAAGGGTAAGGTTGCAGGGCTTCTTTGGATGAATGTGGGGAAACTTACATTCGAGCACGTGCCTTCCCTCTACTTTCTTCAAAGCACAAAGAACCTGACTGACATGCTGAGCAATGATGAACTAAAAAAATATGTCCTCGGCTATCCGGCCCTCGAAGCACATACGGAAGTGTCCCCTGTCTCGGGCGATGCTGAGAAAAACAAATGGTTCGGTGAATTCGTGAAGATGAAAGAATCGTCGAAGGTCTACTCGACTTCGAGCGGGAAGATCTCCACGAGTATGAAGGAGGGTCTGCAGGAGTATTACGTACTTATGGATTGGCCGTATCAGGCGGCCCCGGGCGAATATACGGTGACGGTGTATGCGATAAAAGACAATAAGGTGGTAGAACAGGCCGAGTCCAAGGTTTCTGTTGAACAGGTCGGCATTGTGAAATCTTTCGCGAGGATGGCGAAAGAGAGCGCTGCCACATACGGAATAATCTCGATCTTAGCGGCCCTCGGCGCAGGTTTCGGAGTAGGTCTGGTATTCAGGAAGGGCGGGGGGGCACATTAATTAATGTATAAAACCTTATTAGTCGGTTTTGACGATTCGCAGGCCAGCAAGGCGGCGATGATAGAGGCCTCGAACTGGGTTAAGCGGCACGGGGGCAGCGTCGTCATCGTGCATGCCGTGTACTTCGATTCCGAGGAGTTCGGGATTGCCCCGACACAGCTTGACCAGCGGCTGAAACGCGGCGAAAAGGTCTGCCTTGAAAACAAGAAGATGATCGCAGATGAATTCGGCATAGAGGTGAAGTCCCTGCTCTGCGAAGGCGAGCCGCCTGAAGTTATCCTCAGCATGGCGGCTGAGAGAAAGGCGGACCTTATCGTGCTCGGCACCTACGGCAGAAAGGGACTGAACAGACTCCTTATGGGAAGTGTGACAGCGCGGGTGATTGTGGATTCGCCGGTGGATGTGTTGGTAATAAAGAAAGAGTGCAGCGAGTGCACAGGAACTTATAGATCGATACTCGTTTCCTATGACGGCTCCGACTTCAGCAAGAATGCCTTGGTGCGGGCATGCAAATTATCGAAGATGGATAACGCGGAGGTCACCGTGCTTTATGTCATCCCGCGTTATGAAGAGATGGTCGGTTTTTTCAGGACCGACTCGATAAAAAAGAGCCTGCTTGAGGAGGCGCAGAAGATCATTGACGGGGCTAAAGAACTAGCTTCCGGCAACGGGGTGACGGTCAAGACTGAAATACGGGAGGGCCATGCAGCGGACAAAATAGTAGAGATGGCTGCAGACCTGAAAAATGACCTGATTGTAATGGGAAGTTACGGATGGCAGGGCGTTAATAAGGCCATAATGGGAAGTACGACGGAGAGGGTGCTTATCAATGCCCCCTGTCCCGTGCTTGCAGTGAGGTGAATACAATGAAAGGTTACAGAAAGGTCCTTATAGCTGTGAACGGTTCCCGCGAGGTGCTTCGGCAGGGTCTGAAGCTTGCGGACGACGAGAAATGCTGGGTGACGGTGGTGAAGGTCATTCCTTCCTACGAGGGTGATCTCAACCTTGTCGGAGTGAAAAATATCGAGGACGTGCTTTACAGCGGGGCTGATAAGGCGACCTCCGAAATTAAGGGGACTGCAGCCGCCGAAAGGGCCCTGATAAAGACGAGACTTGAAGAGGGAAACGTATCCGAAAAAATCATTCAGGTCGCTGAGGAAGAGAACTGCGATATTATCATCATGGGGGCCAAGAAGAGGAACTGGCTGAGAAAGATCTTCGGAGATAATGTCGTCGAAAAGGTCATCTCGCAGGCCCCTTGTCCGGTGCTTGTCGTGGGTGCGTAGGTAAGAATATCGCGCATTCAAACTCCTGATATCTCTATCTGTAAAATATCCTGCTATTTTTGGTATCATAATTTCTTTTAGACCACCATGCTAAACGGGAAATTTGCGAGACTGGTCAGATTGGAAATTCTGACTGATGAAGAACTGAATAAACTTGATGAAAAATCAAGAGCTTCAGGCTCATATACTGAAGAGTTGCTGATAGAAAAAGGCATCCCGAAGCATGAGGTGTTGTTCTCACTGGCTGAGTATTACGGGATCCCTTTTGTGGAGTATGAGGAGAGTGTTGCGGCCTCTTACTTCCTCACTATGCGTCTGGATATGGAGAAGCTCAAACGCAGTCTCTGGTTTCCTCTGTCTGTGATGGAGGGCTCTGCCGAGGTAATTGCGTATAATCCCGACGACCCGCTGACCGTTGCAGACATAAAGAGGACCCTCGGAGTTGAAAAAATACGTTTCATCGTGGCGCTTCCTTCAGACCTCATCAGGATTATCGAACACAACTTCGACGTCAACCCTCATTTTTCCCATTTGGCAGGCAGGACGCCCCTCGCCAAGGTAAGGACTTTTCTTGCCGACATGAGATCCCTCATGGCGTCTGTGAGGACATCTCTTGCAAAAGGGAGAACCGGACTCGCATTCATCCGCACAGGTGTTTCCTTTATGGCAATTGCGATAGCTCTTTTGAGGGTCTTCGGGATAGGGTACCTAAGTATTTTCGAGACTGTCCTTTTTGTGTCAGGCCTGATAATGACGGTAGACGGGGTTGTCTGGTATCTCCCGGCCAGGAAAACAGGTGGAAAGAAGCTCTTTTGCTCACCTACGGAGGCGACATGGGGGACGACAGTCCTTAAGGTATCCAATCCCGGAAACGATCCGGTCTTTTCCCGAACAGGGCCGGTGGAAGGAGCGGATACGCTCCGTTCAGGATGGAACAATCTGTCTCCAGTAATGAGGCGGAGGTTCCTTGCGAGCGACAGAACAGATTTTGCGGAGGAGAGGACTATTCTTGCATGTTACCGGACTCTTATGGCGCGTGCGCGCACCGGACTCGCCTTTACACGCACCGGTATCGCTTTTATCGGGCTCGGTATTGCATTTTTAAGGCAGTTCCGCACAGGCCCGTGGACGGTATCTGATGTAATTCTCCTTGTGACCGGTGTCACGATGGCAATGGAAGGTTTTTACTGGTATTTTCCGGGACGCAGGGCAGGGAGAGACGGCTTTGGATCGGTGCAGAAGGCCCAGGCAAAACAGAACATATGGGATCTAATGTTCCCCCCGAACCATAAGAAGCCGGAATCCATAGACTTGTATGCATGTCCCCTTCCCGTTAAAGGGACCCACTCTCCGGGAGTGTGGGCCACAACAGGACTTGCACTCGAAAGGACGCTCCTTGCCGAGAGGCGTAATGTAATGGCAAGACTCCGTACGGTCATGGCACGCTCAAGGACAGGAATGGCGTTCATAAGGACTGGGATGAGCTTATCTTCAGTGGGGCTGGGGCTTCTGTTATATTTCGGGACTGCTAATTTGCCATGGACACTATTCGACTCTGTTTTGGTCCTGGCGGGACTGGCTTTTATTGCGGACGGGCTTTATTGGCACCTTCCGGCCGAAAAGATCAGGAAACAATTTCCGTACTGTTTCGGGGATATGGCAATTATTATCCCCGATTACGGCATTCCCTGCCGTGACTGGAAAAAGGGGGTCTTCAGCAGTGATTAACTTAGGCATATCGGGATATACGCCGAAAAATAATTTACCGCACGCTATCCTGGTTTCAGATACGGAAAGATACGATCTTCTGTTGAGTCTGGGGATTATGACGGAAATGGAGCTTCTGCAGGCAGCGAAAGCCTCAACTGCCCGTGGAGTTCCTTTTGAGAAGATACTCCAGGAGATGGGCGTACCCCGACAGGATCTCCTTCGTGCGCTTTCAGAGCATTACAAATGTCCTTCTATTGAATATGATGAGAGGATGCCGATATCCCCTGAACTGCTGGTAGGGCTTGACGGTGAAAGGCTTACCTTGGACCGATGGTTTCCGGTAATTAAAGATGGAGATACCGTAGTAATCGCAGCAGCAGATCCCGGCGACGCATCGCTCAGGGATGAGGTCAGGCAGTATATCAGAGCGGAAAAATATGAGTTCATGGTGGCTCTTGAAGAAGATATTCAATGGTTCATCCAGGACTTTCTCCATGCAAAGATCGGACATCTCATAGGGACTGAGAGGACAGGCCTTGCCTTCTGGCGCAATACAATGGCCCACTGGAGGACAAGACTTGCCTGTTACAGGACCGATCTTGCAAAAGCCAGAACAGACCTTGCATTTTTGAGGTGGGGGCTCAGTTTCATCGCCATATCTGATACCCTAATGCGTACCCAGAGATTGGGTCCTATGCGTCCATTTTACTGGGCCATGTTAGGAACAGGGTTTTTATTAGCTATCTTTGGATTGTCAAGCTACCTGAAAATAAGGAAGTCCAGAATGAGCCCCCCGGAGCATCAAACACTCGTGGAGGTCACCTCTGCCACTATGGGTTTTCTTGAAAATTATCACTTTATCGAAAATACCGGCATTGAAGTGTCCACAAAAGGGACCATGCTCGCGCGGCTGGGAGACTTTCTGGCAGACCACTGCACCATACTTTACCCTTCTCCTTCCAGCAGGGAGCGTACCCACCTCGCCCGAGAACGAAACGTCCTTGCCGGACAGCGGACGGTCGCCGGCTGTTATCGTACGATCTATGCCCGGGCAAGAACAGGTCTCGCATTTATCCGGACTGGTGTTGCGTTCCTGGGTCTTGGCCTTGGCTTTGTGAAATATTTCGGTCTTAGCCTGTTGACCATGTTCGATCTGCTTCTCGCCGCAGCCGGTGTCCTCATGGTCGTTGACGGTGTATTGTGGTATCTGCCGGTGAGGAAGGAACAGGCGGAGGTCCCAAGGTATTCCCTCCCCGGATAAGTGTTACAATGCGTACATGAAGATCGAAAACAAGATCATAATGTCCAATGCCTTCAACATAGGACTAATCGTGTTGATAGGTTTCTTTGCGATGCAGAACCTCAATCTCATGCTCACCAAGCTGCGCTTCGTCGAAATAGCCGACGACCTCAACGCCTCCTTCCTGGAGATGAGGCTTTCTGAAAAGAACTATTTTCTCTATCATGACGAGTCCGCGCTGCTTGACCTTAAAGAGAAGATCGATTCCACGATGAAGTCGATAGACCTTGCGGTCAAGGACATAAGCCGGGCAATAGGTCAGGAAAACCTCGATCAGCTGAAGTCCCATCTCAACCAGTATTCGGAGGTGGTGGACGAAGTCAAGACGAGCAGACTGGGCGACACGCAGATTGAGGCAAAATTCCGGACAAAGGGGAAAAGCCTCAGAGAATTTTCCAACACGATCACCAAGCTCGAAAGGAAGGGCGTCAACGACATAATCGCAAAGTCGAAGAACATACTCTTTTATTCGTTTTGGGCGATAGTCCTCACCGCTATCGTTGTGAGCCATTTTATTTCTCAGAAGATACTGCGTTCGCTGAGGGAGATACAGCGGCTTGCCAAATCGATATCGCAAGGCAATTTCAACAAAATAGAGGCGAGCACACCGGCTGACGAGTTCGGCTCCGTAATAACGGCGATCAACTCCATGTCCGAGGAATTGAGAAACCGCGAGGAAGAGCTTATCCAGTCCAAAAAACTTGCATCCATCGGCATTCTCACTGCGGGAGTGGCGCACGAACTCACGAACCCCCTCAACAATATCTCCATGATCGCCCAGAATTACCAGGAGTTTTATGATGTTCTCAGTGAGGGAAACCGTCTGGATCTCATGAAGAAGATCGAAGGCGAGACGGAAAGGATAGAGGAGATTGTGAGAAACCTTCTCGATTTCTCGAAACCGAAAGAGGCAAAACTCGAGGAGAGAGACATTAATGAGACGGTCGGAAAATCACTTGAGATCATGCAGAATACGCTCGACATCTCGAATGTGGAGGTAACGACGGAACTGGGACAGGGGCTTCACCATGTCTACATCGATGATCATCAGATACAGCAAGTGCTCGTAAATCTTATCGTGAATGCGGTCCACGCGATGGAGCACGGCGGCGTTCTAAAACTTGCGACAAAACCCGGCGATAAGGGCCGGACAGTAAAAGTGGATGTTATCGATACCGGGAAGGGGATCCCACCCGAATTCCTGCCGCATATCTTCGACCCCTTTTTCAGTACAAAGGGTGTGGGCGGGACGGGCCTCGGTCTTTCGGTCAGCTACGGCATCATTAAGAACCACAAAGGCACTATAAAGGCGGAAAGCACGGTAGGCGTGGGGACCACCTTTACCATAGAATTTCCGGTTTATAATAAAGATAGGGAAGAAGATGTCGTGCGGAATGCATGAAGGAGTCCATGACCCGGGTGAAGACGGACATAGTATTGTTGCTCATTCTCGGTCCGCGACGGACCTCCGAGGGCTTTTCTCCCGATGCATGGATATTTTGAAGAACGGCAGCGTATTTTTTTCTTTTGGGAGAGATATTATCATGATAGCGTTAAAGAGAGAGGAGAAATGACATGGGTGCAAACAGGATAATGGTCATCGACGATGAAAAGATCGTGGGTGACATGGCAAGACTGTCGCTTGAGCAGGAAGGTTATGCGGTGGAGACTTTCCTGAGTGCGGAACCAGCGCTTGAGAGACTGAAGGAAGAAAAGTTCGATGTGGTCGTGACCGACCTCAAGATGAAGGGCATAGACGGTATGGAGGTATTGCGGACCGTAAAAAAACTTTATCCGGAAACCAAGGTAATTATGATCACGGCCTTTGCCAATCTTGACGCGGCCATCGAGGCGTTGAGAGGCGACGTGCATGATTTTTTTCCCAAGCCCGTAAAGATAAAGGAGTTGAAGGCGTCCATACAGCGCGCATTGAACTGACGCAGATGAAGAACGTCATAGACCGGATAAAGTCTTTTTTTGGTCCTTCCAGGGAGGACGTCGCAGGAGCTTTATCGATTAAGACCGTATTCAGGAATTTCAAGGAGGTCCTGGAAAGCAACAACCGCGCCCTGGAGATCATTGCCGATATGGGTGAAAAACTCGGAGGCGATTATCTCTTCGATATAAACTATATCAAGAGCGCCTATTCCGAACTTGCCGGGACGGTCTCAAACTCACTGCAGAACTTCGACGCCCTGACCATGAACAAATATCTGAAGCTGCATGATGTATTCAATCGCGTCGACTCTCAGATAAAGAGGCTCATATATGACGTGACACCCTCGCCCGGTTTGATGGTCCTTTCCTTTAAAGACATAACCTGGAATATGTTCCGCGATGTGGGCGGCAAGAACGCGGCACTCGCCGAGATGACGAATTATCTGAAGCTGAACGTCCCCGACGGTTTTGTCATAACGACCGGAGGATTTGACCAGTTTGTCCAGCATAACGCTTTACAGGAAAGAATACGTTCCGTTCGGGAAAGTTCTCACCCGGAAGAGCGTCTTCTCGATGAGTTGAGGAACCTGATAATGACCGGCACTATCCCACCAGACCTCGACAATACGATCGGGAGCGCAGTCGAAAAGATCAGGGAGACTTTCGGCAGGGATTGTTTCCTCGCCGTCCGGTCCAGTGCGGAGGAGGAAGACGGCGAGCATTCCTTTGCCGGACAATTTGAGACTGTTTTGAACGTGCCGCTCGATGAGAAGCTTCTTGAAGACGCTTACAAAAGGGTGCTCGCGAGTCTTTTTTCGCCGAACTCCGTGGCGTATCAGACCGCCCTCGGATACCGCGTAGGGGACATAAAGATGGCGGTCGGCTGTCTGCTTATGGTGGACGCGGTCAAGAGCGGTGTCATCTATACTATTGCGCCGAACGGGGACAGGGACATCATGGTAATCAATTCGACGTGGGGACTCGGAGTCCCCGTTGTCGAGGGGCAGACCGATGCCGACATGTTTATGGTGAAAAAAGATATTGAGCCCGAATTGTTAGGGACGAGAAGCGGCGCCAAGGAATATATGGTCGTTAAGCGTGAGGGCGGAGGTGTCGAAAGGGTCAAGACACCGGAGGGGATGGCCGGTATGCCCTCCATGAATGCAGAAGAGGTCTCGGAACTTGTCAGGCAGGCAGTATACATCGAAAAACACTTCAGAAGACCTCTGGATATCGAATGGGCGATGGATAAGTCCGGCAGGCTTTTTATCTTACAGGCCCGTCCTTTGCGCGGAATGGATTCTGCAAGGAGAGATACGGTTCGCCATGATAGGACCTCTGAGTCCAGACTGGTCCTTATGAAAGACAAGGGTATCGTTGTGCAGAAGGGCACAGGAGGAGGAAGGGTTTTTTTTCTGAGACATCCGGGTGAGATCGACCGGTTTCCAAAGGGCTCGGTTCTTGTTTCAAAATATGACTCTTCGAATTTCGTCCGCATTATGCCGTATGTCTCGGCGATAATCACTGACGTGGGCGCGCCCACGAGCCACATGTCGTCGCTCTGCAGGGAGTTCAGGGTCCCGACGGTCGTCAATACGGGAGACGCCACCAGTATTTTCGAGCACGGGCAGGAGATAACCGTCACGGTCGATGAAGAGGGCGCGACTGTGTACGACGGCGTCGTAAAAGAGTTGCTCAGGGATAACGGGAGGAATTCCCTTAAGATGGAGGAACTCTACGAATTCAGGAAAAGAAGGTACGTGCTGAGGTACATTTCGATGCTTAACCTCGTCGACCCCATACTGGACAACTTTTCCCCGGAAGGATGCAGGACCATGCATGACATTCTCAGGTTCATGCACGAAAAGGCTGTGAGTGAGCTTGTTGCCAATGCCGGGCATGGAAGCGAGATACTGAAAGAACACGCCGCCGTGAAGTTGGACCTTCCAATCCCGGCGGGTATTGTCGCGATCGATATAGGCGGCGGTCTGGAAGCCGGCCCGGTCGCCGGTAAGGCTGTATTTGATCAGATCTCATGCATACCGCTCAGGGCGGTCATACGGGGGATGATTCATCCCGGGGTATGGCATGCAGATGCGGTCTCGCTGAAGATGGGAGATTTTTTTTCCAGCATGATGAGGATGCCGGACCTCACGGCTGACAGGAGCGAGTATGTCGGCTATAATGTGGCGGTCGTATCCGGCGAATATCTCAATCTGAGCATCAGGTTCGGATATCACTTTACCGTGCTGGACTGTTACTGCAGTGAGAATGCTAGGAACAATCACGTCTATTTCCGGTTTATCGGCGGCGCCACCGACATGGTCAAACGTTCGAGGAGGGTGGAATTCATCTCTTCCGTCCTGAAAGAGTTCGGGTTTGTTGTTACGACTAAGGGGGACCTCTTCATCGGAAGACTGGCCAATGTCAACAGAGACGAGATGGAGGGTGTCCTTGATCAGCTCGGCAGGCTGCTCTCTTTTACGAGGCAGTTGGATGCGGTGCTTAATGATGACGCCTCTGTAGAGCGCTTCGTGAAGAATTTCATCAAAGGCATATATACGATCTGATTATTATTGGAGTAAGTTGTCAATGTGGCTCACCTATTATGTAGGTTTCGTCGTTTGAATGGAATGCAACCTCGCAGGTTTTCGTCAGCCTCTTGTGCTTTCTCTTTTCCCGATCCGATGCATTAGTCACCGAGGTGCAATCCCCTTGCCTTCCATGGGGCAACGCCCCCCGCAGAAAGAAGCTCCCCTGCTGCTTTACTCTCCATAGGCATGAACAAATAAAATCCCTGCGCGTATTCACCCTTCATTGTCTTGAATACATCGAGCTGTTCGACTGTTTCTATCCCCTCGGCAATTACGTCCAGGCCCAGGTCCCGGCCGAGAGCAATAACCGTCTTTACAATAGCCATATTATTTTTGTCAAAGGTCAGGGCATTAATGAAGGAGCCATCGATCTTCAGCCCTCTTATGGGAAAGTGACGCAGGTAATTCAATGCCGAGTATCCGGTTCCGAAGTCATCGATGTCGAACCGAACGTTTAAGTCCTCGAACCGCTTTATCAACGCGGCGGCAGGCTCGGGGTTTTCTATCAGCGTTCTCTCCACTATCTCAAGGCGCAGGCAGCCTCCTTCAAGACCGGTTTCCTCGAGAGTATTCTTCACAAAGTCGAAGAAATCAGGCAGAGAGAACACCTTACTCGAAACATTTACGCTGACCGTTAAGTCGCGACAAAATGGAAACTGTTCCTGCCATGCCTTCAGTTGCCGACATGCCTCGCGGATAACGGTCTCTCCGAGGGGGAGAATCAGACCGGTTTCTTCGGCAACCCTGATAAATTCCGAAGGAGTAATGATCCCGCGTTCCGCATGTTGCCAACGAACAAGCGCTTCGAATCCTATAATTTTGCTCTCCTCGACCGATACGATAGGCTGATAATATACAACAAAGTCATTCTGTTCCACGGCCCTTCTTAACTCTGTCTCGACCCACAGTGCTACAGTCGCTTTGGCGTGCGTCGTTGAGTCGAAGACCGCATGACATGCCTTCCCACGATCTTTTGCATGGTACATTGCCGTATCCGCGTCGCGAAGAAGCTCCTCCGGCCTTAAATAATCCCATGTATCGCTCATCACTATCCCTATGCTCATCGTTGCAAATATTTCGCGCCCGAATATCAAAAAGGGCGATCTCATTTCACCGTGAAAGCGTTCAGCGATATCATAGACAACGGATATTTCCTTGGTGTCCTCCAGAAGTACTGCAAACTCGTCACCCCCGAAGCGAGCGATCGTGTCAATGGACCGGATGTGTTTCTTCAGCCGCTGAGCCACCATAACCAATAGCTGATCTCCGATCATATGCCCCAAACTGTCATTGATGACCTTGAAGCGATCCAGGTCAAGAAAGAGGATTGCAAAGGAGCGATCCGGATATCGCTTCTGATGCCCCAGCGAACTGCGCAAGCGATCTATAAAAAGAGCCCGATTTGGCAGATTTGTCAAGGAATCGTAAAAGGCCTGGCGGGTGAGCAGGTCCTCGGCCTTTTTCCGCTCGCTGTTTTCCCGGTTCAGAAGCTCATTTACTTTTTCCAGTTCGATCGTCTGTTGCAGTAGTTCCTTTTCTGCAAGGAGGGATTTCTTGAAGAGCTTTGCCCTTTCATTGATGAGATAGCCAACTGCAGTCAAAATAAAAGGGGCGAGCAGTATCAAGGCCCGGAATTTGACGTCCGCCCGGTCCGCCGACAGGAAATACCCTGAAAAGCCTTCGCTGAATCCATCGTATATGGAAGAGATATAAAGGCCCAGGATAGTCAGTGCAAGAATGACGGTATAAAGCGCTGTCCTGGATAAAACCTTATATGCGGAGTCGTCGCTTATGGTCCCGTCTGGCACGAACCTCCTCCATACTTTTCAATTGTCTTCCCTCCCCACTTTCCCATGTGACGTTCTAGAACCAAGTGTATCCCCGTACTGAGCTATTTAAGTATGTGGTGTTTGGGTTTTCGAAGTCAAGCGTGCTATGCGGCCCTTGACAAGACCTTTTGATGAAGTGATAGTAATATATGAAAACTAATTGCCTCAGGGATATGTGATGCAGGACAAGAGGAGAC
>OBEQ010275930.1_pt1 | contig 54008 bp, 42 predicted proteins | sample 1670901 | NCBI WGS metagenome assembly OBEQ01 (sample SAMEA104232315, study PRJEB22302) | groundwater metagenome | biome: forest; feature: aquifer; material: groundwater | place: USA | collected 2011-08-07 | depth 5.4 m
CGCGGCGTTTTACGGGTTTCAATTGCGGAAATTCTTGTTCCCAGTAACGTAATACATAGGCTTCTACTTCGCAAAGTAGGCCCACTTCACTAATCGTGAAATACAATTTATCCGGAATGACAGGTAGCGCCTGCAAAGATGGGCGTCTACGTTTCTTATTTTTCGTCATCCGTTGCTTTTGCTTTATCTTTGTTTTTGCCTGCATAAGTTTCAACACGTGCCTTCAATTTTTGACCACAGTGGAAAGTAACAACTCTTCTTGCACTTACGGGGACTTCTTGGCCGGTTCGAGGATTGCGTCCAGGGCGTTCGCGTTTATCATGTAAGGTAAAATTTCCAAATCCAGAAATTTTTACTTGTTGCCCTTTAATGAGAAAGTCACCAATGTATTGATAAAAAAATTCGACAATTTCCTTGGCTTCTCTGTTAGTTAAACCAATGCCTTGATCTAAGTGTCTTGCAAGATCTGCTTTTGTTAGCGTCATGATCAACTCCTTAACTCAGCTCCAAATTGTCCTTTTAACGCTGTGACTATTCGATTCATCAACTCTACTATTTCATCATCCACTAGAGTACGACTGGAATGCTGCAAAATCAAAGTAAACGCCATACTTTTTAGTCCGGTTGAAATTTCTTTTCCTTGATAAAGATCAAAAATAAAAATTTCTTTTAACCAGTCTCCAGCAGCAGCCCTTATTGTATCCTGAATATCTTGAGATGGTACAGTGCGATTTACAAGTATCGCAATATCACGCCGAATTTCTGGGAACTTAGAAATATCTTGCAAGACGATCGCAGCTTTTCTTTGTAGTGCGACTATCTCTAATTCAAAGATAAATATTTTTTTAGGGATATCTATTATTTGCAAAACACTGGGATGCAATGCACCCATCACCCCTATTTTTTGCTTATTGATATAAATAGCAGCGGTTTGACCAGGATGTAAAGCCGGATGATGATCTACAACAAAATGCACATCAGCGCGCGGGAAATGTAAGGCCAGTAAATTTTCTATATTGCCTTTCAAATCATAAAAATCGACTTCACGTGCGGGCAACCCCCATTGATCTGGTTCGGCATGACCACTGATGAGACCCGCTAATTTCATTGTTTCTGCGACTTGACCACTCGCTGCATCCAGCAAAAAACACGTGCCAATTTCAAATAAACGAATACGATCTTGCTGACGACTATGGTTATAAAGAAACGTATGCAGCAGACCTGGCCATAAATTAGTTCGCATCACTGACATGTCAGTCGAAATAGGGTTATCTAGTGAATGTGGTGTTTGTTGTGGATCAAGCAATATTTGCCTCTCTTTATCGACAAAACTATAAGAAATAATTTCATGATAACTGTGATCACGTAATACATGACGAATCCCATCTAATGAATTGTTATGATTCAGTTGCAATGCTGCTTTAATACGATGAGCAGGAATTTTGTCATAGCCATAAAAACGCGCGATTTCTTCAATCACATCTTCTGGCAACGTCATATCAAAACGATAAGATGGCGGTTGAATCTGCCAATGAACATTTTCACCTTTCGCTGTTACTTTAAAAGAGAAGTGTAACGCTTTTAAAATGGTTTCTATTTTCGCGACTGGAATAGTAAGACCTAATAATTGTGAAACTTGTCGTTGCGTCAATTTGATTTCTGCGCGCTGCGGCAAATTTTTTTCAGCCACTTTTTCTATAATAGGCCCTGCTTCACCGCCGGCAATGTCTAAAATTAATTGCGTGGCACGCTCTATCGCTGCCTGCTGCAATGTTGGATCTACGCCGCGCTCAAATCGATGCGCTGATTCTGATTGCAATAAATAATGTTGGCGTTGGCGCGCAATAGTGTGCGGATCAAAATAAGCACTTTCCAGTAAGATATTACGTGTAGTTAAAGTAACACTTGAAGTGACTCCGCCCATCACACCAGCAATCGCTAGCGGATGTTCTGCATCAGCAATGACTAATGTATTCGCATCCAATGTTTGATTACTTTCATCTAATAAATGAATTTGTTCACCTGTTTTTGATAGGCGCACATTAATTTCTTGCTTGATCGTATCCAAATCAAATGCGTGCATAGGTTGACCTAATTCGATCATGACGTAATTAGTGATATCCACAATAGGACTGATACAACGTACACCACTACGACGTAACCATTCTTTCATCCATATAGGTGTGATGGCATTCGCATTCACTTGTCGAATAACCCGCCCCACATAACGCGGACATGCTTTATCGGCGTGGAGATTAATTGAAATAGTGTCTTTGATCGTCGATTTTATTTTTGTGATTGATAATTCAGTGAGTGGCGATTGCGTGAGTGCAGCAATTTCTCGCGCCATCCCTTTAATACTTAAACAATCACCACGATTAGGAGTCAATCCAATTTCAATGACATGATCATCTAATAATAAAAAATCGCGTAAATTTTTTCCGAGAGGGGCAGCGAGTGGTAACTCGATGATGCCTTGGCTTTCTTCCGCTAGTAATAATTCTTTGGCAGAACACAACATCCCTTCTGATGGCGTGCCGCGAATAGCTGCTGGTTTAATTGTAATATTATTTGGAAGTTGTGCGTTTATCATGGCGACTGCAACTTTCATACCCGCTTTGACATTGCTTGCACCACACACGATATGTAATGGTGCAGCTACACCTACATTCACCTCACACAAAGACAAGCGATCAGCTTGTGGATGTTTTTCTACTTTTATAATTTCACCAATCACAACGCCGCTAAAAACACCAGCAACGGGTGCAATCTCTTCTACTTCGAGACCGGCCATTGTTAATGTTTGGCATAATTTTTCGCGAGATACTGCGGGATTAACCCACTCACGTAACCATGATTCACTGAGCTTCATAAATTTTTTCTGTTGTCATTGTTGAAATAAGTTCGTTTGTTTTTACAATACGTGCGTATTGTTTGAGAATATTAATTGCTGATATATGCATGGTTTCTTCGCCAGCATAACCTGAATCACGTGATGCGCTGGCATCTTCTACTAATGCAAATTGATAACCGCGATGAATGCCATCAATAATCGTACATAAGCAACACATCCCTGAACCGTAACCAATAATAATAATTTCTTTTGGTTTTACTTGAGCAAGCTTATCTGTTAATTCTTTGGAAGAAAAACAACTGTATTGTTGCTTCGTAAAACTAAATTCATTTTGCGCGGGTTCAAACCCAAGAATAAATTCAGTATGAGGAAGATTCTCATTTTCTTTTTTATGACGCATATGCCAAACAGGAATATTGTGCGTGCGTGCCGCAGCCAATATTTTTTTACCATTTTCTAATGAATGTGAAATACCACGAATATGAAAAGGATTACCTTCCGTAATATATTGTTTTTGCACATCCACCACTAAAATCAGTTGATTCATCTTATTTCATTTCCTTTCACTTTAATACGTAGCACTGTTGTCTGAGTATGTTTGTCATTCTGAGCGTAGCGAAGGATGACAAACACTAATTAAAATTGTCGTAAAAAACGCAAATCGTTTTCAAATAATGAGCGTAAATCCGTAATGCCATATTTCAACATCGTGAGACGATCAACTCCGGCGCCAATCGCAAAACCGCGATAACGCATCGCGTCAATTCCTACTTCTCGCAAAACATTAGGATGCACCATGCCGCAACCTAAAATTTCTAACCAGCCGGTTTGTTTGCAAATCCGGCAGCCTTTTCCGCTGCAATTAATGCAACCAATATCCACTTCAGCTGATGGTTCAGTAAAAGGAAAATAAGAAGGGCGAAAACGAATAGGGATGTTATCAGAAAAAAATGCGTGTAAAAATTGATTTAATAAGCCTTTTAAATCAGCAAAAGAAATATGTTCATCTACCATTAAACATTCTATTTGATGAAACATGGGTGTGTGAGTTAAATCAAAATCACGGCGATAAACGCGACCCATGGCAACCATACGTAACGGCAGTGGCAACGTTTTCATTGCGCGAATTTGTACCGTCGATGTTTGCGTACGCAATAACATGCCATTGGGAAAATAAAAAGTATCTTGCATCGCGCGCGCTGGATGAAATGCGGGTACGTTCAGCGCAGTAAAATTATGATAATCATCTTCAATTTCAGGCCCTTCAAGAATGGTAAAACCCATTTGCGTGAAAATAGCGCGTAAATCAGCAAATGTTTTTGTGATGGGATGAATACTGCCTGTTTGGGTGGAACGACCTGGCAAAGTAATATCGATCGTTTCTGCTGCTAATTGGTTTTGAATAAATTCTTTTTGTAAGATCTCAGTACGCTTTTCAATGAGCGCATGAATCAATTGTTTCACTTCATTTACTTTTTGACCGGCAAGCGGGCGTTGATCGGCAGGTAATTGGCCGACGGTTTTTAAAATGTCAGTGAGTTGACCTTTTTTTCCTAGATAATGAACACGAAAATGTTCTAATGATTTTAAATCACTGGCTGATTCAATCGCAGTAGTTGCTTCTTTTAAAAGATTATCTAACGCTTGCATGTGAGGTATTGGTTCCTTACGAGTAGGGTGGATTAGACATGCCTGCTTCGAGACGTGTGCTCCGCACACTCCTCAACACGCATGTCTAATCCACCCTACAAATTTATGCAGCGACTGGCAAAGCTGCTTTAGCTTGTTCAACCAATGCAGCAAAAGCTGCTTTATCATGCACTGCAATATCAGCAAGAATTTTGCGATCAATTTCAATCGCTGCTTTTTTCAAACCATTCATAAAATTGCCATAACTCATCCCATGTGAGCGAGCTGCCGCATTCACACGAACAATCCATAATGCACGAAACTCACGTTTCTTTTGACGGCGATCACGAAACGCATATTGCGCTGCTTTAATAACTGCTTGTTTTGCAACGCGATAAACACGACTTCGCGCACCATAATAACCTTTTGCTTTTGCCATCACTTTTTTATGTCTGGCTCTAGCTGTGACTCCACGTTTAACTCTTGGCATAACTATTTCCTCTTTAACTCTAAACAAACCTAATTTGGTTTACTTCTTATTTTCCGGCATACGGTAGCATTTGCTCGATACGACCTAAATCCTCATCTCTGACATCCAAGTCGGCACGCAAATGACGCTTACGTTTTGTGGACTTATGACTTAGCATATGATTACGGTTAGCACGGCGACATTTAAAACCACCGTTACCTGTTGCACGAAACCGTTTTGCAGCTCCGCGATTAGATTTTAATTTTGGCATTTCTTACTTACTCCAGTATGTTTCCTGTTAATTTATTTCATTACACTTATTTCACTTGATCCATAATCAGCATAAGAGCACCGCTCCCACGGGCGCGGCTCTGTTATTTTTTCTTTGGTCCCCACACCATTACAATTTGGCGGCCTTCAAACTTAGGATGTTGTTCCACCACCCCTTCGCTTACCAAATCTTTCATCATTTTTTCCATCAACTGCATACCTAATTCTGGATGCGACATCTCACGTCCACGAAAACGCACGCTGACTTTTACCTTATCGCCATTTTCCAAGAACTTAATAATGCTACGCAGCTTTACCATATAATCTGCAGTTTCTGTCGCAGGACGCATTTTAATTTCTTTAATTTGAACTTGCTTCTGCTTTTTTTTAGCGCCCGCTTTACGCTTGCTCATCTGGAATTTATATTTACCATAATCCATGATGCGGCAAACAGGTGGTTCAGCTTCTGGCGATACTTCGACCAAATCTAATCCGGCTTCTTCACTAATTTTTTGCGCCTCATAAATTGTCACTACACCAAGCTGTTGACCTTCGTCGCCAATCAAACGGACCTCATTAGATCTAATCTCGTCGTTCACGCGAGGCTTTTTTTCTGCATCACGAGGCTTTTTTTCTATATTAATTCCGACATCCTCCATTCAATTCATTTAAATACGGCTAATAATAAATAAATAAAATTAGCTCGCATATACGGCTCTGCCCCGCTTTGCTATCTCGGCATACATTAATTCAAGATAACGCGCAATAGGCATGACACCTAAATCTTTACCATCTTGGGTTCTAACAGAAATGGTTTGTGATTCTACCTCACGATCGCCTATCACTAAAAGATAAGGTACGTGTTGTATAGTGTGTTCGCGGATTTTAAAGCCGATCTTCTCATTTCTCAAGTCCGATTTTGCTCTAACCCCATGTTTTTTCAACTCTTGAGTCACTTTTTCAGCAAAATCGGCTTGTTTATCGGTAATATTCATCACTGTTGCTTGGATTGGCGCCAGCCAAAGTGGTAATTTGCCGGCATAATGCTCCAGCATAATCCCCATAAACCGTTCGAGCGACCCTAAAATAGCACGGTGTAACATCACTGGCACTTTTTTACTACCATCTTCCGCGATGTAATAAGCTTCTAAACGGGCGGGTTGAGCATAATCAATTTGTAATGTGCCACATTGCCACATGCGATCTAAGCAATCTTTAAGATGAAATTCAATTTTTGGGCCATAAAATGCGCCTTCACCTGGTAATACTTCATATTTCAAATCTAAACTTTTTAAGGCATCTGCTAACGCTTTTTCAGCATTATCCCATAATTCATCAGTCCCTATGCGTTTTTCTGGACGAGTTGCTAGTTTAAGAATGACATTATCAAAACCAAAATCTTTATAAACATCCAGTACGGCACGGATAAACAAGGTCGCTTCTGCTTGCACTTGGTTTTCCATACAGAAGATATGGCCATCATCTTGCGTTAATTGCCGTACGCGCATTAATCCATGCATAGCACCTGTCATTTCATTGCGATGCACGCAACCAAATTCCGCAAATCGCACTGGTAAATCGCGATAACTTTTTAGCCCTTGTTTAAACGTCAAGACATGACAAGGACAACTCATGGGTTTGATGGCAAAACGTCTATCATTGGTTTCAACCGTAAACATTTCTTCACCAAAATTGGCCCAATGACCGGACTTTTTCCATAATTCTAAATCGACAATTTGGGGTGTCACAATTTCTTCATAATTTTGTGAAGCGACTACATTGCTAATATATTCTTTGATCGTGCGATAAATGCTTAAGCCATTGGCATGCCAAAAAATCATGCCAGGCGCTTCTTCTTGAATATGAAATAAATCTAAGGTTTTCGCTAATTTGCGATGATCACGTTTTTCAGCTTCTTCTAATTTATGCAAATAATCATCAAGCGATTTTTTATCTTTCCATGCCGTACCATACACACGTTGCAACATTTCATTGTTGGAATCACCGCGCCAATACGCACCTGATACTTTAGTTAACTTAAAGGCTTTTAACATGCCCGTATTGGGAATATGCGGGCCACGACATAAATCAGCAAAGTCACCTTGCTGATAAATCGTGAGTTCTTCTTGCAGCGGAATATCTTGAATAATTTTTACTTTATATATTTCACCTATGTCATTAAAAAAACGAATCGCTTCTTCGCGATTGACGACACGTCGGGAGACAGTATGATTTTGTGCTGCAATCTCATGCATTTTTGCTTCAATTTTTGCTAAATCTTCTGAGCTAAATGCAGAAGGGTAAGCAAAATCATAATAAAAACCATTTTCAATGACGGGACCAATCGTGACTTGCGCCGTTGGAAATAATGTTTTAACTGCGTGTGCAAGCAAATGTGCAGTCGAATGACGAATAATTTCTAATCCTTCCGGATCGCGATCAGTAATAATGTGAAGATTTGTATCGTGATCGACAACATAAAATGTATCGACTAATTTGCCATCAATGGCACCTGCAATGGCAGCTTTTGCTAAGCCACTGCCTATGCTCGCAGCAATTTGCGCAACAGTGATGGGCACATCAAATTTTTTTTGGCTGCCATCTGGCAATGTGATTACAGGCATATATCATTTCACTTTTATCTTTAGGCACGAGTGGGATCGAACCACCGACCACCACCATGTCAAGGTGGTGCTCTACCACTGAGCTACGTGCCTCTAATTTAAGGCGGTAAAGATATCATTATTAAAAGAAAAAATAAAAGAAAATAAAGAAAATATGTTGTATCACTGTAAAAAATAAGTTGTCATTCCGAGTGTGCTTCGCGCTGAGGAGCGCGTGAAGCGACGCGTCTCAAAGCACATCTTATTTCCCTAATACCATTTGTTGTATGTGATGAATCAAATCACGCAATCGTGCCGCTTCTTCAAATTCCAAATTATGTGCATGCTCATACATTTTCTGTTCGAGTTTTGCAATTTTTGCTGATAATGCTTGCGTTGAAAGCGTTGCATATTCTTGCATCTCTTCATCCATTTTTGCTTTCGGAAATAAACGCCCGCGCACGCTCTGACTGGTATAAGCGCCTTCCATGATTTCATGCACCGCTTTTTTCACACTGCGCGGCGTAATGCCATACGTTTCATTATGTTCGCGCTGCTTTTGACGGCGTCTATCCATTTCAGTCATCGCACGTTGCATTGAGCCTGTGATTCGGTCCGCATATAAAATCGCTTTACCATTAAAATGACGCGCCACTCGTCCCACGGTTTGAATCAGTGATGTTTCTGATCGCAAAAACCCTTCTTTATCTGCATCTAAAATCGCCACCAATGATACTTCTGGCAAATCTAATCCTTCACGTAATAAATTAATTCCAACTAACACATCAAACGTGCCTAAACGCAAATCACGAATAATTTCTACGCGCTCAACCGTGCCAATATCAGAATGTAAATAACGCACACGCACCTGATGCTCTTCTAAATATTCTGTTAAATCTTCTGCTAATCGTTTGGTTAATGTCGTCACTAACACACGCTCATGTAATTGCGTGCGTTTATTAATTTCAGATAATAAATCGTCGATTTGATTAGTGGCTGGGCGCACTTCCACTTCAGGATCAAGCAATCCTGTCGGACGCACCATTTGTTCTGCCACCACACCAGAATGAGTCAATTCATATTGACTCGGTGTCGCTGACACATAAATTGTTTGCGGTGCACGCGCGGCAAATTCATCAAAGCGCATGGGACGATTATCAAGCGCAGAAGGTAAACGAAAACCATATTCAACTAATGTTTCTTTGCGTGAACGATCACCGCGATACATACCGTGTAATTGTGGAACCGTCACATGCGATTCATCAATGATTAACAACGCCTCTTTCGGTAAATAATCAAATAAAGTTGGCGGCGGCTCACCTGGCGCACGTCCAGATAAATAGCGCGAATAATTTTCAATTCCTTGGCAATAACCTAATTCTTTCATTAATTCTAAATCGTAAATGGTGCGCTGTTCTAAACGTTGTGCTTCGACCAATTTATTGAGTTGATGCAATTCTTCTAGTCGTACACGTAAATCTATTTTAATTTGATCAAGCGCTTTGATCACCGTATCACGCTGGGTCACGTAATGACTTTTTGGATAAATCGTGAGGCGTGGCACGCGACGCAACACTTCACCCGTGAGCGGATCAAAATAATATAAGCCATCAATTTCATCACCTAATAATTCGATGCGCACCGCTTCACTATCCGATTCTGCAGGATACACATCAACCACATCGCCGCGCACACGATACGTTGCACGATGTAAATCGACGTCATTACGCGTATATTGCAATTCGGCTAAACGCCGCAATATGTGGCGCTGATCCACTTTATCGCCACGATCTAAATGCATCACCATACTTAAATACATGCGCGGATCACCTAACCCATAAATCGCAGAAACGGTGGCGACAATAATGGCATCGCGGCGTTCTAATAATGCTTTAGTTGCAGATAAACGCATTTGTTCAATATGTTCATTGATCGATGCATCTTTGGCGATATAAGTATCTGATGAAGGAACATATGCTTCCGGTTGATAATAATCATAATAAGAAACGAAATATTCGACCGCATTGTTCGGAAAAAATTCTTTCATCTCACCATATAATTGTGCAGCCAACGTTTTATTGGGTGCCAAGATTAATGTGGGACGTTGAATGGCTGCGATCACATTAGCAACGGTAAATGTTTTTCCTGATCCAGTGACACCTAATAATGTTTGGTGTGCCAACCCATTTTGTATGCCTTCTATGAGCTGCTGAATAGCGCGTGGCTGGTCACCATCAGGCTGAAATTCTGATTTTAATTCAAAAACTTGCATTACAATATTAACCTTGTTTATCAAACATGAATTTTTATAGCATATGTTCACTTTTTTCGTTATACTACGTGCCTTAACATAATCTTAAAATAACAACGAGGATGGTTAAATGCGCTATACACATATGTATAAGTGGGTCCAATTTATTCTGATTACGTGGTTATTTCTAGGTTTTTCTCATTTTGCGATGGCGGCGATGACGGGCACGCAACTTGCGCCGCAACCTAATCTCAATATTAAAACCACTGTTACAGCTGAAAATAGCCAATGGTGGTCAACGGGCGCCATCACTCTCACTAACACATCAAATGCGCCGATTGAAATGCGCGATAGCACTATTATTTTTCAAGCGCCCAGTAACATTAGTAATATTTATGGCGATTTCACCCCTTTAAGTTGGCCAGGTAAAACCAGTATTCAAGCTATTCCACAAGATAATCAGTATCAAATCACTTATATCCTAGGTTTTGATGAGGGTTCATGGGTTAACACCACGCTTGCATCGGGTGCGAGTATTACGCTGAAATTTGGCTCTAGTAATCCAATCGATACCACGCAAATGCAAAAAAGTGTAAAAGTTTATACGAATAGCGGCGCACCTGCGGCGACCGGTTCTATTTTATTTATCGCACCAGCAGCACCTGGAGCGGATGCGGGAAGTGATGCAAGTGCAACCGTAAAATGTGCTGATCAAGCATTAAAAAATGTGGTGGTAGCATGGGACAAACAATTTTTATTATCTTCACTGCCATTCGGTACTTGCACAATTCATATTAATCAAGCAGGTCCTTATCCAGGTGGCGCAGATCAACAAATTACTTTAAGTGAAAATAAATTATCTGCGACAATTAATTTATCTTATTTACCAAAAGCAAAAACGGCGACATTCACTGTGCAAATGCCAGCGGCACCGGCAAGCAATGCGCCCACGCAACAATTATTTTTGCAAGATGTCACACGTGGCACAGCACCTGAAGCGATTACAACATCGTGGGGCGCTGCAACCAAACAAGAAAATCTAACCGATGGCAATACGTATCAAGTATGGTTTAACAATTTTCAATATAACGGAATTAACTACAAACCTTTTTATACTGAACAAAAACCAATGAAATGGATTGCTGATAGTAAAAAACCAAAAACAATTTCCATGAGTTATTTTGCGCAAATCATTCCAACTATTCCAGCGACAATGACAATGACAGGTGTGCCCGCACAAGCCACAGTCAATGTCATTTTAACCGGAACAGGAAATAATAATTCTTACTCGTTAGCATTACATGGTGGTAGCAATCAAATCAAAGTCATTGCAGGACAATATAATATTGCTGCAGAAAAATATAAGGTGAATGATAAAACTTATACGGCTTCAGTAAATAATCCTTATGCCATTAATAAAAACAGTATTATTACGATTGCTTACAGTGAAGCGAGTATCAGTGGTAACACTATTCCTGGGTGGCCAACGTATTTAGCGATGGGAACCGTCACTGATAACGATGAAACGGTTGTAACGAAGCGATTAGTTAAAAATCCTGTCGATGCTATTTTCAAATACGCAGGTAATGATGGCGGTGGTGATCGCGGTCAAGTGTTAACTGCAACTACTACAGAAAATACCATTAAACAATCACGTAATGTCGAAGCAGCCACGGGGAAAAAAGTAATTCCAGTGATGGTAGTTTATACCGTGGAAGCAAGCGGCAGTATTTGGGGAGCAGAACAAGATTTATTAAACAACACCAATTTAATGATGCATTACGCCACATTAATATTGGAAGCAAATAAAATCCAAACATATAAAGATGCCAATCATGCTTATCCGGGTTCGATTATTTTAAATCCAGATTTCTTAGGCATGTTGCAACAAACACCGAGTAATAGTTTGATGACAGCAACAATTGATGTGAATCGACAATTGCAAGCAGCGATTGCTTACGTCAAAGAACATTATGGCATCGCGGCGCCTGCAAGCGTGCCAACATTCAGTAATAATCTCAAAGGATTTATTCAATCAACCAATTATGTAGTGCGAACATTTGGTCCTGATGTCACCTTTGGTTGGCAACAAAATTTATGGGCGGAAGGCAGCGCGCTGTGGATACATCAACGTTACACCGATGCAGAAATAGCCGCTGGAAACGTCGTGAACGGTGATAATCGCGATAATAATTTTATTGGTACCGATAAAATTGTTGATTTCATGAATCAACTCGGCGTGTATCAAGGCCCTTATAAACCAGATTTTATTGTTGTTGATAAATGGGAACGCGATGATTTAGGTGGTGATGCGCGTGGTGCGGGTTATGCGTTTAATGCGCAAGATTGGCAGAATTATTTGCGCTATGTGAAAAATATTAGTCGCGGTTTAGGTGTGCCAGCAATTATTTGGCAAATTCCAGGTGGTCATATGCCAATACAAAGTGAAGTGTATGATCCAAATTGGATTGCTGTGCATGCAGGTGATGCGCCAGATTTCTTTTTCGGTGATGTAAATATTGGAACTGATATTAATAAAGTGAATGCGACTTTATTAAATTATCCATTGAACCCTGGTTTTTATAATGGGGCGATGACAGTGAAACAATATTTGTTACAACCAGGAAGTTATGATTGGGCGCAAAGTAATTTGCAAAATGCAGTCGACAGCAATGTGGTTGCAATTCTGTGGGGCGGTGGCAGCACGACTGGTGTAGTGCCGATCTCGACGAATGGCGATGACAAAGGATGGTTAGCGGCGAAAGTTGCAGAATATTATAAAAATCCGTTGATGTTGCAAGAATAACCACGACGCTTGTTCGCCTCTCCTACGAAAGTGGGAGAGGCCGGCGCACGAAGTGCGACGGGTGAGGGTCTCAATAGTTACTCCGCTTTATGCAGTACAGAATACTCACACCCTCGCCCCTACCCCTCGTAAAAAACACTCCGGGAGGGGGATGTTCTTTTTATTTAAATTTAGTGTAAATTAGCGCTTCTTGAAAAATCACTTCAAACTATTTAAAACAAGGAGCTTCGTCTCATGACCAAACCTCTCACATTGGCCGAACGCGTCAATCGTATTCAAGCCTCCCCCACGCTTGCCATCTCCGCTCGCGCTGAAGAGTTACAAGCGGCTGGTAAAAAAATAATAAATTTAAGTGTCGGTGAACCCGACTTTGATACACCAGAACATATCAAACAAGCTGCCATCAAAGCGATGAGTGATGGTCGCACAAAATATACGGCGGTTGATGGTATTGTTCAATTACGCAAAGCCATCGTTAATAAATTTGCCCGCGAAAATAATTTGCAATATCAACTGAATCAAATTTTAGTTTCATCTGGCGCAAAACACAGTATTTATAATTTATTGTCAGCGATTTTAAATCCAGGTAATGAAGTAATTTTTGCTGCACCTTATTGGGTGTCTTATCCTGATATGGTGTTATTAGCCGATGGCAAACCCGTGATTTTGCCAACTGATGTTGAACATCATTTCAAAATGTCGCCGGCACAATTAGAAGCAGCAATGACTGAGCAAACACGTTTGATTATTTTAAATAGTCCGTCTAACCCAACAGGTATTGCGTACTCATTTGATGAGCTAAAAAAATTAGGTGAAGTGATTTTGCGTCATCCCAATGTGTTAGTTGCAACCGATGACATGTATGAACACAATCAATGGAATCACACACCGTTTGCAAATATTGTAAATGCGTGCCCGAACTTGTATGAACGCGCGATTGTGATCAATGGCGTTTCTAAAACGTATGCGATGACCGGTTGGCGCATTGGTTATGCAGCCGGCCCGGCGCCATTGATTGCCGCAATGAAGAAAACGCAATCGCAAAGCACATCAAATCCGACTAGCATTGCGCAATATGCTGCACTTGCCGCGCTTGAAGGTGATCAACACTGTGTCACGGTGATGACAAAAGCCTATAAAGAACGTCACGATTATGTTGTGAGTCAATTACAAACCATGCCTGGCGTGAAATGCATTCCATCGGATGGCACATTTTATACGTTTCCCTGCATCAAAGAATTATTGAATAAAAAACCTACTATCACGAATGATTTGGAATTTGCTGAATATTTATTAAATGAAGCTGAAATTGCTATTGTTCCTGGCTCTGCATTTGGTGCACCAGGTTATATACGCATGTGTTTTACGACCAGTATGGAAAATTTAAAAATGGCGATGGAACGTTTGCGTAAAGCGATTGAAAAATTAGGGTAATCAACCACCCTCGTCATTGCGAGGCTTAAGTTTTTTGCAAGCCGTGGCCTCGCAATGACGGATTTTGCAAATATAAAAATAGCCGTAAAAATATTAACGATTTTTCGTCCCCGCTATTTATTCTTCACCCTCTTGTAATATAACTAAATATAACTTAATATAACTATAAGGATAGATTCATGGCCTATTTATTGCTAATTAAACGCCAAGCTAAAAAAATGTTACAAAGTCTTTCAAGAACAGATAGAAATAGGATCACAGAAAAAATTATGCTACTAGCGACAACACCAGATCACGAATCGTTAGACATTAAGCTATTACAGGGATGGAGTTACTACCGTTTACGTGTTGGTGATTGGCGAATTATTTTTGATAGAGATGAGGAAACAAATACTATTTCAATTGACAAAATTAAACCCCGTGGAGATGTATACAAATGAGCTTACAAATTATTAAGTCCATTGATGGCAAAGATGAATATGTATTAATCCCTATACACATATACAATGCATTGCGTAATCAAATTCGCGAAAAAATGAAAAAATCAAAAAACAAATCGGATTATGTTCCTTTTGATCCGGCTGATTATGTCGATAACCCTATTGCGCTTGCTCGTATTAAAGCAAATATCACCCAAGAAGAATTGGCTAAACGCATGAAAGTGACTCAGGCATATATTAGTAAAATCGAGACACAGGAAAAAGTGACAGCCAAGATGCTGCAAAAAGTGAAAAAAGCATTAGAAATAAAATAAACCTCTGAATTGCCAGCGCCGCATCAAGGCCTCGCAATGACAAAAAACCCGATAAAAAACATTGACGATTTCTATCCCCAATATTAGTATGCTCGTCTCTTAATGCTACATTCCCCGGTAGCTCAGTCGGTAGAGCAAGTGGCTGTTAACCACTGGGTCGGCGGTTCGAGCCCGTCCCGGGGAGTGAGTTAAGTAGGAGCCTATAATAAATGGAAAATCATACTGGGTTGCGCTCTGCACTGCTTCAAGAATCGCCGTTACAAATCGTCGGCACTATTAATGCCATGACTGCCATGCTCGCAAAACGTGCAGGCTTTCGCGCTATTTATTTATCTGGCGCCGGCGTTGCCAATGCCTCTTTCGGTGTGCCTGATTTAGGCATCACTAATTTAAACGATGTTGCTGAAGATGTTGCTCGCATTACTTCTGCTTGCGATTTACCTCTTTTAGTTGATATCGATACCGGTTTTGGCGATGTCTTTGGTATTGCGCGTACGATTAAAACGCTAATCAAATTAGGTGCGGCTGGCGCTCACATTGAAGATCAAGTTGCAATCAAACGCTGCGGTCATCGTCCCAAAAAAGAATTAGTAGCAACAGAAGAAATGTGTGATCGCATCAAAGCCGCAATCGATGCAAAATATGATCCGCAATTTATGTTAATGGCCCGCACTGATGCGCTCGCAATTGAAGGTTTAGAAAAAGCATTAGCCCGCGTAGAAAAATATGTTGCCGCAGGTGCTGACATGATTTTTTTTGAAGGCGCCACTAAAATGACTGATTATCAAGCGGTCACACGCATCTGCAAAGTGCCGGTGCTCGCTAACATCACTGAGTTTGGTGTCACGCCTCTTTTCACACGCGATGAATTAAAAGCAGCTGGCATTCAATTAATTCTTTATCCCTTAAGTGCGTTTCGCGCCATGAATAAAGCCGCTGAATTAGTTTATACCACCATACGCACACAAGATTCGCAGCAATCTGTTATCAATCAAATGCAAACGCGCGAACAATTATATGACTTATTAAATTATTACCAATACGAACAAAAAATTGATGAACTTTTTGCAGAAAGGAAAAACAAATGACAGCGACAACAAAAAAAACAGGTGGTTTAGAAGGTATTTCTGTCGGCGATACGGCAATTTGCACTGTTGGCAAAGAAGGCCTGGGGCTGACTTATCGTGGTTATGACATTCACGATTTAGCTGCGCAAGCGAGTTTTGAAGAAGTCGCTTATTTATTAATTTATGGTGAATTACCAACGCTCCCACAATTACAAACGTATCGTGATCGTTTAATGAAATTACGTCGTTTACCGAATGAATTAAAATCATTATTAGAAATGATTCCAGGTTCAGCGCACCCGATGGAAGTATTGCGCACCGGGATTTCGATGTTGGGCACATTAGAAACGGAATCAGCGCAATATACAGCGACGCACATTGCTGATCGCTTAATTGCGTGCACACCCACAATGTTAATGTATTGGTATCAATTTCATCGTAATAATGTGCGCATTGAATCTTGGAACAGTGAAGAACCCACCATTGCAGGCTATTTTCTGCAATTATTACACGGTAAAAAACCAGAAGATGACATGCGTCGTTGCATGGATGTCTCTCTCATTCTTTACGCTGAACACGAATTTAATGCCTCCACTTTTGCCGCACGCGTTACCGCCTCTACTTTATCTGATTTTTATTCTGCGATTGTGTCTGCGGTGGGTACGTTACGTGGTGCGTTACACGGTGGTGCGAACGAAGAAGCGATGGAACTCATCAGCAAATTTAAAACGCCCGAACAAGCCACCATTGGCGTGCAAGACATGTTAGCGAAAAAAGAAAAAATCATGGGATTTGGTCATCGCATTTATAAAAAATCCGATCCACGTTCAGATATCATCAAAAAGTGGTCGCACAAATTATCTGAACATGCGCGTGATGGCTTTTTATATGCAGTGTCTGAAGCGATTGAAAAAGTCATGTGGGATCAAAAAAAATTATTTCCGAATTTAGATTTTTATAGTGCCACCGCTTATCATTTTTGCGGTATCCCGACGCCACTGTTCACACCGATTTTTGTAATGTCACGTTTAAGTGGTTGGAGCGCGCACATTTTAGAACAATGTGCGAACAATCGTTTAATTAGACCAGAAGCAAATTATATTGGGCCGGCACCACGACCCTTTGTTATTTTACAAGAACGAGGATAAATAAATATGTCATCATTACAACACGCACATACGGTCGATGAAAATAGTAAACCGGAATACGATCATGAATTAGTGACAATGGCGGATTATGTCAGCAATTATTTTTCGCCGAGTGAGATCGCGTTAAAAACCGCGCGTCTTTGTTTGATGGATACGATTGGTTGTGGCATTTTGGCGCTGCAATATCCTGCTTGTACTAAATTATTGGGACCCATCATTCCGGGAACAACGGTTCCGTTCGGTGTGCGCGTGCCTGGGACAAATTATTTATTAGATCCTATTCTTGCCGCATTTAATATTGGCACACTGGTGCGTTGGTTAGATTTTAATGACACGTGGTTGGCTGCAGAATGGGGTCACCCTTCTGATAATTTAGGTGCGATTTTAGCAATCGCTGATTACATCAGTCGCAAAAATGTTGCTGAAGGCAAAAAACCATTCTTAATTAAAGATGTGTTAGTGGCCATGATTAAAGCGCATGAAATTCAAGGCGTGTTGGCATTAGAAAATGGTTTTAATCGATTGGGATTTGATCATGTGATTTTAGTCAAAATTGCCTCGACCGCACTCGCCACTTTTTTATTAGGTGGAACGCGCGATCAAATCATTGATGCATTATCACTGGCGTGGTTAGATGGCGCCGCATTACGCACTTATAGACACGCACCGAATGCAGGCTCACGCAAATCATGGGCAGCAGGCGATGCCACCAGTCGCGCAACACGATTGGCGTGGATGACGATGCAAGGTGAAATGGGTTATCCCAGCGCACTCACCGCAAAAAAATGGGGATTTTATGACACCGTTTTAAAAAGTCAGCCACTGCGTATTAATCGTGATTATGGTTGTTATGTGATGGAAAATGTTTTATTTAAAATTTCTTATCCCGCGGAATTCCATGCACAGACGGCAGTTGAATGTGCCGTAAAACTGCATCCAGAAATTAAAAATCGTTTTGATCAAATTGAAAAAATTCAATTGACGACACATGAATCAGCGATTCGAATTATTAGTAAGTCAGGCCCTCTACATAATCCGGCTGATCGTGATCATTGTTTGCAATATATGGTAGCGATTGGTTTGATTTATGGTGATTTAACGGCGAATCATTATGAAAATGAAACTGCAAAAAATCCATTGATTGATGCGTTACGTCAAAAAATGGTGGTGGAAGAAAACAAACAATTTTCTGTTGATTATTTAGACCCGGAAAAACGTTCGATTGCAAATAGCATGCAAATTTATTTTAAAGATGGCACGCACACTGACAAGATTACTGTTGAATATCCAATCGGTCATCGCTTGCGTCGCGAAGAAGGCGTTCCATTGCTATTCAAAAAATTTGAAAACAATCTTGCCACGCATGCGGCACATTATTCAAAAGAGAAAATGCAAAAAATAATGGCGATGTTTCATGATCAGCAGACGTTAGAAAAAATGCCGATGCATGAGTTTATGGATGCATTGCAATAGGTGTTAGTGTGTGCTAGTAAATGGTCGTGATAGCGGGAGAGGGAATAAAACACAACGCTCTCTCGCTATCACACCACAACATCTTGGTAAGAAGGAATAATAGCAACGCCAACGCTCTCGCTAGCAACCAAAACAAACTTCGACAATTTACTCAGGAGAAATTACCACCTCTAAAATATGACAATAATAACAATCAATTTAAGTTTAATAATCCTGAAATATTAAAACATATTTCTAAAAAATTAAAAACATAACTTACAAAAAATAGTAACCCTATAGTAACAACAAAGGAATGCTCAAATGGATTTAACCAATAGTGTGTTAAAGGATATAGATTTAGATAAATTACGTAGCACCCATTCAGCTGACATTAAATTTGAATTGATAAAAATATTAGATGACATCACTGATACTGCCGTTAAAGCGCTTGATCAAGAATTCCGTGCGTTACTAACGCTCGCTGAAAAACATGCGCTACTTTCAGAATTTGAAGCACCTCAATTTCGCTCCCCAGTAAAAACACAAGCGGGCGAACCACAAACAACACAAACCACCACTCAAGAAAAACCAAAGAGAGATTCTATTTTATTAAAAAACTGGACGCATTATTGTTGGATGCGTTTAGAATTAACAGCAATCGCTGATCAGCGTGCTGCACTTAATTTCATTCAACAGGCAAAAAATCAAATAGAAAGTGTTGATGACCCATTTGCCATACCCGCTCTCGCTGGCAGCATTGATCGTGCGATACAAGAAGATGCTAAACGTGGTATTTCTATCAAACAATCTATCCAAACCCTGAGTAAATTAATGTTACAAGTGGTAGGAACAGAACACCCCACTGATCCATTATCACAACAAGCAAGACAATATCTGACTAATCTTGCCAATGTCATCGAAAAAATCACGATTAACTTACGTGCGTCAGAACAAACGAATGAGGCTGATGAAGTAAACAATATTAAGCTCAAAAATAAAAAACTGGAATCAGAAATATTATCTTATCTAAAAAAATTAAAAAAAGTCGATACTATTCCGCCTGCTAAACGTGATGTTGTCGAAGAAATAAATCGTAATATTGATATGACATTAGAAAAATTTAATAATGTCTTAGCACAACTTGCTGATACTGTTTTAAAAGCTTATCAAACATATTATCCAAAACAATTTTCTACCTATACAGATAAAATATGGGCAGCATTACTTGAAGTTTTCCGCCCTGCTTCTTGGCCTGGTTACGATGCAGACGGCAATATAAACGTTACCCCCGATACCATGCGGGAGGCAACACGTTTACAGCGTATTCGCGTTACAGAACAACATATCAAAAAAATCAATGCTATTGTCCATATTGCAAAAACAGAAGTAGCCATTATTGTTGAGGATATTAAAAATAAACTGTTAGAAGAACTCTATCAATTAAACGAAGAATTTTTTAATGGTTTTAGCACTGCAGCAGCAAATCAACAGGGTTTAATTAATTCCTCAATAATTATAAAAATAAATTCTCATCAAAATAACATCTTGCGTTATTTAAATGAAAAAAGATTTGATAAAGCGATTGCGGAAAATAATCAATTAAATAATTTTTCATTATCACAACTAGACGATCAATCAAAATCATTATGCACTTTACTTGATAAGCGCAACACGTTAATAAAATCAATGCAATACTTTGATACATCTCCTATTCTCACTGACAACAGCAAGTATCAAGAATATCAAGCATTATTAACTAGTTTAGAAGATCTCAAAAAAACGCTGGATGAAAGTTATAAGCCCAATATCAGATCCAGTACCGGATTATTTCAAATCAGCGATGAAACAACAGAATTTTATCCAACAGATTATCTTCTTAATTTATACAAACAAATCTCTACTGAACACCAAGCACTTTTTGAGCAATCTTCGCCAATAGGAAAAACTTGGAAATATTTAGGACTGCAATTTAAAACCTTTGGCATGACTTACGGAGAAGCACATGTTCGTCAAGATTCATCCGTATTTATTGATGTCTGGGATACTATTTTAGAAGATCTAAAACAACAATCTTCATTTAATTCATTTTTCATTTTTAAATTATTAGAAAATACTAGTTATAAAAAAATAACGCCTGATGACCGTGCAAAATTACATATACAATTACAAGATGGCAGCATTGAAAGCAATCAGATACTGGAAAAAATTTATCATAACTGGCATGCACAAATTTATTTAAATGATCCAAAATATAAAAATAAAAATGAATTTGAAACAGTCAGAACTGAAATTGAACGTTGCTCTGTTGTCACAGAACAACCCGATATGTTTACAAAATTTATTATTTCTAATGCTGAAAATTCAGCCGATATCCTCGGCGCTACATCCTTATTTAAAATTTTTCCAAAACAAAATAAAAATTTGCGTATGGTACCTTTATTAGAAAAACGCCAAGATTTAGAAAATTATGAGACTATTTTAACGACTTATATTCAAGTTAAAATACAACAATTGTTTGAACAATTATTTGATCAAGGTAATTTACTCATTGTTGGATTTTTTCAAACAAAAGAGAATATCAAAAATACTATTTTTTCTCTTGATAGAACAGCGTTTAAAGAGTGGATTAATCGCCATCCATTATTACAAGCATTGCTTGAAGACCTCATGCATGAAGTCATGATCGGTTTCAGTGATACCGAACGTGTTTCGGGTATACCTGCTTTGTTTTCCATCCAAGAAACACAAGAAAAAATTGTTACCTTAGCAGCGGATTTTGGAGTGGGTTTACAATTTTATTATGGGCCGGGTGATGATGTAAACCGTGGCGGTTTAAGAGAAATTGATGGCATCATGACATTGCAAGGTCTTTCACGTCGCATGGTCAGCACGCCACAAAGTGCATTCCGTTTTTATGAAAGTCAATTTCATAATGCTTATGAAATCATGGCAAATCCAGAAAAATTAATGGAATTAACTCAGCAACCGCCTGAGATTGCTAATCTGATTGAGGAATTCAAAATAAAAGGTACCCGACATTATGAATTTTTACACGACATGGAAAATGGCTTAGGTAAGTTACTTGGACTCATGCTGGGATCAGGCGTTCATTGGTTAGTTGATATGTTAAATTCTAGCTCACGCGCGAGCCAACGAAAAAGTAATGATAAAGATAATCATGGTGATCGCACTGCTGCCGTACAAACAGGTGGTATCACGCCCGCAAAGTTTATTCATCCAGATAAACCGCGCGCGATTTCTGCAACACAAATGAAAGAAATGTTAGATGAATATATTAATATTACCTTCGGCGCTGGCGCTGCTTTGCGTGAAATGGGAATAGATAATATTGAAATCATGTATGACAACGCCAAAACCATGCGCGATATTGTTCTTAAAACATTATATGGGATTAGTAAAACTAAATATTCAACTGCAGCATATGCTTATTTTGGCGATAATATTGAAAATGTGCTGCCGAAAGACCCTGCTGAACGCGAGCAATTAATATTAGATTGTTTAACAAAATATCCAGCTATTTTGAAAGAAATAAATGTAGAAAAAATATTAAAAGAAGGACCAGAAGAAAAACAAAATCAATTAAAACAAATGCTGTTAGGATTATTTTGTTATTTAAATGATGAATATGAACAAACGAAAGAATTTTTATTTAAATTAAATAAATTAATTCATGGTGATGTTTATCATCCACTGCCAACAGAAATTATTTCGTCAGAAAAAATGCCGCCTACGGAAATAACAGCAGGAACAGATTTATTATTCCACTATCCAACTTGGCAAGCGCAAGCAGAAGACATTAGTAGAGAAGTAGAACTATTATCTTTATTACTAGCGCACGAAGCTTATCATGTTGGAAATAAAAGAAACTTAAACACTGTCTACCCTGAATTAGGTGTCATTAAAACTCTCCCTGGCAGTCATTTATCTGGTATTGGCGGATTATTAGCAGATAAAGCTGGTATTACTACCGCACGTATTTCTCCGCCTGGTTATTATGAAAAGGCAATATTGAATGATAAAACAAATTCAGAATTACGCCCTGGTGTTGTACGTGCACAACAAGAAGCGCTAGCACAAAATCGTGTTGTTCACTATGGAAAAAAAGGTGGCGACAAAGCAACCTTGTTTGCAAATACGATTGGCGAGGGTGGGAAAAAGATATTAGAAACGCAATTAGTAAGCGGCAGAAATAAAAAAATAATATAAAAATAAAAATGATGGCTGTTTTTTTCATCCTGAGCGATAACTGCGGAGCGCCATGATATACTCAAGCATATCATGGCGCTCCGCAGTTATCGCTCAGGATAGCAATTATTCTCAATTTCAAGAAGTGCCCTTAATACTTCTTTAAGAATAATGCCATACAATCATTTTTATTCGAAAAAATAAAAATGACCAAAAATGTATGATTAGTTTTAAAATATTCGCGCCAACCATTCCAACAAGAAATTTGAATGATGCCAAAAAACATCTTGAATATTTCTTCGATCCGCATAAAAAAAACCCCTCAGAACAAAAGCAATTTTTAAATATGATTCTCAATACCATATTAATTATTGAACATCAAATATCTTTTAGAATTCAAAAAACCTATAATGATAATAATTATCATGCTGACAAAAATATTCTTTTTCCAAACAAAAAAACTTCTCCTCATTCTTTTTTTCTTAAAGAAAACCAATATTGCGCAGAAACCACTAATCATTTAATTGAAATGATTCAATCCCAATTACAACAACATGGAAAAAATAACCATAAAAATGATGACTATAAAAAACTATTAGAAAATATTATTATCTGTTGCAAAAATACGCTGGATAAATGCGATAAAAATATAGTATTCATCAGTAAAAATAGTCATGTGGAATTAGTCTATCAATATTGTGAAATATATAATGGTCATTACAAACCATTCAGGCAAGTTCTTAATCCTCTTACCGGAACATCATTAGGCACATGCGCTGGTCACGTGTATTGTTGGTCTAAAGCAGAAAATAGAAAAGATGGTAGTTATATTATTTTTAATAATAATATTGATCAATTACAGGAAAAGTTTACACCTACATTTTTAGGTAACGAATATTGTAGTTCATATCACTCCATTTTAGACATTCATCCTCTATTAACAATTAAACCAGGCGCTGTGTATGCTGTTATTTTAGATGCCAAAAGAAAAAGCTATGCACACTCAAAACATGCAATGGGCATAAGACTCATTAATCAAAATAACGGCATAGAATTATTTGATCCCATTTTTGGTTTATTTTCATTTGCTCATATACAACATTTTGCTTTATGGTTTCCAATATTCATCAGCTATTATTGTGGCACGCGCTCTATTTTTCGTAGTTATAGAATAGTAAAAATTGGCGAACAATCATTCAATGAAGAGTGTGACGTTCCGATTTTATCTAGCCAAAACTCTTTTTCTCCTATTCATTCATTGGATCAAATAACTAAGATATTTGATTATTTTCAAAGAGTCTATGACAGTCAACTTAAACTAAGTAAAGAAAATAGACGTTATTTATGCTTTATTGAAATACAAACCTTTTTTTATTTTGCATTTCCATCATTAGTAAATAGCACAATCGATTTGTCACTGCTTGATCTCATGAAAAATAAATTACGGGATAAATCTTATGCTTTTCTAAACATAAATAATGACTCACTTGAACAAAATATTTATCAGGAAATTGTCTGCAATAACACCATAGAAAGCAGAAGTTCCATTTTGTATCCTAAAAAAGATTACAAAAAAACAACTATTATCGATCAGTGCCACTCCCTTATTGAACAACGTATAAACGAAATAAATCAGTTAACCTCTTCACCCTCCTCTCCTCGGCGCCAGTTATAACGACTTCTTACTTGCAGCAAAATGCAATATTTTCCGCACCCATTGAACACGCGGATTGCGTAACGCGCCATCTTTCCAACCCAAATAAAAATAATGATGCGGATAAATTTTTGGTTGATGTAACAATACTAATTTTTTATTTTTTAAGTATTCCTGACAAAAATAAGAAGGTAAAACCGTGACACCCAACCCACCCACTACCGCCGCTTGTACCGACCATAAATCTTTTACCATCAACGCCACACGCCCAGTAAATGTTTTATTAAAAAATGCTTGATAATATTCTTTAATAAATAACAAACTTTCATCGTAAGCAATCCAAGGTAGTTTATCTAACATGGTAGTCTCACCCTTTTTTAATTCTTTTTGTGACATTTTATTTTTCCATATCGGTGCGCCCACCAAATAATATTGTTGATGAAATAATCGTTCAATAGTCACGCCTGGATGAACGACATGCGAACAAAATTGCGCGAGATCCAATTCGCCTTGCAACAATTTTTCTAATAAAATGTCATGTCCTATTTCAAAACGTAATTGAATACCATGTTGATTTAATGTGGCTAAATGCGGCGCAATGACGGTTGAAAAAAATTCAGCAATGCCGCCCAAATAAACGATGCCACCATCGGTTTTTAAAGATGGTTTGACATTCGCCCACATCGCCGCTAATGCATCTAGTGGTGCACTTGCTGTAAACGCTAATTGATGTGCTGCTGCGGTTGGTTTTAAATATTTTCCGGCTTTCATAAATAACGGCCGGCCTATGTATTTTTCTAACATTTTAATATGCTGAGAAATAGCAGGCTGCGTTAAAAATAACTCTTGCGCCGCTTTGGTTTGCGAACCGCTACGATAAACCGCCAAAAAAGAATGTAACGCCAGATGCGGCAGAGTCATGTTGTCATCCTTCATTTTCTTTATTTTATCTATAAATAAATTTATAGATATTATAATAAACTATAATTTGTAAAATAGATAATCCAAACGTATATTTACCTTTCTATTTATTTCTACTTTTATTTTAACTAAACGGGATCAACAACATGCGCTCAACCATCGATTTTTACACGCAAATTCATAAAGCCTTACGCCGCTGGTTATTTAACTTTTCCATCAACATCAGTACCACCGATTTTACTGATCACAACCAATGCCGCGCCCTCGATCAAGAACTCTCACAACTATTTGCGTTATTACGTGCACATGCACACCATGAAGAAGCATTTTTTCATCCAGTCATCAGTAAATATTTAGCCGCTACTTATAGCGAAACACTTTCTCACGAACATGAAGCCCAAGAAAAATCATTAATTGCCATAGAAAAAATAAGTAAATCAATTTGCGAAAATAATCAAGCAATCATACGAGAGCAACACACTCTCCTACTTTATAAAACATTTAATAATTTTATTGCTGATTATTTGCAACATTTGAATGAAGAAGAAACCATCATGCCATTACTTCAAGAACGCTGTACTGATGCGGAATTATTGCAACCCATCACTGCGTTAATTACCAGTTTAACCACTGACAAAATCATGGAGAGTATCACTTACATGCTGCCCGCTTTAAACCCGCAAGAACGCACCAATTATATGACTCATTTGTTGCAAAACGCCGACGAAAAAACCCGCGCCCTCATGCAAGCACGAGCCACTGCGGCGTTGCAAAAATAACGTTATTGTTATTGATCTTGTTGTTGATGTTGCTGCAAAGTATCAGCCCCATTTTGCATTTGAATTTGCACTTGCGAACCAACTCCTTGCAACGTAGCTTGCAATTTTTCTTTTAAACTTGCCAAGCTCGGCGATACCACCCCTGTCAGCCACACCACCATCGGTTGATAGCCACTCACAACAACTGATGCATGCCAGGCATCTTTGTCTGCCAGCGATGTCAATTGCACTAAAAAAATTAATACTAAATTGATAATAAAAGCGCGGCCAAATCCAAATATAGCCCCTAACACACGGTTACCAAACCCTAATACACCGGTTTGAAAAGCCATGTTTACTATGTAGCCCACAATAGCACCGACAATAATTGTCCCTACAAATAACACGACAAAACTCACGCCAATCGCTAAATAAGAAACCGTTTGCGTCGTATCCACACCGATGGTCGAAGAGCTTTGCGAAACAACGTTTTGCACGGAAGGATCACCAGTAAACGCCAGCGCCAACGTATTTGCAAACATCACTGCAATGACAATTGCAGCAGCAAACGTAATCAATGACATCATTTCTCGTATAAAACCACGACTTACGCCGGCAAAAATAGAAAGCAAGAAAATCGCGATAAAAACATAATCAATCCAATTTAAACCCATCATATAGAATCCTTCCTTCATTTTTTGTTTGATATACACGCTATAAAAAAAATAGTTAGAAAATTATAATTTACATTCACGCAAAACAGTATAACAATAATTTAAGGGCACCTCTATAAACATGACTTCGAGCAGCGCAGCAATTTATAGAGGTGCCCTTAACGTTATCACTAGCAAAATGACTAGCAAACCTAACTAATAGGCCAATTATGAAAAATACCATTTTCACTATTCTCACCGCTGCTTTTTTTAGCGTGTTACTGATCATGACAGGCATATTTGGAATAGGTTTAAGCGTACATGGGCCGGAAAGTTTAGTGCTTGTTTCTAATGCCGCCACATTAATTGCCTTGGGTGTTTTATGGTGTTTATGCTTTTATTGGGTGAAAATATCCAAAGAACACTTGATATTACTGCTATTTATCACGGGATGTTTACTGATATTGAGTGAATTAATTGTGTTTGCAGTCACGTTTTTATTGTGGCTTTAATAACAATGAGGTCATTCGACTTTAGGCATTCTTATGGTTAAAATATTTCGCCCGCATGCATTTCCCAAAAACGCGTTTTCACTAATACCGCTTGCAGCATTTTTTCTGAGGAAAGAATTGCTGGCTAGCTATTCGCCGCATAATATGCGGTGAATAGAGAAATTATTCGCCGCATCCCATTCAATGACAGTATCAATAATGCCGATGATACCGCGGTATTTTGATATCATGATACAATAGTATCAAATATGTGCTATCATTTGATGGCACAATATTTAAAAGAGGCTACTAACAATGGATACTTTCACAGTCAGAGATTTACGCGAACATACGGGTGACTTAATTCATGATGCAGAAAAAGGCAAATTATCATTAATTACTAAACATGGTCGCCCTATTTTTATTGCTGTTCCCTTTGATGAGGAACTTCTTGAATTAGGGCTACGTCCAGCAATGGCTATTAAGTTATACAAAGAAGAAACATTAACATTAGGAAAAGCGGCCAAACTAGCTGGTCATTCTATTGAATCTTTTGTCGAAAAATTAGGTCATTTAGGCATTCCTATTGTTAATTATTCATCCAAAGAATTAGACAAGGAGCTGAAAGATTTTGAGTAAAAAAACAGTTGTAGCTGATGCTAGCCCATTAATTGCTTTTGGTCGCATCAATCATCTTTCGCTTTTATCAAACACACTCGGAACCATTATTATTCCTCAAGTTGTCGCTGATGAATGTTTATTAGATATCGCAAGACCAGGTGCAAAACAAATTCAGCAGGCAATTCGTCAGAAAAAAATTATTTTGCATGCAAATCCTAATATAAATAATTATCAAGAATTACATAACCTATTAGGCGAAGGTGAAACAAATGCAATTGTATTAGCATTACAATTAAATACAGGATTATTAATTGATGAAAAACTGGGTCGCGGAGCTGCTCAGAAATTAGGATTAAAAATAATTGGTACAGCAGGTGTTTTATTACTTGCTAAACATCATAGATTAATTAATAAAATATCACCGCTTATTAGCGAACTTAAACAAGCGGGCTATTATTTATCAGATGCACTATTAAAAGATGTCTTAAAACGCGCAAAAGAAAAAAATTAGTTAAATAATGTCCCCTGCAGCGTATCCGTAAACACGGCATCGACACCGAATCCAAACAAGCTCTGCGCCCGCACAAGATCATTGACGGTATAACAAAATAAGGCTTTATTATCCGCTTTAATTTCATTGGCAAATGCTTTTGTCATCAATGCCTGATTCACATGCACCGATGCACATGCCAGCGCCGCGCACTGTTTTTTCCAATCAAACGTCATGTCATTAATCAGCAATCCCAGTAAACAATCGGGTGCATGTTGGCGTAAAAAATAAAGTGTTTCTAACGAAAAACTAGAAAATAATAACGAAAAATGTGGCTGATGCAAATAAGGTGCCAGCGCATGCAAGGTATTTAAGACCAATTCTTCTTCTTTTCCCGGCATTGCTTTCAGTTCTACATTGGCATTGATATGCGTCGCGGCCAAAAAATCCGCAACCTGTCGCAAAATAGGAATACGCTCGCCGGTAAAATACGGGCTAAACCATGAACCTGCATCTAAGGTGCGCAAATAAGCATATGGATATTGGCTTACTAACCCACCGCCATTTGTTGTGCGATTGAGTGTCTCGTCATGAAAAATAATCAGCTCACCGCAGGCTGCTTGTCGCACATCAAATTCTATCCATTTTGCCCCCAGTTGCATGGCAGCAATAAAGGCAGCCATCGTATTTTCCGGTGCGTATGCACTCGCGCCGCGATGGGCGATGATGGGAGGCCGGCATATTAGTTGGGTCATAATCTTACTTCCCATTAAAAAACTACCTGTTAGAATACGCAAAAGTAAATATTGATACATCAACTATTTTTCTCCCGCAAAAACTAAATAAAAATGATGAATTATGCCAAACACTGATATTTTCCACCCACCGCTGCCCAGCACTTCCAGCACCCCATTTACCTGGCACGCCTTACATGGCGCGAGCATGAGTCTTGCGCTCAGTAACGCGATTGCAGAAAGCAAGCGGCCGTTTGTCATCATTGCGCCTGATAATTTATTTGTCTCACGCTTGATCGATGAATTACATTTTTTTAATACTGCTCAGAAAGACAACATTATTCATTTTCCTGATTGGGAAACATTGCCATACGATCATTTTTCACCGCATCAAGACATTATTTCAGAGCGTCTATCTGCACTGAATCGCATTTCCACTTTATCTCAAGGGGCGATAATCACCACTGCCGCAACACTCATGCAGCGACTCGCGCCGAAAAATTATTTAGATGGACAAAGTTTTTTATTAAAAATAAATGATCGACTTGATGTAGATGCGTTCAAAACACGTTTAATTAAAGCGGGCTATCATGTGGTGGCGCAAGTACGTGAACATGGCGAATTTGCCGTACGCGGTTCTATTATTGATTTATTTCCGATGGGCAGCCGCATACCGTTTCGCATTGATTTGCTGGATGATGAAATTGATTCCATTCGCACATTTTCAACGGATACGCAACGCACACTCGATAAAATAACGGAAATTCATTTACTTCCCGCAAAAGAATTTCCACTCACTGAAAATGCCATTGAATTATTTCGCACGCAGTGGCGCAATCACTTCAATGGTAATCCATTAAAATGTCCGGTTTATCAAGATATCAGTGAAGGTATTTGCGCGCCTGGTATTGAATATTATTTACCGTTATTTTTTGCAGAAACAAAAACAGCCACCTTGTTTGACTATTTACCGGAAAATGCGCTGCTGGTGACAATAGGTGATACGCACACCAAAGCACAAGAAGCGTGGCATGAAATTGAAATGCGTTACGAACAAGGACGTCACGATGTGACGCATCCGTTATTACCACCGACACAAATTTTTATTGCACCTGATATTATTCAGCAATCAATAAAAAATTATGCGCGTGTTGGTATTGTGGATCACGCGAATCCTTCGAATGGAAATGATTTTGCAACCGCACCCGCGCCCGTTTTACCCATTCAACATCAAGCCACACAACCACTTACGCTCTTGCAACAATTTATGGCAACTGAAAAAGGCCGTATTTTATTTTCTGTAGAAACCATGGGCAGACGTGAAGTTATTTTACAGTTATTTAAAAATATTCAATTACAACCCACTTATTTTTCTTCTTGGCAGGAATTTTTAAATAATAATGAAATGTGCAGTATTGTTGTAGCACCGCTAGAAAATGGTTTTGTCTTAACACATCCTCAATTAACTATCATCACTGAAGCGCAACTTTATGGTGAGCGCGTCATGCAGCGACGCTTACGTAAAAAAACGTCACAAGATACCGATTTAATTGTGCGCGATTTAACTGAATTGCAAATCGGTGATCCCATTGTTCATATTGATCACGGTGTGGGACGTTATCGTGGTTTGCAAACATTAACCGTGGGTGAGCAAATCAATGAATTTTTAACGCTAGAATATCAAGATGAAGCTAAATTATACGTGCCGGTTTCATCACTGCATTTAATTAGTCGTTACACTGGCGCCGACATGGAACACGCGCCAATGAATAAATTAGGCACGGAGCAATGGCAAAAAGCAAAACGCAAAGCCACTGAAAAAGTGCGCGATGTGGCTGCTGAATTATTAGATTTATATGCAAAACGCGCTGCACGTTCTGGTCATGCTTATTCTTTGCCAGAAGAACAATATGCTGCATTTGCGGCAGAATTTCCTTTCGAAGAAACACCCGATCAACTACAAGCGATTGCACAAGTCTTTGCGGATATGCGTTCAGATAAACCCATGGATCGCGTGATTTGTGGTGATGTCGGTTTTGGTAAAACGGAAGTGGCATTACGCGCGGCTTTTCTTGCTGTACAAAATAGTAAACAAGTTGCCATTTTGGTGCCGACCACATTACTTGCGCAACAACATTTTCAATATTTTCAAGATCGATTTGCTAATTGGCCAGTACGCGTAGAAATGTTATCGCGTTTTCGCACTGGCAAAGAACAAAAAAATGTTTTGGCTCAAATGGAAAATGGTCAAGTGGATATTGTGATTGGTACCCATAAATTATTACAAACTGATATTAAATTTAAATCATTGGGATTAGTAATTATTGATGAAGAACATCGTTTTGGTGTGACGCAAAAAGAAAAATTAAAAGCGCTGCGTGCCATGGTCGATATTTTAACGTTAACAGCAACCCCTATTCCGCGCACTTTGAATATGGCATTGGCAGGTATACGCGATTTATCTATTATTGCAACACCACCTGCGCGCCGTTTATCAGTCAAAACTTTTGTCCATGATTATCAAGAGGCAATTATTCAAGAAGCGATTCAACGTGAAATCATGCGCGGCGGTCAAGTTTATTTTTTACATAACGATGTCGCCACCATTAATAAAAAAGCGGAAGAATTAATGCAATTAGTCAAAGAAGCGCGTGTGGCGGTTGCGCATGGTCAACTGCATGAACGTGAGTTAGAACGCATCATGTCGGCATTTTATCATCGCCAATTTAATGTGTTAGTGTGTTCAACCATTATTGAAAGTGGCATTGATATTCCTACGGCCAATACGATTATTATTAATCGCGCCGATAAATTTGGCTTAGCGCAATTGCATCAATTGCGTGGCCGCGTCGGTCGCTCACATCATCAAGCATATGCTTATTTATTTATTACTTCACGCCAACAAATAACTGAAGATGCAAAAAAACGTTTAGATGCGATTGCGACATTAGATCATTTAGGAATTGGTTTTACGTTGGCAACACATGATTTAGAAATTCGTGGCGCCGGTGAATTATTAGGTGAAGAACAAAGTGGCGACATGCAAGAAATTGGTTTTACACTTTATATGGATTTACTGGCGCGTGCGGTCGATGCCTATAAATCGGGAAAAGAACCTGATTTTACAGCGCCATTACAGCAAACAGCTGACATTGATTTGCATCTCACCGCACTGATTCCAGAAAAATATTTGTATGATGTGCAATTGCGTTTACAATTTTACAAACGCATAGCAAATGCAAAAAATCAAACAGCATTAGATGAAATTCAAGTCGAAATGATTGATCGTTTTGGTTTGTTGCCACCACCATTAAAAAATTTATTTGCGATCAGTGAATTAAAATTAATTGCGAATGAAATAGGAATTATTAAGATAGAAGCGAATGATAAAGGCGGAAAAATTGAATTTAATGAAAAACCGAATGTGAAAGCGGAAGTCATTATTAAATTAATTCAGACGAAACCAACTTATTTTCGTTTGGATGGACCGACGCGTTTGCGATTTACCTTAGAAGCGCACGCGGTCGAGGCGCGAATTGAGTTGGTGTGGAAGGTGATAGAGATGTTAGGGAAATTACCCCGCACCTGATACACGAAATGTGACGGGTGAAAGGTAAACATAAACAGGAAAAACCAATACATGTGGGAATTCATTGCATCACAACATCGCTTCGACATAACATCGACCACCATTCTCACGCCCAATCGCCGACTCGCTGCGCGTTTGCATCAACAATATCAAACGCAACAATTAGCACAGCAAAACCCATGTTGGCGCACACCCGACATCTTACCGATTAACAGTTGGTTACGCCGTTTATGGGAAGAATATACAAGTAATCACATTGACAAGCTTTTATTAAACACCATGCAAGAACAAGATTGCTGGGAAAAAATCTTAGCGCAATCACCCGCTGCTGATTCACTCTTACAGCCGGCGGAAACTGCCGATGGCTTGAAATCAGCATGGAAATTAATAAAACAATGGGAAATTGATTTACATCATCCGATTTTTGCCACCGCAGAAGAATATGTTACTTTTCAACAATGGCTGCTTACCTTTCAAACTCATTGCGAAAAAAACAATGTCATCGATGAAGCCAGCCTCGTTGATCTTTTAATAAAAAAAATTCAGACAAATAAAATAATTCTCCCCAAAAAAATAATCTTAGTTGGATTTATCGAACTATCACCACAATTAACTACTTTATTTTCTGCCTGCAAACAAACAGGCGGTGAAATCATTCAATTAGCCCAATTAAATGCTGAATCAGCTACATCAACGTCACCACCACTTGCTCAAGCCATTGCTTGTCTCGATGCAGACAGTGAAATTCTCACCATGGCGCGCTTCGCAAAATCCATTATCACCCAACATCCTCAAGCAACCATTGGTTGTGTTATTCCAACACTCGATAAAATTCGTGATCGTGTCGCTGCCGTTTTTTCTGATGTCTTGCAGCAACAAACATTATTTAATATTTCTGCTGGAAAAAAATTAATTCAATACCCGATTATTGCAGCGGTTTTTTCTTTATTAACGTTACATAAAAAATCTATTCCTTTTACTTTATTCAGCGACATACTTGCCTCGGCTTTTGTGGGTGAAGCTGAGACTGAACGTGCAAGACGTGCAAATTTTGATGTTTTGTTACGTAAAAAAAATATGTATCACATTCAGTTAGACACTTTATTGCAAGAAGATCGTGTTATCTATTTAAAAAAATATTGTCCACGATTAGCAAAACGTCTGCATGCTTTTTTACAACAATTACCCGCAGACAACACTTATAAAACTTATCATGAATGGATTATTTTCTTTAACAATTTATTGTCGCAACTGGGCTGGCCAGGTGAAAGAAGTTTAAATAGTGAAGAATTTCAAGTGATTGACAATTGGTTATCATTATTGTCAGACATGACGACGCTCGATTATTTTGCGCAACCCGTACCCTTTGCAACGGCTTTACAAAAACTACACTATCTTGCTACTAAACATGTTTTTCAACCAAAAACACCCGATGCGCCGATTCAAGTGTTAGGCATTTTAGAAGCTGCCGCCTTACCGTTTGATTATTTATGGGTAAGCGGCATGGATAATGTGTCATGGCCTGCGCCACCCAAACCTAATCCATTTATTCCAAAAAAATTACAACGCGAATTACACATGCCGCATGCAACTGCTGAGCGCGAATGGCAGTATGCCGAACAATTAATTCAACAATTTAAACACAGCGCCGCCCAGAGTATTTTTAGTTATACTGAAAAAAATGAAGAATTAACCTTGCAAGCGAGCGCGCTCATCAGTGATTTGCCAGTGCTTGCAATGACTCATTTAAATTTAGCTGCTTATCAATCCGCACAAGAACGCAGTTATCAAACAAAAAATGCTGAATTGATATGCGATGAAATTGCGCCGCCATTAACCGCTGACGCACACGTTATTACGCACGGTGGTGTGAATATTATCAAACAACAAGCAGCGTGCCCATTTAAAGCATTTGCAGAATGGCGCTTGCATGCACAACCACTTGAACAACCGTTACCGGGTTTACCAAAAAAAGATCGCGGCACCATAGTGCATATGGTTTTAGAATCCCTCTGGAAAAAAATCGCGACACAGGCCACATTGATTACCTTATCAGATCAAGACTTGCGTCATCTCATTAATACTTGTATTGAGGAAACGTTGTCGCCTTTGTTTACGCTTTATCAAAAAAATAAAAAATATTTACAATTAGAAAAAAAACGATTGCATGATGTTGTTTATCAATGGTTACAAATTGAAAAAGAACGCGAACCGTTTACAGTCATCAACCAAGAAACGACTGTACAAATGACATTGCACACACTCACGTTTTCTATGCGTATTGATCGCATTGACGAATTAATGAATGGTAAAAAATTAATTATTGATTACAAAACCAGTAAAGAATTAAACGTCGATAAATGGTTTGATGCTCGTTTAGAAGAACCACAATTACCTTTATATGCATTAGTCGATTCAGAAAAAACCGCGGGAATTAGTTATGCGCAACTAACCGCAGGAAAATATACGTTTAAGGGTATCAGTCAATATGAATTAAGTATTAAGGGGATTAAAAATATTGCAGAACAATGGCCACAACAATTAACGCAATGGCAAACATATTTATCTCAATTAAGCCACGATTTTTCTCAAGGGATTGCCACGATTGATCCCAAAGATCGTAAAGAAACGTGTGAATATTGCGAACTTAAACCATTTTGTCGAGTAGCAGAACATGAATTTAACTGAACACGATCAACAACAACGTCAATTGGCGCTTGATATTGCACAATCATTTATTGTGCAAGCACCAGCGGGCTCCGGCAAAACCGAATTACTCATTCAACGTTTTTTAAATTTATTGTCTCACGCAAATACTCCAGAAGAAATTGTTGCGATTACATTTACTAAAAAAGCAGCGAACGAAATGCGCACGCGTATTATTCATGCATTAAAACAAGCTGCTTCTGCTGTAGAACCTGCGCATGAACATGGGAAAAAAACCTGGGTGTTAGCGCGCCATGCCTTAGCGCGCGATCAACAAATGAAATGGAATATTATTAATAATCCCAATCAATTGCGCATACAAACAATTGATTCGTTATGTAGTTATTTAGCACGACAATCACCTCTGCTCTCACAATTTGGGATGCAACCAACGATTAGTAATCACGCGGATGCACTTTATCGCAAAGCAGCAGAAGAAACGCTCATGTATGTTGAAGATGAGATGGCCTGGTCGCAAGCGATTGCGCAATTATTATTACATGTAGATAATGATTTTAATCATTTGCATGATTTACTGATAGATTTATTAAAAAAACGTGATCAATGGTTATCCTATATTCATCTTGATCAAGATCAAATTGCATTACGAAAACAATTAGAATTTTCTTTGGCGGCAGTCATTCAAGAAAAAATAATCGCAATTAACCATTATTTTCCAAAAGAATATATTGCTGAATTATTAGCGATTGCGCGTTTTGCTGCAGATCACTTAGAGAAGAAAAATAAAATTCATATCGATGACGATTTAACAAATAAAGATACGTGGTTGAAATTAGCAGATTTATTACTAACGCAAGATCATCAGTGGCGTAAAAAAGTAGATAAGCGGCAGGGATTTCCTGCTAAAGATGACGCAGAAAACACCGAAGAAAAAAAATTATTTGCTGAATACAAATCACGACACAAACAACTGATTGAAGCGCTACAAACAGATGAACATTTACGTGCTTTATTGGCGAGCATTTTTTTATTACCCAATGATTGTTATGATGACACGCAATGGGAATTATTAAAATCATTGCTATACGTCTTAAAAGTGGCGGCCGCGCAATTGCGCATTATTTTTCAGCAATACGGTGAAATTGATTTTATTGAAAATGCGCAAGCAGCACTCGCTGTCTTAGGATCAGAAGATCACCCCACTGATTTGGCATTGATGTTAGATTATCAAATTCGTCATATTTTAATGGATGAATTTCAAGACACTTCTTACAGTCAGTATCAATTATTAGAAAAATTAACTTGGGGTTGGGAGGCAGATGATGGTCGCACATTATTTATTGTCGGTGACCCCATGCAATCGATTTATCGTTTTCGTGAAGCAGAAGTAAAATTATTTTTGCGTATGAAAAAAAACGGGATTGGTCAATTAACCTTAACTCCCATTCAATTAAGCGTCAATTTTCGTTCGCATTCGGCAATTGTTGATTGGAATAACCAGCATTTTCAAGCGATCTTTCCAGAGACGGATGATATGGTGACGGGGGCGATTTCTTATCATGATAGTGTTGCGCGCATTGATAAATTAGAAAATAAAACAGAAAATAAAACAGAAACTAAAACGGAAACTTCAGAAAACACACCTGCTGTTGGCGTGAGCTTAATAAATTTACCTGCAGAAAAGACTAATGCAGCACAGCATATCACTGCCTTTATTACACTCATCAAACAATTAAAGCAACATCATCCGCAAGATAAAATTGCTATTTTAGTGCGTACTCGTACGCAATTAAAAATATTATTACCCGCATTAAAAAAAGAAAATATTATTTATCATGCGGTGGATATTGAACCATTAACTTCAAAACAACTTATTCAAGATTTATTTTCTTTGACTGCTGCATTATTACATTTAGCAGATCGTATTGCCTGGCTCGCCATCTTGCGCGCGCCGTGGTGCGGGTTAACATTAGCGGATTTACTGATGATTGCAGGTGATTCTGCACACGCAGTGATTTGGCAGCAATTACAAAAACAAGAGATACAAGAAAAATTAAGCATAGACGGTCAACAGCGTCTCAATAAAATATTGCCGATTTTACAAAGTAAATTAGCCGAACGTGATCGTTATTCGTTGCGGCAATGGATAGAAACCACCTGGTTATTATTGGGCGGTCCCGCATGTGTACAACAAACCAGTGATTTAGAGGATGCTAATGCTTTTTTTAAATTATTGGAAGAAATTGATGAACACCCTTATGAGCATCGTTTAAATACGTTGCAAGAAAAAATCAAAAAATTATTTGCAAGCGCTCAAACTGACGACACCAGTTTGCAAATGATGACCATTCATTCCGCAAAAGGATTAGAATTTGATACCGTTATTTTGCCTTATTTAGAAGGTGTCACTTCAAAAGATGATAAGCAATTGTTAGCGTGGATGGAACATCCACTGCCCTCAGAACAAATGGCATTATTGCTTGCGCCGATTCATGCGACAGGTGCAGACAATGATGCGATTTATCAATATATTCGTCACCAACAAGCGATACGTGCTGATTATGAAATCGATCGATTATTGTATGTGGCGGCGACGCGCGCAAAATCGCGATTGTATTTATTGTTTAGTGTGAATTGTCACCCTGAACGCAGCAATTATCATCTCGAGCAAAGCAATTGTCATCTCGAGCAAAGCAATTGTCATCCTGAGCAAAGCGAAGGATCACTCGAACGCAGTTCGCTCAAAATAACAATCGCTGCGCCCGGGACAAAAATCAATAAAGGCAGTTTTCTTGAGAAATTATGGCCATTGATTCAGCATGAAGCACATTCGATAAATTTATTTTCTGAAAAAATAATCAATCCTTCTCCTGAAAATGATGAAACTAAAAAACATTTTATTTCACGCTTAAAAATTGATTGGCAAAATCCCATCACTGAAACTAAAAAAACCCAACTCATTTTTCATCGTCAGCAAACGGGATTTCAATTACGCGATTTAACGGCGAGTTATATTGGGATTGTCACGCACCGTTGTTTGCAATTGATGGCGCAACACAGTATCGCGTGGTGGCAACAACAAACGATAGCGCAGCAATATCATTATTTACAATTGCAATTAATGCAACAAGGTATGTTAAAAGACCACGTAGATGGCGCCACTAAAACCATTCGTGCGGCGCTCCAACAAACAATCACCGATAAACGTGGGCAATGGATTTTACAAGCACATCGTGAGGCGCAATCAGAATTTGCGTTAACAGCCGTGATAGATAATAAAATACAGCAATTAGTGATTGATAGAACTTTTATTGATGAACAAGATACGCGATGGATTGTGGATTATAAAACATCGACGTTGCCGGATGGATCACAGCAGACGTTAACAGAATTTTTAGAAAATGAAAAAGAAAAATATGCAGAAAAAATGCAATATTATCGTCGTGCGACTGAATTATGGTCATCGCAGTCACGCCCTATTCGCCTGGGTTTATATTTTCCTATGATGTCGGCGTGGAAAGAGTGGAGTGATTAAATTCTACGCCACATCTGCCTGCCCACTTGCACTAAATGCTGCTCATCTGAACAAACTGTCACTTGATCACTGCGCGTTGCCACCACACTTTGCAATAAAATATTATTTAAAAACAAATTCACACGATAATATTGCGCTGTCACTGCCACAGAACCATCATCAGTATTTTCTTTTTCTATCACGCCACATGGATCATGACTTAATGTTTCAATAGCAATATAATATGTCGCATTATTTTTATTTTCTTTGCAGCTAAACTGCTGCCACCAAGTTATTTCTTTTTTAGCAAGCACCTCCATCGGCATCACCGCTACCTGGCATGTTGACACATAATTAAAAATATTATTTTCCACTTGCTGCAATAATTGTTTTGCCAGCATGATTTGCTGTTGTTTTTCTACCTCAAAACGCGCTAATTTAAAATTACTCGCTGCCATTTGTAACCCATAAATACTGAGCAATGAAAATAATTGCATAAAAAATAAGGTGGTTAATAAAACGAAACCATGCACCTTTCGCTTCAACATCAAAGTGATCCTATGGCGCCATAGACATACCAGATTTTTTTAAACGGTGGCGCAACCACGGTTAATTCAAAAGTAGCCGCCACCACTTGCGACCAATCACCCACTTGCGCAGCAGCTACCTCCGAAAGTGTCCCACCCTTTTTTAATACATAATTTATTTTCATTTGTTGAATACCCTCTACTAATTCCATCTTTCCTTCATTATTATCTTCTCGATACAAAGCATAAACCGCTTCGCCGTTAGAATAAAATCGATTAGTTTTTGCAATAAAATATTTCTCTATTACAAAACGCCCTATTTCTGCATCATTTTCATAATTATTTTTTAATGGGTTAACTGTTTGCAAACGTTGGTCTGATACGTTAGCAATTTTCAATAGCTCTGCGTGCTGACAATCAGCAATCACTAATAATTGTTCTGATTTAATAGCTTGATTTTTTGCTGCTAGCAGCACAACATTATTTTTTGCACTTGCAGTCGCCGTAGACAAATATTCCATGCCACGCACTGTAAACATTTCATCATTACCCATTAATTTATTTTGCGCAGTCAACGTATCCGTTTGATATACCAGCTTGGGATAATCCGCTCCTAACTGCATGCAACCTATTTGTCCGGTGCGTTGCACGGCTGTCAGCAACATTGCCGCAGCATTTTTTCCATTCATCTGTATTTGTTGTAATGCTTGCTGTAATTGCTCGCTGCGCGCACTTGCTAAATACATTTGCATTAAAAAAATAATAATCATTGCGCCCAATAAAGCAGCGATTAATAATTCGATTAATACGACGCCTTTTATTTTTTTCATTTTTGATTTAACCACTGGATGGATCTATTTTATAAGGTCACACGCAAACAACCTGATGTTCCTATTTTATTTTTTTGACAAGTTGAATTATTTTCTTTTCCCCAACTAATCGTCGCCACTCGTGCTGGCGAAATGCCACTCACACTGCCTTTTCCACGGGGTAAAACAGCTTGATTTTGCACATTCCAGCGCGCAACTTCTTCTGTTACCTGGTGGTTCACTTGTAATCGTTCAGTTAAATTATGTAATTGCTGGTTCGCTACCGTCACATAATATGCGGCTTGCGCTTCCCGCCATCCAGTAAGTGCCATCGCATCTAATCCCAACAAGAATAATGATAATAAAAATAAACTGACTAAAATTTCGATAAAACTGATGCCCGCTTGGTGAGTCATTACTCTAAATATCATCGTCACACGACCAGCCACGGGACGCGACGGCTTACATAATGAATATATGGAAAGTAAAAATATATTCACCTCATAAACCCATCCATGAAATTCAACAACGCATCCACGCCCGCTTCCGGCATCGCATTATAAATACTGGCGCGCACGCCGCCGACCAACCGATGGCCTTTTAAATTGGTTAACCCAGCACGTGCAGCGTCTGCTAAAAAACGATCTGTTAATTTTTCATCTTGCAAACTAAATACCACATTCATGCGCGAGCGATATGGCGGATCAACATGACAAATATAAAATGCAGGATGTTGCTCAATAAAATCATATAATTTTTTTGCTTTGCGTTTATTCATTTCATGAAAATGCGCAACACCACCTTGCCGTTTCATCCAGGCAAATGTTAACCCCGCGATATACCAACTATAAGTAGGCGGCGTGTTATAAAACGAATGATGTTCAGTATGAATTTTATATTGATATAACGTGGGCGTGAATGGTAACGCATCTTGAATTAAATCATCACGAATAATAACTACCGTCACGCCTGCTTGCCCAATATTTTTTTGCGCGCCAGCATAAATAATGCCGTAACGACTGACATCAATCGGGCGCGACAAAATATTCGATGACATATCGGCAATTAATGGGTAATGCGTTTCAGGTATCCAGTTAAATTCCACGCCTTCTATAGTTTCATTCGGGGTGTAATGCAGATACGCCACTTCATCACGCAACGTCCATTCACTTTGCGGTGGCACTGACACCCTATTATTTTGATGGGTTAATTGCGCCGCCACATGCACATCGCCATACCGTTTTGCTTCTTCGAGAGCTTTTTTCGACCAAATGCCGGTGTCAATATAATCCGCTTTTTTATTTTTACTCATTAAATTAAGCGGCACCATCGCAAATTGTGCCGAAGCACCACCGGATAAAAATAATACGTGATAATTCTTAGGAATTTGCAATAGTTCGCGAAAATCCGCTTCCGCTTGATCGGCTATTTGTTTAAAATCAGGTCCGCGATGGCCTAATTCCATGATAGACATGCCCGTGCCGTGCCAATCTAACATTTCTGCTTGCGCTTCACGCAAAACGTCTTCGGAGAGCATGGCGGGACCCGCACTAAAATTAAATATTTTTCGCATGATGATTGACCTTCCTATTTATTTTTTCAGAGTATAAAATATTTCAGAAAATATAAATATATAAACCTCTCAAAAGTATAAAAACTAAATTTCGCTTTATTTAAAAATAAAAATAAGGTTTAATTCTTTTTTAAATGTTTTAAATGCAAATTCGCCGAGAACCCACTGTGACTTACGCTGAAACCGTTAAATTTTTAGTAGCAATGATTATCATGTTAAACCCGCTGGGGTCGTTGTCTATTTTTTTACAATTAACCCATCGTTTTCCACTGCTTCACCAGCGCAAAACCGCGGTTAAATGCGGTACGACGATCACAATTATTATGGTATTAACCATTTGGTTGGGCAGCCAATTTCTGGAAGTAATGGGCATTACCATTGCGTCTTTCCGTTTTGCCGGTGGCATTATTTTATTGTTGACGGGGCTTTCCATGTTGCAATCCAAAGAAAGTCCGATTAATCACACACCGGAAGATGATATTGCCGCAGAAGAGCGCAGTTCGATTGCGATTGTGCCACTGGCGCTGCCTATTATTATCGGCCCGGGCGCGATGAGTACCTTAGTAATTGCATCAAATGATTATCCTGCCCTGGTCCATAAAATGTGGTTGTCGGTGTTATGTATCATCTTAGCAATCGGTATGGGATTGATTATGTATTACGGCAGCACCATTGCGCGCTTAGTAGGTGAATCTGTGATTAAAGTGATTACGCGTGTTATGGGCATGATTATTATGGCCATTGCGGTCGGCATGCTCGCGAATGGGTTGCTGGGATTGCTGCCCGCACTCAGGTAATGGTTAGAAAATATCAAACGGAATTGCAAAACAATTATCACCTAATGGCAATATTTCATTCACTGCGCAAATTATTAATGCTGGTGCAATACGTAATTTTGGATAAGTTTCACGAAACGCTTGAATACCGCGTGTATCATTTTTATTTGGACGCGTTTTACATTTAATTTCGAAATGACTACCTCTCTTGTTTTCCTTTCTTACACTTGCTCAACTCACTTTCTGAATCAGAATCAGATGATCCTTCGCTATCATTTCTATTTCTTTTAAAAGTGCTATTTCTTTGCAGCGATGACGTGGATTTTTCTGCATTTTCTTTATTTTTATCCCTAGGAAGTTCAGGCAAGGGCTCAGCTATATTCGTTTCTTCTAATAATAATGCTGCCGTTTCCTCACTATTTAAACTCATCTCTTCCTTATTGGAATTACTCATTTCCCTCCAATATGGATCGCTAATATACCTACCCTCATCACTGACATCCCCTTTTTTAGTAACCATTAATTGTGCTAAGAGTGTATCAAGCTGTGTTTTCGTTATATTAATATCGGGCGCTTCCATACTTTCAGCATGGAGATGTTTATATAATGTTTGTGCCATTTCTATGGCTTTATTTAATTCAATGTGCATGCGTGCAAATTGCGATTGCTGTTTCTCTAATTGAGCAGTCATGTTTATTTTCATTTCCATTTCACGTACTTCTTTTTTTAATTTTTCCATTCTAAGATGAAATTTATTTTCTAAACCACGTTGGATTTTTTGGATTTCCCCATCGATTTCATTTATTTTTTCTTGTAACAAACTTTTTAGCGCAAGACGAAAATTGATTTGTAAATCTTCATGTTCTATATGTGTAAGCGATTCAAATTCCTTTTTTATTGCTTGATCGATTTTTTCATAATTTAGTGTCATGCATTCAAAAAGAAATAGAATCCATTTTTTGCAATCGTATTCTATTTGTTTTTCTTCTTCTACAACCCACGGCTGTTCTAATAAAGGAAAACCAAGATTTTTTAAAGCAGCATTCACATGAGCTGTTATGCTCTCAACACGATTTTCTTGTGCTCCTGTTGCTATTGCACTGAATATGGAACTTAAATTAGACAACTTAAAAATATCACTCAGATATATATCATCAACTTCCCATTCTAAGTTAACAATGTTAGTGATTAAAAAATCCATTATCTCACCGACTGATCGTCGGAATGCGTCTTGTTGACTTGTAAAATTAACAGACAAAGGTTGACAGCTACGTTCGTATCTTAATTTTAACGCTTCATCAAAATTTCGTAATTGCGTATTTAACTTTTTATTTTCCATTTGAAGTTTTCTAAATTCCCCCATATAAACATTCATGATATCGGGGCCGGGTTGTGGCAGCGGCGGAAGAGCTTGCACAGGTTGAGGTGGATGTATTTGCGGTATCGGTATCTGTATCGGTATTGCTATTTGTGCATTTGAACTATCAAGAACATGTACTTCTGCATTTGCCTTTTCAAAAAACAAAAATAAATTGAAGAAAAAATTGTCGTTAAGTGCCACCCACTTTAAGTCTATATCTTCCGCCATAGAAAAACGAAATTGGCTGTTAATGGGAGACATCAACTCAATAAATGCTTTCTTGGAGTTGACTGGATTAGTTGCAGTTAAAAATATAGCTAGAAAATGAATAGGTTCTTCATTTATTGTAATCGCACAAAAGGTATGACCAGGAATAAATGGATATGGTGATTTTGACAAATTATTCACATGGATTATTCTTAATGTTATCTTCTCATTTTCAGGCCATTTTCTCTCTAAAAAACAAGAAAGCATTTTATTATCAAATTTATATGGCTGGTTAATTGTATTATTAGATGCCTCAACTTGTGCCTTTATATATAGGTAAATAGTATTGAAATAATTTAATATATTAGTTTGCTCTTTAACTATTTTTAATTCTTTAGCATTATCTAAGCCTTGAGCAAGATGTAATTGAGCAACATATGCTAAAAGTAATTCATCTGTAATATTATCGGGGAGGGAATCATTAGTGATTGCAATTAATTGATCACCCTCTTGCATAAAGCCATCATTAATGTTTTTATAAAAAATAATATTTTTGTTTTCTTGTGGCGTCTCATTTGCTGGGGTTATTTTGTGCGTTTTTATTGCACTTATTAATTTTTCAATATATGTTGCTTTTGCGGTATGATTGGCAATCTGGGCGCACAATTTTAATTTTATATTTTTATTTAGCCATGCTAACATATTTGGCTTTATATAGTTTAAGAGAAATTTTTCATTAGGAAACTGAGTTGATATAGATGATAAACAAAATACATTACACTGATTATTTTCATCGGGTGAAATTAATATAATTAATTGTATCGGCAGTGTGATTTTATTAAATATTATTTTACATAAAACAGCTTGATTGATTTTAAAAGCAGTCCCGAAAAAAACAGGGGAAGAAAGAATTTTTTTAGAGAATCGTTCATCTTTTGTATCCAATTGTTGTTTTTTATCCAGGGGTAAATCTTTATGTGACTCTGCCATACCCCGTAGAAATGCTTCTAATTCCTTATTGTTTACAGAAGGGTCTTTTTCTTTTGCGCTTGTATATTGCTGAAATAACGTCGTTAATAAAGTTGAATATAAAGCCGGTACCAGTGGAGTGATAAGCGTATCACCCGAATCATCCACCATCACTTCTTTAAATAACATGGGTGTTTTTTCAAAGAAAACAATTTTGTTTAGGTGAATTCTTGTAGAGTTAACTTCTTTAATGACAAACATATTTTCTTTAAGTGGTGTTATTTCCGCCATTTGTCGTGGCTGTTCTTGTAATGCTTTTTTTAAATTTTCTAACGCTATATTTTTTATCAATTCTGCGATGTTTTCACGCAAACTCTTTTTCAAAGTCTGCTCTCCACAGTAATCCGTTCCTTCGTCCTTAACTAAGATTAATTCTTTAACATATTTATTACTTACACCAATAGTTATTTTTAAAAAAGTGGGTGGATGAGCTTGAGATAAAATATTTATCCAATCAGTATTTGCTTTATAAGCGGCTAAAAACATTTCTCGTAAACAAGGATATTTATTTAATTCTTCGTTATTATTTGCTAACAAATTATCAGGTGCGATAGGCGTAACTGTACCTAATTGTGCAAGCATTTGCGGTGATAAACCATTCATATAACCAGCAGGGTTATCCTCGCTTTCTCGAAAAGTACTTGCGGAACAAATAAATTCAGCGTCAGGATGTAATATTCGCAGCATCAATGTCCTCGATGTTCCTTTTGGTAACCCTAAAATGAATCCAGAATATGTAGATTTGTTTTCATCGAGAATTAACTCTATAAGCATTTGTCTGGTTACAACTGATGATTTTTTGGAGCCTGGTTTTTTAATATTAAATTTAGCAGAAAGTTTATAAAGCGGCATTTTTTATTCTCTTAATTAATTTAAAATGTTATTTTGAATTTGAAACCTATTTTTGGATTTATTGGGGATCTATTTGAAACCTATTTTTGGATCTAGATTTTAAATTTATATTTAAAAATTTAGAACTACAATAAATATTTCCCACATTTGTATTTTAAATATATTATTTTCTGTAGCATTGTAGTGTAAAAAAAAAGAGAAATCATTAAATTAGTCTTAAGGGCACCTCTATAAATTCAATATTTTTTTGAGATTGTTACGTAATTGAGTTTTAAAAGGAAAATACAGGCTAAATATCCTATTGGGTATTCTATTTTCACTCGTTTGCTAACCAATATTGCAAATTAACACGTTCAAGATATACCTATCCTACAAAGCTGTTCAAATCGACAAATGTTGTAGACCAGATTGATCAATCCAATTTTCGTTTTTGCTCGTATCATACCTATTGTGCGAATAAATTTTCTGCCCATTGAATTTTGCATAAAGCCAAATACGTGCTCAACACGTTTGCGAATTTTTGAACGTCGTCGGTTTTCTCTTCCAATCGCAGAATATTCAGGAAATTTTTTTGAGCGATTTAATATGCGACTGACATAACCTTTATTTTTTAATCGGACTTCTTGCTCCTCGGAAAAATAGGCTCCATCTGCCCAAACTCTATTATCATTCTTGGGAACTGCATCAAGCAATTTTTCTAGTTGCCATTTATCTCCATCCGCCGCTGCTGTAATTTCATAAGAACGGATAATCTTATGTTTTGCCGCTTTTAATCGCCCAGCGCGCATCAATGTCTTTTTGGCGTAATTTAGGAGTATTTTCTTCGAATGATTCTGGAATCTTTCCTGCTTTGATCTCAGCATTTTCATTACGATTGTTACGTTGTTTGGGTGCTTCAATAATACTTGCATCAATAATATGACCAAACTCAGCAAACAATCCTCTTTCTGCAAGATACTTATCAAAGCGTTTAAATAATCGATTTAATATTTGTGATTCAGTCAACACTTCACGGTAGGCCCAAATTGTTTTTTCATCTGGGATAGTATCGCCTAACGATAGACCCAGGAATCGCATAAAACTCAATCGGTCTTTGATTTGATATTCAGTTTGCGCATCAGACAAATTATATAACCCTTGTATCAGTAATACTTTAAACATCATCAAGCGATTAAATGGTTTTCTTCCTGCAGGGCTTTTCTTTGTCTTTTCAAATGCTCGGTTAATCAGTGGTAGAAAGATTTTCCAATCCACTAGTTTATTTAATCGCTCTAGTGGATCTCCTTGTTGAGATAATTGTTCGTATCGATTAGCGAGATCAAAAAAACCGAATTGCCCGTTCATTTTTGCTGTTCCCCTTAAAATTGATGCAGCAATTTTATGTCAAAAAACAACTAAAATCTCGATATTTTTTACGAATTTTAAATGCGGCAAGAGAAAATTAGTGGCTTACTTACTTCGAGAATCTCTGCATGACGAAGTTTGTATTTTTGTCTGTCGTTATTGTTTTCGGGGACAGGCTCCTGCCTTCGACACTTCTTACCGTCCATGGTCGTGACGCCCCGAAAACAATAACGACAGACAAAAATACAAACCCAGAACGGAGCAATCAAAAAAAGAATAAAGAAATAAAAACTTGAATTTTTAGAGGTGCCCTTAATACTTTTTGCTGAATCCTTTACCCCCCTCTTGATAAAAATCAATTTACACATGAATGGATAGAGATGGGTTGGATTTTTTATTCTTTAGGATATTATGATGAAGCTTTTCATTGCCTCAAGCAGTCTTATAATACCCATCAACAACAGCACACACACAATATTACTCAATTACAAAATACAGAAATTTCGGCTAAAAATCGCTTACAATTAAGTGATGAAAAATTTTATATCGATCAATATTATTTAAAAATTTTAAAACTAGCAAATCATTTCGAGAATGACATGCCCTGCTTAGCAATGGACGATGAGTTGGATTTACCCATTGATTCGGATGTAGAAATAGACATGCTAATGGCCACTACCGAAAAAAGATTAGCATTTAATAAAATGCATTCTATTTTTAAAAAGGCATGGCAAACTGGAAAAATAAATCAGCAAGAAATTGATTTTTTAAATCAGTCCTCTCTCGAATACCTACACGTAGTCATTTACCATTTAGATGATCAGTATGATAAAAAAATTATCCTCCTCAGCAAATAGCGTATGTTAAATTTTTGCATTATCATTTTCTGCCGGAAAATGAGCGTCCTCGAGAAATTATTAAGAAATTACAAGCACAAGCGGCTAATTACCCTTCCGTAGCAACCATCGGTATGTGGAATAAATCATCCACTAACGTAAGAAGCAATGATAATAGGCTTGGAAATTTCACTAAAAGACCATTCGGGTGTTGATCTATTAATATGTTATCAACATCATTTAATTATCACGATTCGGTGCAATAAATTGACCAAAATTCTCAATGGTTTTAGCAGCTTTCTTAAAGTCTGCATGCAAAGGATTGATAATGAGATTATATTCTTCAGGAACAATCACAGAAGGAACAGCAATAGCCAATCTTTTATTTTCGAGAAATAAATGCTGTTCTGCAAAATCACGGTTTACATCCATTGCTGGTGTTGCATGCCAATTTCTTGGTAAATCAGCAGGTAAAAACTTACTAATAAGATCATCAGGAATATCAATAGAATATTTGTAATAGCTAAAGCCAGAAACAGAAAGTCCGTTATGTGATAACCATTCTAATGTACAAAGCGCAATGGATTCAGAACAATAAATAACTTTTCTACCAACATAATTCCATCGGCCTGCTACGTATAATCCGCCTTCGCCAGAAAAAGTGATTTGAGTATTTTTATTAGGAGAAGCTCTATACCAAATTGTCATTAACTGTAAATACCATGTTTAATTTGCATTAAAGCTTGTGTCACAAGACGATGGCCTGCTTCTGTATCTAATAAATTAAGCGGTATTTCATTGCCCAAAGAAGGGATTTTTCTATAAAGCCAATTTTTCGCTTCTGCTTTTCCTAAAATTTTTGCAGCCATTACCATCACTGAAATTAATCGAATGAATTTTTCAGAAGTATAAGCATCAAGCGTTTTATGGCTTTTCTTCTTGGCAAAATAAGTTGAAGGAGGAATAGCTAATCGTTCAAGCACATCTTTTATTGCAAGATTTTGCTCTTCTAAAAAAGACTCAATAATTGACGTTTTGATACCATTTCTAACTAATATCACTTCTTTTTTTGGATCTTTTAACTTATTAATTAAATGCGCTACGTTAACTGACATAGACTATACCCCTCTCATTAAGACTTTTTCTCTTCCTGCGGTCCCAACATCAATTCCGGCCTCACCTGTTTTTTAAATTCTTCTTCACTCAAATAACCCAGCGCCAAACACGCCACCAACAATGTGGTGCCATCATGCCAGGCTTTATGCGCAATTTGCGCCGCTTTGTCATAACCAATTTTTGGTGCAAGCGCAGTCACTAACATCAATGAGTTTTGTACTGATGCTTTAATCGCACGTTCATCTGCTTCCAAATCTTTCACGCAATATTTATTAAACATCACAGCCGCATCAGCCAGCAAACGCACCGAATTCATAAAGTTATAAATAATAACTGGCTTAAATACATTTAATTCAAAATTTCCTTGTGAATCAGCAAAAGCAATTACAGCATCGTGGCCCATCACTTGCGCACACACCATGGTCATTGCTTCCGATTGCGTCGGATTAACTTTGCCTGGCATGATAGAGGAACCTGGTTCATTCGCTGGCAAAATTAATTCGCCCAAGCCACAACGTGGACCCGATCCCAACCAACGAATATCATTCGCAATTTTCATCAATGCACACGCTAATGTTTTTAACGCACCACTCGCAAATACAAACGCATCATGCGCCGCAAGCGCAGCAAATTTATTTGGCGCAGAAATAAACGGTAATTTTGTTAATTCAGCGATTTTTGCTGCAGTTTTTTCGGCAAATTGTGGATGGGTATTTAAACCGGTACCCACCGCCGTTCCACCAATCGCTAATTCATACAATCCAGGCAATGTTTGCGTAATATTTTTCATCGCTGCATCTAATTGCGCGACATAGCCAGAAAATTCTTGTCCCAATGTGAGTGGCACGGCATCTTGTAAATGCGTACGTCCGGTTTTCACAATATGATCAAATTGTTTTTGTTTTACGGCTAAACCATCACGCAACATTTTAATCGCAGGTAATAACATATTCACTATCGCATCAACCGCTGCAATGTGCATTGCCGTTGGAAACGTATCATTCGATGATTGCGATAAATTAACATGATCATTGGGATGAATCGGACTTTTCGTGCCTAATTTACTACCTGCTATTTCATTGGCGCGATTGCTGATTACTTCATTCACATTCATATTGGTTTGCGTGCCACTACCGGTTTGCCACACACGCAATGGAAATTGATCCAGTAGTTTGCCGTTTATAATTTCATCCGCTGCGTTGACAATTAAATCCATCATGTCTTTTTTTAATAAACCTAATTCTTGATTGGTAATAGCCGCTGCTTTTTTTAATATACCAAAAGCTTTAATCAATTCCGGTGGCATCGGATTATTGCCAATCGCAAAATGTTCGAGTGAACGTTGCGTTTGCGCACCCCAATATTTATCAGCGGGAACTTCAATATTACCCATGCTATCAGATTCAAGACGTGTATTATTTTGTGCGGTCATGTTTTTCTCTCTTTAAGTTTGTGTTGTTTGTGAGGGCGCTGTCATGACAGTATTTTTCTCTTACAAACTCTTACTCACTAATTCATACAAATCAGTCGATAATTTTTTACTTTGCAATAGCCATGCTAATTGCTTGCGCATTAATGCCTGCCTTTCTTTATCATATCGTCCCCAGGTAGTCAAAGGCTTTACCATGCGGCCTGCCACTTGCGGATTTAATTTGTCTAATGCGTGCACGGTTTCAGCTAAAAATTGATAGCCTGCGCCATTAATCGCATGAAAATTGACAATATTACGCTGACCAAACGTCCCAATTAACGCATATACTTTATTCGGATTTTTGATATCAAATGCGGGATGTTGTACCAAGTGTTTTACGGTTTCTAATGTGGTCGGTAATTTGCTCGCCGCTTGAATCGATAACCATTTATCAATCACTAACGCATCCCCTTTCCAGGTTGCATAAAATTGATCAAGCGCCGTTTGTCGCTGCGTCGAATCACTGTTTGCTAATGTTGCTAATGCTGCTTGCGCATCGGTCATATTGGATTTCAATGACAACGTTAATTGTTTCATGGCTAAATCATCATAACCAGGCAAATACATTAAATAATATAAACATAAATTTTTGATCTGCCGCTTGCCCGCGGCTTGTATATTAAATTGATATACTTCACCTGGTTGATGATAACGATGATAAGTTTCCTGCCACAAAGTTTCCAATTGTTTTGCAATCATGGTATTCAAAAATTCACGCACCGCATGCACGGCATCCACATCAACCACCGCCATTTGTTCACCAATATAATTTTCTGATGGCAAAAATAATAATTCTGACACATAAAAAAGATCTTGCGTTTCATGTTGCAAAACATAAGCAAATATATCAGCCAATTCTGTGGGTACCTGTAATGTTTTTCCGTCATTGTAATCACGAATTAATTGCAAGATTAATTTCAAAAAATAATTCTGTCCTGCTTCAAAACGATTAAATAAATCTTGATCATGTTTTAATAAAAATAATAAATCAGTTGCGGTATAAGGATATTGCAATTTAATCGGTGCAGAAAAATTTCTGAATAATGATGGCAATGGTTTCGCTGCAATCTCTTTGAATTGAAAAGATTGAGTTTGCTGCGTGAAATATAATACTTTTTCATGTTCAACAGGTGGTTGCTGTTCTATGATCAATGCCAATGCTTGACCGGTTTGATTTAACAACGCCATGCGCACTGGAATAAATAATGGATTTTTTTCTGATTGTGTCAATGTCAACGTATACGTTTTTTGTTTTTCGTCATACTGATCTTGCACTGTTACCACCGGCGTACCGATTTGATCATACCAATGTCTAAACTGCGTCAAATTAATTCCTGATACATCTTCCATCACTTGCAAAAAATTTTCTATCGTAGCCGCTTGTCCATCATGACGAGCAAAATATAAATCCATGCCTTTGCGAAATAAAGGCGCACCTAAAATGGTTTGCAACATGCGCAACACTTCTGCGCCTTTGTTATAAATTGTCGCCGTATAAAAATTATTAATTTCAATATACGAATCCGGACGCACTGGATGCGCGAGCGGACTCGCATCTTCAGAAAATTGTGTTTCACGCAACGCCGTCACATCGTGCACACGCATCACGGCACGTGATAACAAATCTTCAGTGAATGTTTGATCGCGAAAAATAGTTAAGCCTTCTTTCAAACTTAATTGAAACCAATCACGACAGGTAACGCGATTTCCTGTCCAATTATGAAAATATTCATGACCAATGACGGATAAAATATGCATGTAATCCCTATCCGTCGCCGTTTCGGGTTTTGCTAAAACATATTTCGTGTTAAAAATATTTAATCCTTTATTTTCCATCGCGCCCATATTGAAATCGCCAATCGCAACAATCATGTAAATATCTAAATCATATTCACGACCAAATGCGACTTCATCCCAACGCATGGCTTCTTTGAGTGCATGCATGGCGTAATGCGCTTGATCGCCATAACCTTTTTCTACATAAATGCGTAAGATCACATCGCGACCCGATTGCGTCACAAATTGATCTTCTAATAAATCAAAACTACCTGCGACTAATGCAAATAAATAACAAGGTTTTTTAAAAGGATCTTCCCATTGCGCCCAATGCCGTCCCTGTTCTAACACACCCGAAGCAATTAAATTGCCATTCGAAAGTAATATTGGAAAAGTTGCAGCATCGGCAGAAATAGTCGTGGTATAACGCGCTAATACATCAGGACGATCTAAAAAATAAGTAATACGTCTAAATCCTTCTGGCTCGCATTGCGTACAATACGTTTTTGCTGATAAATATAAACCACTTAAAGCAGTATTTTTTTGTGGAAAAATTTTCGTGACAATTTCCAACTCAAAATGATTAGGCACTTGCAAAATGGTTAATGATTTATCATCACATTGATATTGCTGTGGTTGTAATGACACATTGTTTAATTTAATTGATTCAAGAATTAATTCTTCACCCATTAAAATTAATTTGTCGTGACGCGCACTTAAACGATGATGTCGTATCGACAGCTGTGATATCACCAATGCATGGGTTTCATATAAATCAATACGCAAATCAATTGCATCAATTAAAAAATCAGGTACTTGATAATCTTTTAAATAAATGGCTTGACGTTCTTTTGTTTCTTGTTCAGCAATATGATGTGTAGACAAAATAAATCCTCGCTCTATTTAGTTATTCAATGTGATTCAATGCGTTATTCAATTATTCATCATCTTCTGCAGAAATTGATGATGGAAGTGTTGATGATATCGACGAGGTGGATGATGTCGACGGTTCATTGCCAACCTCTGTTGCAGGTGGCGGTGGTGATTGCACAAAGGGTGGTGATGGCGGCGACGGCGATGATGGCGGCTGCACAAAAGAAGAAAGTGGCAGCATTGATGCTGCTGGCGATGTTGGCATGACTGGTGATGCTGACGGTGCTGGCAATGCAGGTGAGATATCAGCGGCCGGCGGCGGCATGGTTGAGTCTGGTATTAGAGGTGCTGGTGGTGGTGGTGCTGGCGCTGGTGTCACTGGCGGGGGGGACAATGTTTCGCGGGTCTTGCCGGCCGCAGGGAC
>OBEQ010199379.1_pt1 | contig 53904 bp, 52 predicted proteins | sample 1670901 | NCBI WGS metagenome assembly OBEQ01 (sample SAMEA104232315, study PRJEB22302) | groundwater metagenome | biome: forest; feature: aquifer; material: groundwater | place: USA | collected 2011-08-07 | depth 5.4 m
CGGCGAGTGCGACACACGCGGCGGTGGCCGGCCCCCCGCCGTCGAACTGTGGCGGGCGGATCCGCTAAGCCTCGCCGTAAGAATTGGCGAGTTCGCCAAGCCGTGTGGCGGAGATTGCGGATTTGACCCGCGCAACAGACAGAGGCCAATGAGGAAGACCCCAACGCTGATCAACTGCTGGAGCGTGAAGACCGCCCAGACGATCGCCTGATCGCCGCGGAGGAACTCCATGAAAAACCTGAGGACCGCGTACAGGGCGAGGTACACGCCGAAGAGCCGCCCGGGATAGCGTACCATCGCCGGCCGCTGGAGGGCCCTGAGGAGAGCATAGAGGAAGAGCAACCCTGCCGCTTCAAAGAGCTGCGTGGGGAGCACCGGGGTCGGGTGGCCGGGAAACACGACGCCGCACCAGCTCGCCGTCGGCTTCCCATAGCAGCAGCCGTTGAGGAAGCATCCCACGCGCCCGATGGCATGGCCCAGGACCCCGAACGGGATGAACTGATCCAACACGCGCAGGAGCTGCAGCCGCTTGACGCGCATATAGAGCCAGCCAGCCACGAGCCCCCCAACAAACCCCCCATACCACACCAACCCTCCATTCCAAATCGCCAAGACCTGCTGGGGCGTCTGCACGAAGTAGTCCCACTGGAGAACGACATAGAGGAGCCGCCCACCGAGGATACCGCCCAGCAACGAGCAGGAGGTGAAATCCAAAAGCTGCTCCTCGGGAATTGCCAGCAGGTCTGGCGGCAGTGCTCTGGCCGCGCGGCGCGCAAGCCACATGGACACCAAAAAGGCGATGACGAGCGTCAGCCCGTAGCTGTAGAGCGTGAACGGGCCGAGCGTGAAAAGGATGGGGTGCATGCGATCAGGACTTCTGTCGCACCCTAGCAAGGCTCTGCCAGAGCAACAACGTCACGCCGATCGTGATCGCCGAGTCGCCGATGTTAAACACCGGCCAGACGCGCAGGTCGATGAAATCCACGACGTAGCCGAGGTGCAGCCGATCGATGAGATTGCCGGCAGCACCGCCGAGGATCAAGGCACAGCCCCACATCGTCGCGGGCGCCATCAACCCCGCACAGCGGGCCCCGGACTCGTCCGGAGGTGCGGGATGTCGCCCCCCTTGGGGGGTAGAGCTCGATGCCCCCGGCTTACCCGGGGGGCTCCACGGGCTGGTCAGCAGCTCCCGCACCAGCCAGCCAATCACGAGGAGCGAGAGGACGATGGAGAGCGCCTGATGGCCCTTGAAGAGCCCGAACGCCACGCCGGTATTCTGGACGTACGTGAGGTGGAGGACAGGCGGGAGCACGGGGAGGCTTTGCCCCGGCGCAAAGGAGATGACGGTGAGGAACTTCGTGAGCTGATCGGCGACCAGCGTGAGGCCGCTGATCACCCAAGGGGCTTTCATCCGTTCAACGCGTAAGGCGTAACGCGTCACGTAACCCCACATCGCTTCACGATGTTGACAGCGCCGTTACGCGTTGAACGTTACGCGTTACACGGGACTCAGCGTTTGTTCTTTTGCTCTTTGGTCCGCTGACAGGCAATGCAGAGCGACGCGTACGGCACCGCTTTGAGGCGGCTCATTGAAATAGGCTGGTTGCACTGCTGGCAGATGCCGAACGATCCGTCGTCGAGGCGCTTGAGGGCGTCATCGATCTGGTAGAGGATCTCCTGCTCGCTGGAGACGATGTTCATGGAGAGCTCGCGCTCGTAGGTGTCGGCCGCCATATCCGCCATGTGGAGGGTGTAGGCGGAGAGATCGCCGGAGGCCTCGCGCGGGCTCTTGGAGGCCTCCTGCGCGATGGACTTGATCTCATCCGCTAACTTGACCCGTTCCGTGATGAGGAGCTGCCGGAACTGCTTGATCTGCTCTTTGCTCAGTGCCATCGGTTCACCTGTCCTTGCGCATCACGACCCGCGCGCATCGCTCGCACAGCTGCGGGTGCGCCGGCTCAACGCCAACCGTTGTCAGGTATTTCCAGCACCGCTGGCATTTGTGACCCGGCGCGCGCTCGACTGTGACCCCGACACGGCCAGGGACCTCGCTGCCGCCTGCCTGCACGTCCACGCCCGAGACGACAAACGCCTCAGCGAGCGACTCGCGGTGCGTTTCACAAAGCTGCCGCAGTTTCTCTTCGCTCACGAGGAGCGTCACCCGAGCTTCGAGCGGGCTGCCGATGACGCCGCGGCCCCGTTGCTCCTCGAGCGCCTTCGTCACGGTCTGCCGCATCGAGAGGAATGTCGCCCAGTGCGCTGTCTGCGCCTCATCAACATCCACCGCGGGAGCCGACGGCCATAGCGCCAGATGCACGGAGGGCTCGCTCACCCATCCGGCCGCGCGCATCGCCTCCCAGATTTCCTCCGTCGTCACCACCAAGACCGGAGCGAGAATCCGCACGAGGACTTGAAGTATATCATACAACACCGTCTGTGCACAGCGCCGCTTGATTCCGGCGGCCGATTCCGTGTACAGCCGATCCTTGAGGGCATCCAGATAGAACGCGGAGAGATCCAGAACGCAGTACTGGTAGATCGCGCGCGAGGCCTCGTGGAACTGGTACGTTTCATAGGCCTGGGTGACCGTTTCGAGCAGCTCCCGCGTGCAGCGGAGCGCCCACCGGTCGAGCTCGGGGTAGTCGCGGGGATGGACGCGATCCCGCTGCGGATTAAAATCGTAGAGATTGGCGAGGAGGTACCGGAACGTGTTGCGGATTTTTCGGTAGGTCTCGGCCACCTGGGAGAGGATGGTCTCGGAGATCCGCACATCCTCCCGGTAGTCGCACGACGCCACCCAGAGGCGAAGGATGTCCGCACCGTAGCGCTCCATGACCTCCTGGGGTGCTCCGACGTTGCCAAGGCTCTTCGACATCTTGCGCCCTTCCCCGTCCATGACGAAGCCATGGGTGAGGACGCCGCGATACGGCGGCTTCCCGTGGAGTGCGACCGACGGAATGAGCGAGACCTGGAACCATCCGCGGTGCTGGTCGGAGCCTTCCAGATAGAGCTCCGCAGGCCAGCGAAGCTCCGAGCGGGTCTTCAGGACCGCCTCGTGGCTGACGCCGGAGTCAAACCACACATCAAGAATGTCGGTTTCCTTACGCAACTCGCTTCCCTTGCAGGTTGGGCATGTGACGCCTAGGACGAGTTCTTGAGGTGACGCGGTGAACCAGGCATCAATACCGCGCGCGGCGAGCGCTTGTTCGATCCCCTCGATGAGCTTGGGATCGTCGAGCGGCTTGTCGCATCGCGTGCAGTGAAAGATCGGGATCGGCGTGCCCCAGTAGCGCTGGCGGGAGAGGCACCAGTCCGGCCGGCTCTCCAGCATGCCGGCGATGCGGCTCTTGCCGGTCTCTGGAATCCACTGCACATCGTCGTTCACTGAGTTGAGAAGTTTCTGGCGTAACTTCTGATCGATGCGCAAGAACCACTGTGGGGTCGCGCGGAAGATCACTGGATTCCTACAGCGCCAACAACGTGTATACGAGTGATTTAAATCCATTTCCCCAATCAATAATCCACGTTTGTCCAACTCTTTGATGATTTCCGGGTTCGCCTCATAGACAGATTTTCCTTCCCACTGCGGGACTTCTTTAGTAAACCGACCGCGCTCATCTACAGGTGATAGGACTTCAAGGTTATTCAATCTCCCAATGAAATAGTCTGCTTCCCCATGCCCTGGCGCAATATGGACAATCCCTGTGCCCTCATTTACCTCCACTCCTGCATCCATAACGGCGATGGAAAACCGGTTGCTAAATGGAGTTCGACATAGCATCCCTTTCAAGGACTTGCCATCAACAACTCCAAGAAGCTGGATCTCGCTCTGCGCTTTCTCTTCGTCAGTCAACAGACCGGCCAGATCTTGAGGGAATGGATCAGCAACGATCAGGCTATGATCCCAACCCTTTCTAGAAACAATAACGTACTTTGCTCCAGGGTTAAAACAGAGAGCGACGTTGGCAGGTAATGTCCATGGCGTTGTAGTCCATATAACAACCGCGATTTTGTCGGGCTTCTCAAAAACCTTGTTCAACCCCTGTGGCAATCCATCTGGTTTTTTAGCTACAGGGAATTTTACGTAGATCGAAGTATCGAGTCGGTTTTCATATTCTACTTCCGCTTCGGCCAGGGCGGTCTCGCAGGTCGCGCACCAGTATACGGGCTTCTTTCCTCTATATATGTAGCCAGCAGCCAGCAGCTCCCGGAACACGCGCAGAATGATCAACTCATACTCCTTGGTCATGGTGAGGTACGGCTGAGGCCAATCGCCTAGGACGCCGAGCCGCTTGAACTGCTCCCGCTGGATGTCCACGTAGCGCTGGGCGTAGACCCTGGCCTTGGCGCGGAAGGCGGTCTGCGGGATCTCCTGCTTGGTCAGCTTCAGCTCCTTGAAGAGCTGATGCTCGATGGGCATCCCGTGGCAGTCCCACCCCGGCACGTAGGGCGCGTCGAAGCCGCGCATCGTCTTGTAGCGGACGATGAGGTCTTTGAGAATCTTGTTGAGGGCGTGGCCGATGTGGATGTCGCCGTTTGCGTACGGCGGGCCGTCATGGAGGATGAACCGTTCCTTCGCCCCGGCGCGGGATTGGCGGATCTGGCCGTAGAGGTCCTGGGACTGCCAGCACGCGATGACGGCCGGCTCCCGGCGCGGGAGGTCCGCTTTCATTGGGAAGGCGGTCTTGGGGAGGTTCAACGTGGCTTTGTAGTCCATGCGAATCGCGAGCTGAGGACGGCCCTACTGCAGGCGAAACCCCAGGTCGAAGAGCGACTTGACGACTACCATCTGGACCAGCTGAATGAGGACGAGGACGACGAGCGGCGAGAGATCCATCATCCCCACCACCACAAACGGCAGGTGGCGACGGACCCAGTCAAACAGCGGCTCGGTGACAGAGCGCAGAAACCGCGCCACCGGATTGAAGGGATCCGGGCTCACCCAGGAGACCAGGACCGCCACCATGATGACGATGCTGTACAGTGAGAGTACCTTGTCGAGGACGCTCGCGACCGCGTGACACAGGTTCCCTAGCACGAACATCGTGCCCCCTGGTTGACGTCAGTCCATAGACTACACCTCAGCGCCATGAGAGTTGTTGTGATCGGCGGGCGGCGGCCCGAATCGCCTCCACAACATGGGCCGTCACGTGGTGACGGGCCAACCGCTTCAGCGCAGCCTCAGTCGTGCCGCCTTTCGAGGCCACCTTCCCCACCAAGGCCCACGCGTCCTCGTCGCTCTCCTGCAGGAGTTGCGCACTTCCCGTGAGGGTCTGCCGAATCGCGCGGGCGGCGGCCGCCGTCGGAAGCCCCAGCGACCGCGCAGCTTCTTCCCACGCGTGGACGAGGAAAAACACGTACGCCGGACCGGAGCCGGAGACCGCCGTGACGGCATCGAAGTCGCGTTCTGGCAACTCCACCACGTCGCCGACCGCCTCGAAAATCGCGAGCGCGACGGCGCGATGGCGTGCGGACGCCGCCCGCCCCAGGGTGATCGCCGAGAAGCCGCGGCCGACGGTCGCCGTCAGGTTCGGCATAACGCGCACGAGCGGCACGCCTCGCAACCGCTCCTGCAGGCATCGGAGCGTGATGCCGGCCGCAATGGAAATGACAAGATGCTGACGTGTGAGATGCGGCGCGAGCTGCGCGGCCAGCTCAGGGAACTGCTGCGGCTTCACCGCGAGGATGACGACGTCAGAGCGTTTCACGACGCGCGCGTTGTCATCCGTCACCGTGAGGCGAAAGCGTCGGCTGACCTGCCGGCGCGCCGCGGCATTGGGGTCGGCGGCCAAGAGGCGCTGCCGTGACAGCCCCTGCGCGAGCAGCCCCTTCACCAGAGCCTGGCCCATCGTGCCGGCGCCAATGATGGCGATCGTTTTTCTATCCAAAATTGAGGAAATTTTGGATTTTGGATTTTGGATTTTAGATTTCACACTCATGAAATGACCGTGTCCCCTGATCGAAAATCGAAAATCCAAAATCAGGTACTTCTTTCTCCGAAGATGGCGCTCCCGATGCGCACGAGATCCGCGCCCTCTTCAATGGCCACCTCGAAATCCTGGGACATCCCCATCGAGAGGCTCAAGGTTGAAGGCTCAAGGCTGAAGGCAACAGCGACGTCATCTCGAAGACGGCGGAGCTTCTGGAAATGCGGGCGAGTCCGCTCTGGATCTTCCACAAAGGGTGCAATGGTCATCAAGCCTCTCAGGGAAAGGTGAGGGCCTTGGGTCACAGCCCGCACAAGCGCAACGGTGTCCTCAGGACGACAGCCGAATTTCGTTCGCTCTCCTGATACGTTGACTTGAATGAAGATGCCCACGGACGCGACGGCTCGGCCGCCTTGAGCCTTCAGCCTTGAGCCTTGAGCCCATTTTGCCGCCTGGCGCTCGAGCTCCTCGATCAGCTCGAGAGAATCCACGGAGTGGATGACATCGAAAAGTTCCAACGCGCGCTTCACCTTGTTGGACTGCAGATGGCCGATCAAGTGCCACCGCACATGCCGCTGAAGGCTCAAGGCTGAAGGCTGAAGGGAATTGCCTTGAGCCTTGAGCCGAGAGCCTAGAGCGTTTTGCTTCTGACGGGCTTCCTGGACGCGGTTTTCCCCAAGCTCCATCACTCCAAGGGCGATCGCCTTCTGCATCACGTCGGCAGAAACGCCCTTCGTGACAGCAACGAGCGTCACCGCAGATGACGTCCGTCCGCAGCGACGACAGGCCTCGTGGATCCGCTGGCGCACCACATCGAGATGCTGTTTCAACGACATCCGGAACTCGTTCAACGTGTAACGCGTAAGGCGTCACGTGGAGCATTGAAGCCGAGTGTTCATCACGTTACGCGTTCAACGTGACACGTGACGCAGTGGCAGCACGGCGGCTACTCTAACACAGCCGGAGGGAGGGGTCAACGCGGGGAGAAGCAACCGCACTGATTGCGGATTGCGAATTTCGGATTACGAATTTCAACCCCGTTCTTTGTCAATCCGCAATCCACAATCTCCGCCAAACTGCTTGGCGGATCCGCCACGCTTGGTGGTGGACGCAATCCGCAATGTTAAAAATACTCGGTGAGAATGGTGCGGGTCCGATCGATCAAGCGGTTGAACATCCGTGTGGAACGAATGAAGGGGGCGTCCTGGGTTCGAGTGGCCATCTCCAGGAGTCCGACTGCAGGGCCCAGGCCGACTTGTCGGGAGAGGTCGCTGATCTGCTTCGTGTGCGAGCTCCGACACAAGGAAGTCGGAATGCCAATCGTCCGCTCCACCCACTCCACAAACCCATCGATCAGAGCGCCCCGGCCGCTGACGAGGGCGGCGTGCGGGCGCGGCCGCCCCTTGAGGACGGTCTCGATGACCTGTTGAAGCGATCCCCACTGGCCTTCGATGAGCGTACGGACTTCCGGTCTCCTGCAGGCAGTTCCTTCAAGGCTCCAGGCCATCGCTTGGTCCAGGGTCACGTGGACGTTTCTCGCGATCATCCCGGACAGCGTGAGCCCACCCCACGGCACGACGGCGGTCGCGTGCAGGATGCCGTCCATCACCAGCCCGACATCGGTCGTCAACCCTCCGACGTCGATGAGCAGCACGAGTTTCCGGCTCACCCGCTCGTCCGAGGTACTCGCCCAGAGGGCCGCCAGCGTATAGGTCAGCTTCATGACTTCAAGACCGGCAGATTCGACCGCTTGCACCAGCGCACGGCGCGCCGCCATCGGCATGGTGACAATGTGGAAGGTCCCCACGAGGCGGGTGGCGGACAGGCCCCAGGGATCGCGCACGCCCTCAAACCCGTTCCCCGCACAGCCGAGCCGCTCGACCATCAGCGGTTCGCGATCGACGCCAAGCACCTGGTGGAGGGCCGCCGCGTGCAGCCGGTCCAGATCCTGCATCCGCACCGTCGTCGGCTCATCGCCGAGGCCCACGGCCACGCGCACCGGCTCGCTCGTCAGCAGCGGGTGATTCATGGCCACCAGGGCGCGAGAGAAGTCCCCGGTCACCCCCGTCGCTTCAAGCGCCTGCTCAATGGTATGCCCAACCATGAGGGGATCGCCCACCCAGACTTCAGACAGCGTCGGATAAGAAACCAGGCTGCTCCCGAGGAGCTCAAAGCCTGGGGACCGCTCATGGGGCAGGCCGATGGCGCAGGCGACTTTGGTGGCGCCGACGTCAAGGGCGACAAGCGGACGAACCTTCATCTCAATGACATGACGTCGGCTGCAAGCTGCAGGCTCCAAGCGACACACACGTATCTGTAGCCTGTGGCCTGAAGCCTGTAGCCTGGCTTGTCATCAGGTGCGGGGGCCAATGACAGGGTCACGGAACCGCACGTCAATATACTTGACGGGGAGCGGCTGCTTGACCATCGCCTTGAGCGCCGCCTGGAGCCGGGCAAGATGCGCGTCCAGTTCCAGTTCTGAGCCACACCGCACTTCAGTCTCTCCGTCCATGAGAAATCGGATCTGCTGCGGATCTCCCACGTTGATCTCGGTGAGGCGCCTCGAGATGGATGATCGGGTGTGCCGCAGCTTCTCCAGAACGCGCAGGGCAAAGAGGAGCCGTTCATCCGTGTTCGCTTTCCCCACCTTCAAGGAGATCCCTGAGCGTTCAACACCGACGAGCCGCACCAGGTGGTTGGTCGGCTGCCCGCCCGCTTGAGGCAGAATGAACCCGTCGCGGTCAACAGGGTACCACCGGTCGATCCGCACCTGGGCGACGGGACTGCGAGGGATCGGTTGGATCCGAACGGCATTGGGCAACTGCCGGATGACGCGGATGTCTTGTAACCACGGCTGCTGCTGCTTCAACTCGTCGGCGAGCATCCGAATGTCCAGCTCCCATAGATTGGCATGGAGGAGTGGACCGCGGACCTTCAGCGTGGAATCTGGAGGGAGCACGACCTGGGTGATGCGAAACACAGCAGCCCGCTGTGCGTATCCCCACAGGCCCCAGAGACCGATGAGGAGCACCCCGCAGAGGATGAGCGACTGTGGAGATCGCGCCGCGCGAGAGGCCCAGGCCCAGAGGCCTTGGGCCAGTCGAGGCAGCAGGCCGATGATCCGCTGGCGGCGTTTACGAGCTCTCGGTGCCATCTCCTTCTCCTAGAGCATCTGACACGATGACATTTGCTCAAGGCTCAAGGCTGAAGGTTCGAGGAATTGCCTCCAGCTAGCCTCGAGCGCCCTTCCCAGGAGCCTTCAGCCTCCAGCCTAGAGCCAAGAGCGCCGCTCGGTCATTCTGATGGGCGCTCTTAGGGCCGCACAAGGTGTGGCATCCCATGTCACGCCCCCACACCAACGTTCTTGGCGTTGGTGTGGGGGCATGCCATCATCACCGACTGTTCGCACAGCTCATCATAGGAGATATTGGCGCACGCAGCCGCTTTCGGCAGCAGGCTGGTGGGTGTGAACCCCGGAATCGTGTTGACCTCCAAGAGCACCGGCTCCTGGTCTTGCCGAAGGATGAGATCCGCGCGCGAGAGGTGGCGGCAACCTAACGCGCGGTGCGCCGCCAGGCCCGCCGCTTGCACGCGCTGCGCCGTCGCGGATGGGAGCGGCGCTGGCACGAGGTATTCGGTCGCCCCCGCGGTGTACTTCGCGGTGAAATCAAAAAACGGCTGGCTGGGACGGATTTCCACGATGGGGAGCGGCTCATCGCCGAGGATGCCAACGGTCAGCTCACGTCCAGGGATGAACTCCTCGATCAGGATGCGCGACCCGTATCGCCCGGCCGCCGCGATCGCCGCCGGCAGCTCCTCTTCGCTGCGGACGATGGACACGCCGAGGCTCGAGCCTTGGTCCGTCGGTTTCACGACCAGCGGGTAGGAGAACCCCTGGATCCGGTCCAGCGCGTAAGCGCGATCGGCCGACGGCCTGCGTTCAGGGAAATCGATCACCCGCCAGCATGGCACCGAGAGCCCCGCCTCCTCAAACCGCCGCCTCGAGACCACCTTGTCCATCCCCAGTCGGCTCGCCGCCGCATCTGACCCCGTATAGGGCACGTGCAGGTCTTCGCACAATTGCTGGATCGTGCCGTCTTCGCCAAACGTTCCGTGCAAGGCGATGAACGCGACGCCGGCCCCGCTGCGCTGAAGCGCGTGTGCGACGAATTGACACGCCGCTGGGATGGAAGAGGGCTTCGGGATCACGACCGGTTCGACGCTCCAGCTGCGCCGCGTGAGCGCCTCCACGATCCCCCAGCCGCTCTTCAGGGAGATGCCATGCTCCTCCGACGGCCCGCCCATGAGCACCGCCACCTTGACCTTGTCGTTCATGTCGCCTATCTACTCATCGCATATTTTGGATTTTGGATTTCTGTTCATTTGGCTCTCACTCAGCCCACAATCTAAAATCCAAAATCTACAATCGAAAATCGGTCTTAGTGGAGTCGCTCCCCCAGAAGCCGGAGTTCCGGCTCCAGCGTGACGTGGAACGCGTGCTCGACACGCCGCTGCACATGCTCCATCAAGGAGAGGACGTCATCGCACGTCGCGTGGCCCATATTGACGATGAAGTTGGCATGCCGATCGGACACCCGAGCATCCCCGATGCGGGTCCCTTTGAGGCCGGACTGATCGATCAGTCGGCCCGCTCCCACGCCCGGAGGGTTCTTGAACGCGCATCCCGCGGAGGGCAGCCGGACTTCCTGGGTGGCGTTGCGATGCTGCAACGCGCGCCGAATGCGCTCGTACGCCTCCGGGGCGGGCACTTTCGGAAACTGCAAGATCACCTCCGCGATGATGCCAGGTTCCAGCGCCGTGTAGCGGTAGCCAAAACGCAGCTGGTCGCGCGTGAGCTGACGCACCGTGCCATCACATGACACCACGCTGATCTGCTGCACGAAGCGCCCGATATCCTGGGCGTTCATCGCCACAGCCCCGCCGAGTTGCCCTGGCAATCCGGCAAGGGCTTCCAGTTCCCCCCAGCCGTGTTTCGCCGCGAGGAAGACCAGGCGCTGCGTGAGCAGACCCGCCCCGCACGACACCCGAGCCATCGGTGCGTCCTGGTGGCTGACCTCCTGAATGGTCCGGAACCCACGGCCCAGGTGGAGGACAAGCCCTCGGACGCCGCGGTCAGCCGCAAGCGTGTTCGTGCCCCCACCGACGACCGACACCGGCAGGCCAGCCGTCGAGGCCTCCCGGAGCACGCTGACCAACTCATCAAGCGTCGAAGGCTCCGCGAACCATTCGGCCGGCCCGCCGATCCGGAAGCTGGTGTGGTTCGCGAGCGGCTCACACGGACGAATGGAATCGCTTGGCCAGGTCATGGCAGAGCTCTCCGATGTCGCCCGCGCCGAGGAAGAAGATCGTATCCCCCGACCGCGCGATGTGACTCACAAACGACCTCAGTTCCTGCTTTGGGACATAGCGGACGCACGGATGGCCGTGCGATTTGATCAGGTGGGCGAGCCGCTCGCCTGAGATCCCGGGGATGGGCGATTCAAATGCCGGGTAGATGTCCGTCACGATGACCCCGTCAGCCCGGTCAAAGCACGTCGTGAACTCCTGCTCCAGCGACTGCGTCCGCGAAAACCGATGAGGCTGAAAGACGACGAGCTGGTGGCGTCCCCTGATCGTATCGGCGTCGAGCGTGGCCCGGATCTCTGCGGGATGGTGCGCGTAATCTTCCACGAACCAAACGTCGCCCGGCAGTTGGACCACCTGAAATCTCCGCTTCGTTCCCTGGAAACCCGCCAAGGCGTCCCGGATCGTGCCAAGCGGGATCTCCAGCGTCAGCCCGAGACTGAGGGCGCCGAGCGCATTGAGGATATTGTGCCGGCCCGGCACGTGGAGCGTGAAGGCGCCGACCGAGCGTCCGTGATACCGCGCCCGAAAGCTGCTCCCCTGGATGTTGAGGCTGATCCGCTCGGCGGTCACGTCGGCCCCCGGCTCGAACCCGTAGCACAGCTGCGAGCGATGGAGGAGCACGCGACGGACCACCGCGTTATCGGAGCAACAGAGCAACGCCCCACCGGCTGAGAGTTGCCTGGCGAACTGCTCGAAGGCGGCCACGAGATGCTCAAACGTCTGGTAATGGTTCAGGTGCTCCCGGTCGATGTTGGTGACGATCGCGATCTCCGGGGAGAGCCGCAAGAATGAGCCGTCGGACTCATCGGTTTCGGCGACGAGGTACACCCCCTTCCCGGAGCGGGCGTTGGTCCCGAAGGACACCATCATGCCGCCGACCACCACGGTGGGGTCCCACCCCGCCTGGACCAAGAGCTGCGACGCCATCCCCGCGGTCGTCGTCTTCCCATGCGCCCCCGCGACGGCGATAAGCCGACGATCCGCAGCGAGGGTCGCCAGGAGCTCCCCGCGGCTGATGGTGCGAATGCCGCGCGAGCGCGCCTCCAGGAGTTCGGGTTCACGATCCGACACCGCAGCACTGTAGACCACAAGCTCCAGCGCCTCATCCAAGTGGCTTGGGTGATGCCCGATGGCGGTGGCGGCCCCTCCTTCCTGGAGTCGACGCATCGAGCCGTTGAGCTTCGCATCGCAGCCGGAGACCAGACACCCATGGTCCAGGCAAATCGCCGCCAACCCGCTCATGCCGATGCCGCCGATCCCGATGAAGTGGATCCGCATCCCCCGCGTGAGCCTCCCCTGACGTTCACCCCCACACAACCCCGCCCCAGGCGGGGTGGCTTCCTCGTGTGGGGGCTCGCCGCGTCCGCTGACTGCTTCCTCGCTCTGGATCGCGCGGGACGACTCCCTCGGCCGGAGATCGAGCTCCAGGGCAGCCGCTGCGAGAGATGGGGTCGGCTCACGGATGGGCATCGTCAGGGTGCGTCTGTGGCACGCGAGTCCTCGCGAGCTCCAGGATCGCGTCGGTTAACCGTGTGGTGGCATCCCGGGAGTGCAAGGCCCGCATCTGCTCCCCCATCGCGTGGCGCAACCGCGGATCCGCCACCATGACCCGAACCGTCCGAAGCACGCGCTCAGGGGAGGCGTGCGATTCTTCAATCATGAGGCCGCCGCCGATCCCCTCCACGAGCTGCGCATTCGCCCGCTGGTGGCCGCCCGCAAACGGGTACGGGATGAGGATCGACGGTGTGCCGCAGCGGGACAGCTCTGCGATGGTCGAGGCCCCCGCCCTGGCGATGACCACATCCGCTTGGGCATACGCGGCCCCCATCTCGCCTAAGAACGGCGCGACCCATGCGGTGACCCCAGCGGCCGCGTACGCCTCCTTGACCGCCGCGGCATCAGCGGATCCGGTCAGGTGGAGCATCTGCCAACTCCGCCGTTCCTCTGGCGAGAGGAGTACCGCCATCTTGATCGCGAGGTGGTTGATCGCCCGCGCCCCCTGGCTGCCGCCGAGCACGAGGAGGGTCGGGCGATCCGGCATAAAACCAAACCGACTGGACGCCTCGGCCCGAGAGCCCTGGCCGATCTCTGCGCGGATCGGCAACCCGGTGATCACGGACGGCCTGGCTCCCAACGCGGATTGCGTTTCGCGGAACGACAGCGCGATGCGGTCCACCCAGTGCGCCAGCAACCGATTCGCCCGGCCCATGACGACGTTCTGCTCATGCAGCAGACATCCAATCCGTCTGTGGCGGTCCTGCCTGCTCCGCCAGAGCACGTTGGCGGGGCGCAGGCAGGCCGCTAAGACCACCGGCGCCGAGACCCATCCCCCAAATCCCACGACGACATCCGGCGAAAACGTGTCGAAGCAGCGCCCGGCGCGGTGCCACAATTGACCGCAGTGCCAGAGCCGCCCCAAGAGATGGTTCGACGCGTCAACGGGAATGGGGTGGACATCCACGGAGGCGTCCGTCGCTCCCTGGGTGAGCGCGGCGGCCAACGCCACGGTTGGCTGGCGCTGCGCGTACCACACCGTGATACGCGCACCCGTCTTCGCCAATGTGTTGGCGACTTCAAGCGCTGGGATCAAATGCCCCCCGCTGCCCTCAGCGACCAAGAGCACTTTCAAGCCCGAAGCGTTCTCCATATCGACTCGCTTTGAAGATCAAGGCGCACGCCACCAGGTTGATGACCATCGCGCTGCCGCCGTACGAGACGAGCGGCAGCGGCAGCCCCTTGGTCGGCAAGAGGCCGGTCACCACCGCGATGTTGACCGTCGCCTCGAGCCCGATCATGCCCACGAGTCCGCAGACGAGATACTTGCTGAACAGATCCTGGGCCGCGAGGGCGATCCGGAAGCCGCACGCGAGGAAGAGCGCAAAGAGGCCGATCACCGCACTGGCCCCGATGAGCCCCAGCTCCTCCCCGATGATGGCAAAGATGAAATCCGTGTGGGCGCTCGGCAGGAAGAACAGCTTCTGCAGCGAACCGCCGATGCCCACACCAAACAGTCCGCCGCTCGCCAATGAGAGGTAGGACTGGATGATTTGGTAGCCGCTCCCCCGCGGATCGGCCCAGGGGTCGAGAAATGCAAGGATCCGACGGCGACGGTACGCTTCCCCCGCAATCAGCACCACGAGCAGAAGCAGGGCCACCGCCACCACGGCCACGAGGTGCCGCCAGCGGGCCTGCGCGACCACCAGCAGGAGCAGGGCCACCGCTCCCATGGCAATCGTCGTACCCAGGTCCGGCTGGATGAGCACCAGCCCCGCCGTCATCCCGGTGGCGATGAGCGGTGGGAGCAGGCCCCGCCAGAAATCCTGCAACGTGTCCGACCGCCGCGCGAGCAGATCCGAAAGGTAGAGAATCAGTGAGAGCTGCGCGAACTCCGATGGCTGCACGCTCAACCGGCCGACGTGAAACCACCGCCTCGCCCCGCCCACTTCCTGCCCGAAGAGGTCGACGAGGACCAGCAGCAGGACGCTGAGGAGGAGCCACCATCGGGCGGACCGTCGGAGCGTGGAGAGCGGAAGCCAGAACACCACGAGACCCAGCCCCGTCCCAGCGACAATCCCCAGCAGGTGGGTCGTGAGAAACCGCAGGCTGCCGCCATAGGTCGCTTCAGAGACCATCGCGCTCGAGGAGTAGACGGCCACCGTCCCGATCCCCAGGAGGGTGACCGTAATCACCAAGAGCAGCTGTCGGAGTTTCCGAGGCGTCATCGTGAATTCCGTTCAAGGTTCAAGGTTCCAGGCTCGAGGCTGTTGCCTTCAGCCTTGAACCTAGAGCCTTCAACCAGGTTATGGACGATGGCCTTGAACGCTCGGCCCCGCTCTTCGAAGTCACGAAACATGTCAAAACTCGCCGACGCTGGAGAGAAGAGGATGGTCGTGCCGGGGCCGGCGAGCTCAAGGGCCGTGCGAACCGCCTCGTCTAACGTCTCGCGCTCAACGACCGGAGGGGCCGCCGTTCCGTTGAGCAACGCGTGGAGCCTCGAGCGCGATTCGCCGATCAGTACGATCCCTCTCATCCGTCGCTCGCGGAGCGGGACGCGTAACCGGCTAAAATCCAACCCCTTATCCCGGCCGCCCATGATCACGACCGCGTCCCCGTGGACCTGGGCGAGAGCGAACAGGAGGCTGTCCGGGGTGGTCGATTTTGAATCGTTGATAAAGCGGACGCCACGGGCGGTCGTCGCAACGTGCTCCAGCCGATGCTCTAAGCCGCGGAACGAGCGAATGACCTGCCAGGTCAAGGGGTCCGCGACCCCCAAGAGCCGTCCGACCTGCAGCACCGCCTGGGCGCTTGCGCTCAGCGACCGTTGGGTGGCTGGCGCCAATCGCAACGACGGCGGGTTCGTCCGGTTGTCGCCAAACCACACCCGCTGGGCATGACACTGCTCACCGACGGCGATCGCGTGGGGATCGCATCCGTTGAGGACCGCCCAGTCACTCGGGGTTTGCCGCTGGAAGAGGCGGGCCTTCGCGGCCACGTACGCGTCGATGTCGCAGTGGCGATCGAGATGATTCGTGCCGATGTTGAGCAAGATGCTAATGCGGGGGCGGAACCGGCCGCACCACAACAACTGGAATGAGCTGACCTCCACCACGGCGGTCGTCTGCGGGCTCAGTTGCTCGATGATCGACGAGAATGGGATGCCTAAGTTGCCGCAGGCGATCGCCGGCCGACCGCACGCCTGGAGGAGTTCCGCGATGAGCGTGACGACCGTGCTCTTGCCGTTCGTGCCGGTCGCCGCGATGATCGGCGAAGGACAGAAATGAAACGCCAGCTCAATCTCGCTGAGGATCGGCAGGTGACGCTCCAGCGCCCACTGCACCGGGCCGGTGGATTCCGGCACGCCGGGGCTGACGACAATCACCTCGGCACCCTCAATGAACCGCTCACGATGACCGCCGAGTTCGATCTCCTCCACTCCGCGCGCGGAGAGCGAGTCCCGGGTGGTGCGCAGCTCCTGGGTGTCGCGCACGTCGGTGGCGCGCACGCGGCATCCCTGCCGACAGAGCAGTTCAGCGGCGGCAAGCCCGCTTCGCCGTAAGCCGACCACCGTCACGCGCCGTCCCTCCCACGATCGCCCGAACACGTCAGTTGTTCGGGGTTCGGGGCTCTGGGTTCGGGGCAACTGCCCAGAGCCCTCAGCCCACAGCCCAGAACGTTGTCGCTCCGTCATGGCAGCGCCATCGCCGTCAGTCCCAGGGCCCCCAACATCAGGCCGATAATCCAAAAGCGCACGATCAGTTTTGGCTCACTCGCCCCCCCTAGGTGGAAGTGGTGGTGGAGGGGGGCCACGCGGAAGATCCGCCGCCTCCCGCGCCACCGATAGGAGGCGACCTGGAGGATCACGGAGAGCGCTTCAACAACGAACACCCCACCGATGATGAGCAGCCAGAGTGCCGTGGCTGAGAGGAGGCTGATGGTCCCGAGGGCTGCTCCCAGCCCGAGCGCTCCGACATCTCCCAAAAAAACAGAGGCTGGAAAACTGTTGAACCAGAGGAACCCGACGCACGAGCCGGCGAGGCTGGCGCACCAAGGAACCAAGACGTGGTGCTCACGGCCGCCAGCCAACGCCCAGAGCCCGAGCACCGACAGCGCGATCGCCACGCAGCCGGCCGCCAGCCCATCCATCCCATCGGTGAGGTTCACGGCATGCGCGCACCCTGCGACGACCAGCATCGCCAGCGGCACCCACGCCCACCCGACGTCGACCGTCCGGTGGAGCCAGGGGATCTCAAGCCCCACGGCACCGGTCGGTGCCGACAGGGTGGCGATCCCCACAACCGCGCCGATCGCGAAGGCGATGAGCAGCTTGGGCACGCTCCGTAACCCTCGCCCGTTCGCTCCTCGAAATTTCAAGCAATCATCGAACAGCCCGACCACCCCGAGGCCCGTCAGTGCCCCCAACACGAGCCAGCCGTTTCGATGCGCCAAGCCGCCTGCCACCGCGGCGACCACGATGCCCACGGACAGGACGAACAGCCCACCCATGGTGGGGGTGCCCTGCTTCCGTTCCTGATAGGCCAGGAGCGGAGGACAGTCCTCATAGCGCACCGGGGCGACGCGCTGGGCGCGGACCAGTGCGGGGATGGCAAACCGTCCGGCCAACAGGCACGCGAGCGCGCTGATCAGGAAGATGACCGACGCTTCAGCGAGTGGCGTCACGGTGCAACCCCTTGTAATGATCAATAAGAAACTCGGTCACGTGCTCCAGGTTGAGCTTGCGAGAGCCTTTCACGAGGAGACCGTCACCGGAGTGCAGCATCGCCGGGAGCTCCTGGATCAGGTCCTGGACCGTCCGGAATGTCGTCACCCCGCCCCCCCGACCTTCCCGCACTCCCTCGGCGACGTAATCCGCATACTCGCCGACGGCCAGCACCGCATCGATGCCCAACTGCGTGGCGAGGCGCCCGATCGCCTGGGGGGCCGATGGGGCGAACGGGCCGAGCTCCAACATGTCGCCGACAATCGCGACCGTCCGGCGCACATCCAGATCTCGCAGGGTCTCGAGCGCCCTGGCAAAGGACAACGGGTTGGCGTTGTAGCAGTCATTCAAGATCGTCAGGCCGTTGCACCGCACGACCTCAGAGCGCAACGGGACCGGCTCAAACGAGCCGAGCCGCTCCCGGAGCGCCGAGAGCGGCACCCCCACCGCCCAGGCGCAGGCCAAGGCGGCCAGCGTGTTCTCCACGTTGTGATAGCCAACCAGCGGGATCATCCACTGCGCCATCGAGTCTCGCAGACGGATGCACATCCCCGCTGCCGATTTCTGGACATCCAGGGCCTGGAGATCGCAGCGATCGGTGGTCCCAAACGTGACCCGTCGGACACCAGGGTGGAGGTGATGCGGGGCCTCCAGCGAGACGTCGAGCTGGTCGCCGGGGAGCACGACGGACCCCTCCGGCGGCAACGCCTCAAGGAGCGAGAGCTTCTCGCGCAAGACCCCCTCGAGCGAGCCAAAGAACTCCAGATGCACCGGACCGACATTGGTGATGACCGCGACGTCAGGCTCGACGATCGACGCGAGGTAGCGGATCTCGCCGGGGGGATTCGAGCCAAGCTCCACGACCGCCATCGTGTGGCTCGCCCGCATCCGGAGCAGGGTCAGCGGGACCCCGATGTGGTTATTCTGCGTCCCCCACGTTTTGAGGATGGCGTCGGGGGCCCCCACGAGATGCGCGATGAGCTCTTTCGTCGTCGTCTTCCCGCACGAGCCGGTGACGGCAATCGTGGGCCGAGCGAGCCGGCGGCGGTGGAACCGCGCCAGTTCCCCCAGGGCGTTCGTGGTGTCGTCCACGAGGATGGTCGGGAGCGAGGCGGACCCGTTCGTGGAGATCGGCAGGTGCGACACGATGAGGCAGGACGCCCCGCGGTGGGCGGCCTCCTCGATGAACCGGTGGCCATCCAGCCGTTTCCCCTGAATGGCCACAAATGCCTCGCCCGGCGTGAGGGAGCGGGAATCGATCGAAATCCCGCTCACCGTCCCCCCACCTGTTTCTCCGCCGAAGGCGGAGTGTTGGCCTACGGGCCAAAAACAGGTGGGGGGACGACCTCTCACGAGCTGACCATCAGCCGCTTCCAGGATCTGGTGGACCGTCCACTCGGTCATGGCTTGCCGTTGATCCTCTTAGGCCAGTTGAGCCTGTTGGTCCGTTAAACAGGCTCAATCGACCTCAATGGCAAATTGTTATGAGAGCGCGAGAATGCCGCGAGATCCGACCCAACGTTCAACGACGTCTCGATCAGAGAACGGGACCGCGACGCGGTCAAAGGTCTGGTGCGCTTCGTGCCCCTTGCCCGCGATCAGCACGGTGTCATCCCGGTGCGCGTGAGCGAGCGCGGTGAGGATGGCCTGCTCGCGGTCCGGCACGACCTCAAACTGGTCAAACCCCGGCGGGAAGCCGGCCTTGATCTGGCGGATGATCTCCAACGGGTCTTCGCTCCGGGGGTTGTCGGACGTCAGCACCACGTAGTCGGCGAAGAGGCTGGCTATCTTCCCCATGACGGGCCGCTTCGTCTGATCGCGGTTGCCTCCGCACCCGAACACGACCATGAGGCGGCCCCGCGTGAGCTCCCGGAGGGAGAGCAGGGCCAGGCGCAGCGCATCGGCCGTGTGCGCGTAGTCAATGAGGCAATTGAGCCCCGCGTCATTGGGCACGCGCTCAAGGCGCCCCGGGACACCATCGATGGCCGTAAGGCCATGACGGATCGCGGGTGGCGAAATCCCCATGGCCAGCAAGGTCGTCGCCGCGGCCGCAATGTTCCAGACGTTGTGCCGACCCACGAGCGGCGTCGTCACTGGCACCACCCCCCAAGGCGTGTCAAGGACCAGGCTGGTTTCCTGCCACGAACAGGCGATGTGCTTGACGGAGACCTTGGCGGGTCGCTCAATGCCGTAGGTCACGATCGATCGATGCGGGATGGTCTCTGCGAGGACGCGGCCATACTCATCATCCATATTGAGGATGGCTTGTCCGTCCGGCCGGAGGTGCTCAAAGAGACGCCGCTTGGCCGACGCGTACGCATCTTTTGTCTTGTGGTAATCGAGATGGTCGGACCCGAGATTGGTGAAGATCGCGGCCTCGAACCCCAGCCCAGCCACCCGCCCCTGCGCGAGGGCGTGCGAAGAGATCTCCATCGCACACCACTGCAGCCCTTGGCTCACCATCTGCGCGAAGTACCGCTGCAACTCGAGCGGACCCGGCGTCGTGTTCGTGGATGGGACGACCCGTCCGCCGATGTGATAGACGATCGTCCCCAGCAATCCTGCGCGGAAGCCTGAGGCCTCGAGGATCGCTTTCAGGAGATAGGTGGTCGTCGTCTTCCCATTGGTCCCGGTGACCCCGATCAACCTCAACTTGCGCGACGGATGCCCGTAGAACCGCGCCGCGATCGCCACCAGCGCCTCCCGGGTGTCCCGGACCACCACGCAGGGACAGGGACGCGTGGGCTGATCCGCCCCGCTCCCGCGCTGGGAGGCGGCGGGCAGGCGCTGGGCGACCACCGCAGCGGCCCCGCGCGCGATCGCCTCCTCGATGAACGCGTGGCCGTCCGCCGTGGTACCTTCAAGCGCCACGAAGAGATCCCCCGGCCTGACCTGCTTCGAGTGGCAGGCGATGCCGGCCACGGGGATCGCCGCAACCGGATCGGCCGTCAGTCCGTGAAGCAGATCGGATAAGTTCATGACACCTTGACCTTGATATCCGAGAGCCCGACCGTCCTCAGGGCCTCCCACAGTTCATCGGAGGTCTGGAACGAGCGTGTCTCCACGCGGCCGCCCTGATAGAACCGGAGCGTGTGGAGGCCGGGGGACGATCGTTGAAGGATCCGTGTGAGAAACCTGCGAAGCCGGAACGAACGGATGGGCCGGAACATCAGGGGAGTTGCGCTACTCGGTTGGGCGCGACCCATCGGTTGAGCTCCCAGTAGCCGGCAAGCCGCTCCACAATCCGCTTGAACATGGGGGCCGATACCACCCCGCCAAAATAGAGGGGGCGCGGCTCATCCATGCACACGACGATGACAAACCGTGAGTCGGGCACCGGCCCAAAGCCGACGAAGGAAGCCACGAAACGGCTGTGGGAGTAGTGGCCGGTCGGCTCAAGTTTTTGAGCCGTCCCGGTTTTACCGGCCACGGTGAGGCCCTGGACACTCGCCAGCTGGCCGGTGCCCGACTCAACGACGCTCGTCATGATGTCTTGGAGGATGGCGGCGGTGCGGGGACTGATCACCCGCACCGGGGCTGAGGGTTCGTGGGAGTGGATCAGCCGTCCGTCACGCGTCTGGATCCGGCTCACCAGGTGGGGTTGAACTCGTATCCCGCCATTGGCGATCACGGCGGTCATCACCGCGAGCTGGATGGGGGTCACGGCGATCTCTTGCCCAAACGGGATGATGAAGGGGGAGAGTTTCGACCACCGCGCCGGCGGGTTCACCATCCCGCTCACTTCTCCGGGCACGTCGACGCCGGTCTTGCGGCCGAACCCAAACGCCTGGATGTAGCGGGAGAGCTCTTCCGGCTTCAGGCGCTGGGCCGCTTTGGCGGTCCCGATATTGGAGGAGAACTTGATGACGTCGTGGAATGGGAGCAGCCCGTGCGGACTGTGGTCATGAATGACATGTCCGACTGGCGTGCGGTAGGAGCCGTGCTCGCAGAAGATCGGCTCATCCGGCGTGATCCGACCCTCTTCAAGGAGCGCGGACGCCGTGACGATCTTGAACACGCTCCCTGGCTCAAAGAGATCGGTTACCGCGCGATTGCGACGCTGATCGCTCGGGGCGAGACCCGGGACATTGGGGTCGTACGACGGGGCGTTGGCGAGCGCCACGATGGCCCCGGTGAAGGGTTCCATGACAATGATGGAACCGCCCTTCGCGTGGTATTTCGCCACACCCCACGCCAGCGTCTCCTCGACCACCCCCTGCACAACGCTGTCGATGGTCAACACGATGTCGGAGCCATCAATCGGCAGGGTCTCGACGGTCCAGGGGCCCAGGAGGACCTTCCCTCTCGCGTCCCGCAGTGTCGCGCGCCACCCATCCTGCCCATGGAGGATGCCGTCGAACGCCAACTCCAATCCCTCCAGCCCATGCTGGTCGATATCGACAAACCCGATGAGGTGGCTGCCGAGCCTGCCGTGCGGGTAGAACCGCTTCGGCTCCTCCACGATCCCCACGCCCGCGTCCCTCATGGTCAGGAGGGCTGGCGTGATCGCCGGGTCCACCTGCCTCGCCACCCACACGAAGCCCTTATCCTTCTCCAGACGATGCTCGATCATCCGTGCATCTTGGCCCACAACGCTCGACAGTTCGTGTGCCACGTCCCATTTCTCCACGACCGCTCGTGGGTTCGCGAAGACAGACGGCACCGGGACACTGACCGCGAGCGCCCGGCCGAAGCGATCAGCGAGGGTTCCACGGCGCGCCCGTAACCGCTCGGTCGATTGGTGCTGGGTGTCGGCAACCGCCGCGTAGCGATGGGCGAGCACCACTTGGATCCAGACGCAGCGCGCCCACAGCAGGCCCAGCAATCCAAGGCCGATGAGCAAGACCCCGATGATGCGGTCATTCGTCGGACGGGCCATGATCGATCTCCTGGCGCATTAGTCAGCGGTTTCCCCGCCGCTCGTCGCTCGGCTCAACTCCTTCCTCGTCGAAGGGTCGTCGGGCGACATCCCGTGCGGCTGAGCCACGGCCGGCGAAAGTCGAGACCACGCCACGAGTGTGAGCCGACGCTCCTTCGCGATGTCAGCCAACCGCATCGGGGAGGCGAGTCCTGTCACCCGCGTGCTCAACCACGCGACCTCATTCTCCCGCGTGTGGACGCGATGCATCCGCTCTCCGACCGCATAGCCCTTCAGGAAGATGGCGTTGCGCTGGGCCACCTGGAGGCAGCCCAATCCCACCACCACCCCGATGAGCGCCATCCACCGCGATAACGGCATCAACGAGTCGCTCAGGGTTCGGGGCTCAGGGCTCGGGGCGCGTACCCAGAACCCCCAGCCCCCAGCCCAGAACGTCGTTCAATGGCGCGCAGTTTGGCCGATCGCGCGCGAGGATTCCGGCACACCTCCGCCTCGGAGGGGCGCACGACGTGCTTGGTCAAGAGGGTCCACCACCCCTCGCGCATCCCCTGCGCGAAGGCGTGTTTGACGAGCCGATCCTCAAGTGAGTGGAAGGTCAGGATGACGGCACGGCCGCCTGGCTTCAGCAGTCCCCGCAGACCCTCCACCACTGTGGTGAGCGCTCCCAACTCGTCGTTGACCGCCATGCGCAGCGCTTGGAAGATGCGGGTTGCGGGATGGATCCGGCCGTGTCGCGCGCCGGGCGGGACCGCCTGGATGACCGCGCGAGCGAGTTGCGTCGTCGTCGCGATGGGACCCGCGCGCCGCTCCTGGACAATTCGGTGAGCGATCCGTCGGGCGAAGCGTTCCTCGCCTAACGTCTGAAAGATCATCGCGAGCTCGTCAGCCGTCAGTTCATTGACGAGGGCCGCCGCGGTCGGCCCCTGGGCCTGGTCCATGCGCATATCAAGCGGGCCCTCCTTCGCAAAGCTGAAGCCTCGCTCGGCGCGGTCCACGTGGAGGCTTGAGATGCCCAGATCCAGGATGAGACCATCGACCCGTGCGATCCCGAGATCGGTCAGGATGTCCGTGAGGTTGCGGAAGTTTCCATGGAGGAACGTCACCTGGGGCTCGAACTCGGTCAGGCGCTGCCTCGCGAGCTGCAGCGCGTCCTGATCACGGTCAACCGCAATGAGCCGCCCGGTCGGGAGGATACGAGGGAGGATCATGAGGCTGTGGCCGCCCGTCCCGGCCGTCCCATCCACGATCGTCGCGCCGGGTCGGGGGTCGAGGAACTGGAGGACCTCCTGGCCCATGACCGGCTGATGCCAGGCAGCAGTCGGCGTCGCACTCATGGTGGGATTGGGCGCACGCGTGTCATGACCGGGGTCGACCTCAAGCCCGTCGCGCATCGCAGCCTCGCTAGTCCAACATCACCCGTTCCGCCACCTCTTCAAAGCTCTGCCTGGAGCTCTCGTAGTAGGCCTGCCACTTCTCTTTCGACCAGACCTCCATCCGGGTGGAGACGCCGACGATGACGACATGCTGCCTGATCTCGGCAAACTCCTTCAGCGACTTCGGAATCAGCAGGCGGCCCAATCGGTCGATGGTGACCTCGATGGCTCCTGAGAAAAACAGCCGGTTGAACTTCCGTCCCTCCCCTTTTGTGAAGGGAATCTGTTTGAACCGGTTCTCGGCCGACCGCCATTCGGGCTCCGGAAACAAAAAGAGACACCCGTCCAAGCCCCGGGTGAGAAAGAGCGAGGTGATCTCGTGGTCTTTGAGGGCTTGGCGGAATCTGGCCGGCACAATCAGGCGGCCTTTGCGATCGATCGTATGCTCGTACTCGCCGTAGAGCATGCGGGGCTCTCACCGTGTCGTGGCGCGCCGACAATGCGACTCCATCGCAGCGTCCACTGCCGTGGATCTTGGGAGTGTGCTGATTTACCACTTTCTTCCACTTTACGCCACAACAACGTCCAAACTATACCTGTTCCCCACTACCCTTGTCAAGACAAAAAGCATGAATTCTTCTGTGAGATTAAGCGGTTTTATCCGGGCGCGATGACGCGGAAGAGGTGTGTCGGAGCGCAGGAGAGGCGGCGTGGGGCCGCGCAGGGCAAGAAGGAATTCAAGGGGAACGGGCTGAACGAGCCCCCACACCACGGGTTTACATCCGTGCCCCCACCACCAAAAATTTGGTGTGGGGGTGTGGCTTCCTGGTGTGGGGGTAAACGTAAACGAGGAAGCGGTTAGCCGGCGAGCAATCCGCGGTGGCGGGTAAAGAACCGACGGGCACGGGCGATGTCCGAACGCACCTGCCGCTGGAGTGAGCGCCAACTAGAGAAACAGCGCTCATCTCGTAGCCGGGCCAACAGCAAGACGGAGACGGACTGGCCACGCAGACTGCCGGAAAACCCGAGGAGATGCACTTCACAGATGAGCGGACCTCCTCCGAAGGTTGGGCGGACGCCCAGGTTCATGACCCCCCCACCTATCAACGTGCCTCCGGAAAACCGAAGGGGCCATGCGGTTCGCTTGCCGCGAACCGAGAGAGGTGGGGGGGTCACGCCGCGCCGGGTGCGGCGGCCGTCTTCGCGAGCAAGGACCACCGCATAGACGCCGCGAGGCGGCAAGACCTGGTCGATCAAGCGGAGGTTCGCGGTCGGAAACCCCAGCCGGCGCCCGCGGCCTGCGCCACGCACGACGACGCCGTAGAGCGCCGGCGGGCGGCCGAGGAGCCGTGTGGCGTGGGCGAGCTGGCCCATCCCGATCAGGCGACGGATGCGTGAGCTGGAGACCGGCTTCCCCCCGCGGCGCACCTCGCGCACAGCCATGACCCGCATCCCGTACGACGGACCAAGGATCTGGAGTACCGCCATGTCCCCCTGACGGTTCCTGCCAAATGCAAAGGTTGCTCCCACAACCACCGCGACGGCGTGCAACCGCCCCACCAACACGCGCCGGATGAACTGTTCCGCCGTCATGCGGGCAAACCGTTTCGTAAAGGGGATGACCCACACCCGCTCCACCCCTAATCCGCGCAGCGCCGCAACGCGCGCATCGAGCGGCATGAGCGCGGGTTGGGCATGCGCAGGATCCAAGACGATCTGCGGATCAGGATCAAAGGTCATGGCGACACTGGTGCCTCGCAGACGGCGCGCGACGGTGATGGTGGTTTGGAGGAGCCTCTGGTGCGCAATGTGGACGCCGTCGAACATCCCGACGGTGACGACCGCGCGGGTGGGCGGACGTGTCAGCGCGTTCAAGCCTCTCAGGACGCGTCCGGATGGCATCTCAGGCGAGTAATGAGGGACTTGGCTGCACGCGGGTCACGGGTGGAGGTGGGACACCGGCATCAGCTCACGAGCGAGGACGTCCGGGCTGGCCTCCCGAATCCACGCGAGCGGCTTCGCATCTTCCGCCCGCCACTCGCCGATGCGCACCCGCACGAGATGAGTGAGGTGACCGACCGTCCCCAGTCGCTCAGCGACCGACTCGGCAAGGCTGCGGATGTACGTCCCCGCGGAGCACTGGACGCGGAACGTGATCGTTTCCGTGGTGCACCCGAGGAGCGCGATGTCCACCACGTGGACGGTCCGACTCGGCAGAGCCACGGGCCGGTTCCGCCGAGCCCACCAATACGCCGGGTGCCCCTTCACCTTGACGGCGCTGTAGGCCGGAGGCCGCTGCGAGAGCAACCCCCTGAAGGATGCGAGCGTCTCCGCGACACGGGCCTGATCGAGCATGGGGACAGGCGCGGTGCGAACCGGAACGCCGGTCGCATCGCCGGTGTCTGTCTGCGTGCCCAACCGGAGGACCGCCTCATACGTTTTCTCGTGACCCTGGAGCGTATGTTGGTGCTTCGTCGCCTGCCCCACCACCAGCATCAGCAGCCCCTGCGCCATCGGATCAAGCGTACCCGTGTGCCCGACGCGCCGCACGCCTAGCTTCCGGCGCACGACCTGCACGACATCGTGCGAGGTAACCCCTGAGGGCTTATCGACCAGCAACAACCCATCGAGCGTCTGTGCAGAGGAAAGGCGTGGGAACGGGCGGGCGGTGGTCATGACGGATCGGCTGTTCCCCGCGACCCCGCGTCATCCCTCATCGCCGCAGGTCCTGTTCGTTGAGCCGCTCGAGCGTCTCCGTGAGCGTGATGGATCCCGCGATCGACTCATCGTACCGGAATGCAATCGCGGGGATGACCTTCAAGCGAAACCGCTTTTTGATCAAGCCGTGGACGAAACGGGCTGAGCGGTCGAGCGCTTCTTGGGAACGCGCGCGCTCCGCCACGTCGCCGAGGCAGCTGAACAGGACTTTCGCATGGCTGAGGTCGTTGGAGAGCTCGACCCGCGTGATCGTGACGAATCCCACCCGCGGGTCCTTGAGCTCTTGATGGATGATCATCGCGATTTCCTGCTGGAGCTGGTGGGCTAACCGGGCGGTCCGCGTCGTCTGCATCTCACAGGTAGTCCTCCTCCACTCGAATCAGCTCCACGAACCGGGTCTGCCGCAACCACTCCGTAACCTGCTTGAGCAACCCTTCAACGTACGCGCGGTCATCGCCGACGGCTGACACCCCCACGCTGGCCCGCTGCCACGTTTCATTGGACTCCACTTCCGCCACGGCCACGTTGAACCGCCCCCGCAACTGATCCTTCAAGCTCTTGAGCGCTGACCGCTTGTCCTTGAGGGATTGCGCGGTCGGGACATGCACCTCAACCTGGAGTACGCCGACCACCATGGGCTCCTCGTGATCGGTGATCCATCGCGACAGACAGCAACGCGGCGAGCTGCAGGAGACACGCCCGCGGGTCCGGTTCGCCCTCGATCATGCGGTTCAACTCCTTTTCGAGCCTTCCCCGGTTGAGCCAGCCCAGAGCGCCAGCGGCGAGCGCGTGCAGGACGGCCGCTTCGGTGGAACGCTCCCACTGCAATCCAAAGCGCTGCGCAAACCGTATTCCGCGCAAGATCCGGCTCGGGTCGTCGAGGAAACTCCGCGCATGCAAGACCCGCAGCATCCTCGCCTGCAGGTCACGCGCCCCGCCGAACGGATCGATGAGCGCCCCGAACCGTCCTGGGGCGATGGCCACGGCCATGGCGTTGATCGTGAAGTCCCGTCGGAACAGGTCATCCTCCAGCGTCCCGGGGGAGATGCGTGGATAGGCCGCCGGCTTGGCGTAGGTTTCCCTTCGACAGGTCGCCACATCAACGCGGATCTGCCCTCGGCCTCCTGTGCGCTCAAGCACCACCGTGGCGGTGCCGAACTGTTGATGGATCGTCACCGTCCCGTTGAGTGTGCCGGCCGCCGCACGAACCACCTCAACGCCATTCCCCTCGACGGTCACGTCGAGATCCACGGTCCTCGTCACGCCCACCAGCCAATCACGGATGCACCCGCCGACCGCGTAGGCGCTCATCCCACGCTGATCAGCGATCCGTCCGATTGTCTGAAGTAACACCTTCACTTGTGCTGGAACGTTCACTCGTCGCATCGCCTCGTACCGAAATCGCAGTTTCAGAAGTCAGACGTCAGAGGTCAGAGTAGTTCTTTGACTTCTGACATCTGATTTCTGATTTCTGATGTCTGACCTCTGAACGCTTTCTGTTCTCACGGGCGAGGATGATACTTCTCGTGAACCGCTTTGAGCCGGGCGCGGTCCACGTGCGTATAGCGCTGCGTCGTACTGATGTTCGCATGGCCGAGGAGCTCCTGGACCGTCCGCAGGTCCGCGCCCCGTTCCAGCATGTGCGTCGCAAAGGAATGCCGCAGCGTGTGCGGGCCGATCTGTTTGTTGATCATCCCGGCGCGGGCGTAGCGGCGCAGGACCTGCCACACCCGCTGACGAGTCAGGCGGCCTCCCCGCCGGTTGACGAACAACGCTTGGAACTCTTCGGCCCGCTGTTCGCGATCGCCGCCTGCCTGCCGCGCCGAACTCGAATTTGAGACGCGCGGCGCAGGCAGGGGGCGAGCTTGGTGACGCGCGACGAGGCGAGGCCGTTCGGACTTCAGGTAGCGCACGAGCGCCTCGGAGGCTCGGCGCCCCAGCGGCACAATCCGCTCCTTGTTGCCTTTTCCGATGCACCGGATAAAACCCCCATCCAGGTTGCAACTGGCCAGATTCAGCGACACCAGCTCCGAGACGCGCAGCCCGGACCCGTAGAGGAGCTCCAGCATCGCCAGGTCGCGCAGCCCCAAGCCCTCCGCCGGCACGCTCGAGAGCAGCCGATCCACTTCATCCGTGCTGAGGGTCTGCGGCAGCCGCTGCCACAACCGCGGCGTCTCGATGAACGCCGTGGGGCTGCGCCGAATCACGCGCTGCGCTTCGAGGAACCGGAAGAGCCCTTTCACCGCCGCCAGCTTCCGCGCGACGGTCGCCGGGCTGCGGCTCGACCGGAGCGACTGGAGGAACTCGCGGACATGGACCTGGCGCACGCGAGCGAGCGATCCGACGTGCCGCGACTGGAGAAACGCGTTGAACAGCGCCAAATCCTGGCGATAGCTGGCCCGCGTCGTCTCGCTCAGCCCACGCTCCAACTGGAGGTACGCAAGGTAGTCCTCGGACAATCGGTCCATATAAATTTCGCTCCGCGAAATTTATGAAGTCAAACTAGGGTGCTGCGGTGGTGGCCCTCGGCTTCAGGTGCTCCTCCACGTCCCGCCAGAAAAAGTCGCGTTTGATCTGGCGCGCCTGCGCCTCCAACTGATGCGAGAGAATCGTGGCCTGGGAGGGGTTGAAGCCGCTACTGTGGAGCTCCTCGTTGAGCCGGGAGCGCTCCGCAATAATCGGCTCAAGACGAGCGGCCACGTCGTCCGTCAACAGTTCCTTGAGTGTCTGGAGTTCTCCCAGCGCCTCCGCGGAAGCCCGCTTGAAGAGTTTGGGGTTCGGGCTGCTCTCCTTGAGGGCATCGATGAGTGCCTCGTTCCAATAGTCGAAGATCAGGTAATGCTTGCGGTACCGGTCGAGCGGCGTCATCGCCTGGGTGTAGTCTTGGAAATTGATGATCGGGTTCGTGGGCGCCTGAGGTTTTGATTTTCGCGTGAACTTCCGCTGGAAGGATTCGCATCCCGTCAACCCAGTGGCCAGTGACCAGTAGCCAGTCACCAGTATCAGAAGGGTCCGTTGCTGTCTGGTCATCGCCTGTTGATCTCACTGACCACTGACGACTGACTACTGACCACTGTGCTGGATGAGCTGCTTGAACTGGGTTTCATCGATGATCCGAACGCCAAGCTGCTTGGCCTGCTCGTACGTTGAGCCGGGTGAGCTCCCGATGACCACGTAGGAGGTCTTCCGACTCACGCTCGAGGAGGCGGCCCCACCCAGCTTCCGCACGAGCGCTGCCGCTTGCGCGCGGCTCATGCTGGAGAGCTCGCCGGTGAACACGAAGATCGTGTCGGCCAGCGGCTGGGGGCCGGTTCGCGCCGCCTCGGTCATCGTGAGACCGGCCGATTCCAGTTTCTTGATCAGCGTCCGGGTTTGGGGCTGATGGAAAAACTGGAGGACCGCCTCCGCGACGACCGGGCCGATCCCAGGAACGCCCTCAAGCGACGCTCGATCGGCCTGCATCAAACGGGTCAGTGAACCAAAGTGCTCTGCCAAGTCCAGCGCCACTTTCTCCCCGACGTGGCGAACGCCCAAACCGTAGAGCAGCCTCGCCAATCCCCGCGTCCGGCTGGCCCGAATCGCTTCGAGCAGTTTCTGCGCTTTTTTCTCCGCAAAGAGCGGGATCTTCAGGAAGTCCTGTTCCGTGAGCCGGTAGAGCTCCGCGACGTCGTGGATCATCCCACGGCTGATGAGCTCCTCCACCACCACATCGCCCAACCCCTCGATGTCCATGGCGCTCCGGCTGCCAAAATGGAGCACGGCTCGCACGAGCTGAGCCGGGCACAACGGGTTGATGCACCGGTAGGCGACCTCCTCCTCTTTCTCCTTCGTGATGACGCCGCGGCATTCCGGACACCGGGCTGGGGGTTTGACGAGTCGCTCCCGGCCCGTCCGTTTTGACTCGATCACGTTCACCACCTGCGGGATGACGTCGCCGGCTCGCTGAATGACGACCCAGTCGCCGATCCTCACGCCCAGCCGCTCGACCTCCTCGTAGTTGTGCAGGGTGGCGCTGGAGATGGTCACCCCACCGCAGGCGACCGGCTTGAGGCTGGCGACGGGAGTGAGTGTCCCGGTGCGCCCGACCGAATGGAGCACGTCGAGCACTTGCGTCGTGGCCTGATGCGCGGGAAACTTGTAGGCGATCGCCCACCGGGGAGACCGCATCGTCATCCCCAGCCGCTCCTGCAGCGGCAGCTCGTTCCCCTTGACCACCACGCCATCCGCGTCGTAGCGCAAGCGCTTACGCAGCCGCTCGAGCTCGCGGCACCGTTGCAACACGTCATCAAATGCGCGGCATGCTCGCGCGTCCTCGGTGATGGGCAGGCCGAACCGTTTGCACGCTTGGAGGAACTCCCAGTGCGAGGCAAAGCGCATCCCGTCCACTGTCCCGTACGAATGGGCGAAGAATCGAAGCGGCCGCGCCGCGCTGATCTGCGGGTCTTTCTGCCTGAGGCTACCGGCGGAGGCGTTGCGCGGATTGGCAAAGGTTTCCTCATCCTGCCGACTCGCCCGGGCGTTGTACCGCTCGAACGCTTCCCTGGCCATGTATACCTCTCCACGGACTTCAAACCGCCGGGGAGGGCTGTCGGAGAGCCGCAGCGGGATCGCCCGGATCGTTTTCGCGTTGGCCGTCACATCCTCCCCCGTTGCCCCGTCCCCCCGGGTCGCGGCGTGGTTGAGCTGCCCGCGCTCGTACGTGAGGGCCAGCCCCACCCCGTCGACCTTCAGCTCGACGGTGTAGGTGGGCGTCATTCCCGGGAGCCCTTTGACGACGCGCTGGTGCCAGGCGAGCAGCTCCTCTTCGTTAAACGCGTTGTCGAGCGAGAGCATCGGCGTCGCGTGTCGCACGGGGCGAAACGCCTGATCCGGAATCCCACCGACCCGCTGGGTCGGGGAGTCCAGCGTGATGAGGTGCGGGGCCCGCCCCTCAAGAGTCTTGAGCTCCCGCAGGAGACGGTCGTACTCCGCGTCCGAGATCTCCGGCTGGTTCAACACGTAGTAGCGGTAGTCGTGGTGGCGGATAGTCTGCCGCAGGCGCGTGATCCGCTTGGCAAGCGCAACGTCATCGACGGACGCCTTCGGACGTGAGGGACCACCCATGTAGCTATCGTCCTACGGCCAAGCGGTCAGCGAGGAACTCTGGCAGGCCCGCCCGACGGATTTTTTGCGCCGCCGTCTCCACGTCATAGGGCACGCGGTGAATCGAGAACCGCTTCTCGTTGGTATCGATGAGCGCGAAGCCGGCCCTGGGATCCCCGTCTCTCGGCTGGCCCACGCTGCCGGGGTTGACCACGTAGCGCACGGTCTCCGGCTCACTCCGAAACTCCACATCCGTGAGCTCCTCAGCCTTCGTCAGGACCCGGATGATCCGGCGGCGCGTCCGGTCGTACTCCACGACGCAGGGAACGTGCGTGTGACCGACCAGGCACATGAGCGTCCGGCACGCGGTCATGGTATCGATGGCTTGAGCGAGGTCCACCAGATACTCGAACCGCTCCGGGTGCCGCAGGGAGCTATGGACAAGGGTGAACGGGCCTTCGATCGCCGTCAATGGGAGCCGGCGCAACCAGTCGAGGTCGGAAACACTGAGTTGATCCCGCGTCCACAGTACGGCCGCCCGCGCAGCCTCGTTGAACCAGTCGAGGTCCGCCTTTCCGACGCACGCCAAATCGTGGTTCCCGCCGATGACGATCGCCCCGCTCGCCTGCACGCGCGCAAGACACGCTGCGGGATCCGCGCCGTAGCCCATCACGTCCCCGAGACAGAGGACGCGATCGACGCGCTCGGAGGCGAGCGCCTCCATCACCGCGGTGAGCGCCTCAAGATTGCTGTGGATGTCCGAGAGGATAGCGTACCGCATTCCAAGTGCGGAATGCGGAATTCGGAATGCGGAATTTCTACTTCACCCCGCACCCCGCACCCCGCACTCCGAATTGTCAGTAGTAGCGGATTTCAAACTCGTCGAACGTCTCGGAGGCGTCGCTCCAGGAGATGTCAACGTCGTTGATGAAATTCTTCATGGGGCCCTGACGGATGGCGTCGAGAAATGGCTGGAGCGCTGCCTCGTCGGCTTCAGCCACCAACTCCACCCGCCCATCGCGGAGGTTCTTGATCCACCCGACGACCCTAAACCGCTGGGCCGTTTCCTCAGCGGTCAGCCGGAACCCGACACCCTGGACCCGACCGGAGTAGAAGACATGGATGCGCTTCTGCATAAAACAGGCTGTGTAACGTTTACTGTGTAATGTGTAATGGCGAAAAACACATGACACAGTTCACATGAAACAGAATGGGTGGTCGGGGCGGTGCGATTTGAACGCACGACCTCTTGCTCCCCAAGTCGACGGCTGTCCCCGATTTTCCCATGATTCATATCACCTACAACCAATAATGACGATGTTGGGAACTCTGGAGCTGACGAACCAGGTCTTCCTCCAAGAATTCAGGAAGTTCTTCAACGCTGCGTAAATCATACTCATCGTCAGTTATGTCATAGAGCCACAACCGAAATGCATTCCTTCGCTCGCCTTCTACAGCGATAACCACCCAGACACCGCCGAAGCTATTGGGTTCTATCCCGAGGACGATGAATTTCCTGGTGTAAATATCAAGAAACTTTTCTCCATCGAGAACTCCCAGCACACAGTTAGGGCATGTGCGATGAGTCTGAGCCGTTTGGTTGAAATTTTTTCGAATCTGGGCAGGAATTGGCGTCTCGTAGATTTCTTTGATTTCTTCAAGAAGTCCCTGCGCTTCTCCGGAAAACGCTAAGGGACAACACACAAGCAGCACAACGAGAAATAATAGCTTTCGACCATGCAATTGAGGCACCATCTTAATCGCAGATAAACACGGGCCTGTCGTCAATCGTGCGCCAGTGTCCGTTGGTACAGCGGTATTCTCCCTTTCTTGGTTCCTTTGATTTTGCTTTCTTATCGGCTGGCGACTTGATGGCAAATTCAGCTTCATGCAAGGGAACTTTTTTAACATACTGCCTCATCTGGTCGGCTGTAGACTTCTTGGTGTTCTCTGATTCAAGGAATTGCTCCACGTCGATCCATAATTGGGGATTGTTCCCGGCTTTCTCGGCACGATGTTGGGCCTCGGCAACGCGTGTTGGGCCGCCATTGTACGCTCCAAGGACGAACTTGTATCGCTCTCGAGAATTCTCCACGGCAATGGGCGTTGACGGTTTCGACATCGTCGGCGTTTTGCTGAACAGGTTGTCAATGTCTTTGAGGTATCGTGCCGCCGCAGAAGACGCATAATCAATGTTAAACCGCTGATCATTCTCCTTCGACACGCGTAACCCATATTCTCTGGCGGTATTGGGTTTGAAGTGAAAGTGGCCAGCTGCGTCGGCGGATCCGCGTTCTCCCAGCATCGTCCCGAAACTGCTTTCCTGTGCGTACACCGCTTCGAGGGTATTCACCGTGAGGCTGTCGTTTCCGTCAAAATATCGAGAGGCGTTTTCAAGCGCCTTGCGGGTCTGAGGGGTTTCCCGCTCCAGCCATCGATCCACATTGGACGGTTTCTCTGCCACGCCCTACTTCTCCTTACCTTATGACTGTAAAGTGGTCGGCCGCATTCCCACCGAATGCGGCATTCCGCGTCGACCTCGATGGTCGACGCTTCAGGGCGCTGGCCGCGCTCCCACCGAGCGCGGCATTCCGCGGGCGCCCTGATGGCGCCCGCTTCAGGATTCAAAGCCTCACTCATATGGCGAAAATATCGGGGCGGCAGGATTTGAACCTGCGACCTTCTGGTCCCGAACCAGACGCTCTACCAAGCTGAGCCACGCCCCGATGTCGAAGAGCCCCTACCGAATGTTCACCACGCCGTCGGGTCTTGGATACCGTCCATTGCCCCGCGGCGAATCCGCCACGCTGTGTGGCGGAAAGCCACGCCCCGATAAAGTTGAACTTCGTAGCCACCTTACGCGATACCGAAGTCTTTCTTCAACTTGGCCAACTTATCTGGATTCTCTCGTTCTCGCCGTTCTCGTTCTTCTTTAGCAGCCTGAATTTGCTGTTGCAACTGCGTAAAGTCACCCAGCCAATTACCCTCTACAAAGGCTTCTACATCGAAGATTGACCAATCTGGATCGTATTCCCTCTCGTATTCAAAGGCTGCGTTCAACGCCAGGACCCGCTGGTCATTATAGAAAAGCTCAAGCAAACCATGCCGATGCATCTCGCCGTCTGGGGTTGAGAATCGACCCTCTTTAAAGCAGAACGTGTACTTCCTGCCATTCAATTCAAGTGCAACTCTTTCCTTGTCTAGCTCCATCGCTGAAGATACCGAGCCGGGAACGTGGGCTCTATTGTGCTGAATCCAGCTTGGATAAAACTTGATACCGTGAAAATACAGTTCTTCAAATAATTGTGGGATTTTCAAGGACTCTGCTCGTTGCTTCCTCCGCTCCACTTCCTGATAGATCTGAGACGCTTCGGATGAATTCACCTGTCGTTCTCTCTCACGTGCATTGGAGTCCATCTTCACCTCCGCGTTTCAATTAGGGCTACCAATGACTTCCTTCTCGCAGAGTTGCGAACGTTCCGTGACAAAGTTCTCCAAATCAGCAACATTCCAATACTGCTTCCCCTGACTCTCATAGAGATCGACAAACGCCTGCCTCATGAATCCTTTCTCTTCTGACACCATCACGTCAGCATGCCGCAGGTAGATCAAATGTTGAATATCGGCTTGTGCGTTCTCATCGAGTGGAGAACTTTGGTGGCGTCCAGCGTAAAATTGCATGTAAAGCAGTCCTTTGACCCAGTCCGTGAAGTAGGGACACCGCTCTTTCTGTTGTAGCCAGCGTGTGATCGCCATTTCTCGGCGACCAGCTCGGTATAGAGGGCGACGAACGATTAACCCTTTTCCGAATTCATCGAGGTTGTTTTGCGAGACTATGTTCCAGGCCTCTCTCACATCTACTTGGGACAATTTGGCATCAGGACGGGCCATTCTAAATTTTGTGGCTATATCAGCCCGAACCCGTTTGCCAATTTCCCTTAAGTTTCTGGCGCGAGTCTGTTCCTTCTGAACCTTTTCCCTAACGCGCTGGGTCAATTTATCACGGGCTGTTCCTCCGGCAACAATTGCACTGATCTCTTGTTGCCAAATGGCCTGCGTCTCCTTCGGCAGGAGATGATAGTCCGACCGTAGAGTCTTTGCACATAGTTCATCTTTGAAGATGGCAAAGTTATCGTTAAACCATCTTTTCTTCGTGATCCTCGAGATAAACTGCAGATGTTCTCTCACCTCGACGGTGGAACCATCTCTTAGCCACAAACCAAGCGTTTCTGCCACTAGCATTGGGGTGACATGCACATGCAATACCCCTGCCGAATCAAGGGCCTTGAATGGAATGGCCTTCAGCTCAGCAAAGTCCTTTCCATTAAAAATGCTTCTATCCAGCAGGATTCTTGTCGTACTCTCTGTCGTGCTCATATCCAATGGAAGCATCTTTGATTTGTCTACCAGTTCATACCTTTTGGCGACATTTCGGCCTGTTCCGTTAGACAGCTGTTAGACAGCCGAAATTTTGCTTGATGTATCTCGTTGACTATATTGATGTTGATAATTCGTGACCTCAATCTCCCGAACGTGGCGCTCTACCAAGCTGAGCCACGCCCCGATACGACTTACCCCTACGCGCTCTACTCCCTCCGCCTTCGGCTACGGGACTCCCTCGCCCCCCCCGCCGTTGGCGGGGTACCCGGGCTCGGTCGCAAGCTGAGCCACGCCCCGATAACGTATAGCTATTGACGCAACAGACGGTCAGCAGGGATCCTGACAACTTTGCCTGCGCGCCAGAGGGCAACGGGTTGGCCGAAACGTTTATGCTCTTCGAGGACCTGTCGAAAGGCCCGTTTCATGGCCTTTTCGGCCTTCACGGATAATGAGGAGGCTCCGTTACCTTTCTTATTTTTAATAGCCATGCTGCCGCTCCGCGTTTTTAAAGACAATACGGGCCAGGCATCACCACGCTTCCTGTCCGACCCGTCCTCCCCACTCAACTTCTGCGTGACGATTGCGCCTGGTCACCCCTTTGAGTAATTGCGCTAAGGTATAATGCCGACGTCTTCTAGCTGGAATCATAGAGCCCTCAGAAAGCGCCTGATCTGATCGTGGCTGCCATACAGGATGTACTGGATGAGGTCGCCGGTACGGCGATAGATGATCCTCATCTGGATGTCCACGCGGAACTCAAAATACTCATCCCGCAGATGGGTAACCCCCAAGCCCTGCGGCCACTGGTGGCTTTCCGTGGCGTGCTGGAATTTCTCGATGGCCTTCAAGAGCTTCGCGGCTTGCGTGCGGGAGAGCTGGCGGGTGGAGTCCAGGAACGATGGCTGATAGCCATACCGCATCAGCCACGGCGGCCAAGATGGCGCTTCAGGTAGCGCAAGGACTCAGCCGCGTTCTCACAGCTGGCGGCGGGTGTCTGTGCAGCGAGCCGCTCAATCTTCTTCCACTCCCCGTCCGTGAACGGATCAGTTGACGGCACCGGCTCAATGCGGGTCAGGGCGACGCGGCCTCCCTGGATGACAAAGCCTACGAGATCGTGCTGCGCCTTCAAGTGCAACGCCTCCCGCACCGATTTCGGCAGGGTCACTTGGGCTTTCGCACCGACTGGCGAGGTGATGATTTTGGTGGTCATCGCTCATCCTGAATTCTCGGATTTCCAACTAAAACTCTATCACAGCTTTCCCCACCGTGTCAAGGATGGCTGACCGGTCATGCACCATTCTACCGCGCCGCCATACTCCTCGACCGCAGAAATTGCGCGATGAGCTTGGCAAAATAGTCGGCTTCAACGTTCACGCGATCCCCGATGACGAGCGACCTCAGGATCGTCTGCCGCAGCGTCTCCGGGATCAGGTGGACGGTGAACGTCGTGGAGGTCAGCGACCGGCCTACCGTCAGGCTCACCCCATCCACCGCGACCGGCCCCTTCGGCACCAGGAACCGGCGCAGCGCCGTCCCGATCCGAACCTCGAGGATGAGCTCCCCGCCCTGCTGCCGACGACGGGTGATCGTGCCGATGCCATCCACGTGGCCGAAGAGGAGCTGCCCACCCAGCCGGTCTGAGACGGACAGGCTGGGCTCCAGGTTCACCCGGTGACCGCTGCGCAAGCTCCCCAAGGTCGTCAGTCGTCGCGTCTCGGGAATCATCTCGAACCGCAGCGCCCCATCCCGGACGCCAACCACCGTCAGACAGACCCCGTTGATTGCAACGCTCTCGAGCGGCTGGACACGCGCAGCGGTCTTCGGTGCCGAGATGGTCATGCGGACCACCCCCTGAGACCGCTCGATGCGAGCCACCGTTCCGAGCTCCTGGATGATCCCTGTGAACATGCTGGTGGCGCGGACTCGTGCGCGGTGCGCTTAGGGCGTTTGGCGCCGCCGTGGGTATACCACGCGCGCCTCAACGCACAGGTCTGGCCCGACGCGACGATAAGCCACATTCCTCAAGCGGATCGCTCGCGAGAGGCGGCGCACGCCAGTTCCGCCGAGCGAACTCGGAGTCGCGCGCCCTCCGATGAGGAGCGGCGCAATGAAGAACACGATGCGATCCACGATCCGCTCGGCGAAGGCGCTGGCCAGCACCTCCCCGCCCCCCTCGATGAGGATCGACTGGACGTCGCGTCGCACCAGCTCGCGGCAGAGGCGACGCAGCGGAACGCGCCCCGCCCGGGCGGGCAGCGTGAGCACGTGGGCGCCACGGCGCGCCAGCGCCTTCCGCTTCGCGTCGGATCGAACAGTCGTCGCGACGAGCGTCGGTGCTGGGGAGCGCGCGGACAGGCACCTCGCGGTAGCGGGAGTGCGCAAGCGGCTATCGATGATGACTTTGACCGGTCGACCGGATCGGCACCGCGCGCCTCTCGCCGTCAGCAAGGGATCGTCCCGCAGGACGGTGTTGACCCCCACGAGGATCGCATCGACACGGCTGCGGTACTGATGCGCCAGTCGGCGCGCGGCCGGTGAGGTAATCCAACGGGATTCGCCCGTCGTGGTCGCAATTTTCCCATCCAGGCTCTGGCCGATCTTCGCAATCACCAACGGCATCCCGGACACCATCGTCTTCCGAAACGGCTCGTTCAGCCGCTGCGCTTCTCGCCCTAAGATGCCGGTGAGCACGCGGATGCCGGCCCCCCGGAGGCGGGCCAGGCCGCGGCCATGGGTGATGGGGTTGGGGTCCTTGTCGGCCACGACGACGCGCGAGATGCCGGCTGCAAGGATGGCGTCGCAACATGGGGGGGTGCGGCCCATGTGGTTGCAGGGCTCCAGCGTCACATACAGCGTTCCACCGCGCGCCCGTGACCCAGCCTGGCGGATCGCCTCGACCTCGGCGTGAGGGGCGCCCGCCCGACGGTGGTAGCCCTCCCCGACGACGCGCCTGCCCTTCACGATCACCGCGCCGACAAGGGGATTGGGGGACGTCCGGCCGGCAGCCCGATGCGCAAGCTGCAGCGCACGCGCCATGTAGAACGCGTGGTCCCCGGGGTCGGGCACCCAATGGTGCAGGCCGTTTCTCTGATGAGCCAACGGCCCACGCGAGAACGACCCGACCACCGCAGACCCCACGCGATTCACCCCCATGCGACGATCCGTGTGGGGGTTCATGAGCGGTGTGTCGTGTTCCATTCCCTCAAGGCGTTGACCAGCTCGTAGGGCACCTTCACCACCCCGACCGGCACGCCCTCCTTTGAATCCCCGTGGTAGTCGCTTCCCCCGGTTTTGAGCAGGTGCAACCGGTCGGCGATCTGCCCATAGTGGCGCACGAGGTCCGGCGTGTGGCCGGAGTGGTACACCTCAAGGCCCGCCAGCCCGTCTCTCACGAACTGCTCAATGAGCGCGTCGCGCTTGAGATAGACCGGATGGGCCAGCACCGGCACGCCCCCCGCCTCGCGGATCACACGGATCACCTGGGCCGGCGACAGGGGCGAGCCCGGCACAAACCCGGGGTTGTCGGGACCGATGTAGCGGGTGAACGCCTCCGGGAGCGAGGAGATGTAGCCGTGCTTGAGCAGGACGCGGGCGACATGCGGACGCCCGACGGTGCCCTGGCCGGCGACCGCGAATACCTCTTCCGCGTCGATCGTGACGCCGATACGCGCCAGGCGCTGGACCATCTCGATCATCCGTTCCACGCGCCGCTGCTGCTGTTCCGCCAGGTGCCGCTGCAACCCCGCATGCTCGAGCTCGAGCAGAAACCCGAGGAGGTGGACTTCAAGCCCCTCGGTGCTGGCCGACATCTCGATGCCTGGAATCAACTCGATGCCCTGCCGAGCCGCCGCCGGTTGCGCCAGCGCAATGGCCTCGACGTTGTCATGATCCGTGATCGCCATCGCGCAAAGCCCGGCCCCCCGCACCCGCTCGACGAGCTGCTCCGGGGTGTCGGTCCCATCAGAGAACGTCGTGTGGAGGTGGAGGTCAGCTCCGCCAGAAGGCATGGCGGATCCGCTTTGTGGTTTAGCGGACGTCCGCTCGGGCATGTGTCTTGTGGATCGCATCGAGGATTCCATTGATGAATTTTCCCGACTCGGTGTCGCCGAAGCGCTTGGCCAGTTCGATCGCCTCGTTGATGCAGACTTTCGGCGGCACGTCATCCATGTGCAAGAGCTCGAACGCGCCGAGACGCAGGATATTCCGGTCGATCACCGCCATCCGCTTGAGGTCCCAGTTGTTCGCGTGGCTGGCGATCAAGGGGTCGATCGCCGCGAGGTGCTCCACGGTCCCCTCAAACAGCTGGTTCGCAAATGCCTTCACCTCTGCGGGTGGCTCATGCTCCCGCCAGAACTCTTGCAGAATCTCCCGGTGATCCGCCAGGCGGATATCGAGCTGGTAGAGCATCTGGAGGGCGTACTCGCGAGATTTGGTGCGGCTTCTCATTAAGAACTACCGTCCATAGTCCATAGTCCGTAGTCCGTAGCAACAACAGCATCGCCACCTTTAGATGTGATGCCAAGGCCGTGTTCGAGTGGTTGGTTTCTTGCAATCTGTAGACGTTGTCCAAACGTGTTAGCCATGGACTATCGACTATGGACTATGGACTGGCCTTCGCGAGAAGGTTTCAGGTCGTTGAAGAGTCGCAGGACGACGAGAGCCGCCATCGCCGCCTCGGCCCCGCGGTTGCCCGCAGACCCGCCTGAGCGTGCTTTCGCCTGCGCGATCGATGTGGCGACGATCACCCCAAACGTGATGGGGATGCCGGTGGCGACGCTGGCCTGCGAGAGCCCCTGGGCGACGGCGTGGGCGATCACCTCGTACTGCGGTGTCTGGCCACGAATGAGTGCCCCGAGGGCCACGATCGCATGGGGACGTGGACGACACTCGGCAGCTCGCAGGGCCACCACGGGCAACTCAAACGCCCCAGGCACCCACAGGAGGCGGACGTTGCGACTGGGCACACCAGCGCCCTGCAGCACGCTGGTCGCGCCACGAATGAGCGAGCGGGTAATGGACGGGTTGAATTGCGAGGCGACGATCACGAACCGCTTGCCCCGTACCGTGGCGCTGTGCGCAACCGCTTGACGGAAGACACGCGATGATCTCGAGGGGGGCCGAACCAGGTGTGGGCGCGCGCCCGAAGGAGCGGCTCGCGAACTAGCCGACGTCGGCATCAAGGAGATGGCCGAGCTTCTCGCGTTTGGTCTCCAGGTATTTGGCGTTTTCTGGACGCGGGGGGATCTCGATGGGCACGCGCTCGACGACCCGCAGGCCGTAGCCTTCGAGGCCGATGATCTTCCGCGGGTTGTTGGTGAGGAGCCGGAGGTCTTTCAGCCCGAGGTCAACGAGGATCTGCGCCCCGATGCCGTAGTCGCGCAGGTCGGGCCCGAAGCCAAGCGCCGCGTTGGCTTCGACGGTATCCAGCCCCTGATCCTGCAGCGCGTACGCTTTCAGCTTGTTCCCGAGGCCGATGCCCCGCCCTTCCTGATTGATATAGAGGATCACGCCCCGCCCCTCCTCGGCGATCTTCTCCATCGAACGGCGCAGCTGCGTCCCGCAGTCGCACCGCAGGCTGCTGAAGACATCGCCCGTGAGGCACTGCGAGTGGACGCGCACCAAGACGGGTTGTCCGTCATCGACGGCGCCTTTCACGAGGGCGACGTGCTGGCGGTCATCCACGCTCGTCTCGTACAGCACGAGCTCAAATTCCCCGACCTCCGTCGGGAGCTTCGTCGTGACCGCCCGCCGGATCAGCTTCTCAAAGCGCCGCCGATACTCGATGAGGCTGGCGATCGTGCAGATCTTCAAGCGATGCTGCGCGGCAAAGGCGAAGAGGTCGTTCCGGCGCGCCATCGTCCCGTCATCCTTCATGATCTCGCAGATCACCCCTGCCGGGACGAGACCCGCTAGCCTCGCCAGATCCACCGCCGCCTCCGTGTGCCCGGCCCGACGCAGGACGCCCCCCGCCTTCGCTCGGAGGGGAAAGACATGGCCCGGACGGGCCAGGTCATCGGGGGTCGTCTTCGGATTGATGAGGAGTTGGATCGTGTGGGCGCGGTCGTGGGCGGAGATCCCCGTCGTCACGCCGCGCCGCGCGTCCACCGAGATGGTCCAGGCGGTCTTCATCGGATCCTCCGACGGGCTCACCATCGGATGGAGGCCCAGCTCATCGAGCCGCTTGCCCTCCATGGGGACACAGATGATCCCCCGGCCGTGCTTCGCCATGAAGTTGATGTGCTCCGGCGTCACGAACGTCGCGGCCATGACGAGGTCGCCTTCGTTCTCGCGGTCGCCGTCATCAACCACGATGACCATGCGGCCTTCGCGGATCTCTTCGAGAATCTCAGGGATCGGGTGAAACGCTGGGTCTACCATGAGAGAGAGGTAGTATATCCCCTTCGGCGACAAGGGTCAACTGACCCTATCGCGGCGAGGCTGAGACGGGGTTAGGCGAGGCTGGGGCGGGTTCGGCGGCGGTGAGCTTGGCGGAGAGGATCTTGGAGATCCCCGGCTCCTGCATCGTGACGCCGTAGAGCGAGTCGGCCTTGGTGATGGTCTTCTTGTTGTGGGTGATGAGGATGAACTGGGAGAGCGAGAGGAACTCCTCCAGCACCCGGGTGAACCGGTCGACGTTCGCCTCATCCAGCGGGGCGTCGATCTCATCCAGAATGCAGAAGGGCGAGGGACGAACCTTAAAGAGCGCAAAGAGGAGCGTCACGGCGGTCAGCGCCCGTTCCCCGCCGGAGAGGAGGCTGATGCTCTGGAGCCGCTTGCCCGGCGGGCGCGCGATGATGTCGATGCCGGACTCCAGCACGTCCTCCGGATCCATCAGGATGAGGTCGGCCTCCCCGCCGTCGAAGAGCCGGGAGAAGTATCCCTTGAACTCCTGGCGGATCTTCTCGAACGTCTCCCGGAACTGCGTGCGCGCCGTGCGGTTAATCTGCGTAATGGAGGCCTTCAGGTCGTCACGGGCCTGGATGAGATCCTGCTGCTGGGTCTGGAGGAACTCGTGCCGGCGCTTGAGCTCGTCATACTCTTCCACCGAGCCCAGGCTCACCGGCCCGATCCCTTCCAGCCTGGCCCGGAGCTTCTGCACCTCGCCCGACATCGACGCGCGCTGCTCATCGGTGAGCGGGGCGGCCTCCGCATGGAGCTGCGCCTCGAGCGTTGCGTCGTCGATCTGATAGAGCTCCCGGAGCCGTTCGATGAGGCGCGAGCGCCGGAAGGTCCGCTCGGAGAGCTGTTGGCTCTGCTCGTGGATTTGCCGCGTCAGGGCCGAGAGCCGCTCCTCGACGGCCAAGAGGTGCGGCAACACCTGGTCGCGCTTCGTTTCTTCCTCCCGCACCGCTTGGCTCACCGCCGACGCCTCCGCTTCGAGCCGGCCGCGCTCTTCCTGCAAGGCCTTGCTGCGCTCCTGATGGGTGAGTTGCTGCTGCGCGAGGTCGTTCGAGCGCTGAAGCGCCTCCTGCCGCTGGATCGTCTTCGCATCCATCTGTTGAGCCAGGTGCCTTCGGTCTGACTCAAGCTCCTGGCGTCTCGTGTCGAGTGCCTGGAGCCGTTCGGTCAGCGAGCGGAGCGTGGCCTCAACCTGCGCCCTGGCGATCATGAGTTGCTGTGTGCGCTGCCCGGCGGTTTCGCGCGCTCCCTGCGCATCCGCGAGTGAGCGTTCGATCGTCTGCTGGCGGACCTCGGCCTCTTGAGCCGACTGCTGCGCCGTGGCGAGTGCGGCACGATGCTCCTCCCGCTGGGCGGTGAGCTCCTGGGTCTCGAGCTCGCGCGCCGCGCGCTCCTGCTCGAGTTGTTGGATCTGGTGCATCAACTGGCTCAGATGGTGCTCCAGTTTGAGCACACTCGGCGCGACAGGCGCGAGCTCGCCCTTGGCGGATTCCTGTTCGCGGAGGAGTGACTGCCACGCGTCTTCCGCTTCCTTGGCCTGGGCGTCGAGCTCGGCGAACTCCTGCTCACGCGTTTGGAGACGCCCACGCGCATCGTCCCACTGTTGCTTGCGGCCCAAGCGCCCTTGCGCTGCCGGACGGGATGTGCCGAACCGCCATGACCGGCGGTCCCATCGATCTCCCCGCGCGCTCACCAACCGGCCCTGCGGCAGTGAGCGCTCGCGCAGCAGCCGCTCCAGATCATCAACGACCCACGAATCGTTCAGGATCCAGTCCACGAGCGGCTGATAGGCGGGCTCGGCGTGGACGTACTGCTTCACGGCTCCGGTGACCTTCTCCTGCACGGCCGGTCGTTCCATCGCCGCCACTTGGGCAGGACAGTCCGAGAGGACCAGGAACCGGCATCCGTCGAGCTGCTGCGCGCTCAAGACTTCTTGGCAGCGCGCGAGTGTGTCACGATCACGCACGACCAGCGCGTCGGCTAACGGTCCGAGCGCCGCTTCGACGAGCGCCTCATAGCCGGCTGCGGCCTGCAGGAGGTCCACCAACGGGCCGATGAGGCCATCGATCGACTGGCCCAGGAGCGCTTTCACCGTGTCCGGAAACCCTGCATAGCGCCGCCAGAGATCCTCGAGCAGCGCGACCCGCGCCCGTTCGTTCGCCAGTCGGTCGCGCAGCTGGTGGACGCGATCCGTCAGCTCGTGGCGTCTGGCGACGGCCGCGTCGAGCGACCGCGCCGCCCCGTCGATCCGGCGCTGGATCTCCTCGTGCTGGATCTGGAATGCGTCGCGTTCGTGCTGGATCGCGTCTCGGCGACGTGACCACTCCTTGATCTGCGCAGCCTGTTGAGCGCGGCTCTCCTCCAATCGGGCGAGCTGAGCCTCCAACCCTTGCAGCCGCGAGGTCATCTCACCCACGTGATTGCGCTGTTGGGACGCGTCAGAGGCCGCTTCAAAGAGTTGGGCTTTGGCGACGCTGAGGGCATTGAGTGCCGTCTGCAGGGTCGTCTCAAGCGCGGCGAGCGCTCCATCGCCCTGGCTGAACTGCTCCTTGACGGCCGCCAACTGGGCGCGGATCTCCGATTCGCCGCCGGCCACCCGACTCAGCTGCGCGTCCAACTGTCCCGCGCGCGATCGCAGCTGTGCTGCCTCAGCCTCCAACTGCTGAGCCTGGGCCGTCAGCTCCTCGATCCACCGCGTCTTGAGGGTGCGCTGGCTCTCGTGCTGCTCCATCTGGCTCGCGCACTCGACGACCGTGGTCCGCAGCTCCTGCAGCTTCTGCTGGACCGCGGAGACGGCGGCGTTGAAGCCCTCGAGCGATGAGACATGGCCCTGTTTCTCCGCCTCCAGGGCGGCACGCTGGGCGTCGAGTGTCGCCAGCGCTTGTTCGAGTGCGTTGTAGCGGGTCTCGCCCACGCTCAGCTCATCGACGGCGAGCCGCAGCTCAAGCCCTTTGAGCTGCTCCCACTGCGATTTGTACTGGCGCGCCTTGTTGGCTGCCCGCTCGAGCGCCGCCACCTGCCGCCGGACTTCTGCGATGATGTCCGCGATGCGCACGAGGTGTTCTTCGGTCTCATCGAGCCGCCGCGTCGTCTCCTGTTTCTTCGCGAGGTACTTCGCGACGCCGCTCGCTTCCTCGAACACCACGCGGCGCTCCTCGGGTTTTGACGAGAGGATCAGGTCGATGTGGCCCTGCTCGATGATCGCGTACGTGCCGCCGCCGAGACCGGTCCCGAGGAAGAGCTCGTGGATGTCCTTGAGGCGGCAGGGGCTCTGATTGATGAAGCACTCGCTCTCGCCGGAGCGATAGGCGCGGCGGGTGATGGTCACTTCGCTGAAGGAGATCGGGAGGAGGCCGTGCTCGTTATCGATGGTCAGGTTGACCTCGGCCATCGAGAGCGGGGCGACGCGGTCGGTGCCGTTGAAGATGACGTCTTCCAGGCGGGGCGCGCGGACATCGCGCGGGTTGTGCTCGCCGAGGACCCAGCGAATGGAGTCGACGATGTTGCTGTTATGGACGATGACACCGTCCGCGACGAAGTTGTGGTGGCCTTCCACGGCGAGGTCGTAGACCCACTCCTCACCAGGGACGGGGTCGATGGCGACGATTTCATCCCAGTACAGATCGGACGTCGCAAGCGTTCGAAGCGTGTCGCAGGCAACCGCAATATCAGGCGTCCACTGCCCAAGCGCACTGATGGCATCAAGCGCCCGCTTGAGGCCAGGACGGGTAGCCTCGCACCGCTGTTCATAGTAGGCGGCCAGCGTGGGAAAGACCCCGCGATGACGCTTGAGGGGAATCCCAGCCTGCTGAACCAGCACTTTCACTAATGGGGTGACCCCCGGCACGACGTCGTCGTTCGGATTCGGGGCCTGGTCAAGCGCCCTGAGCCGCGCAAGGGCCTGCCGCTTCTCTCCGCGGAACTCTAGGAGGTTTGCCAAGATCTTCAGTTGGTCCACTCCATAGACGAACACGCTGCAATAGGGTCGTTTCGTCCGCTGACGGGTGTTGGTTGCCGCTTTCCATTTCACGGCGACGCGCCCCACAATGCCAAACCGTGCCAGTAAGAGGCACACATCGTCAGCTAACCGTCGGCTTGCGGTGGTATACTCGACATAGGCCAGCGTCTTCCGTCCGCTCGCGCCGCGCCTCACCGACACATGCCCGTCCCCTTCAAAGAGCGCGGAGAGGAACGCTGTGACACAGTCATCTGACGATCGGAACAGCGCCTCCGGCACGCGCTTGTCAGCGGAAGGTTGATCGATCGCGAGCTGAAACCCCTTCTCGAGGTATTGGCAGAGCGCGTGAGAGAACACGATGACGTCCTTCGTGGTCGGCTTATAGGACAGCGCGCGAGGCCGTAGGCCGAACGTCTCCGTCACACATCGGCAGAAGTCATCCACCAACGCTGGATCGCTGTTGACGAACCACACCTGGTTCGCGGAGGTGTTGCGGCCCTCGGAGATGCAGTAACCTAAGAAGCGCGCGAGGGCCGGCGTGACGCGCTGAGGAACTCTCATGGCACCGAGGCCGCCTCGGCTTCCTTGCAGAGTCGTGCCAATCGGCTCGCCGGGGGGTGTCTGTGACCACTGCTGGAGCTGACTGACTGTCGCGAGATTCAGTGCTTGTCCCTGGCGTACGGTCGCCACATGCTCACGTTGAACTGCTGCGCTCTTCGCGAGCGCCGTGAGGCTCCCTCCAGACTCGCTGAGATCTCCGACCCATTGCTCCAGCGCAGGGGAGTATGGCACGTAGACCGAATCTGATCGTTCGAATCGTTGGAACACCGCAACGTTATCTAACTGATTGTTTGTCTCGATGACGGGTAAGCGCCGTGGGATGGCGATGCGCATGCCGATCCGGAGCTGATCCGCCAGGAGGGTCTTGAGCGACCCGTGCTCGAGGGTGAACAACGGGTGGTAACCGGTCGCGATGAGCTGGCGGCCGGTCTTGGTGACAAACCGGTAGAGGGTGGCGGGCGAGGTGCGTTTGATAAACGCCGTGATGGGGCGGGCTTCAACCTTCAGGGAGACGGGGTTGAGCGAGAGGACTTCGTGACGGTCTGGATTGTCATAGGTGCAGAATCCATCGTCCCACCGCTCAGTCCATGTCGACTGTTGGAGCGCTGAGTCGACGAGGTCCTGGATCGGCATCACCTGCCCACCGGCCAGGATCACGCGGGAACTGCCGTGCACACATTTTCCGCTGCCGTTCGGGCCCACGATCGCGGTGACGCCGGGCTCGAAATGGATCGTCGTCTTCTTCGCGAACGACTTGAACCCGATAATCTCAAGCTTCTTAACACGCATTCCTGAAATTGTCGATTTCGGATTTTCGATTGCGGATTGTCCCTTTTAGAAATCCGCAATCCACAATTGGCAATCCACAATCCGAAGCGATGTTGAGACTGGTCTTGTTCACTCCCTCACCCAATCACTCACTCACTTCAATCAACCGACGATGTCTTCGCCCCCATCCGCCCCGATGACGTTGCCCGTGACCCAATCCGCGCCGGAGTTGGAGAGAATCGCGATGGCCTTGGCGACATCATCCGGTGTCGTCAGGCGGTGGTGCGGGTTGCGCAGCTTGGCAAACTCCATCATCTGCTCATTGCCCGGGATTTTGCGCAAGGCCGGTGTATCGGTTACCCCGGCCCGAACGCAGTTGGCCGTCACGCCGTAGGGCGCCAACTCCATCGCGAGCTGCCGCACGTGCGATTCGAGCGCCGCCTTGGCGGCCGACACGGCGCCGTAGTTGTGCCACACGCGGCTGCCGCCGGAGCTCGTCATGGCGAAGACCCGCGAGCCCCGGCCAAGCAGCTTGCGGGCGAGGAGGTCCTGGACCCAGTAAACGAGGCTGTTCGCCATGACGTCGAGCGTCATCTCCATCTGGTCCTTGGTGAGCTGCTCCTTCGGATCCTGGGCGACGTAGGGCTTCAGCGTGCCGAATGCGAGCGAGTGCATCAGGACGGCGATCGGCGCGCCCGCGAGCTTGGGCTGCACCTGATCCAGGACCTCCTGGCGCTTGATCGGATCGGCGGCGTTGACGTTGAAGAAGAGCGCCTCGACGCCGCTCGCCTTGATGGATGCGACCAGCTGCTCCACGGCCGGCTGTGTGGCCTTGCGATCCAGGTGAACTCCGATGATGTGCATGCCGTTGCGCGCGAGCTCCCGCGCGGTCGCGCCGCCGAAGCCGCTGGAGGCGCCTAAGATCAGCGCCCACTTCCCAGAGGGATTGTCCGTTGCCATACCCTTCCCCCGTGTCTCAACGTCCAATCGTGGAGGCTAGCTTAACATCGTCGCTGAACTGGCGCAACGACATTTTTACACCCCAAGAAACACAGAGCAGTTCCGTCGAACCGATCTCTGTGGCCTCTGTGGTGTGAGAGGGGCTCCTCCCCACGCTTCTGTGTCTCTGTGGTTCAGGGCGCATAGTCCACCGCTAGGCGGAAGCGCACCTCGTTCGCCTCCGAGCCTGCGGGAAACGGCGGGAACGGCTGCGCCTTCGCGATCGCCGCTCGGGCAGCGACGATAAACGGCTCGCCCTCGGGGCTCGTGATCTCCTGCTCGCCGATCACCCGCCCATCATGGCTGAGGATGAACGACACCACGACCGATCCTTGCTGCAATGCAGCCGCCCGAAACTGGCTGAGCAGGTGTGCCTGAAGGCGCTGGCGGATCAACGAACGGTAGGCCGCCGAGACCGGATCGCGCAGTGTCACCTCCGGCACGGAGGCGGAAGCCGACGGCGCCGTCGCTGCGGACAGGACCAACGGCGTGCCGTCGGGCCTGATGATCTGCGGCGTCAAGAACACGACCAGCTCCGTCTTCGTCTTGGAGGTCGTCACGCCCCTGAAGGGAATGCCCAAGAGTGGGATATCGCCGAGGATCGGAACCTGATTCTTGGTCCGGCTGTCTTTCGTTTCAATGAACCCGCCGATGATCAGCGTCGTTCCGCTCCTCACGAGCACGTTGGTCTCGGCCTCCGTCGTCGTGACGATGGGGATCCGGTTGGTCTGGAAGGTCTGCACGTCGGCCGTGCTCACCTCGGGCTTGATTTTCATCTGGATCTGCCCGTCGGGTTTGATGTTCGGCGTGACGTAGAGCTTCGTGCCGACATCCACATACTCAATCGTGGGCGCCGAGACCGTCGCGCCGGTCGCCGGCACGGTCGTCGTGACGGTGACCACGGCCTCTCTCTTCCCGACGAGGATTTTCGCCTCCTGGTTGTTCGAGACCATAATGCGGGGGCTTGAGAGGGTGTCGGTCTTCGCGACTTTCTTGAGCGCCTCAATGATGATCTTCGTGTTCTCCTTGGGCGCCGTCGCCAGCTTCAGTGCGGCGCCGGTCGTCGTCCCACCGACGATATCGCTGAGGACGCGGAAGTTCAACCGAGAGCTGAGGTCGATGCCGCTGAAGAGCTGCTGCCAGTCAATCCCCATATCCATCGCATCCGTCAGCTCCACCTTGACGATCTTGGCCTCGATGAGGACCTCCCCCTCCGGGGTGTCGAAGGCGCGGACCAGCTGGTCCACCTTCTGCAGCGCGTCGCTTGCATCCGAGATGATGACCTTGTTCGTGCGGGCGTCGAAGGTGAAGGTCCCCACCGGCGAGAGCAGCTCCTGGACCTTCTCTTTGAGCTTCTCCGCGGTCGCGTAGTTCAGGCTGTAGATGTGCGTCTCGGTCGGCCGGTCGATCTGCGTGAGGATCTCCTGCATGGTGCGCAGGCGGCTCGGCACGTCGTTGAGAATCAGCGTGTTGCTAGTCTCATCGCTCACGACCTTCCCTACGGACGACTTGATCTGGTTGAGCACGGTGGCGGCTGCGGCCGCCTTCGCGTACCGGAGCGGCTGCACGAGGTTCTGGTTGGGCTCCTGAAACTTCTCGCCGTAGAGGAGCTCGTAGTCGCGCGCCATCATAACCGTCACGATGGCGCTCCGCCGCTCGTACGCGAGGTCGTTGGCTTTAATGATGAGCTCAAACGCGTCCCAGACGTCCACGTCGTTGACGAAGATGGTCACGCGGCCGCTGAGGTTGCGGCCGGCAATGAAGTTCAGTCCGGTTTTCTGAGAGAACAGCTTGAGGACATCGAGGATGTCCACCCCTTTGAGGTCGAGTGAGATCCGTTGGCCCGTCACGATTGGGCCGCCGGCGGACGGACGGGGGGCATCTGCACGCGCAGTCCCAGAGAGCCCAAGGGCCGCGCAGACCGCCAGCACGACCACGAACATTGGCGCGCGCATCAGTTCACCACCTCCTCAGTGATAACGAAGGCTGCCGCACGGGCAACCAGTCACCAGAGACCACAGACCAGAGAGATCCTCCGGTGACTGGTCTCTGGTAACTGGTTACGCGGTTACAGGGTCAGGTCGATTTTTTCCCCGTCGAGGTCCAGGATGACATGATTGTCCAGCACCCGCTCAAGGACGGCGCCGTCCACCACCATCTGTCCGGGCGTCACAAAGTAGGTCTTCTTGGTCTCTGCATCCTCGATGATGGCCTGCGCCGGATTCCCTGAGACGATCCCCATCAGCGTCAAGCGGGTCGCCAGTGTCTTGCCGGCTGCGCTCTGAGACGGCCTGGGTCCCGCGGGAAACACGGGGGTAGCGGCCGGCGGGGTAAAGAGCGGTCGGCTCACACTCGCCGCGAGCGAAGGAATCTCTTGGGATGATGCGGGAGCGAGGGCAGGGCCCGCCTGCGAGGCCGCCGCCACCGCCGGCACGTTCACAGCGGGGAGGGGACGTGTGAGCTGGATGATGAGCGAGACGATCTCGACGGCGAGGACGAGGCTCAGGCCTCCGACCGCGCACCTGACCCAGGTGATCCCCCGCGCCAGCGCGCGACCCCCCACGAGCGTCGCATCTTGCCGTCCCGCTCCTGTGTCCGTGCGAGACGGGGCCGTCAAGGGTTGAGGCTCTTTGTTCCGAATGAGCCTGAGGAGCCGTTCCTCAGGCGGCGGTTTCATAGACCCACTGTGACTCATGACGGATGAGCTCCTCGATGAGGGCGGCGTCGACGATGGATCGCTCGTGCGCCACCAGCGCCTCGAGCGCGTTGTGGCAGAGCAGCGCGATCTGACGCGGATAGCCCTGGGTGAAACAGTGGATCTCCCGGATCGCGTCCGGGGAAAAGAGAGCCTGCCCGCTCGATAGGCCGGCCGACCGGAGCCGGAACCGGATCATCTCTGATGTCTCCTCCTCGCTGAGCGGGTTGATGATGTACTTCATCGCCACCCGGTCGATGAAATTCCTGATCCGCCGAATGCGCCCCAGCAGTTCCATCTGCCCGAAGATCACGACCTGCAGGAGCTTGAACTCGTTCGTCTCATAGTTGAGGAGGACGCGCAGGTTCTCCAGCATGTCCACCGACAGCTTCTGCCCTTCGTCGATCATGAGGACGGTGGTCTTCCGTTCCGTCACCCCACTCTGAAACAAGTGGTGCTCGATGGTTTCTCGACAATCGAGCGCCGATTTGAACGACGAGGATAACCCAACGAGCCGCGAGAGGTGCAGGAGAAACTGGAACTCCGATTCGAAGGAGGGATCGAGGATCATGTGGAACGCGAACCCGTCCTCTTGCGGAAAGTTCGCGAGGAGGGTGCGCGCCAGCGTGGTCTTCCCGGTCCCGACGTCTCCGAGGATGAGTGAGAGTCCCCGGCGGAGCCGGATCGCAATTTCCAGGCGGGTCAGGGCCTGGACGTGGGAGCTGGACCGGAAGAAAAAGGCAGGATCCGGACTCGTCGAAAAGGGCTCCTTCGTCAGGCCCAGCACCGTGTAGTAACTCATCCTGACGTCGCTGAAGGCTGAAGGCTCGAGGCTGAAGGCAACGGTCCTTCCCTTGAGCCTTGAACCTTGAGCCTTGAGCCTTCATTCAGGAGGCGCTGGATCTCAGAGAGGCTCTTGCGCTCTTTGCGCCACGCGCGGATCTGTGAGAGCTGCTCGAGGGTCGAATCGTCGAAGTAGCGAAAGCGGGTCTGCGGGCTTCTGCCGGACTCTTTGATCAGTCCAAGCTTGAGGTAGAATTTCAGCGTATAGATTGAGTGTCCGCTGAGGCGAGATAAGTCCTTGATCAAATAAATGTTAGATTGATAATCCATCATTTACTCTCTATGTAGAGAGTAAACAAAATCATACCATGACTTCCCCAGGAGTCAAGCTATTTTTCGAGAGGCGTCTGACAGCAAGTTTACTTACTTGTGGAGGGTGAGCTTCTGGAGGACCAGGTTGGCGCGGAGAAGATCAGGTTTGGCAGGGGCGGCGGAGATCCGCAGCCGCTCGACAGTGATCAGCTTCGGGATCCGCAGCAGCTCATCTAGAAACGCCATCAGGCTCTGCTGAGACCCCTCGACATCGAGTTCAACGTCGAAACGGCTGATGCGCTCCTCCCGCTTCCCTGGCCTGGGCTTGAGGTTGAGCTGGACGTTCGAGCGGCGAGCGAGGGCCTCCAGCTCTCCCAAGAAGGCAGCAGGGGCTTGCTCGTCGTCAGCGGCCTCCAGGTACCCCGCGTACTGTTGGTGGTCGCGCTCGATGTCGGGTACTTGCGCCAGCAGATGGCTCAGGGCCCGAAGTCGTTTGGTATCGGCTTCGACGCGCAGGCGCAGATCACGAACGAGGTCCCACAGCGGCAGCACGATCCACGAGACGAACACCCAACACCCAATCAGGATGGCCGCGATGAGCGCCAGACGCCGCTCACGCGGACGCAACGCCAGAACGACCTTCATCCGTGTACCTCTTGCCGTGGAGCCCCACGGGCAGCCCGCCCCGGCCTCCGCACGGGTCGGGCCGGGGGGGAGCCCGTGGCACCCTGGTACCACGCCCCATGTGGGGCGACATCCCGCCCACGCGCTCGATGAGCCAGCACGGGCCCACGGCCAAAGGCCGTGGCCCGATGGCGGGGTCGAAGGGAGGAGCTCAGTCGAAGCAGAAGCTCGAAACTGGCCCGCTCGCCGCTGGGGGCCGAACGTTGCGCGGAGTATTTCAAATCCACCCCTTGGATTCCCTCCACACGCTCAAGCGTTTTGATGTACTCGAGGACGTCCTGGGTGGAGGCCGCAGAGCCTTTCAACGACATTTCCCGACGGGAGCGCTCAAAGGTCAACCCCTCGAGGACCACACTCGGAGGCGTCTGACGGAAGACACCCGCCAGGGTCGTGGCGAGCTGGCGGTCCTGCTGAAGCACGGAGCGCACCAGGTGGACCGATCGGTCCTTTTCCTGAATCTGTCGCGCGGTCGGCGCGATGTGCCCCAGCTCGTGGTCGAGCCGGCTTTCGAGCTGCCGCTGACAAGCGATCTGAAGGGCGAGCAGCGTGGAGCCAAGCCCCAAGGTCAAGAGGAGCAACACCCCCACGAGCGTGAGGTCCCGGACCTGCCGGCGATGGCGCACCTGAGCGCGCATCTCCGGAGGACTCAGGTTCAGCAGCTCATGGGGATCGCTCAGGGCGACCCCTCCCACCACCACGGGGGAGAAGGAGACCTCCGGCAGACTCGTCTCTTCGTGGAGCCCCACGGGCTCACGCCCGTGGCCCCTCGTAGAGCCCGTGGGGCGGAACCGCGCCGAAGCCA